>Ga0209343_10005810_pt1 | contig 14874 bp, 14 predicted proteins | sample RifCSPlowO2_02_FD_184026 | JGI IMG/M metagenome (GOLD analysis project Ga0209343, IMG submission 184026) | Groundwater microbial communities from Rifle, Colorado - Rifle CSP2_plank lowO2_0.2 (SPAdes) (version 2) | ecosystem: Environmental > Aquatic > Deep subsurface > Groundwater | place... | reverse complement strand
GGGAACTTTTGCGCCGAATCATCGCCGCCATATGGGTCGTAATAATGCCTCAATCAGCACTCAACCCGGCTTATTAACGGTCGACAAATTATCGGCGGCGAAGGGGGTGACAATGACCCGATAACGCTTCATACCTTGCCCGCATCGAGTTGATCAAAAAAATCGGACGCTTCCGCGCCTTGCCCGCTGCGGGCTTGGCTCAGTCCCTTGCGAATGGCGGAGACGGTGTTGACGTACTCGATCTGATCCTGGATATCCTGCCATGCTTGGGCGTCCATAATGACCAGAGACGGCTTGCCGTTCACCGTCAGAATGGACGGGCGACCGGTTTCCTTCAGGTGAGACATGAACCGGGTAGTATCGCGCTTGAATTCGGTCAGCGGTCGAATGTCCTTGGTGATGTCCATGTCGTTCCCATCCTTAAAGCATCTTATATGATGCGAATATGGTGCATTATGTCGCGCATATCAAGCCCGCGCATGACGGAGGGGTTCGTTTCGAGTCATCGTCAATGGTCGCCTGATCAATCGCTCACAGCGGCGGCCTTGAGGCCGCTCAGGGAGGCGGCGAGTCCGTCCTCGACGATGCGCGAGACCTCGGCGTCAACGATGTCGGATAATTCAAGAAAAGTTTTTAAGGCGGCCTTGATCGCCGGCTCGCCGGATTGGGAACGCACCGTCCGTTCCAGCGCCTCGCCGGCGGCGTGCATGCGCTCATGAGGGTCGGTGGGGTGGCGGAATTCTCCGATGTCTTCGTTTCTCCGGCCCTTTTTGAGATACCATTGACCGAGGCGGCAACGGGCCGGACTGTGAGCCATATCCATCTTGGGAAGATCGCTCCATTCGCCGGGAGAGGTTTTGGTCAGCGTATAAACGGCGTCCAGAACCTTGCGGCGGTAGGAAATATGATTGACCCAGGCATTGTAAAGAATGCCGAGAGATGACGAAGGCCACTGTCGATCGGAAGAACACATCGCGATGAAGTCCGCCAACGGAACGGGGCGGCTTATCCAGTAGCCCTGCACTTCATTGCAGCCCGAGGCCATCAGGAAGGTGTAAACGCACTTGTTTTCGACGCCCTCGGCGATGGTCTTCAGGGACAACTCGCGGGCCATGTACAAGCTGGACTGAACGATGTGGGTATTGCGGGCGTCCTTCGACATGCGGCCGACGACCCCCTGGTCCAGCTTGATCGCCGAGAACGGAAGCCGGCTCAACACGTCAAGCGACGAATAGCCGGTGCCGTAGTCGTCCATCACCACCTCGATGCCCAGCGCCACCAGATCGAAAAGACACATGCTGATGCGCGCCGAACTGTCAACGATGGCGGTCTCGGTGATTTCGATCTGGATGTTGCCGGGGTCAATGCGCCGGCTGCCGATAAAGCTGCGCAGCATCTTGACCAGATAGGGCGAACGGAGATCAAGGGAAGATACGTTGAAGGCGATCTGGATGTCGGTCTTGACCTCGCGGACGGCTTCAATGTTTTCAATCAGTTCGGGCAGCATGACCGCCGTTATGTCGGTGATGAATCCGGAATTTTCGCATTGGGGAAGAAAATCGATAGGCGGAATCACCGATCCGTCGGGCTTGATCCAACGCAAAAGGGCCTCGCCGCCGACGATGCGCCCGTTGAGGAAAGAAACTTTCGGCTGGTAATAGAAGCGGAACTCTCCATTGTGAAGAGCCTGTTCTATCTCGCTGATTTTAATATCGTTCGTCAGTATGCGTACTCCATGAACGCCGGATCGACATTTCCTTGCCAGCGTTGCCCGTATGCCGCCAAAAGCTCCTCGGCGGGCGTAACCCCCGATTCGGCAATACGAAAGAGTGGCTTGAGGAAGCATGTTTCGTCAAGCCCGACGCCGTTCAACCGCGCCCGGCGGCGCAGTCCCTCATGGGCGATATTCAGCACATCCAAGGCTACGTCTTTTATTATGCCGTTCCTGAACGGCGTGTTAAGAGCCAGAATCGGTACTTTTTCGCGCAGCGTCGCGCGTTCGGCCGGCGTCCAGTTCTTGACCAATTGCCACGCGGCGTCCTGCGCCGCGTCATCGTACAACAATCCGACCCAAAAGGCGGGCAAGGCGCAAAGCCGTCCCCAGGGGCCGCCGTCGGCGCCTCTCATTTCCAGGAATTGTTTAAGCCTGACCTCGGGAAAGGCGGTCGTCAGGTGGTTTGCCCAATCGGCAATGGTCGGGCATTCACCGGGAAGCGCCGGCAGGCGACCGGCCATGAAGTCACGAAAAGACTGCCCGGCGGCGTTGATATAGCGGCCTTCCCGATAAACAAAGTACATCGGGATGTCGAGTATGTAGTCAACATAACGCTCGAAGCCGAAACCATCCTCGAAAACGAAGGGAAGAATTCCGCAGCGATCAGGATCGGTATCGGTCCAGACACGGCTTCGATAACTCAGATAGCCCGAGGGCTTGCCTTCCTTGAAGGGAGAATTGGCCCATAACGCCGTGGCGACCGGTTGCAGGGCCAGAGCAACGCGGAACATCTTTACCATGGCGGCTTCCGAACAGAAGTCCAGATTGACCTGAACGGTGCAGGAAGACAGCATCATCTCCAGGCCTTTGCCGCCTTTTTTCGGCATGTATTCACGCATGATGGCGTATCTGGCCTTAGGCATCCATGGAATTTCGGCAAGCGGCCACTTGGGCTGATAGCCCAACCCCATGAAGCCGATCCCCATTTCGTCGGCCACCGCCTTGACCTGGTTCAGGTGATCGGTGACTTCCTTGCAGGTCTGGTGCAGGGTTTCCAATGGGGCGCCGGAAAGTTCGATCTGTCCTCCCGGTTCAAGAGTTATGGAACCGGCATCGGACCTGATCAGGGCGATGACGGCTCCGTTCTCCGCCACAGGCTTCCAGCCGAAGCGGGTGAGTCCGTGCAGAAGAGCGCGTACGCCGCGTTCACCCTCGTATTCCAACGGGCGCAGGTCATCAAGCCGATAGGCGAATTTCTCATGCTCGGTGCCTATGCGCCGACTTTCAGGGAGCTTGCATCCGGCCTCCATGTATTCGATCAGGGAGCGCTTGCCGGTGACGGCGTCGTTTGTTTCATCCATGGAATTTCAATTCGTCTTCAGTGAGCGTTACGTTGGTACGGGCGCTCGGACCAGTCGCCGATGACGGCCTGCCAGCAGGCCAGCGCCGACAAGGCGGCTGTTTCGGCGCGGAGAAGGCGCGGCCCCAGGCTGATCTTGGTGACAAATGACAGTTTTTCAAGGGCGGCGAGTTCGGATTCGGCAAAACCGCCCTCCGGCCCGGTTAAAATTCCGACGCTTCGACCGGTAGTCGTTTTGCTTAAAACTTCGAACATAGGCAGGCCTTCTCCCGTTTCAACGGCCGCCAGCAAGGGACGATCCGCCGGCCATTGTGAAAGCAGCTTATCCAAAAGGAGCGGCTCGTCGATGCGGGGAACGCTTAATCTTTCGCATTGCTCTGCGGCCTCGATCACGGTGGCGCCCAGCCGTTTCGTATTTATTCGCGTTGCCGCCGTGTGTCTGGTGAACACCGGCAGAAGGCGGGAAACGCCGAGTTCGGTCGCCTTCTCGACAAGAAAATCGATGCGGGTCTTTTTAAGGGGAGCAAAGACGAGCCACAGGTCCGGCCCCGTATTTTGGGGACGGGTCTGCCCGCTGATTACAAGGACGCACCCGTTTTTATCCATGGATTCTATGCGGGCCGACCATTCGCCGTCGCGTCCGTTGAAAACAGCCGTCATTTTGCCGGGACGAGTCCGCATGACATCGTTCAGGTAGTGGGCCTGACTTTTAGGCAGGACAACGGCCCGGCCCGGCGTCAAATCGTCTTTCACGAAAAGTCGTATATTCGTTTTTGATCGCGGCATTTTCAGAAGCCTGTTTGTAAAGTCCGGCGTGAATGGTGTATTACTTTCATCCATGACAGACATGGTCAAGAGTTCCGCCGGCGATATTTCCACAGAGATATGGATTGATCGCCTTGTTCCCGATGCGTTGAGGCCGTATCTGCGGCTGTCGCGAATTGACCGGCCGACAGGAATATGGCTTCTTCTTTTTCCATGCTGGTGGAGCGTTGCCCTTGCTTCTCCTTCATGGCCGGATGTCTGGTTGTTCGCTCTTTTCGGCATCGGCGCGCTGGTTATGCGCGGCGCCGGCTGCACCGTCAATGATATTGCCGACCGCGACTACGACGCCAAGGTCGCCCGCACGGCGACCCGGCCTCTTGCCAGCGGCGCGTTAAGCGTGCGTCAAGCCGTCATATTCCTGCTCCTGCAATTGCTGTCCGGGCTGGCCGTGCTCCTCCAGTTCAATGCGTTCACGATTGCGTTGGGGGTAAATTCGCTGGTGCTTGTCGCCATCTATCCTTTCATGAAACGCATTACTTATTGGCCGCAACTGATACTGGGGTTGGCTTTCAACTGGGGAGCGCTGATGGGATGGGCGGCGATAAGAGGCGACCTGGACATGCCGCCCCTGGCGCTGTACGCCGCCGGAGTCCTGTGGACGCTGGGCTATGACACGATCTACGCCCATCAGGACAAGGAGGATGATGTTCTTATCGGCGTTAAATCAACGGCGTTGAAGCTGGGGGAAAACACCCGTCCGTGGCTGTTTGCTTTTTTCGGCGGCGCCGTCCTGTTGACTGCGTTGTCCGGATATCTGGCGGGCCTGGCCTGGCCCTTTTTCGTTATCATGTTCATGGCGGCCGGTCATCTCGGATGGCAGGCGGCGACGGTTGACCTGTCGGTTCCCAAAGACTGTCTGGCGAAGTTCAAATCCAACAGCCGTTACGGCTGGATCGTCCTGGCCGGAATCATCGCCGGCCGGGTGGCGGGGTGAGTAAACCTATTGCAAAAAAACCACGGATGAACGCCGATTAACGCGGATATCAATTCAATCCGACGTTCTTGAGTTGTATGATTTGCGAAACAAGTAATGTGTCCCCAAAACAGCGAATGAGTTAATTCTTCTTATCCCCGCCGGGTGCGGCGGCGCCGGAATCCAGGTACTTGGCAATATCCACCTCGTCGATCTGTTCCGGCAGCAGGAACCTTTCCGCATATTCCTTATAGATGCCGGACTTGAGGAACAGATTAAAGATGTCCGAATCGACGTGTTGATCCTTTTTCATAAAGGAAAGAATTTTAACGCTCTCGCTCAGCGTTTTGGCTTTCTTGTAGGGGCGATCAGCGGCGGTCAGGGCCTCGAAAATATCGGCGACGGCCATGATGCGGGCGGGAAGCGTCATCTCGTCCTTGGCCAGCTTTTTCGGATAGCCGGTCTTTATCATCGTTTCGTGATGTCCGCCGGCGTATTCCGGCACCCGCTTCAGGTGCTTGGGAAAGGGAAGCTGCTCCAGCATCATGATGGTCTGCATGATGTGGCCTTTGATCTTGAAATGATCCTCTTTGGTCAACGTGCCGCGAGGGATGCAGAGATTGTAAACTTCGCCTCTGTTGTATTCGTGCTCGGGAACATCAAGCTTGAAGCCGTGCGGGTTGCCCTCTGCGTACTTGTCGGCGTCGGTGCGGTAGAAAATATGCTCCGGCTTGTCGCTCAGGAGATTTTCCTCAACGGGAAGAGTCTGCGCGGGACTTCGTTCCTTGCGCTTCAGGTCTTCATGGGATATGCCGAGGCGGTCGTCCAGAGTCCGTGTCCATTTTATCCCGGCGATCTGCTTTACTCTCTCTGCCTTTTCCGGAGCCATGAATTCGCCGCCGACGTTGGTTTCGGCGATGAACGCGAAATCGTTATCAATCCGGTTGAGACGCGCATTCAATTCATCGCGCAGCTTCTCGGCGTCCTCTCCGCCGTCAATCAATGACTCCAGGTACTCGATCACCACGTCGCGCTTGAGCACCTCGAATCGCATCCTCACCTCGTGAATGCGATCATGAATGGTTTCCAGCTTTGTTGATTTATCGACCACATACTCCGGCGTCACCACCTTGCCGCAATCATGCAGCCACGCCCCGATGTGGAGTTCGTATTTTTCATCCTCGGTCATGGTGAAATCGGCGAACGGCGGTTCCGTTGAATCAGCGGCCGCTTCGGCCAGCATTTTAGCCAGAACCGGCACCCGTTGGCAGTGTCCGCCGGTGTAGGTCGACTTGGCGTCGATTGCTCCGGCGATCAGTTCGATAAAGGAATCGAGAAGCTTTTTCTGGGCGTCCAGAAGCAACTGATTGTCCAGCGCCACCGCCGCCTGGGAGGACAAGGCCTCGATCAGCGGCTGAATTTTTTGGCTGAACGGGATGACTTCCCCGGTTTTTGCGTCCCGGGCGTTGAGAAGCTGGATAACGCCGATGACTTCTCCTTCATGGTTTTTCAGCGGAACGGTGAGGAACGATTTAGAACGGTAGTTGTTCCCCTCATCAAATTTCTTCGTGCCGGTGAAATCAAATTCATCGGTCTCATAGGCGTCATGAATATTGACCGATCTGCCGGTAAGAGCCACATGGGAGGCGACGTTTTTATGATTAGGCTCCCCCGTTTCGGGGTCGTACATATTTTGCGGCGGGAAAGGAATTCCTTTGCCCGTGGTGCCGCCCATGGCGATGCCTTTGGAGTCCGTGTGCATGATCGTGAATTTCAGCTTGTTGTCATCGGTGCGCAGGTAAAAGGTGCCGCCGTCGGCGTTGCAGATGCCCTTTGCCTCCAGCAGGATCATTTCCATGAGTCTGTCATGATTGCGCTCTGAGGACAGCGCAATGCCGATTTCAATCAATCTGGCAAAGCTGTCGGCGAGTCCATCTTCTGACGGAACGCGGTTGGCCGGTTCTTCCATTGCCTATCCGTTTATGTGCCGCAACAAACTTATGATGAGACTACATTATTTACATATGAATACAACTGGCGTTAGGTGGATTTGCCGATCAATCTTCAAGCGCTCCGGCTGAACCGGCAGACCGGGACTCGCCAATATTGAAATACACTACATCATGTATGTCCCACAATATGATGGGTAAAAAGCATTGACAGTACACTTTATATATAATAATCGATTCATTGCTTGTACAATGGGGGGACGCAAAACAATGGCCGGCCCGTCACCTTGCAAATCCGCAACCGATGAATGCTTCGGCGAGAGTCGGCGCTCATCGGTTTTCCATATCAGACGCGATGCGCCGGAGAAATCCCGCATTATAAAAACAAAGGACACGAATTCTTATCCCGGCGCCCGCTTTATCAGGGGCAGGTTCCACGCCGCCGTCTTTACCGACGAGGCGATGGTGCCGGAACACACGGATTAAAGTATATCCGAATATTCTGATCTTTAATTAATCACTGTCCACCCGTGTTTCTGCTGGCACGGGGCGGCGGCTTCGTGCATTTTATGTATTCAAGGAGAACGCCCATGCACGACATAATTCGCCGGCTTGAAGAAAAGCGTCACGAGGCTCGTCTCGGCGGCGGCGAGGAGCGCATCGCCAAGCAGCACGCCAAGGGCAAGCTTTCGGCCCGTGAGCGCATTGAATTGCTGCTTGACCCCAATTCCTTTGAAGAATGTGACATGTTCGTCGAGCATCGCTGCGCTGACTTCGGCATGAATGAGCAAACTATCCCCGGCGACGGCGTAGTCACCGGCTACGGCGCCGTTAACGGTCGGCTGGTGTTTATCTTCAGCCAGGATTTCACCGTTTTCGGCGGCTCACTGTCCGAGGCTCACGCCGAAAAAATATGCAAGATCATGGATCAGGCGATGAAAGTAGGGGCGCCGGTAATCGGCATCAACGATTCGGGAGGCGCCCGCATCCGGGAAGGCGTGGCCTCGCTGGCCGGTTACGCCGAAGTCTTCCAGCGCAACGTCAACGCTTCCGGAGTTATTCCTCAGATATCGATGATCATGGGGCCGTGCGTCGGCGGCGCCGTCTATTCGCCGGCGATAACCGACTTTGTCTTCATGATCGATGACACGTCTTATATGTTTGTCACCGGCCCCGATGTAGTCAAGACGATAACCCAGGAAGAGGTCTCGCATAAGGAACTGGGCGGCGCCGCCGTCCATACCGGCGTTTCCGGCGTCGCTGACCGCTCCTTCGCCAACGACGCCGAGGCTTTGCTGTACCTGCGCCGCTTCATTGATTTCCTGTCCGCCAATAACCGCGAAAATCCGCCGGTCAGGCCGACGCCGGACAGCCCTGATCGGGTTGAGATATCCCTGGATACCCTGATCCCCGACAATCCCAACAAGCCCTACGATATGAAGGAGCTGATCGAGAAGATAGTTGACGAGGGCGACTTCTTCGAACTCAAGCCGGACTTCGCCGGCAACATCATCATCGGCTTCGGACGCATGGAGGGATCGACCGTCGGCGTCGTCGCCAACCAGCCGACGACGCTGGCCGGTTGCCTGGACATAAATTCATCGCTTAAGGCGGCAAGGTTCGTCCGGTTCTGCGATGCTTTCAATATCCCCATTGTCACCCTGGTCGATGTCCCCGGTTTTCTTCCCGGCATTGATCAGGAGCATGGCGGCATAATCAAGCACGGCGCAAAGTTGCTGTACGCTTTCGCCGAAGCCACCGTTCCCAAGGTGACGCTGATCACCCGCAAGGCCTACGGCGGGGCTTATGACGTGATGAGTTCAAGGCATCTGCGCGGCGATGTCAATTTCGCATGGCCGGGCGCCGAGATCGCGGTGATGGGACCGAAAGGCGCGGTGGAGATCATCTTCCGCTCCGAGATCGATGATGCGGATAAACTCGCCGGGCGCGCCGAGGAATATCGCAAGACTTTCGCCAATCCCTTTGTCGCCGGCAAGCGGGGCTTCATCGACGACGTTATCATGCCTCGCGATACGCGGGTGCGCATCTGCCGGTCGCTGAAAATGCTGAAAAACAAGAAGCTGGAAAACCCGTGGAAGAAACACGGTAATATTCCGCTATAGGGCAAACGAAGGGAGTTCCCCGGTTGAAAACCCCTTCCAATCAAGGAATGACTTGAACTCGGTATCGTACTTGATGAAGTCGGCGATAACTATGTCGAGCAGGTCGTCGATATGCGGGCAAGGGTTGTTTTTCTCCCTGACTTCAAGGCAGCATCCTTTCAACGTCAGGGCCTTTTCTTGAAGGTTGCGGTGGGATTCACGATGTCCGTCCAAACGGGGGAAGCCCAACTCCTCAAGGATCGACTCCTCCCTGCCGAAGTGGCCCTCGATACTCTCGAAGAAGTGGTCACACCGCTCACAGCACAGCTCGTAATCTTTATCCTGAATTGCCCTGGAAAGGCCGTTAATTGCGTCGACAATCAGGCGGTGATCTGCATCAATCTCGGGATGCCCGGTCAGAAACAATTTAGAGAAATCAATCCTGACCATCCAGCTCCCTTTCAAAGCCCGAAGCCACGCCACGCCCCACAATGGTCATTAAAGCACTGCCGGCGGAACGTTGCATCCTACGGAACCCCGTAGGGATAAATTAGGGCACTATCCGACCAAATGATTCCATTTGGCCGGATAGTGCTCTAAATGTTAGCGAGGAATGAATCTTCGGCTTAATCTGGCGATCCACGCTTGGAGTGTTCTTGATGTTTAAAAAAATTCTCATCGCCAATCGGGGCGAAATTGCCTGCAGGGTTATGCGCACGGCGCGCAAGATGGGCATCAAGACCGTCGCCGTCTATTCCGAGGCCGACAAGGACGCCCTGCATGTCGGCGAGGCCGATGAGGCGGTGTGCATCGGCCCGCCGCCGTCGTCGGGCAGTTATCTCTCGATCAAGAACATCATCAGGGCGATCAGGCATACCGGCGCCGAAGCCGTTCATCCCGGCTATGGCTTCCTGTCGGAAAATGCCGCCTTCGCCCGTAAATTGGCTAAAGAAGGCATTGTCTTCATCGGCCCGCCGCCCGCCGCCATCGACGCCATGGGCGACAAGATCAGGTCCAAGAAGCTGGCTAAAAAAGCCGGCGTCAGCACCGTCCCCGGCTACGCGGAATCTCTCAAGGATGTCGATCAGGCCCTTTCCGTCTCCCGCGACATCGGCTATCCGATCATGATCAAGGCTTCGGCCGGCGGCGGCGGCAAGGGCATCCGCATCGCTCACGATGACGATCAGGTCAGGACCGGCTTCCACTCCGCCATGCGCGAGGCCGAGTCAAGCTTCGGCGACGGTCGGGTGTTCATCGAGAAGTTCATCGAGAACCCCCGCCATATCGAGATTCAGGTGTTGGCCGACAGCCACGGCAACGTCATCCATCTGGGCGAGCGCGAATGTTCCATCCAGCGCCGCCACCAGAAGGTAATCGAGGAAGCCCCCAGCCCCTTCCTCGACGCCAAGACCCGCAAGGCCATGGGCGATCAGGCGATAATGCTGGCGAGGGCGGTAAAATACGCCTCGGCCGGCACCGTCGAATTCATCGTTGACGCCGAACGCAATTTCTATTTCCTGGAGATGAACACCCGCCTTCAGGTGGAACATCCGGTGACCGAGCTGACTACCGGACTCGATCTGGTGGAGTTGATGATCAGGATCGCCGCCGGCGAGCATCTTCCCCTCAGGCAGGAAGACGTGAAACGCAGCGGCTGGGCCATTGAGGCGCGTATTTACGCCGAAGACCCGGCGCGGGGCTTTATGCCGTCGGCGGGACGCCTGCGGCGCTACCAACCGCCGGTCGGCGACGGGGTTCGCGTCGATACCGGCGTCTATGAGGGGGGCGACATCTCCGTCCACTACGATCCGATGATCGCCAAGCTGATCACCCACGGCCATGACCGCAACGAAGCCATTGCCCGTATGGGACTGGCGCTGGACGGCTTCCTTATTCGCGGAGTTTCCCACAATATCGCCTTCCTGGCCGCCATCCTCGCCCATCCCCGCTTCGTTCAGGGCAACCTTTCCACCGCCTTCATTGCCGAGGAATTCCCCAACGGCTTTGACCCGGCGTCGGCGCCACACGATGACCCGGCCATGCTGGTCGCCGTCGCCGCCGCCTCCATTCACCACGCCTATCAGCAACGCGCCGCCTCGATCAGCGGTCAGGTCTCCGGCCACGAACGCCGGGTGCATGGCGACTGGGTGGTTATCCTCAAGGGCGAGAACCATCAGGCTACCGTCAGTTCCGTTGACGGCGGCTTTGATATCTCGATGGATGAAGGCGCTCACAAGGTGCGAACCGACTGGAAAGTGGGCGAGCCGCTGTTTCACGCCGTCATCGACGGCAGCGAACTGTGCATGCAGGTGGAACGCAACGTCATCAAGTACCGGATGACCCATGCCGGACTTCAGGACGATGTGCTGGTGCTGAACCCCGACGCCGCCAAATTCCAGGCCATAATGCCGACGAAGGCGCCGCCTGACGCCTCCAGGCTGCTGCGCTCCCCCATGCCGGGGTTATTGATATCGCTGGCTGTCAGGCCGGGCCGGCAGGTCAAGGCCGGCGAGGAACTGGCGGTGATCGAGGCCATGAAAATGGAAAATATAGTGTGCGCCGAGCGCGACGGCGTCATCAAAGCCGTCCACGCCGAGCCGGGCGACCGTCTGACGGCGGATCAGGTCATCATCGAGTTTGAACCCTGATATTATGGACGCCAAAACCATTCTCGTGCGCATAGAGGGCCGGGTCCAGGGCGTTTGTTTCCGCTATTGGACCAAGCAGGAAGCCGACAAGCGGGGCCTTGACGGCTGGGTCCGCAACCGCGCCGACGGCAGCGTCGAGGCCCTTTTCTCCGGCCCCGGAAAGATCGTCGATGACATGCTTAAAGCCTGCCGGATCGGCCCGACCGCCGCCCGCGTCGATGCCGTAACGCCAAGCGCCGCCGCCCTGCCGATCTCCCCCGCCGGATTTCACATAGTGACATAGATGTGGGGTATTATTCGGTCGGTCGATCCTGCTGGAAAAATTCCGGCATATGGGTTATATTCATCTGGTCAGAGCGGTCAGGAGAGCGTCATGAATCATTGGCAGGTCCAGGAGGCCAAGGCCCGCTTCAGCGAATTGCTGCGCCATGCCGCCAAGGATGGTCCGCAGGCCATCACGATTCGCGGACAGACCACGGCGGTCGTGGTGTCGAAGGCCGAGTACGAGCGACTCAAGGGGCGCAAGGTCTCGCTGGTTAAATTGATGCGGACCTCGCCGCTGGCGGGAGTCGATATTGGGATCAAGCGCGACCGCTCGCCGCCCAGGAATGTCAAATTATGAGTTACCTGATTGATACCTGTGCGCTCTCGGAACTGGTCAGGCCGAAACCGGCAGCCTCGGTGGTGGACTGGTTTGAGGCGACGCCGCCGGAGGCCCTGTTCATCAGCGCGCTCACTCTGGGAGAAATCCGCAAGGGCGTTGAAGGAATATCTGACGGACGCAAGCGCGCCCGCATCGCCGCCTGGCTCGAAGTGGAATTGCCGGCCTGGTTTGAGGATCGGATGCTGCCCGTCGATGCGCCTGTGGCCGACGAGTGGGGGCGCCTTCTGGCCCGTCTCAAGCGGCCTATTCCCGCCGTGGACAGTTTGATCGCCGCCACGGCGCTCAAAAATCGGTTGACCATCGTCACCCGCAATGTCGCGGACTTCTCCCCGACCGGCGTAGACATCCTAAATCCTTGGGCAGCCTGACCGCCTCCGCAGTCCCGGATACTTACGGAAACAAAAAACGGTGCGGTCGTTAAAAGGGGATATGGAGATACAAGGGAGATGAAAGAAATGAATAAGCGGGACGATAACTTAGAGTATCCGTTATAAGCAAGGCCTTATTTCGGTCCAAGCGCGATTATTCCTGACGAGCGCATTGGCGAGAATGATAAGCTTTCGCATGATGGATACTCTAACTGACCAATCAGGGCCATGTTAAATTTTTAAGGCAATAGCTGCTCCTCAAATTAGCACGAGCTAATAAGTTGATAATAACGAGTAATATGAGGGAGGTTTAATATCCTTTAAGCCATAGCGGAAATAATATTTTCTGGCCGCACGCCATGCTCGCACGAAGCTGGGCAGTTTTGTCTCGTTCTTGACCGTTGTCTCTTTGTACCAGCTACCTGAGAAAACTTCTGCCTTAGATGGGCGAGTATAGGAATGTCCGAGTCCCCCTAAAGCCTTTTCTCGCTCTCGCAAAGCACGTTGCAAAATATTCATTAGCCAGCCATCAAGCTCTCTAAGTTGTTCAAGTGAAGAGACGAGTGGATAAAAAGACATTAATCCCCGCATTTTTGGTAACCGTTTATCCCTTTCAAGAAAGTTTTCAATTTGTGATTCGTGTAATTCACCATAAATGTAACGCCTAAGTTCATTCAGGCATGTCACCAAATCCCAATCATGAAACGGAGCGCCGATTCGTTGCGAAGAAAATAATTCCTTACTTCGTGGACTGAGCAGTAGGTGTATATAGATTGCTTTACTAAGTCGTCGTTTTATTTTTTTAATAGATCGTGTTGAGAGAAGCGTTTCATCATGTTGGAACTTGTGTCCGAGATAATCAAAATCCTTAATAGCTTCGATCTTGTCACCTTCACCCATATTTATAAAGAATGAGCGGACAGGAATGCCAGTCGCACCATCAAGGCGTTTTATGCCATGCGATTTTTCGTGATTGATTGTGATTCCTGATCGCTTGCAATGCTCATTAAAAATATCGGTGATGTGCAATGCGTCGTCGTATGAGTACACCATCGCGAGAACGTCATCTGCAAAACGAACAAATTGACCGTTGGATGTTTCAAGGGCTTTATCTAATTCGTGAGCGGCAACATTTGATAAAATAAGAGACAAGGAGCAACCCTGCGGCACACCTCGGTCTCGCTTCGAAAATTGACCAGCCGTATAATTTTCTTTTGAGGCGTACTCATGAGTTAAAAATTTGGACACGACATATCGTTCAGCTTTGGTTAGCAGAAATATATCTTTATTTGAAATCATCGCTTTAATGTAGTGGTGGTCAATGCTATCGAAGTATTTAGAAAAATCGTATTGGACTACATAAACTTTATGACACGCGATTGCTGAGCGTATTTGGATTATCGCATCAAAAATGTTTCTATCTGGTCGATATGAAAAGCAATTTGCCGAGAGAAGGTTGAGATTTCTATTGGTAATTCTATTGTGGAAAAGTGTCGCAACTGCCGCATCGGGAATTGTGAAAATCATAATATCCCGTGATCCACCAGAATCTTTAGGGATCGCATATTTTACTGCGGGTTTGGGGATATATTCTCCTGCAATAATTTTCTTCCAAATTATTCGTGCCAAATATTTTGAGTGAGAAAGGCAATAGCGTGGCTCAAAATGCTTTGATATTGACCAATGTCCTGGGGTGGGTTTGATCTTTGAAATGGCCTTTTCGCCCGTTCTCTTCTCAAAGCGTTCACGATATCGCTTTATATGTGCGGCGTCAGAATAACTGCGCCTAAGTAGTTTAATTGCCTGCCGACGTATGGCATCTTCAAGCAGTTCTTCCAAGATACCCCCCCTTAGAAAAAACCCTCCCCTTTCGGGGAGGGTCGTCTTGCGCCTCTCGAGTCAGGGACTGCGAAAAGCAGTCGAACGTTTGCGAGGCGACGAACATTACAATGTCCGCCTGCAATGTAAGGTTCGAAGCGCCGACTAGCGCACACGCGCATGTGTAGAGCTTAACAGAGGACGGGGAAGCATAACAAGAAAGATTTGCGCGTGAATTGAGATATTGAATTATAAATTTGCAACTCACCAGTCCCGGTGACACCCAGTTCCAGGGACACGATACTTAATTCAGTATCAAGTCTTGAGTCGTAAGTCGTGAATTTTTAGAGGTAGGGGTTATCAAGATTTAGATTGCAAGGCTGGTCTCTGCGCCTCTCCCGCACCAACGTCGTCTGAGCTGGTCCTGAAAAATCGGACAGGGTGTTAAGGTGTATTCCACCGGATAAAGGAGGAATACAAAATGACGACGAGACGACGGTTTACGGGCGAGTT
>Ga0209343_10005809_pt1 | contig 14874 bp, 19 predicted proteins | sample RifCSPlowO2_02_FD_184026 | JGI IMG/M metagenome (GOLD analysis project Ga0209343, IMG submission 184026) | Groundwater microbial communities from Rifle, Colorado - Rifle CSP2_plank lowO2_0.2 (SPAdes) (version 2) | ecosystem: Environmental > Aquatic > Deep subsurface > Groundwater | place... | reverse complement strand
AGCGGATTCGGCGCCGTGCCGGAGGTCCAGACGAGTGTTCTTGCCGGAAGAGTCGTGCCGTCGCTCAATTCCACACCCTGTTCGGTGAGGCCGGTGACTTTTGTGCCCAGGCGGAACTCAACTTTGCGTTGCGCCAGCTTCTTTTGCGCGTAACGGCCGAGTTCAGGGCCGAGCTCGGGAAGGATCATTGGACCATGCTCCACCAAAACAATACGCAGCATGGCTTCGTTTAAATGGGGATAATGCTTCAGCGCCTCGCGCAGAAAATCGTTGATGGCGGCAACGGTCTCGACGCCGGCAAAACCTCCGCCGGCGACGGCGAAAGTGAGCAGTTGTTCCGGTGGCAAGGTAGAGCACTCGAAATCGGCTTCTTCGAGATGTTCGATGAGCCGGTTGCGCAGATAGACCGCGTCGGCGAGCGACTTCATCGTCAGCGCGTTCTCTTCGAGACCTGGGATGGCGTAGAAGTTAGTCACCGAACCGAGGGCGAGCACGAGATGGTCGTAGTCAAGCTCATGGGGATGGCTTGCGTCGATGCCGTGGGAAACCACAACGCGCTTGTTCGTCAAATCGATGGATCTTACTTCGCCGTCGAAAAAGTTTGTGCGGTGAAGCATCTTGCGGATCGGGTTGACGATGGTGGTGATGTCGAGGTCGCTGGCGGCCACCTCGTGGAGCATCGGCGTGAAGAGAAAAAAGTTCTCGCGGTTGACCAGCGTGATTTCGACGTCGGGTTCTTTGCCGAAGGCCTTCTCCAACTCCAGAGCGGTGTACATCCCGCCGAATCCGCCGCCGAGGATCAAGATTTTCGTCTTTGGTAACATCGGGTTAATGTTGGGCTTCGGTGTCTTTAATCGGATTGTTGTGCGTTGAAGAATGTGCTTTGAGAGATTCCAAGAAGTATTCACCGCGGAGACACGGAGTACACAGAGAAAATTTTTTCATTTTTCCTCTGCGTCCTCAGTGCCTCTGCGGTGACGCGTTTTAACTCTTTGCCGAGGCAAGCGGCGCGGTGGCGAAGTTGACGCCGAAGCGCTTGCACCACACGGTGACCGCGCGGTACTTCGCGAGGTCCACGCCCGCCGGCAGATCGTAGTTCTGATCGCCGATGTTGCCTTTGATGGAGCCGAGATCGATGAAGCCGGCGTTTTTCACCGTCGCGTCGTCCTTGGCGTCCGCCGCCGCGACGAGGTAAATATGCACATCGGGACCGTTCGAGGTCTGGAAGCCGCTGAAGCGCAGCACCTGGTTACCTTCCGGCAGCCGGTAGATCGACGCCGTGCCTTTGGTTTTATGCGCGATGCCGCGGAACGATCCTTCCGCGACCTTCACTGGCATCGACATCGGCGCGGCCAACGCGGCCTCGCCGAAGTTCACGCCGAAGCGCGCGCACCAGATCGTCACGTTCTTATACTTGTTCAGGTCGGCGTCCGCCGGGATGTCATAGTTCTGATCGCCCTTATTGCCCTTCATGGAACCCAGGTCTATGAAACCCACAGCTTTGATCGCGTCGCTGCCCTTCGCCACCTCCGCCGCCGTCAAGTAGACGTGAACGTCCGGTCCGTTGGAAGTCTCGAACTCGGTCAGGCGCAATGTGCGCTTGCCGTCCGCAAGTTGGTAAATGGATGCTAATCCCTTGGTCTCATGCGCCAGCCCTTTGAAGTTGACCTTGGTTACTGCCATCGGCCCTTTCTCGATCGAGGCCATCGCCGCCCCGCCGGGAAACTCCTCACTCACGGTCTGGTTGACGAACAACAACTCCGGCCGAAACGCGTACCAGATCCCTCCGACGATGATGATCGCTACGCCGATAATCATATTGCGCTTACTCATGGAAAAACCCTCCTATAAAAGGTTTTTGATTTACTTACGGCTTTCTTCCCGTCCCGGCCGCCGCCGGCCCGAATGATCGGGATGATCTGGCTGTTTAGATGCCAGGGCGGGGAGAAAGGATGCGGTCAAGTGCGATCAAGGTGCCGGAACTCGCGATGTTGATACGGTATGGCACCATCAATAGGATTTTGCGATAATAGGGCAACCGTTCGGCTGGGGGATCACTATGACGACAGAAGAAAGCTCAGTGGAGCTCGAACTGAAGCTAACGTTGCCTGACTCGTTGGTGCGAGAGGCGAAATCAAGAGGCTTGCTAACACCACAAGGCTTAGAAGCACTTCTGCGAGAAGAAGTGCAGCGTCGCCGTGTAACTCAACTTTTTGAGGCGGCGGATCGCTTTACTGCATTGCCGCCACTGACCGAGGCAGAGGTGGAAGCGGAAATTCAGGCCGCTCGTGCCGAGAAGCGAGGTTAAAAATGAAGATCGCATGGCAAGACCATATTGACAGCACTCCGAATGTTCTTCGCGGTAAACCGCGGATCAAGGGCACAAGGATACCCGTGAGTCTCATTCTTGGCTATCTTGCGGCCGGTAACAGCCCGGAGCAGATCATCGCCGAATTTCCCGACCTACGGAGCGAGCAAATCACCGTCTGTTTGGATTACGCGCGGGAGTTGTCAGAGGGACTGTGATATATTCCAAGACTGAGGGTACAAATATGGCACATCTCTTTGATCGAATCACAGTAAACCCGCAGCAGTGCGGCGGACGACCATGTGTCAGAGGAATGCGAATTCGCGTCAGTGACGTGCTGGAGCTCCTCGCTGACGGGATGACTCCTAAGCAAATTATTGATGAGCACCCTGACCTTGAGCTTGAAGATATTCAAGCCTGTCTGCGTTTCGCCAGCCAACGGGTAAGCCACCCGATACTTGCCGCGTGATCATCTGGATAGACGCCCAGCTTTCCCCGCAACTGGCGCGGTGGATTAAGGAGACATTTGGGGTCGAAGCCCTTCACGTTCGCGATCTTGGTCTGCGTAAGGCGGAAGATCCAGAAATCTTTCAAAAGGCGCGTGATGCCCGCGCGATCGTTATGTCGAAGGATGAGGATTTCAAACAACTGGTTGAGCGCAATGGGTCTCCGCCTCAAGTTATCTGGATTACCTGCGGTAACATGTCGAACGACCGGATGAAGGCACTTCTTTCCGCCACTTTTCCGGACGCAAAGATGCTGCTCGAACGCGGGGAGGCCGTTGTTGAAATTCGTCGGCAGGAAAAATAGGGCCGGGCTTCAGGTGTTGCAATCGCGCATCATTGCCAAGTATACCCCAGTATTTTTCTTAGGTCCCACCCGCTCAGTATCCGTGGGGCCATAGGCTCATGAGCATCTACGCTACACTTTGGTCACTGATGTTTCCGCGATTTGGCGATGATTACGTCGGCTGCGAGTGGGTCGAGGTCGTTGCGCAAGGAGTCCCGGGGCATATTGGTACACCGACGCCCGGCTTTGACTATGAGGACGGTGATTTATTTGCTCAGTTTCTGCCGCCTCCAGTGCTGGTCGATAGCGAGGGGGAAAGCGAATTTATGCGGGCGGTCGTGTTCGTCACCAGAGGGACGGCCAAGGGCACTCCTCGTTCACCTCAAGAGTATGTTAACCCGTTGCTGGTTCTTTCAGGCCGGGACTATGCGTCGATTACGTTTGCAGATTTGCACGAGCGCATCTGTGACGCGCTCCGGGGCAAAGGCCCAGAGGTCGTGGCCCAGTCTTTTACGGGAGACGAAGGTGTCCAGCTTATTCTCTCCGACGGGCGAGTGATCGATAGTCGGAAGCGATGAATCCATGTACTAAAAGACTCCCGACCCATTTTCTTTTCACCAATGCACTGCATATTCTGCGACATACTGACCGGGAAGCTGGAAGCAACGTTCGTTTACCGTGACGACCGAGTCGCAGCATTTATGGACATACAACCGGTCAATCCCGGGCATGTGCTTGTTGTCCCTATGCAGCATTTCGTGGGTCTAGCGGATCTGCCAGCCGACATCGGGAGCAGGATCTTCGCTGTCGCGCAGAAAGTTAGCGCCGCCCTCGGGAAGAGCGGGCTGCGGTGCGAGGGCGTAAACTTGTTTTTCGCGGATGGTGAGGCAGCGATGCAAGAGGTTTTTCACGCCCATCTCCATGTGTTTCCTCGCTTCACTAACGACGGGTTTGGTCTTCGGTTCTCGGAAAGCTACAGTCACCGCCCGCCGCGTGAGGCGCTTGAGGAAGCAGCTGCCAAGATACGGACGTCACTGGAAGTATGAAGCCGAACCCTTTGATGAACCGAACGCGGGCTAGCGCCCGTCTCGACTTTCTTGCCCTAACTCTCCCGCTCTGAAAGACAGACTTCATTTTCTTACTTGTAACAAGGTATGAGTTTTTTTTGCTAAGAGTCGGGAACCAATTTAAACTCCGGGCCAATTTAGAACGAGTGGTCTATCAGCTTGAGAAGAGATAATTATGCCATCTAGACGCCGCAGAATTAAATTTTCACTTGCGTGCGTGATTTTATTTTCTGTCGTTGTAAGTTTTTCCCCACCAACTCGGGCGCAGTCGGGTGGACCGGTTACTATCATTATAAAGGTCACCGGGCTTCACTCTGAGAAAGGGCAGGTGAGAATCGCTGTATTCAATTCGTCCGAGACGTGGCTGGGCGAACATCCCGTTTACTCCTCTACGATTAAGGTGGACAGTCAATCAGTTACATGGAAACTTGACGACGTTCCCTATGGGGATTACGGCATTGCGGCATTTCATGATGAAAACAGTAACGGTAAGATGGATAAGAATTTATTGGGGATACCTAGGGAGCGTTACGGTTTTTCAAATAATGTGAGAGCAATTTTGGGGCCTCCGAAATGGGAGAAGGCTAAATTTTCTATTAGAAACCCAACTACGGAGATTTCAATAGAGGTTAAATAGAGAAAGAGTCGGCAGTAAGCGGAAAGCAGAAATCAGTTACGCGAGCTGAGGTGCGACCGTCTCCACCCAGTGCGGCCGGACGCCAGCCATGGTCAAGGAAGCCATGACGCGCTTCGGTTCGCCGAGGTCGTTCCAGCGCACCCCGGTGACTTTGACGACCGCGAGACGCTCCGGGCGAAGCGCCAATACCTGATGCGAAAAATTCGTTTCTTCGATCCGCGCGTAGATCCGGTCGATCCCTTTCGCTTCGCCGCGCGTGCCAAGATGCGGGGTGATACGAGCGAATGCGCGATGGAGATCCGGGATCGCGCTCTCGATGATTTCCAGAAGCGCCCGCGCGGACGCGACCATCACAAAGCTATTCCACAAACAGCCGCGAAGCTGGAGCACCTGGGCGAGACGTCGATCGGGTTTCTCCCAAAAGCGCCGCACGGCCCGGACGCGCGCTTCGCCGGGAATTATTTTCGCCGGCTCGATCCAGCCATATTCGACTTCGGGACTCTCCGGTTCCAAGCCGAGCAAAATCACCAACTCGGGGCGTCTGCGCGCGGCATCGAGCGCCGACCGGATATGGGCCATGAACCGGTCGTTATTGGATATGTAATGATCTGACGGAAAGAACGCCACCAGGGCTTCCGGGTTAAACGCCGCGATGCGCAGCAAACTATATAGAATAGCGGGTGCCGTGCCTCGGTTGCGCGGTTGAACCACAAGATTGGCTGGTGATTTATCGGACAAAATCGGCGCGTAGTAGGGTTGATGGACGCGGTTGACTACGTATAACGTTCGTTCCGGCGCCAACTCCAAAGCGGCGCGGCCGCGAGTCTCTTCAAGGAGAGTCGCCCGGCCTAGAACCGGGCAGAATTGCTTCGGACGCTCATCGCCCGCAATCCTTCGTGTGAGCGACCTTAGCCGAGTTCCATCGCCTCCCGCCAATATGACGGCCCATTCGTGGTCGAGACGAGCCGGTTCTGTGTTAACCTTCGTTGCCCGATCGTGATGTGCCATGCTCGTTGCCTTGTTATAATCCTTGCAAGAGATTTCGGTTAGACCCTCGATTTCCCTTAGTGGCGGTTAGCTGCCTTCTTTATATCCCTGGAATATTAAGCTCCGGTTTCAATTCGATTACTTTTTGGATGCGTCGGCGCTCCCAAAGGATGCGGACCTCCGCGCGAAAGTTTACATATCCCCGCCACCTCCACTATAGAGGGTGCGCGCTTCGTCCCTCCGGGCGTTGTCAATCTCCTCATCCAATAGCTTTCCTATGCGCTGGGCTGACGCGACAAATTCGTTGGCTTCCAGCTTCCCGCCCAGGGTTCTCTGAATGCTGGAACGGATCTCCCTTCCCGGGTCCCAGAAGATGCCGTATGAGTTGTCGGAAGTGACGTATTCCAACCAATCGTAAATGCCCTTAAGACCGCTCTCGGTTTCGCGCCGCCCGCGAGTCTGGTCTCCGCTACGCAGCAAGGTCAATCCGAGGTAAAGCCGCGCCGCATGACCGTCTTTGTCGTTGGCGACCGCTTTTTCCAGAGTCGATCGGGCTTCGGTGAAATTTCCCGTTTCATAGTAGGCGCGCCCGAGATAGGTCAGGACGCTATCGCGCAGGGTGGAAGAAACTCTGTAATTAGGGTCGAGCTCAGCCGCTTGGCGCAGAAACGACACAGCCGCTTCGGGGCGGCCGGTTTGAAGGGCGTTGCGGCCTAACTGGACTTGTTGCGCTACGCCACCGCAGGCGGCGACAACGAGCAATGCCGAAAGACAGCCAGGAACAAGCAAATTTCTCGCGTTCATAGAAAGGTCTCCTCGATGGATAGATAAGGATCGACAATTACGCTTCAGCCGGTTTGCCGCAAAATATACAACGCTTAGGGTTTTCATGATGTAGTTTGGCGCAGGCGACGCTGCGTCTGCCTCGGCTCCGCACATAAACTTCGGCAGCCGAGAGCATGCCGATGAGCGGCGCCGTAAAGTAAACCCACAGGCCAGTCCAATGGTTCCCCGGCACGGCGGATGCAAGAGTGCGCGCCGGGTTCATACTCATGCCTGAAATGGGCGCTTCGGCGGTAATATAAATGGCAACCAGCGCGCCGGCGCACAGGCCGGTGAGCTTGTGCAGACGCGGATTGTTCGAGACCTGAAGAATGACGGTTATCAAAATGAACGTTATCGCCACTTCGGCTATAAACGCGACCCCGGTTCCCAAGTTGCCCGGTGCCGTAACGACGTAATTGACCGCGGGGTGCGCGACCCATGCCGAAAGAAGGGACGCGGCCAGTAAGGCGCCGGCAAGACCTCCGATGAATTGCGCGGCCATGTAAAAGACCGCGTCCCACTTGGCGACCTTGCCGAGACGATAGAAAGTCAATGTCATCGATGGATTGATATGCGCGCCCGACTGCTTGCCCCAGGGCGAATAAATTATGCTGACCGCCGTGATTCCCATCGCAAGGCCCATCAAGAATCGGCGCAACAGCGGGTTCGGCAGCGCCTGGTGAACCGGCGAAGCGGGGTGTTCGAGCAGAGTGCCGAAACCGAACGCCGAGATCATGAAGAGTCCGAGGCCGGCAGCTTCGATCAAGTATTCAGGCCAATGGCGCCTTAGCGCATCCGTCATTGATCATTGGATGCCGCTTGGCGAGCGAAAGATGCGCCGGGGCCTCTCTGATGCGAAGCCGAAGAATCCAGTCGGCGAATGTAGATCCTTCGCTATCACTCAGGATGACTCGCTTCGGGCTTGGCGCGGCGAAGCGCGTCAGTTGAGCGAGATCACGTTTTTTATGCCGGGGCTGCGCCCGAGCAGGAGATCGCGGTGGGCCTCCATCGGGAACCGGCCCGTGATCAGCGAGCGGACGGCGCTGGGCCAGCGCTTGGTAAAGGTGCCGACGTCGCGGATGGAATTTTCAAAGGCGTCGCGGCCGGCGTTGACGGTGCCGAAGACGACTTGGTTCTTAAGCACCAGGTTGCGCATCATGAGATCGGTGTCGACTTCAATCGGTCCTTTTCTGCCGGGGACACCCGTGAAGATGAAGATGCCGTTGGTGCCGAGATATTTCATCATCTCAAACGAAAGACTTGAGGCCCCGGTCGCTTCGTAGACGAGGTCGATGTTGCCGATATGTTGGGGGAGCATTTGGGGGGAGATGTTTTCCGACGAAAGGTAATGAGCGCCGATCGACTCAAGCAAAAGAGACTTTGAATTGGGAGCCGGCTCGCGAGAATAAACATAGGTGTCGAAGTCGTAGTTGACCAATGCCATGGCGCCCAACAGGCCGACCGGCCCGGCGCCGAGGACCACGGCGCGGTGGCAATGGGCCGCGGCCTTTCCCGGGGTCACAGGGCAGCTCCAAGGCAAACGCTGTTGCACTTGCCATACCTGGTTTAGTCCCTTTTCGGCAATGGTGAGCGGCTCGACGAGGACGGCGACTTCGCGCAAGTCCTCGGGCACGAGGTTCATGTATTTTTCATCGTCGACGACGAACTGCGCCATGAAACCATGCTGCTCTTTTATGCCCCGCTCGGTAAAATCACCCGTGAAACAGAAGTCCTGACGGCTCGAGCGGCATGCGATGCAGGAATCGTGCGGGCAAGGTCGCCGGACCATGGGGACGACAAAGTCTCCAACCTTCACGCGCGTGACCGTGGAGCCGACCTCGACCACTTCACCGAGCGACTCGTGGCCGATGACGAGCTGGTCCGAGCCGTTAGGGGGCGTGCCGTATTCGAACGCGCAGATTTCCTTGTCCGTGCCACAGACTCCGGCTTCGATCATACGCAGCTTGACGTCGGTGGGCGACGAAATCCGCGGCTCCGGCTGATCGATGATTCCGACTGATTTTTTACCCGGTGTTACGGCGACGGCCTTCATAAAACACCTCCTGTGGTCGTTCGGATGGATCTTATTGAAGCGGAATACAACTCAGCCTATTGGATGATCAAAGATTTGAAAAGGGTGCGGAAAAATTTCAACAGTTGGAATTGGCGTTGTCCAGCGGCCGATAGGTGAGGTGAGGCGGCTTGCGTTGCGCGGACTCCAGCCGAAGGAAAGAACGGGTTGCTTCAATGGTTTTTTTATAGGTTCGCAGGAACGACGCACAGTCGGGGCAATCCTTCAGATGTTTTTCAAAAGCATTGAGCACCCGCGAACTGAGCCTGGAGGCGAGATAGTCGCCGATCAGTGCCACTTCGGTTGCGCATGTCGCAAGCGGGACGGGACCTCTCACGCGTTTGGTTTCGCGCCGCGAACGAGGAGACTTCCTGAGATGGGGAGACCGGGGTGGAGCGCGGTGTTCACGTGGTGTGCCGGTGGCAGTCAATGGTTATAACCCTCCCGGTGTAAGGCGGTGGAATGCTCGCCTTCTAGGCCCTGCTCGGGAGTCTTTGCTCACGATGGTTTCTGTTTCGCGTAATTGACCGTTGCGCGCTCACCAGGCGAACCGGAGCCATGGTATGCGCGAGGCGAACTCGGTAAGTCCCAAAAATGCTCCTTACCACCGCGAGCACCAAAGCGTCATCTCTGGTCAGGCTAGTAAGCTCCTCAATCAGTTCCATGAAAGTCGTCCGGATCGGACCGTTCTTTTCTCGGCTCATCGCTCGTTTACCATTTTGTTTGCGCCTCATCGTTTCGCCCCCCTGAAGGTCTTTGATGGTCAATGGTTAGATGCATCGTCCCAAGGGAAAGTTTCACCGTCGCCTGCAATAAGTTGCGACAGCGACATGCCTCATTCACGAATCTCGCCGGGACGAAAGTAGTTGAATTGAGTCATAAGGTTACACTCTGGGCATTTCATCGCTCCGGCTAAAACCTCTGCCGGCTTTGAAGCCCATGGCTGGATGCTGCTCCCGGGTCTGATCCAAGCGCTCTTGAAACCAGGTTCCTCTGGGCCAATCCCATTTTAATTGAGGCAGCTTGCTTTCATCGTAATAACCGCTATTAACCCGACTTTGCCGGAAAATCGATTCCCAAGCGTTCATGACAAATCTCCCTCCTGATGAGCGTTTTACCCAATACTACGGGCCGACTCCCAAAATGGATTGAGCGGCGGAATCTACACGCGTTAGACGGATGGAAACGAAAAATGGTTGCGGCTCGCGCTCGCGGGCGGCGGGCGTGTCAGGCGGCTAAATAAGCCACGAGAAAGATCAGGAACGCGCCGACCCGCCGAATCCGATTGCGTAAGAAACCAAGAATATTTTCCCGGACCTTCGGCGGCAATTGTTCAACCTTCACCGAGCCGGTCACCGCCACGGTCTTTCTGTAGGTGTTAAGAAAGCTGGCGCAGTCCGGGCAGATGCTCAAATGTTGCTCGAAATCCCGCTTGGTGGCCGGCGTTAACTTCTCGTTCAGGTAGTCGAACACCAGATCAGTCAATTGCCGGCAGGTTGTGTTAGTTAATGCTTTGGCTGCCGCCTTCCGTTTCGCCATGCGCCGATCTTCCTTTACGCTGCGGAGTATCCTAAATGCACCGACAATTTTCCTCGTAGAAATAACCGGGCGCGGTGCAAGCGGGTTTTGACCGCTGACACGGTGAGTCCCGTGGTTTTCGCGATCTCCTTGTCCGACATGCCTTCCAGATCGCTCAGAACGACCACGCTCTTGTCGAGCGGTCTCAGTTGGTTCAAGGCGGCGCTGAGCAGCCCTTGTAGTTCCTGTTTAGCGTATTTTTCATCCAGAGTATCGGACCAGTCAACCACCGGCCGCACCAGGTGGTGGCCGTCGTCCTGGAATTTAGGCAGGTACTCTTCGTACTCGACCTCTTTGCTGTGCTTTTTCTCCCGGCGAATCTTCCCCAGCGCGGCGTTGATCGTCAGGCGATAGAGCCAAGTGGATAGCTGCGAATTTCCCCGAAACGATTTTGCCTTGCGGTACGCCGTCCAGAACACATCTTGAATGACTTCTTCGGTATCTGCAACTTCGCCGAGAATTCTCTGTGCGACACCGTAAAGCTTTGGCGAGTAGAGGTTGAAAATCGTCTCAAAGGCTTCTTGATCGCCGGCCTTGAGCCCTTCGATGAGTGCCGATTCGTCCTTCCGCGAACTCCGTCGTCGCCTGGAGGAGGCACGCCCGCTCAATGATCGCTCAAGTCCGCCAACCGTTGCGACCACAAAATTCGTTTTGACGGAGCTCCTGGGTTCCGTTATCGGTTCAAATGTCGTCATGACGCCGCTCCTACTAATAAAACCACTCTATAATCCTAGTGACCTATTTTTTCGCGACAGTTTCGAAAAGCGTTTCGATAAAAGGGGAACAATTGATGATTCGCAGCCGTTCGCCGCGCAAACTTGCGAGTTTTCTTGCGACTTCGTCCTGCATGAACACGACGCCGGCCATGTCTAACAACAGGACGATGCCGTCACTCTTCTGGTGGCGGGCGCAAATCGATTCCAGCTCCGGATAACAGATCTCGGTGAGTGTGCCGTCGATGCGGAGTCTTACGGTTTTCCCATTTTCAGAGTCTTCGGTGATCTTGAGCATTAAGTTGCTACTCCAAAAGAACTGTAATCTCATGAGAGCACGGTCCGTGCCAGGGGGCTAAGAAGCTGAAAGACAAGAAGAAATTCATTTGGCGGGAGGTGGCCGTTGCGATCCCACGCCGCGATATTTCACGACGGTTGCGAAATATCGCGATACGGAGTATCAAGGCGACGAGCATGAAGTTCGATCACGGCTATCTAAACGTCCATGAGCGGGAGGTATCCTCGTGACGATCGCAGAAGGCGAGTTGGCCAATTCGACGCTTGCAAGTCCGGATGAAATTGAATTCGGTATCGACGGGCAGCGGACCCCCAGATCGGCTCACGTCGCATACTTCTGGAAAACCGAGAAAGAGTTCGCCACCGCCGTCCGGTTCCTCGAGACCGGTCTGCGCGGTAGCGATCACTGCGTGATCTTCGGCCATGAGGAAGCCAACCGGGCGGTTTGCCGATATCTCGAAGACTTGGGCTTCGACACCAATGCGCTTTCGAAGGCTGGCCGAATCACAGTCTTGGGCGGGCGGCCCGTGGGAGATGAAATTCTCCAATCCATCGGTGCGGTGTTTCAGCAGGCGGTGGCGAACGGAGCGCCGCTTATCCGGTTGTTGGGAAATATCGGCTGGGGCAAGCCCGGCTGGCCCGAGGACGCAGAGCTGCTGGGCGTTGAAGCCAAGATCACCGAGGCCGCCAAGCAGTTTCCCTGCGTGGTTGTCTGCATGTACGACACGCCGGCGCTTTCAGGACATGTCATCCATCACGGCGGATTTGAAACCCATCCATATCTAAAAACCGTTTCGGCGCCCTTGCGGGACAATCCTTGTTACATACCGACAGAGATTTTCTTGCAGCGCGTCGAAGCGATTGCGGCTGAGATCGTGGAACGGAAGCGGCGCGACGAGGTTCTGAGACGGAGCGAACGACGTTTCCGTTTATTGTTTGACCACAGCATCGACGCGGTTTTTATCGCCAATCCTGATGGGGCCATCGAAGCAGCCAATCCTGAAGCCTGCCGGCTGTTCGAACGCAGCGAGGAAGAGATCTGCCGCATTGGTAGAGAAGGATTGGTCGATCCCGCGGATACGCGGTTGGAGGCGCTCCTAAAAGAGCGCGAGCAAACGGGCCGTTTCAAAGGCGAGATCAACTTTAGGCGAGGAGACGGCTCGCTATTTCCTGGCGAAGTTTCAAGCGCTCTCTACCAGGATATCTCCGGGGAAACCAAGGCGGCGGTGATCGTTCGCGACGTCACGGAGCGCAAGCGCGCGGAGGAAACTCTGCGAGTCGTTGCCGAGGGCACGGCCGCGGTTACCGGCGGCGATTTCTTTCGCTCGTTGGTGCGCTATTTGGCGCAAGCCCTCGGCTTCCGGTACTCATTTATTACGGAGTGCACCGACGCGACGAAAACCGGCGTGCGCACACTGGCCTTCTGGACCGGGGAAGGATTTGCCGAAGACATCATCTTCCTGCTGCACGGCACGCCGTGCGAAGCTGTTGTCGGTGGAGAGATATGTTGCTATCCGGAGCGGCTCCAGTCCCTATTTCCTGAAGACAAGGACTTGGTCACGCTACGCGCGGAGAGCTATCTGGGCGTGCCGCTGCGTGAAATTTCGGGAGAGGTCTTGGGTCATCTCGTCGTCATGGACGACAAACCGATTCACAACGTGGAGCGCCATGTGCCGCTCCTGCGGATCTTTGCTGCTCGGGGCGGGGCGGAGTTGAAGCGCAAGCTGGCGGAAGAGGCGTTGAGGAAAAGCGAACAACGACTGCGAGTGATTCTCGACATAAACAACGCCATCGTCACCAAGCTGACGCGCGACGAACTTTTTGCCGCCATCGCCGCGGCGGTCGGCCGCGCCGTGCCGTTCGATCGGCTCGCGCTGTCGCGCTACGATCCGAAAACGGACAGCTTGCAAATTGTTACTTACGCAGGTCCGTATCAGCGTGCCGACTACTCCCCCGTAGGCCGTTTGCTAGCGCTCACTGATAGCCCGGCGGGCTTGGCTTTCTTGCATCATAAACCCGTAATACGACGCGACCTTGAAACCGAGCGGCCCACCTCTTCAGAGGAACGCGCCTATGCGCACGGCTTTCGCTCGATATGCGCGCTTCCACTGATCGTGCGCGGCATAAGCATCGGCGCGCTGACTGTGGGCAGCCTTATGAGGTGTCAGTACTCGGAGGCAGACGGGGATTTCCTCATGGAAGTTGCCAACCAAATCGCCATCGCCGTCGATAACATGAACTCCCACGAAGAGACCGAAGCTCTGAAAACGCGCTTCGAGGCCGAGGCCGTCTATCTGCAAGAGGAGATCAAGACGGAGCACAACTTCGAAGAGATCATCGGCCAGAGCGCGCCGGTGCGGGAGTTGCTGCGCAAGATCGAGCAGGTGGCGCCCACCGAGGCGACCGTGCTCATTCAAGGGGAGACCGGCACCGGCAAGGAACTCATCGCCAGAGCGGTGCATGATCGGAGCCGGCGCAAAGACCGGCCCCTGGTAAAGGTAAATTGCGGATCGATTCCGTCCGGTTTAGTGGAAAGCGAGCTGTTCGGCCACGAAAAGGGAGCATTCACCGGCGCGACCCAGCGGCGCATCGGCCGATTCGAACTGGCCAACGGCGGCACAATCTTTCTCGACGAAGTGACCGAGCTGCCGATCGACACGCAAGTCAAGCTCCTGCGTGTGCTGCAAGAAGGGGAGTTCGAGCGGGTCGGCAGCAGCCAGACGCTCAAAGTGGACGTGAGAGTCATCGCGGCCACGAATAGGAATCTTAACGAAGTCGTCCGCAACGGGATGTTTCGGGCCGATCTCTTTTACCGTCTGAATGTCTTTCCCCTAGAAGTGTCGCCGCTCCGGGATCGCAAGGGCGATATTCCGCTGCTCGTCAACTTTTTTCTGAGCCGACTCGGGAAAAAACTCGGCAAGGAGATTCACGGTGTTTCACAAAAGGCGATGGCAAGTCTGACCCGTTACAGCTGGCCCGGAAACATCCGAGAGCTTCAGAACGTCGTCGAGCGGGCGGTGGTGCTCGCGAGCGGTCCCATCGTAAAGGTGGATGATTCGATGATGCGGGGTGACGACGGGGCGCAAGTTTCCCCCGTGGAAACGCTGGAAAACGTCGAGCGCAATCATATCCTGCGCGCTCTCAATGAGACCGGTTGGGTCATCCACGGAAAAAAAGGCGTTGCGGAGATCCTCGGCATCAATCCGAGCACCCTGCGCTCGCGCATGGAAAAACTTGGAATCAAAAGAACCCGTTCAAGTTAGGTGGGGTGGTAGGTGAGTAGTGTAGGTGCGAAGTGACCGCAAAAACCCCGCCCCTTGGGGCGAAGTATTTATTGGTGCGTTACATCATTGGTGCGTAGCTTGACACCGACGTAGACGCTCTTTACCCTCCCAGGTCATCGGGTCCACCCGCATGAAACTCACAAAGCTCACTCGACCGCTGATCATTGGAGCCGCTCTGGCGACGCTGGTTTTCTTGATTTCCCAGCGCGGGCTGCTTGAGACCGCGGAGCTCAAGACTCTCGACCTGCGATTCCAGATGCGCGGCCCCGTGGCGCCCCGGCTTCCTCTCGTGATCGTCAGTATCGACCAGGACTCTTT
>Ga0209343_10005804_pt1 | contig 14878 bp, 12 predicted proteins | sample RifCSPlowO2_02_FD_184026 | JGI IMG/M metagenome (GOLD analysis project Ga0209343, IMG submission 184026) | Groundwater microbial communities from Rifle, Colorado - Rifle CSP2_plank lowO2_0.2 (SPAdes) (version 2) | ecosystem: Environmental > Aquatic > Deep subsurface > Groundwater | place... | reverse complement strand
CCCCGTCGCCACCGCGCCAGCGCCCGGCGCCCCCGCTGCCTTGCCTTATCTCGAATCGCTCGAGCAGCACCGGAAAACGCCACTCGAGCACCTCAGGGTCGGTCAGTCGCGAATTGGTCATGTGCGTCTGCACGCAATGCGTGCCGTCGAATCCTCTGTGCGACCCGTCGGACGGTTCCGCCTGCGTAATTCCCAATACCCCGGCACCTGAACCGCCCGCTATTGTCTCGTAGTACTGGTACCTCGAATTTCCAAACGTGAAGTTGTTCATTGTTCCCTGCGAGGCACCCATGATGCCTAGCGCACCATAGAGCGCGTCGGTAATGCACTGCGAGGTTTCCACATTGCCTGCGACGACAGCGGCGGGATAGCGTGGCCGCAGCATGGAGCCCTCCGGAATCAGCACCTGAAGTGGTTTGAGACAACCTGCGTTGAGCGGTATTTCATCATCGACCAGGGTACGAAACACGTACAGAACCGCGGCCATGCAGACCGCCGACGGCGCGTTGAAATTGTCCGGAAGCTGTCCTGAGGTGCCGGTGAAATCGATGCGCGCGCAGCGTCCGGGTCTGTCGATCTCGATCCGCACGCGAATCACGCCGCCGTTGTCCATTTCATAGGTGAAGGCGCCGTCCTTCAGGACGTCGATCACCCGACGCACGGATTCCTCCGCGTTGTCCTGCACATGCCGCATGTACGCGTTCACCACGTCCAGGCCGAAATGCGCGACCATGCGTCGCAGTTCTTGCACACCCTTCTCGTTGGCGGCAACCTGCGCGCGCAGGTCGGCGAGATTCTGCTCGATATTGCGGGACGGATGACGTCCGGACCCCAGCAATGCGCGCGCCTCGCGCTCGCGCAGCCGCCCGCCCTCGACCAGCTTGAAATTGTCAATCAGCACGCCCTCTTCTTCGACCACACGACTGTCCGGCGGCATCGATCCGGGGGTGACGCCGCCGATATCGGCATGGTGCCCTCGCGACCCGACGTAGAACAGAATTTTCCGCCCCGCCGCATCGAATACCGGCGTAATCACGGTGACGTCGGGCAGGTGCGTTCCGCCGTTGTATGGGGCGTTGAGAACATAGACGTCGCCGGGCTTCATCTGTCCCGCGTTTTCACGAATGACCGTACGGATCGACTCGCCCATTGCACCCAGGTGCACCGGAATGTGCGGCGCGTTGGCGATCAGTTGTCCCTGCGCATCGAACAAGGCGCAGGAAAAGTCGAGCCGTTCCTTGATGTTCACCGAGTGGGCCGTGTTTGCCAGCCTCAGTCCCATCTGCTCGGCAATGGACATGTACAGGTTGTTGAAGATCTCGAGCATCACAGGATCCGCTCGGGTCCCTACGGCAATGCGCGCGGGGCGCGCGACGGCACGATCGAGAACGAGGTGCCGGAACCGGGTCACCAGCGCCTGCCAGCCCGGCTCGACAACCGTGGTGGCGTTGGGCTCAACAATGACTGCGGGACCCGCCAAACGGTCGCCCGGAGCGAGATCGCTCCGCAGGAACACCGGCGTTCGATGCCATCTGCCGCACGAATACATGTCCGCCGTTTCGACGGGACTCGGCGGCACCGCGCGGTCCGGTTCGTCGGACCGGGTTTCGCCGGGTGCATCGGAAAGACCGACAGCCTCGACCGATACCGCTTCAGCGATCAGCCTGCGGCCGGGCATGAGAAAACTGTAGCGGCGCCGGTAGGCCGCCTCGAATTGCCTGACCATACCGGCTGGCGCCCCGTGCTCGACCATGAGTGCGGAATCGGCGCCATCGTAGCGCAGGTGAACACGCTTGATGACCCGGATGCGCTCCTGGGTCACGCCCTGTCGCAGCAACTCACTGCAGGCTTCGACCGAGAGCGCGCCCAGAGTCTCTTCGATCGTCCGCGCATTGGCCTCCTCCAGGCTGACCTCGACCGAGCGCTCGCGCATGACGGTCGCATCGGCAAGGCCCATGCCGTACGCAGAAAGTACCCCTGCCAGCGGATGGATGAACACACGCGTCATCGCGAGCGCGTCCGCCACCAGACACGCGTGCTGTCCCGCAGCACCGCCAAAACAGCACAAAGTGTACTGGGTGATGTCGTATCCCCGCTGCACCGATATGCGCTTGATCGCTTCCGCCATGTTGCCTACCGCAATGTCGACGAATCCCTGTGCAACCGCTTCGGGTGGGCGGGGGTCGCCGGTGGCGCTACGAATCTGCTCGCTCAAGCTCGCGAACCTCCCTCGCACGACGGTTTCGTCGAGAGGTTGATCGCCGTTGGGACCGAACACGGCCGGAAAGAACGTCGGCCTGATCTTGCCCAGCATAAGATTCGCGTCGGTCAGAGCGAGCGGCCCGTTTCTGCGATAGCAGGCCGGTCCGGGATTCGCACCCGCCGAATCCGGGCCGACGCGGTAGCGCGAGCCGTCGAAGTGCAGCAGTGACCCGCCTCCCGCGGCCACCGTGTGGATGCTCATCATTGGCGCGCGCATGCGTACGCCGGCGATCTGCGTCTCGAAACTGCGCTCGAGATCGGCCAGGTTCGAACCGGAAAAATGCGACACGTCGGTCGAAGTGCCTCCCATGTCGAAACCGATGATCCTGTCGATGCCGGCCGCCAGCGAGGTCCGCACCGCTCCAACAATCCCTCCCGCCGGGCCCGACAGGATCGAGTCCTTGCCCCGGAAGCGTCTCGCATCGGTCAGACCACCGCTGGATTGCATGAACATCAGCCTTACATCCGGGAGTTCCGCGGCCACGCGATCCACATAGCGCCGCAGGATCGGCGACAAATACGCGTCCACCACCGTCGTATCGCCGCGCGACACCAGCTTCATCAGCGGACTGACCTCGTGCGATACCGACACTTGAGTGAAGCCCATCGCACGCGCCATTCCGGCCGCAGTTCGCTCGTGCTCGGTGTACCGATAGCCGTGCATGAACACGATCGCCGCGCACCGGTAGCCTTCGTCAAAGGCAGACTGCAGTTCGCCTCGGGTCCGTTCAACATCCAACGGAACGAGTATTTCACCGTGCGCACCTATACGCTCATCCACCTCGATCACTTTGGAGTAGACCTGCTCGGGCAAGACGATGTGACGGCTGAATAGTTTGGGCCTGTTCTGGTACGCGATTCGCAGCGCGTCGCGAAAACCGCGCGTAATGCACAGCACAGTGCGCTCGCCCTTGCGCTCCAGCAGCGCGTTGGTCGCCACCGTGGTGCCCATCTTGACTACCTCGACCGCGTCGGGCGGAATCCGCTGTCCGGGCGCCAGGCCCAGAAATTGGCGTATCCCGGCCAACGCGGCATCGGGGTAACGCTCGGGATCGTCGGAGAGCAGCTTGTGGGTGGCGAGCGTGCCATCCGGGCGCCGCGCCACGATATCCGTGAACGTGCCGCCGCGGTCGATCCAGAACTGCCAGCGGGCGGCATTTGTGTCCGAAGTCATGGTTTTTCGCCATGCAGAGGTTGAGTGATTCTACATGCGGCACCCGAATGCTCGTGCGTCTGCTGGCGTCGATCGTGAAACGCCACCGGGCGGATCAAACCGGAAAGTTCGCGTTGGGGTAGGATCGTGGCACGTTCGGTTCGTGGCGGTCCGAACGGAAGCCGCAGCGCCGGGCTCCGGCACACTGAGGATCGGCGGCTGCACCTGGACCAACCCGACAAGAAGACTCGACGGACGCGCGATCAAAAAACGCAGTCGGCCATGGTCAATCGAAATATTTGACACCGGGAGATCTGAACCATGAAGCTCTACATGCATCCTGTATCGACGGCATGCCGTCCGGTACGGCAGTTCATTGCCGAAAACGGCATCAAGTGCGACGAGGAACTGGTCGATATCCTCAAGGGGGCCCACTATCAGGAACCCTACGTCTCGCTCAATCCCAGCCGGCTCGTGCCGATGCTCGAGGATGGCGATTTCCGTCTCACCGAAGCCTCCGCGATCCTGAAGTACCTTGCCGAAAAGTACGACCTGCCGTCGTACCCGAAAGACCTGAAAAAGCGTGCCCGCGTCAACGAGGCGATGGACTGGTTCAATACGCAGTTCTATCTCAACTATGGTTATGGACTGGTCTATCCGCAGATCTTTCCGCATCACAAGCGCCGCAGCGACGAGGCGCACGCCGGCGCGGTCGAGTGGGGACAGCAGGGCGCCAGGAACTGGCTGCAGATCCTCAACGACCACTGGATCGGGACCCAGAACTCCTACCTGTGCGGCAATGAACTCACCATTGCTGACTACTTCGGTTCCGCTATCGTTTCGATCGGTGAGCTGATCGGCTGTGATTTCGCAGCCTATCCCAACGTGAAGCGGTGGCTCGACCATGTGAAGAAGCTGAAATCGTGGGCCCGGGTCAACGAAACGTTCAACGGTTTCGTGGCCGGCAACAAGGGCAAGGAATTCGTGCGCGTGTAGATGCGCTGACGACGCGGGATCCGCGCCGCACGGAGTTTCGCTGTCGGAACATACCGACTCTCCAAAGTCGGCACTGGTGCGGTTTATGTTCATAACGGGAGGAGAACGATGAACGCAGAAACGCTGTCACGCCGCTGGTTCCTGTGCGCGATCACCTATTTCGTGATTGGCGTCGCATTAGGGGTATTCATGGGAGCGAGCGGGAATCACTCGCTGTTCCCGGCGCACGCGCACATCAATCTGGTTGGCTGGGCCTCGATGGGCCTCACCGGGCTCTTGTACCGATCGTTTCCCGCCGCAGCGCAGTCCGCGCTCGCGATCTGGCACTTCTGGCTGTACCAGCTGGCCACGCCGGTGTTGCTGCTCGCCGTGGCAGCCATCTATTCGGGTTATGAAAAGGCCGATCCGGTGGCGGGAGCCGCTTCGGTCGTCGTGCTTATTTCGGTCCTGCTGTTCTGGTGGGCGGTCTTCTCCGCGCGCGGCAGCAAGGCGGCATAGCGACCGGTCGGCTCGGCGAACTCTGCGCTGAAGCTGCCGGCCATGCACCTCAAACCCCGCACCGCATCATTCACGTTCCTGCTCGGCGTTCTGGTCGCGATCGCCCCGCTTTCCACCGACACGTTCGCGCCGATCCTGCCGTCGATAGCGTCGGCATTCAACGCCGATGTCGCGACGGTTCAACTGACATTCACGTCGTTCTACCTCGGAGTCGCCTGTGGTCAGCTCATCTATGGCCCGCTGTCGGACCGCTACGGGCGCCGCACGCCGCTGATCGCCGGAATGCTGCTTTTTGTGGCCGGGGGCCTCGCCTGTTCGCTCGCCGGGTCGATGGAAGTATTGATCGCGGGGCGCTTCTTCCAGGCACTCGGCATGTCCGCGGGACCCGTGCTCGCGCGCAGCATCGTGCGCGACCTGTATTCCTGGGACGAGGCCGCGCGCACGCTGTCGCTGATGGCGATCGTGCTCGGGCTAGCGCCGATTCTGGGCCCGCCCGCGGGCACCGTACTGCTCGCATGGGCGGGCTGGACGGCAGTCTTCTGGGCTATTGCCGCGGTCGCCGTCGCGCTGTTGGCCGCGGTCGCATTCGGGCTCCCGGAAACCGCGCCGCACCCGCGCCAGCAGTCATTGAATCCGGCGGCATTGATGCGAAATTTCGCGTTTCTGTTGAGCGAGCGCCGGTATACCTCGTACTTGGCGGCACTGCTTGCGATCCAGGTCGGAATCGCCGCGTTCATTACCAGTTCCGCGTTCGTGTTCATGCGCGTACTTGGCTACAGCGCCGGCGAATACGCTCTGCTGTTTGCCTTAGTGGCAATCGGCCACATCATCGGCGCGATCGCCAGCAGCCGCCTGGTCCTGCGACTGGGTATCGATCGCATGATTCAAACGGGCGCCCTGCTCGCGTGCCTGTCCGGTATCGCCGCGGCGGCGCTCGGATGGGCGCGCGTCGATCACGCCGCGGCTATTGTCGCTCCCACGTTCGTGTACATGTTCGCGACGGCCTTCGTCATGCCGCACGCCACAGCGGGCGCACTGAGCCCGTTCCCGAAGATTGTCGGCGCAGCCTCTTCACTGCTCGGCTTTATTCAGTTTACGCTGGGATCGGTGACCAGCACCGTGCTGGGAGCGCTCTACGATGGAACCCAGCGCCCGTTGACCACTGCAATCGGTGCCATGGGAATAGTTTGCCTCCTGGTGTACCTGTTCCTGATCCGCCCGCTCGCAGCAACCGACAGGAGGAACTGAGCTGGAGCGCATTGACTGCATCGTGATCGGCGCCGGCGTGGTCGGGCTGGCGGTCGCGCGACGCCTGGCGTTGGACGGCCATGACGTCGTGGTCCTCGAAACCGAAGCGGCGATCGGCATGCACACCAGTTCACGCAACAGCGAGGTGATCCACGCCGGGATCTACTACGTGACGGATTCGCTCAAAGCAAAGCTGTGCGTCGCAGGCAAATGGGCCCTCTATCGCTATTGCGAGGAGCACCGCGTTGCTCACCGGCGCTGCGGAAAACTCATCGTCGCCGCGCACGAAGATCAGATGCCGGCGCTGGAACGAATCCACGCCCAGGCACAGGCCAACGGGGTCGACGACCTGCAATGGCTCAGCGCAACGCAGGCGCGCGCGATGGAGCCGCAACTGGCCTGCGTCGGCGCGCTGTATTCGCCCTCGACCGGCATTATCGACAGCCACGGCCTGATGCTCGCCTGTCAGGCCGATGCGGAGCAACGCGGTGCGGTGATCGCGCTGCGCAGCCCGGTGCAGCGCGGCCGCGTCCGCGGCGATTGCATCGAACTGGACGTCGGAGGCGCGCAGCCGATGCGCATCCAGGCCCGGGTTGTCGTCAATTCCGCCGGCCTGCATGCGCAAAAGCTGGCAGCGGTCTTGGAGGGATATCCAACCGATAGAGTGCCACCGAGCTACTACTGCAAAGGCAACTATTACTCGCTCGGAGGCCGCGCGCCGTTCTCGCGGCTGATCTATCCAGTACCGGAATCCGCCGGCCTCGGGGTGCATCTCACGCTGGATCTCGCCGGTCAGGCGCGATTCGGTCCGGACGTCGAATGGGTCGATAGCATCGACTACGGCGTCGATCCGGACCGCTGCGCAGCCTTCTATCGCGAAATTCGACGCTACTGGCCGAAGCTCGCCGACGGCGCGCTGCAGCCTGCCTACGCCGGCATCCGGCCCAAGATACAGGCCCCGGGCGAAGCGGCACGCGACTTCTGCATCGAGGGCCCCGGTGATCACGGAGTGGCAGGCCTGGTGAACCTGTTCGGAATCGAATCGCCCGGACTGACCGCGTCGCTCGCCATCGCAGAGCACGTCCATGGGCTTTTGTTCTGATCCCGATGCGCCAACCCGCGCGCGCGCGTTATCATGAGCGCGATGTTTGCACCTATCTACACGACTGCGCAGGTCCGCGAACTGGAGAGTGCCGCCCCGCCGGATGCTCCGCGTTTGATGGAACGTGCGGGACTGGCCGCGGCGGAATGCGCGCGCGCAATGGCCGGGAACGTGCGCCGCGTTCTCGTCGTTGCCGGCCCCGGAAACAACGGAGGCGATGCCTTCGAGGTCGCCGTCCATCTCAAACGGTGGTTCTATGGCGTCGCCGTGATGTTTGCCGGCAACCGAGCCAGGCTCCCAGACGATGCGAGCACTGCGCTCGCAAAATGGGAGCGCGCCGGGGGAGGCACTGCGACGTCGATTTCGCCGACCGGCCGCTGGGATCTGGTCATCGATGGGCTGTTCGGCATTGGCCTGGAGCGGCCGCTGGAGGACCGCTACGCGGACCTGGTTGACAACATCAACGCGCTGCGCGTTCCGGTGCTTGCGCTGGACATTCCAAGCGGCATCAACGCCGACACCGGTGCTGTCATGGGACGCGCGGTGCGCGCCACGCGCACCATCACCTTCATAGGCCTCAAGCCCGGCCTGCTCACCCTCGACGGGCCCGACCACTGCGGTGAAGTGCATTCTGATTCGCTCGGCCTGGACGCCGAAGCGCTGCGGCCGCCACGGGGACGGCTGCTGAACGACGGCATATTGCCCGCATCCCTTGGCCCTCGCCCGAAGAATTTCCACAAAGGGCTTGCCGGATCGGTTGCGATACTCGGCGGCGCAACCGGCATGGTTGGCGCAACGGTGCTTGCCGGGCGCGCGGCGCTCAAATGCGGCGCTGGCCGCGTCTATCTGGCGCTGCTTGCCGGGCAGTCTCCCCGCATCGATTACCTGCAGCCGGAACTGATGCTTCGCTCCCCCGAAGAGGCGTTGGGCGGCGACGAGATGACCGTCGTCGCCGCCGGCCCGGGCATGGGTAGAAATGACGACGCGAAAGCCGCGCTGCGCCGCGCGCTGGAATTGCCTTCAGCTCTGGTTCTGGACGCCGACGCCCTCAATCTCGTCGGCGAGGACGCCGTGCTGGCCGAAATCACCGCGAAAAGGCGCGGGGCTACGCTGCTCACACCTCATCCCGCGGAGGCCGGGCGCTTGCTCGGATCGTCCACGCGCGCAGTGCAGAATGACCGGGTGGCGGCCGCGCTCGCCATCGCGGATCGTTACCGCGCTTATTCCGCGCTCAAGGGCAACGGGACTCTCGTCGCCGCGCCTGACGGACGCTGGTGGATCAATCGGACCGGTAACGCGGGCATGGCCTCGGCTGGAATGGGAGACGCGCTGACGGGCCTTGTCGCCGGCCTGCTCGCCCAGGGCGTTTCGCCGATCGACGCGTTGCTGGCCGGCGTCTGGCTGCACGGGGCCGCCGGCGACGCCGTGGCGCGGGCCCATGGCGGCCTGCTCGGGGTCACTGCGAGCGAGGTGATCGAAAGCGCGCGCGCGCTGCTCAACCGATCGATCTATCCCGCCACCGCGCGCTGACGGGCCGACGCAGCGGCCGAATCAAGCGGCCCTGACGCGGGTGCCCGGCTCCGGATAGGGATAGAGAATGTTCATCGCCACACTCTGACCCGCGTTTTGCATGATGCGAACATGCCCGCGCTGCAGTTCCCGCGCATGCCGGCAGCCGCAAGAATGGGCGATCATGTCGATCTCCTGGTTCATTCCTTTGGCGTAATTGGCAACGCGCTCGAATTTTGCCTCGACGACTAGCCCGCGTTGCAAACGCCTGACATGCGACGTAACACCGGTGGGACAGGTATTCTGGTGGCAGCGCAACGCCTGAATGCAACCCAGCGCGAACATGAAGCCGCGCGCGTTGTTGACGAAGTCGGCACCGGCGCGCAGCGCCCATGCTGCCCGCGCCGGAGTCACGAGCCGCCCGGCCGCGATCACGCGTATGCGCTCGCGCAGACCGGATTCGATCAGCGCGTCAACCACTCTGGGGAGCGCTTCGGCAATCGGCAGCGCCATGTGATCCATCAGCGCCTGCGGAGCCGCTCCGGAGCCGCCCTCTCCTCCATCGATGGCAATGCGAAGCCGATCACCCCGCCTTCGGCCTTGGCCAGGCGATACACCCAACCGCGCGTGGAGCGATCGAACGGCATTTCCTCCCGGTCGTTCATGAACAGGTACTGCCGGAAGTACTCGCCCTGGCTTTCGAAAAAGTAGCGCAGCCGCCCGATGACCGGGTAGTTGCGCAGCACGGCATGCTTCTTCTGGCTTATGTCCTGCACAAACCAGACAACAAGTGCCGCAATCATTACGAAGCCGACTACGGTCCCAAGACCGTAGGAAATGACGTCCATCAAACCGGACATCGCCACCTTTCCCGTTGCGCGGCTACGGAAGCGCGCGTACGACCACCGATCTAGGGTCGTCGGCCGAGCCGTTGGCGATTTCGGTATCCGTGGCCGGCCGCACGCCTGTAACGGTGCCTGCGAATTTAAGTGCCAGTCCCGCCAGCGGATGGTTGCCGTCAAGTACCACCTTGCCCTCGGCGATGTCGGTGACCGTAAACAGCATACCCTGCAGCGAATCTCCGCCGTCGCCTTCCACGCGCATGCCGATCTCCAGCCCTTCCGGAAATTGATTGCGCGGAACTAGAATAATGAGCTTCTCGTCATATTCGCCGAATGCGTCCTCCGGCTCCATGCGCACCTCGACGCGGTCCCGCTCCTGACATCCTTCGAGCGCAGCCTCGACCGCCGGGAAGATGTCTCCGTAACCACCGTGCAGATACTGCACCGGCTCCTCTGACCGCTGAATCAGGTTGCCCCAGATGTCCGACAACTCGACATCGAGGGACACCACGGCGTTCATTGCGATGTTCACGTGGACCTCCTGATGCCCCCGGCGGCACCGCGGCGTTCGAACATTCGGAGCTGACGATGAAGGTCGATGGCGCGTTCGATCACCGCAGCGACTTGACGAGCCCCAGCACCTCGCTCGCGTGACCGCGGGGATTCACGTTGTAGAAAGCGTGCCGAACCAGCCCCTTCTTGTCGATGACGAACGTGGAACGCACGATCGAGCGCTTCACCTGCCCGTTCGACTCCTTTTCTTCCAGCACACCATACTTGCGGCAGACTTCGGTTTCGGTGTCGGCCAGCAGGCGTATCGACACCCCGTTGGTATCGCGAAACTCCGCGTGCGCCAGACAGTCGTCGGGACTAACCCCTATGATCACGCAGTCATGGCGCGCGAATTCATCCTCGTGATCGGAAAATTCGGTCGCCTGAATCGTGCAGCCCGGTGTCCCGTCTTTGGGATAAAAATACAGAACGATGTTCTTCTTGCCGCGCAGCTTTCCGACATCGACGGTCTGCATGTCGGCATCAGGTAGCGCAAACGTCGGTGCGTGTTGTCCGGCCTGCAACATGGCTTCTCGATCGTTCCATCAATATGTGCGGGGATTCTAAAGCATCTTAGCTGCGCCTGAGTCAAGCTACCTCCAAGATTCATCGTGCAATGTTGCTGGCAACCGACGCCAACCGCTGCCAGACGAGAATCCGACTTGACCACCGCAAACTGCCGACGACCTTATCCCGTGACGGTTCCATCTACAATACTGGCAGAAAAAGCCGGCGCGCGTGCGGCGCCGCATTCTGGGCTTAACCGGCATCGTACCGGGAACGCGACCGGCGCAGCGCTTTGCTTGCCCGCCTGGCCGCTGGTATCTTCACGGATGAAGCCGATCGGAGGGCAACATGCCTGAGACCCCAATGTTCCCTGAGCCGCAGCGCACGCTGATCACGACCCGGAAGGAATATCTCGACGCGGTCCAACAGATGCTCGCCGCCGCGAATCGTCAGCTGCGGGTTTTCGACCCCGATTTGTCGGAGTTGGACTTCAACAGCCGCAGCACCGTTGCGGAACTGCGCCGGATACTGTCCGGCGGGCGGGCGCACCAAGTGCGAATTGCGCTGCACAACGTCGAATACGTCTCGAAGCACTCTCCGCGCCTGATCGAACTGATGTCCATGTTTCCGTCGGGAATCCATATATTTCGTACCGAAGGCGAAGCGGCCCGGGTGCAGGACCGTTTTGTGATCGCCGACGAAACACATCTCGTACGCCGCCCCGTGGCAGCTCAGGGTCGCGGCACGGTGCTGCGCGACGACCCTCAGGAAGGAAACTCGATGGTCCTCCGTTTCGAGGAAATATGGGCGAGTTCGGTTTCCGCAGTATCGCCCACCCAAGCGGGGCTCTAGCGACCTCCTGGATTCAAGGAGGCTCCCGTGGCGGGGGCTACAAGTCAGCCGATCTCGCGCCAGCCGAACCCCTCGTCCTGGCTCGCCACCGCAATCCAGTTTGCCTCGCAGCCAAGCGCTGCGGCAAACGCGGCGCGGGCAAGCTCGGGGCTGTTGTTCTGCTTGGACAAGTGTGCGGCCACTACGTGCCGAAGCCGCCTTTGATCGATCGCGGAAAGTATCCGACCCGCTGTCGCGTTATCGAGATGTCCGAACCGGCCAGCTATGCGCGCCTGCAGCGCTGGTGGATACCCCCCCCGCCTCAGCATCTCCAAATCGTGATTGGCCTCCAGCACCAGGGCTTCGCAACCGGAGAGCATCGCCTCGATGCGCGGTGTCGAACTTCCCGTGTCGGTCAGTACAGCGAGCCGCCGAGCGCCGTCCGATATCACGTACTGAACCGGCTCGCGCGCGTCGTGCGGAACGGTATACGGGAACACCTGCAGATCCCCGACTTCGAATTGCGCCTCGCCGTGGATGAGCGCGACATCGACCGATGCACCGGCGTCCGGATCGGACTCACGGGCAGCGGCAAAGGTGCCATGGGTTATCCATACCGGAAGGCCGAAACGCCGTGCAATGGGGAACACGCCGCCCAAGTGATCGGAGTGCTCATGAGTGACGATAATTCCGGCTAGGTCCGCCGGGTCGAGGCCGGCGCGCGCAAGGCGTCGCGTCGCGTCGAGTGTGGAAAAACCGCAGTCGAGCAGCAACCGGGTCGCACCTGCTTCGACAACCAGTGCGTTGCCTTCGCTTCCGCTACCGATGGATGCGAAGCGCACCGTTGAGTCCTTCAACGCTCAAGAACCGCGCATTCCCGGTTCCTCGGGTGCTCAAGAGAGCCGACGCTCGACCGGGTCGCTACTTCAACTGCGCATACAGCAGCGAAAGTATCCTGCCCGCTGCATCGGATCTTTCCAGCTGGCCCTCCTTGCTGAGCACCTCGACCCGGCTGGAGTCCTTGTTGTCCCTGACGTGCACCCGGTACTGTTCCGCGGACTTCGGATCGCTGGATTTCCAGAACATCAGTTTGGACAGGAAGCTTTCGTCCTTTCTGCGACCGCCTTGCGCGTCCCTCTCGGGATCGATGTAGCGGACATAGTAGATTCCCTTCGACCGGTCGCGGTCCTCGACCGTGAAGCCGACGCGATCCAATGCCAGGCCGACCCGCCGCCATGCGCGATCAAACGTCTCGTCGACTTCGAGCAGCGTTGCTCCGTCCTGTGAACGGATCATCTTGGCGCGATCGATGCGCGTATTGGCCGCCACCAGCGTCGCAGCCTGCTTTTCCTCCACACCCAGCCGCACCATGAACCGGCGCAGGAACTCCGCTTCGAGATCGGGGTCGGAGGGGCGCGCCTGCCAGACCGTGTGGTCTCGACCCTCGTCGGTATATACCTCCGCCACGCCCCGATGACTGATGTAGACCTCGGTGGTCCCGGGCTCGGCGCCGCGCTCCAGTCGCGTGCGGAACTTGTCACGCTGCGAAGTCGAATACAACCCTTCGATAAGTTTGCCGAGGGTATTGCGAATGAAATCCTGCGGAATCTTCGCACGGTCCTCCGCCCAGTCGGTCTCCATTACACCCGCTTCGGGAACTTCGGTCTTGATGAGGAAACCGAGTTCCTGCCAGAACTCCTTGACCACCGGCCAGAGCTTTTCCGGCGTCTGCGACACGACCAGCCAGCGCTGCGTACCTGCGCGTTCCATGCGCACCTTGCCCGCCGACACCGCCGGCAGCACGTTCGTGGACCCCGCCTTCGGCGTGCTGGTACGCTCGGAACTGTAGCTTGAAAACGTCGCGCTGCCCGAGGAGCCGACGTCCGGCACCTTGTAACGATTGTCGCGCGCGGGCGCAGTGAGATCGGGCGGCACCTCGAGCGTCGGCAGCTTCGCCGCGGATTTGTAGTCGATCTTATTGCTCTCGAACAGTGAGCCGCCACAGCCCGCAAGAAACAAGGCCAGTGCCGCCGCGAACCTAGTCTTCATCATCCATTCTTTCCCTGGGCTGCGCGCTGGCTGCCCGGTAACGTGATATCAGCATGCCGCATTGCCTCGGCCACCGCCTCCTGAGCCTGCCCCGAGAGCGGCGTAAGCGGCAACCGGATACCCGGCCCGATCAAGCCCATCTGTGCCACTGCCCACTTGACCGGTATGGGATTGGCCTCGATGAACAGCTTTTGGTGAAGCGGCAGAAGCTTGAAATTAAGTTCGCGCGCCTTTCGCACGTCGCCGGCGAGCGCCGCCGCGCACATCTGGTGCATCAGCCGCGGTGCCACATTCGCGGTAACCGATATGGTGCCGTGCGCGCCCAGTAATATCAGCGCAAGCGCCGATGCGTCGTCGCCGCTGTAAACGGCAAACTCTTTCGGCAACCGCCGAAGCAGGTCGGAGCCGCGCTCGATGTTTCCAGTCGCATCCTTCAGCCCGACGATGTTGGGTACCTGCGCAAGACGCAGCACCGTGTCGTTGCCGATATCCGCGACGGTGCGCCCGGGTACGTTGTAGAGGATCTGCGGAATGTTGACCGCTTCGGCGATCGCACGGAAATGCCGATACAGTCCCTCCTGCGTCGGCTTGTTGTAATACGGGACAACCGACAGGGATGCCGTGGCACCGGCCTGCTTCGCCGAAACTGAAAGTTCGACGGCTTCGGCGGTGGAATTGCCACCCGTGCCGGCGATCACCGGGATGCGGCCGGCGGCATGCTCGACCGCGACGCGGATCAGTTCCTTGTGTTCGTCGAAATCCACGGTTGGCGACTCGCCCGTCGTTCCGACCACGACGATAGCGTCCGTGCCCTCGGCGATATGCCAGTCCATGAGCGCCCTGAAGCGCGCAAGGTCGAGCTTGCCGTCCTCCCCCATGGGCGTGACGATGGCGACGAGGCTTCCGGTTAGCATGGGATCGACTCCCGTTGCGAAAGGTACAAAATTCTACCCTAATCCGGCACTGACGCATCCGGCAGCGGTGTTATCCATCCGCGTCGATCCCTGACCGCGCAAATGCGTTGAATCACTGCCGGCACGGGCCGCAAGACACGCCCCTGCTCGAATGCCACCACGGTCAGCTGCGTCATCAGCCACTCGATCAACTCGTTCCGGCGCAGAAGGAAATCCGGGTTCGCCGGCCGCCCGAACTGCTCGTTTCCGACGGCAAAGGTTTCGTAGATCAGGACGCCACCTTCGCGCAGAGCGGCCACCAGGTGCGGCATAAGCGGCCGCCAAAGGTAATTGGTCACCACGACGGCATCGAAAGTTCCCGGCGCGAACAGCCACGGACCGGATTCGATGTCCGCCGCGACCGGCTCGATTCGAT
>Ga0209343_10005795_pt1 | contig 14891 bp, 13 predicted proteins | sample RifCSPlowO2_02_FD_184026 | JGI IMG/M metagenome (GOLD analysis project Ga0209343, IMG submission 184026) | Groundwater microbial communities from Rifle, Colorado - Rifle CSP2_plank lowO2_0.2 (SPAdes) (version 2) | ecosystem: Environmental > Aquatic > Deep subsurface > Groundwater | place... | reverse complement strand
CTGCAGGCGCGCCTGCTGCACCGCACGACACGGCGCGTCACCCTCACCGATGCGGGCGAACAGGCCTTGCGGCGCAGCCAGCAAATGCTGGAACTGGCCAGCACCGTGGAAGAGGAAACCGCCAGCGGCGGCGAAACCTTGCGCGGGCAGTTGCGCCTGACCTCCAGCATGTCCTTCGGCCACGCGCATCTGGCGGCGGCGCTGGCGGACTTTTTGCAACTGCACCCGCAACTCAAGGTGGACCTGAACGTGGGCGATGGCGCGCTGAACCTGGTGGAGGCGCGCATCGACCTGGCGGTGCGCATCACCCACGAGCCCGACCCCCTGCTGATTGCGCGGCCCCTGGCGCTGTGTGAATCGGTGCTGGTGGCCGCACCGCACTACCTGGCGCAGCACGGTACGCCGCACACGCCGCAGGACCTGCAGCAGCACCGCTGCCTGGCCTATGCCAACTTCGGCAAAAGTGTGTGGCAACTGCACCGGGGGGACGAGCAGATGGCGGTGGGTGTGCCCAGCCAGTTCAGCGCCAACGAAGCCACGGTGCTGCTGCAAGCCGCCCTGGCCGGTGGCGGCGTGGCCATGCAACCCACCTACATGGCCAGGCCCTACCTGGACAATGGAAGCCTGGTGGCGCTGCTGCCCGATTGGCACCTGCCCAGCATGACGGTGTACGCGCTGTACCCCTCGCGGCGGCACCTGTCGCCGGCCGTGCGCGCCCTGTTGGACTTTCTGGTGGAGCGCTTTCGCACCCTGCCCTGGTAGGCTGCACCAAAATCGCACCACGGCCGCGCACCCGGCCAGTGCGTGCGGCCGCCCTTTCAAAGTCAGCATCCCGCTATTGGTGCGCAAATCTTGTATACAAGCGGCACGAGAGTTGCTATCCTTTGGCGTATATGACCAACGCCACCGACATCAGCAACCGCATCATTGAAGCCGTCATGGCCCAAAAACTGGCCCCCGGCGCACGCCTGGGCGAGCAGCAACTGGCCCTGCTGTTTGACTGCAGCCGCACCATCGTCCGCGAGGCCCTGACGCATCTGGCCGCGCGCGGCATCGTGACCGTCAGCAGCCGTCGCGGCTGGTACGTGGTCGAGCCCTCTCTGTCCGAAGCGCGCGAGGCGTTCGAGGCGCGCCGGGTGATAGAGATGGGACTGATCCGCTGCACCACGTCGATCAGCAAGCCGGCCCTCAAGCAGTTGAAGGCGCACCTGGCCAAGGAAAAGGCGGCGGTCAAGGGGGACGATGTGGGCTTGCGCAGCTTTTTGCTGGGCGACTTCCATGTGTGCCTGGCCGAGTGCCTGGGCAACAGTTTGCTGGCCGATACCTTGCGTGACTTCACGGCGCGCACCACGCTGATCGCCATGCTGTACCAGTCCTCCCACGACGCGGCGCACTCCTGCGCCGAGCATGTGGAGATCGTCAAGGCCCTGGAGCAAGGCCAGTGGGCCGAGGCCGAGCAACTCATGCAGACCCATATAGGCCACGTTCAGGCGGCGCTCAAGCTGCAGACCTCCAGCGGCGACCCGCTGGCCGAACTGCGCCGCGCGCTCAAACCCTTGTCCACCCCGGCCGACACCGCTCGGGCACAAGACTTGCATACAAGTTCATCTGAAAAATCACCCGACGACCCCTCTACCTACCTAGGAGCTTTACTATGACACTGGTTCAATTCAACACGCGCAACGTCCTGCGGGCACTGGCCTGCGCGGTGGTTCTTGCGGGAACGGTGGCCCATGCGCAGACCGCGCTGGACGACATTCTGAAAACCAAGGTGCTCAAAGTCGCCGTGCAAACCGACTCGGCCCCCTACGGTTTTGTCGGCACCGACCTCAAGCCCATCGGCCTGGACATCGACATGGCCCACTACATCGGCAAGAAGATGGGCGTGGCCGTGGAACTGGTGCAGGTGGTCAGCGCCAGCCGTATTCCGGCCCTGCAGACCCGCAAGGCCGACCTGGTGATTGCCACCCTGGGCAAAAATCCCGAGCGTGAAAAGGTGATCGACTTCACGGCCGCCTACTCGCCGTTTTTCCAGGCGGTCTTTGGGCCCAAGAATGTCAGCATCAAGAGCTTCGCCGACCTGGCCGGTAAAACCGTGGGCGTAACACGCGGCGCGATGGAAGACCAGGAGCTGGGCAAAGTGGCACCCGCCAGCACCGACACCAAGCGTTTTGAAGACAACAACGCCACGATTGCGGCGTTTGCGGCGGGCCAGGTGCAGTTTGTGGCCCTGGGCGCCTCCGTGGCCGGCAACATGATGACCAAGAACCCGCAGCTCTCCAGCGAATACAAGCTGCTGCTCAAGGAAAGCCCGAATTTCATCGGCATCGCCAAAGGCGAAGACAAGCTCAAAACCAAGGTCAACGACATCCTGGCCGAGGCCAAGAAGTCCGGCGAACTGGACACCATGGCCAAAAAGTGGCTGGGCCGCCCTGCGGGCGACTTGCCGCTGTAAGTCCTGAACCCTTGACCTTGACCTGGACCTTGCGGCGATGAAAATTCAGCTCGACTTCATGGCGGTGCTCTCCGAGTGGCCGCTGCTGCTGACCGGCGTGGCGTGGACGCTGGCGCTCACCGCCGCATCCGTGGTGGTGGGCACCCTGGTGGGCATTGCTTGCGCCTGGGTGCGGGCACGGGGCTTTGGCGCCACCCGGGCGCCGGTCTGGCTCCAGGGGGTGGTGGGCGCGTATGTGGAGCTGATCCGCAACACGCCTTTCATCGTGCAGCTGTTTTTCATCTTTTTCGGCTTGCCGGCGGCGGGCTTCAAGCTGTCCGCCGAAACCGCGTCCTTCATTGCCATGGTGGTCAACCTGGGGGCCTACGCCACCGAGATCATCCGCGCCGGGCTGGAGGCCACGCCCCGGGGCCAGATGGAAGCCGCGCACAGCCTGGCACTCTCGGACCGCCAGACCTTTGTGTGGGTGGTGCTGCCGCCCGCCTTGAAAAAGGTGTGGCCCAGCCTGGTGAGCCAGATCACCATCGTGATGCTGGGCTCGTCGGTGTGCGGGCAGATTTCCACCCAAGAGCTGAGCTACGCGGCCGACCTGATCCAGAGCCGCAATTTCCGCTCGTTTGAGGCCTTCATGGTGGTAGGCGCCATCTACCTGCTGCTCGCCATCACCACACGGCAGTTGCTCAATTGGGCCGGTGCCAAATTCTTGTTTGGCAGGAGGTAAGCCATGGTTGATTTTTCGCTGTGGGACATCGTGCGCAACCTGCTGTTGGCGGCCCGTTGGACGGTCGGCCTGTCGCTGATCGCCTTTGTGGGCGGGAGCGTGGTCGGCTTGCTGCTGCTGGTGCTGCGCTTGAGCAAGCTGCCGGGCATGGACACGCTGGTGGGCGCCTATGTGCAGCTCTTTCAGGGGGTGCCGCTGCTGGTGCAGCTTTTTCTGGCGTATTACGGCCTGGGCCTGTTTGGCATCAACACCTCGCCCTGGGTGGCCGCAGGCTTGGGGCTCACGCTGTATGCCAGCGCCTTTTTGGCCGAGATCTGGCGCGGCTGCGTGGCGTCCATTCCGCTGGGGCAATGGGAGGCGTCGCAGAGCCTGGCGCTGAGTTTTTATGAGCAACTGCGCTACATCATCCTGCCGCAAGCCCTCAAGATCGCCGTGCCGCCCACGGTGGGTTTTTTGGTGCAGGTCATCAAGGGCACGGCACTGGCGTCCGTCATCGGATTCATGGAGCTGACCAAGGTCGGCAAGACCATCGCCAATGCCACGTTCAGCCCTTTTTTAATTTTTAGTTGCGTCGCCATCATGTACTTTGTGCTGTGCTACCCGGTCAGCCTGTACGCCAAGCGTCTTGAGAGGAAAATCCATGCCCATCGTTGACATTGCAGGTCTGCGCAAATCCTACGGCCCCAACGAGGTGCTCAAGGGCATCGACCTCCAGGTCAGCCCGGGCGAGGTGATTGCCATCATTGGCAAAAGCGGCTCCGGTAAAAGCACGCTGCTGCGCTGTATCAACGGCCTGGAGGAGTTCCAGAGCGGCAGCCTGCGGGTGGACGGCAAGCCCTTGCTGCACAACAATGCCGCCGCCATGCGCGAGCTGCGCCAGCACGTGGGCATGGTGTTCCAGAGCTTCAACCTGTTCCCGCACCTCACGGTGGGCAAGAACATCATGCTGGCGCCCGGCCTGGTCAAGAAAAAAGACAGCGCCGCCAACGAAGCCCACGCCCGCCAGCTGCTGGACCGCGTAGGCCTGTCCGAAAAGTTTGATGCCTTTGGCGAGCAATTGTCCGGGGGTCAACAGCAGCGCGTGGCGATTGCCCGCGCCCTGGCCATGGAGCCCGCCGTGCTGCTGTGCGACGAAATCACCAGTGCCCTGGACCCCGAACTGGTGGGCGAGGTGCTGCGCGTGGTGGAAAGCCTGGCCAATGAAGGCATGACCCTGCTCATGGTGACGCACGAAATGAGCTTCGCCCGCAAGGTCGCCAACCGCGTGGTCTTCATGCACCAGGGGCTGGTGCACGAGATCGGCACGCCCGCCGAGATCTTTGGCTCCCCCAAGACCCCGGAGCTTCAGCAGTTTTTGGGTTCACTGCAAGACACGGTGCACTGATCTAACCAGCTACCCACCAATAGCGGCGAGCAAATTGGCGCGCGCCCTGGCTTCGTAGCGCGCCCGGTAGGTTGGCGTGGCGTAAATGTGTTCGCGGTCGAGAAATGCCTGGAGCACTTCGCGGCGCTTCTGGGCAAAGAGGGGCTGCGGCATGTGCTGGTACTCGTCGCGAATCTGTTGTTCGTACTCGGCAAACCGCGCAGGCTCCGCCCCGAGGATGGCCAGGTCGATGTCCACCAGCAGTTGCGCATCAGGGGTGCTGGGCACCACCGCGCTGTGGCGTGTGGCCATCACCAGGGCGGCAACGCGGTCTGCAGCCGCCGCGCTGGCGCCTGCATCCAACAGCGCGCTGCGCGCCCAGGCCGCACTGGCGGCCTCGTTGTCGCTGCGGCCGTGCTCGTAAATGGCGTCGTGAAACCACAGGGCGATGGCCACCTCGGCGGGCCGCTCGGCCAGCGCGCTGTCGCGCTCACACAGGGCCAGGCACTCGCGCAGGTGTTGCAGCGTGTGGTATTTGCGGTGGGGCTCGGCGTAGCGCTGGCACAGCGCCCTGAAGAGTGCGTCGGCTGGCGTGCGCATGCCCAGCGCGGTCCAGGTGTGGGTCCAGTGTGGCTGAAGGTCATCCATGGTGCGTCAGTGGCCAGAGTAGGAACAGCCTCGGATGGTAAGGCCCATAGTGCGGCTCGGGCTGAATTGCGGCAAGACGCCGGATGGGATAGAGAGCGTACCAGCTCAAAAATTCAATGCGCTAAATAGGCCCTCTGGCATACTCCGCCTGAGTAGGAAGCTATAAAAATAATAGCAAAAGTGCAAGCTGGCGTTGCACCTTTGCGCCAGCCCGGTTAGCCCTTCTCCACCTGCAATTTGGCGTAGGCCGCCCCCGCCCCGTTGGGAGCCAGTTCCAGGTAGGTGGCGAACGCCTTTTTCGCCTTGTCGGCGTTGCCGGCCTTGGCGTGGGCGTCGCCCAGGTTCAGGTAGGCCACGGCGCGGGAGGGATCAATCTTGATGGTGTTTTCGAACCAGCGGGCGGCCTCGGCAAACTTGTCTTGCTTGTAGTAGACAAAGCCCAGGTTGTTGGCTGCCAGGGCGAAGTCGGGGCGCAGCTTCAGGGCTTCGGTGAACTGGGCTTCGGCCTCAAGGTAGTGTTTTTCCTTGTAGAGCTGCAGGCCCCGGTCGTTGGCGCGCTGGGCGAGCTGGCGGGCCGAGGTGGGCACGGCCAGCGGGGGCACAATTTTTTGCTCGCCGCCTTGCAGATCCTTCACCACCACGGTCACCGGCGCCACGGCGGCGGGTTTGTCGGTGCCGGGCAGCGGAGCCGGGCGCGTGGCGTCCAGCTTGCTGTTCATTGCGATGGCGTCGCCCGCGAGCTGGGTGGTTTGCCCGCTCAAGAACTCAGCCTCCGCAGGCAGTTCAAAAATAAAGTCCCCACCTTCCGAGCCCGGTAGGCTGCCAAACGCTGGCGTCTGGCGCGACACGGCGGCCACGGCGGGTGCCACGTAGGCGGCCAGTTCGGTCGCGGTGATGATGCCGTCGCCATTCAGGTCGCCCTTGCCGGCCAAGGCTTGCAAAAGCGTCCAGGTAAACACCGAGTGCCCGTTGGGGCCGCCGTCGGCGACCAACTGGTCGGCGCCACCGGCGGTCAGCATTTGGCGGCCTGTGCGTTTGGCGTTGTCGCGCAGGAAATTGCTGGAATTGCCACCACCGCCGCCGCGTGTCAGTCCCAGGCCGCTGTAGCAGGCGTCCATCACAAAGAGGGCGTGTTTGGCGGTCAGGCTCTCGGCGATGTTTTGCAGCTCGGTCATGGGCACGGCGTCGGTGGCGATCTGGTTGGGGTCCGAGTCCACGGGGACGATGTAGCCCAGGTCGCGCCCCGAGCTGAGTTGGCGGGTGGCGCCGTGGCCGGCAAAGAACACAAACAGGCGGTCGTTTTTCTTCATGCCGCTGTGGGCCAGCCTGTCGTGGAAGGCCCCAAGGATGCCGGCGCGGGTGGCTTCCTGGTTGGTGAGCGAGACGATGCGCTCGGGCACGAAGCTGAACTTCTGGATCAGCGTCTCACGAATGGCCTGGGCGTCGCGCACCGCGTAGTGCAGCTTGGGCCATTTGGCGTAGTCGTCAATGCCGATGACGATGGCCCAGGAGTCGCTGTAGCCGGGGCTGATGGCCACCGGCGCCACGGGTGCCGCCACGCCTTTGGCCACGGTGAAACCGCTGCCGTCCCATCCGGCAAACTGGTAGCCCTCGGCCACCAGGCGGTCCAAAATGGCGGGCAGCGCCTTGACGGTGCGCTCGTGGATGTCGTGGAACAGCACAATGCCGCGCCCTTCCTTGGCCACAGTGTGCAGCACGCGCTCGGTGATGGAGCTGGGCACCGGGTCGGCCCAGTCCAGCGAGTCGATGTTCCACATTACCGAACGCAGGTGGGCGCCTTCCAGCACGTTCAGGCCCTCTGCGTTGCGCGCACCGTAGGGGAAGCGAAACAGGGGCGAACGTTGCGGGTCCACCGTTTTGAGGATTTCGTCGGCGCCCAAAATCTCGGTTTTGAGGGCCTCCCCACTGCGCTTGGACAGTTGCGCGTGGGTCATGCTGTGGTTGGCCAGGGTGTGGCCCCCCGCCTGCAGGGTGCGGCTGACTGCCGCCAGGTGGTTGAGCTTGGGTTTGCCGTCCACCCCCAAGGCGCCCAGGTTGCTGCCCACCTGAAAGAACACGGCCGGCGCGCCGTATTGCTTGAGGATGGCGGCAATCTCGGCGGTGTAGCTGCGGTGCGGGCCGTCGTCGAAGGTCAGCACAATGGTCTTGGGCGGCAGGCTGGTGCCAAAGACTTCCCCATCCTCCTCATTCTTGCCTTTGCGGGCAATGGCCTTGGGCACGGGGTAAGGCAGGACCACACCGTAGTCCTTGAGGATTTGTTCGCGGGTGTAGCGCTTTTTCAGGCTGGCCACGTAGTCGTCCCAGCGCTCGCGCTTGAGTTCGATGGCACGCGGCTCAAATCTGCCAAAGACCTGGCGGATTTCCTTTTCGTAATTGCGCTCGATCTCGGCCAGGGCCTCCAGGTCTTCGCCCATGCGTTTGTGCAGTTTGATGGCGGGTAGCGCGGAGTCGCGGGCCACCTCGGCCTGCCAGCTGCGCAGCAGCTCCCGAAAGGCAAGGCGGTCGGCATCAAACAGATCGGCGTTGCTTTCCACATAGTCCAGCACGCTGGCCATGGCCTCAAAGCGCTGGGGGTGGCCGGAGCTGCTCACCCCCGCAAACAGGGTTTCCAGCTCCACCACATGTGCGCGGTTCTCGTGGAACAGGCCCTGGCCGACTTGGTTGGCCAGTTCACGTTCGGTGGCGCCCAGGGTTTTTTCGTCGGCAAAGAGCACGATGATCTTGCGGTAGGCCGCCAGCACGTCTTGCAGACCGCTCTGAATCTGGCGCACGTCGGGCGCTGCTGCGGTGGCCACTTCGGCCACGGGCGGCGGTGCTTCTTTCCTACCCGCAAAGAAGGTGGCCCCAATGGCGGTGCACAGCCCGGCAAAGAGAAGGGCGGCGATGGCGACGGTTTTTTTGCTCATAGCTCAATAGGTGATATGGGGCGCCCTCCCTCTGTCGTGGAAGATGAATCAGGTCCTCCCACCAACCGGGCGCATGTCGATTGTCACCGGAGTCGGCACCGGGCCGAAGCGCGAAACGGCAACGGCGCATCCGGGATGCCTGCCCGGATGCGTGGATGTCTGCAGGCTACGCGGTCTGGGGCGTGGCACGCGCAATGATGGCGGCCACGTCCACGCCCCGCGGCAAGGTGCCGTAGTTGTGGTGGCCCTGCTGCTCCAGGCGCGAATGGCAGAAGGCATCGCTCACAAAAGCGGGCGCGTTGCGCACCAGCAAGGATGCCTGCAGAGCCAGTGCCATGCGGTCCACGATGTCACGGGCGCGGTATTCAAAATCTTGCAGATCCTTGAAGTCCTGGGCGAGGCTGGCGACATAGCGGTCCAGCGCCGCGTGGGCGCCCCGGGCTTGGCCCACCTCGGCAAAGAAGGCTTCCACCACGGCCGGGGTTTTGGACAAGGCGCGCAACACGTCCAGGCACTGCACATTGCCGCTGCCCTCCCAGATGGAGTTGACGGGGGACTCGCGGAACAGGCGCGGCAGCATGCAGTCTTCCATCACGCCGCTGCCGCCTATGCACTCCATGGCCTCGTAGGCGTGGCCGGGCGTGCGTTTGCAGATCCAGTATTTGCCCACGGCCGTGACCAGGCGCACCAGCAGGTCTTCATGTTCATCCGCGCGGTGGTCCATGGCGCGGGCCATGCGCATGGTGAGCGTCATGGCCGCTTCGCTCTCCAGCGCCAGGTCAGCCAACACGTTTTGCATCAGCGGCTGCTGGTTCAGCACTTTGCCGAAGGCCGAGCGCTGGGCGCAGTGGTGCAGCGCTTGCGAGGCCGCCATGCGCATGCCGGCGCTGGAGCCGATCATGCAGTCGAAGCGGGTCATGCTGACCATCTCGATGATGGTGCGCACGCCGCGCCCTTCCTCCCCCACCATCCAGGCCAAGGCACCGCGCAACTCCGTTTCGCTGGAAGCGTTGGAGGCATTGCCCATTTTCTTTTTGAGACGCAGCACCTGCATCGGGTTTTTGGAGCCGTCGGGGCGCCAGCGCGGCAGCAGGAAACACGACAGGCCGCCGGGTGCTTGGGCCAGCACCAAAAAGGCGTCGCACATGGGCGCCGACACAAAGTACTTGTGCCCCACCAGCTCATAGGCCTGGCCCGGCCCGCCCGCACCTACAGGATAAGCATGGGTGCTGTTGGTGCGCACGTCCGAGCCGCCTTGCTTCTCGGTCATGGCCATGCCGATGGTGACGCCCTGCTTTTGCTCCACCGGCACATTGCGGGGGTCGTACACGCGGGAGGTGATTTTGGGTTCCCACACGCTGGCCAGTTCGCTCTGCAAACGCAGGGCAGGCACGGCGGCAAAGGTCATGGTGATGGGGCAGCCGTGGCCGGCCTCCACCTGCCCGTGCAGATAACTCTTGGCGGCACGCGCCACATGGGCACCCGCACCAGGCGCCGTCCAGGGCGACGCATGCAGGCCGTGCTCGATGGAGGTTTTCATGAGCTGGTGGTAGGCCGGGTGGAACTTCACCAGGTCGATGCGCTTGCCAAAGCGGTCGTGGGTGTCAAACTCGGGCTGGAACTTGTTGGCCAGGGCGCCCAGCTCCAGGTAGTCGGCAGCGCCCGCCATCTGTCCAAATGCGCTGAGTTCGCTCTCGGCCCATTGGCCCCCTTCGCGCCGCACCGCGTCCACCAAGGCGGTGTCCTGGCTGTACATGTTGTAGTCGCACAGCTCGTTGGAGAGGTTGCTCAAGGCATGGGTGTCGGCCAGGTAGGGGGCGGCTTGCGTGGGTTCAATGCGAGGATTCATGGTCAGACTCCAATTCAGCAGGTTGAGAAAGGGCTTGGGCAGCGGATGACGCCTCGGCATAGGAGTCAAACAGACGGATCCAGATGGCGCGGCCGGTTTCGTCAAAACGTTGCACGGCCTGGATAAATGCGTGGCGCTGCGCCGCGTCGATAAATGGCTCGGGCAACAAGGGGTCAAACACCAGTTGGTGAATGGCACTGCCGCCCACCAAAAAGGCATCGCGGGCGGCGGTTTCCAGCGGGAGCTGCTGCGCACTGGCCATCCACGCCTCCAGTTGCACACGCAAGCGGGCATAGGTGGGGGCCAGCGCGTCGCTGTCCCACAGGTGTTGGGCCTGGGACTCTCGTTCTGCATCCAGGCCGCTGATCAAAAACACGGATGCTTCCCGGTCCAGGCCCAGTTTGTAAAGCCGTTGGCGCACGTCGTTGATGCCGGGGATCAGGTTGTCCGGGCGGATGTACAGACCGCGCTCGAGGGGCCGAAAGCCCAGCATTTGCAGGGCACGCTCACGCCGCTGCAGCGCCATGCGGTCACTGCGGCCCAGTGCACCGCAGTGCACACCAAAATACCCGCCGTGCCACGGCCCCAGCCGGGTCTCCACCGTGCGCCAGGTGGCCACCTCGTCGGCCAGATCGGTGGCCGCCGGGCCCAGCCGGTAAGCGCCCCGCCCCACCATCACAATCAGGTTCGCAGCGGTCAGCCGCGTCAAGGTGACGCGCAGGCTGTTTTCGCTGATGCCAAAGAGGGCGCAGGCCAAAATCGCCTCGCGGGCGGTCATGGGCTTCTCGCCCACCGCCAACAAAAGTTCCAGGATGAGATTTTTCGGGTTAACCTTCATGGGCAGTATCACTCGGTGACGGGTAGTTAAATATTACTCACACAATCATAATATGATTTTTTGTGTAATACAAGAAATCATCTCAATGCATTGCCATGGCGGGATGGGAGGACCCAAAATATGCAGCCCAAACGGCTAGCCTTGGGATTGATGGCTGTCGCTTCTGTGTTCGCCTTATTGGCTTGCACCGCAGTGGCACCGGAGGTCCCCTCGCCTGTCCAGGCCGCTCCGGCTGCCATGGACTCGGCCCATTGGCGCTCTACCTATGCGAAGCTGGCAGAACAAGGTGGCCGGGTCGTCACCTTGGATCCCCACGCCTCGGCTGTCCGCATACATGTATTTCGGTCTGGCGCGGCTGCCAGGCTGGGGCACAACCATGTGCTTTCGGCGCCCCAATTTGCGGGTTTGCTCTATCTGCCTGCCGAAGAAATAGCCAAGGCGCGTTTCGATATGGAGTTTCGCCTGGATCAGCTTGAAATAGACCGCCCCGAGTACCGCTCAGCCCTGGGCAGTGCATTTTCATCCGTGTTGTCACCCGATCAAATCCAAGGGACGCGGGAACACATGCTGGGAATCAACAGCATGCAAGCCGACCGCTACCCCTTGGTGCGCATCCATTCCCTGCAAATTACGGGTGAGTTACCCAAAATCGCCGCCCAAGTCAGGGTCGAAATCCACGGGCAGACCCGCGACACATGGGTTCCCCTCATGGTGGAAGCGCTGCCAGACCACCTCTCCGTCAGCGGCGCACTGGTCATCAAGCAGACGGACTATGGCATTCAGCCCTACTCCATCCTGGGTGGTTTGCTCGCCGTGAAGGATGAAATCTTCGTTGACTTCAAACTGGTGGGGCCTACACTTTGAACGTAACAGAGGGGTAAAAGTTGGTGTTTGCATGCGTTAGGGCAATACCCGACGTGTGACCGTCCCCCAAACTATCAAGGGAATTGAACTTTTCCATTAGCACTCGATCACAGAGAGTGCTAATATTCAGCGCATGAACATAAGGAGTTCTGGTATGACACTGCAAATGGGATCCTCCAACACCGCTCTGGCTTTGGCCAACCCGTGGTCCATGGTACCGGCGCTGGGTAATCTGGATGCCTACATTACGGCTGCCAACCGCTTGCCCATGCTCACGCTCGAAGAAGAGCAAGAGTTTGCGCGCAAACTGAAACTGCATAACGATGTGGATGCTGCCGGTAAGTTAGTGCTCTCTCACTTGCGTTTGGTGGTGTCGATTTCCCGCCAGTACCTGGGTTATGGCCTGCCGCACGGCGACCTGATCCAGGAAGGCAATGTGGGTCTGATGAAGGCCGTCAAACGCTTCGACCCCGACCAGGGCGTGCGTCTGGTGAGCTACGCCATGCACTGGATCAAGGCCGAGATCCACGAATACATCCTGAAAAACTGGCGCATGGTCAAGGTGGCCACCACCAAGGCCCAGCGCAAGCTGTTTTTCAACCTGCGCTCCATGAAGCAGCGTTTCAAATCGGACGACGCAGCGGCCGATGCAGGCACCCACCGCGACACCCTGAGCCCGGACCAGATCAACGCGATGGCGCGCGAACTCAAGGTCAAGCCCGAAGAAGTCATCGAGATGGAAACCCGCTTGTCCGGCGGCGATGTGTTGCTGGACCCCAGCCCCTCGGACGACGGTGACGACGCCTTTGGCCCCATCGCCTACCTGACCGACACCAGCCACGAGCCCATGGCGGTGATCGAAGCACACCAGCGCGACGTGCTGGCCACCGACGGCATTGCCGCCGCGCTGAATGCCCTGGACGCACGCAGCCGCCGCATCGTGGAAGAACGCTGGCTCAAGGTGAACGACGACAACTCAGGCGGCATGACACTGCACGACCTGGCCGCCGAATACGGCGTGAGCGCCGAGCGCATCCGCCAGATTGAAGTGGCCGCCATGAAGAAGATGAAGACGGCGCTGGCCGAATACGCCTAAGCGTTCCTTTGCTTCAGCACCTCCAGCCCTGCGGCTGGACTACCATGCCCCTGCTGGCCCCAGCCCAGGGGCATTTTTCATGCAAGAGACCTTTTCCATGCCACGTCACATCCTCACCAACGCTATTATTTTCATAGCTGCTTGCGCAGTGTTTACGGGGGCTAGCGCCCAAAAAGTCACTGAATCCTCAGCCGCCTGGCCGACCAAGACCGTGCGCCTCATCGTCGGCTTCCCAGGCGGCTCGTCGCCCGACCTGACCGCGCGCGCATTGGCCGAGCCGCTGTCCAAAGCGCTGGGGCAGCCGGTGATCGTGGAGAACAAGGTGGGGGCGGCGGGCAATATCGCCGCCGACTATGTGGCCAAGGCCACGGACGGCCACACCCTGGGGCTGATGATCAACGGCAACATGACCATTGCCAAGCTGCTCAACCCCAAGCTACCTTACGACCCACGCAAGGATTTGCAGCCGGTCAGCCTGATCGGTTTTTCGCCCCTGGTGTTGGTCGCACCGGTCGGAGCCCCCGGCGCCACGGCCAAGGAACTCCTGCAGGCGGCTCGGGCTGCGGGCGACAAATGGAACTACGGCACGCCCGGTGTGGGCACCGTGGGCCACCTGGGTATGGAACTGCTGAAAGCAAAAACCGGATTGGCGGCGGTGCATATCCCCTACCCCGGCTACCCGCAGGTCGCCACCGCCCTGATCGCGGGGGATTTGCATCTGTCGCTGTTGCCCCCGGCGCTGGCCAACGCGCAGATCAAGGCGGGCAGGCTCAAAGCCATCGGCACCACCAGCAGCGTGCGCAGCGCACTGGCACCCGAAGTGCCCAGCCTGGCGGAGGCGGGTGTCAAGGATTTGAACCTGGAAATCTGGAACGCGGTGGCCGCGCCCACCAGCCTGCCCAAGCCAGTGGTGGCCCGGCTGTCGGCCTTGTTCAGTGAGATCGCCCGTTCACCCGAGATGCGGCAAAAACTGTTTCAGCAGGGCTGGCAGGTGGCGGGCACGAGCGCCGAGGGGCTGGCCAACCGCATCAAGGCCGACACCGGGGTACTGGGCAGCATCATCACCGCGCAAGGCATCAAGGCCGAGTGACGCCCACCGCCACACCCATCAAGACGCTTCTTTGAGCAACTGCTGGATGTCGGCCGTCAGGCCCTGGGCGGCGCTGCCGTAGCGGGTAAACAGGCGCAGCTGGCCCTTGGTGTCGTAGACGTAGCTGCCCGCCGAGTGGTCCATGGTGTAGCTGGTGGGGGTTTTGCCTTCCACCTTTTTGTAGTACACCTTGAAGTCCTTGGCCAGCTCCGCCAGCTTCTCGGGGCTGGTGGTTAAGGCCAGGAAGCTGGGGTCAAAGTTGCCCATATAGGCTTTGAGCACCTCGGGGGTGTCGCGCTGGGGGTCGATGGAAACAAACAGGCCCTGCAGGCGCTGCCCGTCTTGGCCCAGCGCCTTTTTGATGCTCGCCAGCTCCACCATGGCGGTGGGGCACACGTCGGGGCACTGGGTGTAGCCAAAAAACAAGACCACCACCTTGCCGGCGAAATCCGGCAGGTGCCGAACTTTGCCGTTGTGGTCGGTCAACTCAAAGTTCTTGGCGTAATCGGCCCCCGTCAGGTCGATGGAAACAAACGCGGGCTTTTGCTCGGAACAGGCAGTAAAAAGACCCGCAGCCCCCGCAGACATTGCGCAAGCAGCTATCAATTTAAGAGCATTTCGTTTGTGCATAGTTGCCTCAGAGAAGGTAGTGGTCCAGCAGCAGCGCCGCAAACAGCGCGCTCAGGTGGATCAGGGAAAACTTGAAGGTGCTGCGCGCCAGCGCATCCGAGTAGCGGCGCAGCAAGGCCCAGGCGTAGCCACAAAACCCGATGCTCAAAGCCACGGCAGCCGCCAGGTACAGCCAGGAACTGAAGCCGTAAATAAAGGGCAGGAGGCAGGCCGCAAACAGCACAATGGTGTAGAGCAAAATCTGCAGGCGGGTGAAATCGCTGCCATGGGTCACCGGCAGCATGGGCAGGCCCGACTTGCGGTAGTCCTCCACCCGGTACAGCGCCAGCGCCCAGAAATGCGGCGGCGTCCACAGGAAAATGATGAGAAACAGGATCAGCGCCTCTGGGCCCACGTCACCCGTCATGGCC
>Ga0209343_10005794_pt1 | contig 14891 bp, 10 predicted proteins | sample RifCSPlowO2_02_FD_184026 | JGI IMG/M metagenome (GOLD analysis project Ga0209343, IMG submission 184026) | Groundwater microbial communities from Rifle, Colorado - Rifle CSP2_plank lowO2_0.2 (SPAdes) (version 2) | ecosystem: Environmental > Aquatic > Deep subsurface > Groundwater | place... | reverse complement strand
GAAGGCGCTGGTGGCATCGATCAGGTGGCTGTCGTCGGGCTTGGCCCACTCGCTACGGCCCATGTCGTGCACATAGAGCTTGGCGGTGCCGATACGGTTTTCCGGTTGCAGCCACCAGCCGAGCATCTCGGCGGCGGAACAGAATTTCTTCACCCCGGATTTGTCCACTGCCTGGCCCTTGGGCCCAGGAAAGTCGGTGATGATCATGCCGCACACATGGCACTCGTCAGTGTCGTGAAACGCCACCGGCTCCAGGCTCCGCTGCTCGCTTTCGGGTTCACTGCAGGCCAACAGGCCGGTGCCGAACAGCACTGCCAACAGGGTCCGTGTGGTGAGCTGGCAAATAGTCTTTATCACTGTTTTCTCCCTGGTTGGGATGCCGCGAGCGGCTCCCAGATCATCACGGCCTTCGCGGCATAGCCACTTTCGCGTTACTTGAAACAGACCTCGTAGGGTGCGCCGTGCGCACCAGGGTAAACGCCGGTGCGCGCAGCGCACCCTACAGAAGCAAACATCAGGTCGGCCGGCGCAGAAACACCCAATAGGCCAACAGCAGCGGCACCCCGACCCACAGCAACAGGCACAGCCAAAGCAACAGGCCGCCGATGGGCAGGTCGCCGCCCAGGGCCATCACCCCGGCGGCGCTGCCGCCTTCGAAACCGGACAGGTTGATCAAGCGGTAGACATCCGCCGGATTGAGCAGCAGCAGCCAGGGCAGCAGATCCGGGTTGAACTTGCCTTCGCTCAGCACCAGCAGCGCCAGCAAGGCCAGATCGAATACCAGCACGAAGAGGAACCACACGCCCAGGGCCAGCCCGGCGGCGCTGGATTTCTCACTGACCTTGCTGCTCAGCACATAGGCCAGGGCCAGGAACACCCAGCCCAACAGCGTGCTGGACAGCATGAAGCGGCCGAAGGCCCAGGCCAGCAGGCCCAACTCGACATCCTCGACCAGCACGGCGATGGCCAGGGCCGCGCAGCCGAAACCGATCAGGGTGGCCAAGGCCAGGATCAGACCATGGCCGACGAACTTGCCCAGCAGCAACTGGCCGCGGCCCAGGGGGTAGGTCAGCAACAGCATCAGGGTGCCGGCCTCGTCCTCGCCAACGATGGCGTCATAGGCCAGCAGCAACGCGATCAGCGGTACCAGAAAGGTAGCCAGGCTGGCCAGGCTGGCGATGGTCGCCGGGATCGAGGTAAAGCCCAGTTGCCCGGACGCCGCCGCACCGAGCCAGGCGATGCCCACCGCCAGCACGGCGAACAGCAGGCTGATGGCGAGCAACCAGCGGTTGCGCAGGCCGTCGCTGAGTTCCTTGCGGGCGATGTTCCAGATCTGCGTCATGCCGCACCCTCCCCGGCCCGAGTGTTCTCGGCCTGGTCCATGTAATGCCGGTACAGATCCTCCAGCGAAGGCTGGTGGATGTCGATGTCCTGTGCCTCGCCCTCGCCGAGCAACTGGCGCAGCAGGCCGAGCTTGTGGCCGTTGATCGCGACCACTTCGACGCCATCGACGCCGACCGAGCGGGCTTGATGGCCGTCGGCGTGCCAGCGTTGCAGCAACTGCGCGCTCTGTTTCAGCCCACTGGCGCGGATCACCGCCGGCAGGCCGGCATCTTCGCGCAGGCTGGCCAGACTGCCGACCGCCTGCAGGCGACCATGGGCGAGGATCGCCGCGCGGTTGATATGCGCTTCGACTCCCGGCAACACATGCGAGCAGAGGATGATGCTGGTGCCCTGCTGGCGCAGGCGGTCGACCAACTGGTAGAGATCCTGGGTGGCAATGGGGTCGAGGCCGACCGTGGGTTCGTCGAGCAGCAGCAGTCGCGGCGCGCCGAGCAGCGCCTGGGCCAGGCCCAAGCGCTGGCGCATGCCCTTGGAGTAGGTCTTGACCCGTCGATCCATGGCATCGGCCAGGCCGACCTGCTCCAGCAATGCATCCACCTGCGCCAGCGCGGCGCCCTTGAGCCGGGCGAAATGGCGCAGGGTCTCGCGTCCGCTGAGTTGCGCATAGAAGGTCACGTTCTCCGGCAGATAGCCGAGCTGACGGCGCACCAGCGAATCGTTCGGACTGCGTCCAAGCACCTGCACCCGGCCGCTGCTGGCCTGCAGCAGGCCGAGAATCAGTTTCATGCTGGTGGTCTTGCCGGCGCCGTTATGGCCGAACAGGCCGAGCACTTCGCCTTCGCCCAGACACAGGTTCAGGTCGTGCAGCACGGTCATGCTGCCGTACTGCTGGCTGACGCCTTCGATTTCGACGGCATTCATGGCGTTGGCTCCTGGCTGGCTTGCAGCAGATCGGTGGTCGGCAGTTGCATCAGCGGGTAGCTGTCCTGCACGCCAGGGGATTTCATTACCGGGAAGGCGCGCTGCACCCAGCGCAACAACTCGATGCTCGGGCTGTTCATCAACAGGCGCACCTGCGGGTACAGCCACAGCAGACGGTCGACGTTGTCGTTGGGCTCGTAGGCGATATCGCCCAGGCCATCGTCGTTGCGATCCCAGCCCAGATAATCGCTCCAGTAGTTGCCGCGCCCCGCCACCGACCACTCCTGGGTGCGCACTGCGACATACTTGACCTGCTGCTGGTTGTCGATAAAGGCGTTGCCGACGATGCGGTTGTCCTCGGAACCGGCGGTCAGGTGAATGCCCAGGGCGCTGCCTTGAAAATGGTTGTGTTCGATGCTGTTGAACAGCGAGTTGTAGATGAACAGCGCCTTGCCCTCGGCGCCGGCAATCATGCTGTCGCCGGTCGAGCCGCTACCGCTGCGCACATCGCTGACGAAGTTGTCGCGCAGGGTGGAATAGGTGATGTAGTTCATCAGGATGCCGTAGTTCTCGTCCTGTTCGGAGCGATTGCCGATCACCGTCAGCTTGCGGCTCTGCATCAGGGCATAGCCGGTGCGGGTGCGCCGGGTGGTGTTGCCGAGCAACTGGTTGTCGTTGGAGAACATGTAGTGCACGCCGTAGCGCAGGTCTTCCAGGGTGTTGCCTTCGAGCAGGTTGCCATTCGAGGTGTCGATGTAGATGCCGTCACGGGCATCGCGCACCTGGTTGCCGACGACCTTGGCGCCGCGCACCGCATACAGGTGAATACCATTGCCGCGGTCCTGGGAACGGATGCTCGGATCGCCCTGGATGCTGTTGCCGATCAGGCTGACATCTGCCGTGCCATCGACCCAGATGCCGAAGCCCGGACCCTGCATGCGGTTGTCCTTGATCACCGCGCCACGCGCCTTGGGCTGAATGAACACGGCGGCGTTCATGGCGGTCATGTCGCGGCCCCAGTCGAGCAGCGTGCAGCCCTCGATGGTTACCTCGGGTGCGCTGATGATCAGGCCGTTGCCCTGCCCCTGGCCCTGCAACACGGCGCCCGGTTCGCAGCGGATGTGCATCGGCTGATCGACGCTGAACGAACCTTGATATTCGCCGGCGGGCAGCCGCCAGCGCTTGTCACCCTCGGCCTGCAACGGCAACGAGGTGATGGGTTGCGGCGCCGCCTGGGCAGCGCCGCCGAGAATAAGCAGCAATAGTACGCTGGCGTTCAGCCATGCCATTGCCTGAGTGTTTAACACTGCGGTTTACCTTGAGCCATTTGGCGGTTAGTCCGTAGCCCGGATGCAATCCGGGGGCTGTATCAACATCTCCCCGGATTGCATCCGGGCTACGGGGCTGTGCCCTTACGCCGGTTTGACCAGCATACGGCCGACCATTTCCATGTGCAGGGCATGGCAGAACCAGCTGCAGTAGTACCAATGCAATCCCGGCTTGTCGGCGATGAAGGTGATCGACGAGGTCTGCTGGGCGCTGATCTCCATGCTCGCGCCGTGATTGGTCATGACGAAACCGTGGGACACGTCTTCGATCTGGTCGATGTTGGTGATGGTCACGGTGACTTCATCGCCCTGGTTGACGTTGAACTCGGTCATGCCGAAGGCCGGCGCCATCGAGGTCATGTACACACGCACCTTGTTGCCATCACGGATAACCTTGTTATCGGCCTCCAGGTTGATGCCGTCCTTCTTCGCCCGTTCGACGGTCGGCGCGAAGAAGGCATCGTTGCGATCCCAGATCTTCTTGGTCTTGATCTGGTCGCGGCGCGCCAGGATGCAATCGTGCGGCTCGGCAAAGGTCGGGCCGTCGTGCACCAGCTTCATTTCATCGCCGGAAATATCGATCAACTGATCGTTTTCCGGGTGCAGCGGGCCGGTCGACAGGAAGCGGTCCTTGGAGAACTTGCTCAGCACCACCAGCCACTTGCCATCGGCGTCGCGGGTTTCGCAGAGGGAGGCGTGGTTGTGCCCCGGGTTGTAGTGCACATCGAGCTTCTGCTTGATGTAATTGACCTTCTCGCCCTTGTAGGCGCGCACGGCCTCGTCCATGTTCCACTTGACCACCTGGCTGTCGATGAACAGCGTGGTGTAGGCATTGCCGCGGCCGTCGAAGGTGGTGTGCAGCGGGCCCAGGCCGAGTTCGGGCTCGGCGGCGATGGCGTCGCGCGGGTCCTTGAGCTTGTCGTCGAACAGGTCGTCGAGCTTGGCGATCTCGATCATCGAGCAGGTCGGCGACAGCTTGCCGTTGGCGATGAAGTACTTGCCGTCAGGCGAGGTGTTACAGCCGTGCGGGTTCTTCGGCACAGGGATGTAGCGGGTCAGTTGCGAGCCGGCACGACCGTCGACCACCGGGCTCTTGGAGTCGCCCAGGGTGGTGAACTTGCCGGCCTTGATCGCCGCTTCAATGCGCTCGATGTTGAACACCACCACCCAATCGCGCTCGTTGCGCATCATGCCGCCGAGGTCGGTGGCCTTTTCCGAGTTGTAGCAGGTGGAGGCCGCGTACTTGCCGGTGTAGTCGGCGTCGGTGTTGTCCAGGTTGCCGTCAACGATGACCTGGAAGGCCACCTCCATCTTCTCGGCATCGATGGCATTGAACATGGTGTAGGCGTTCTTGTCCTGCAGATCGAAATTGCTACCGTCGTTGGGGTGCGGAATGACGAACTCGGCGTTGGCGAACACGTACTTGGTATGCGGCACCTTCTGCAGGCGCAGACCATGGATGGCCTGCACGTTGGGCACGGTGAGCATCTTGTCGCACTTCATGATGTCCAGACGGATGCGCGCGACCCGGCTGTTGGCCTTGTCGTTGATGAACAGGTACTTGCCGTCGTACTGGCCGTCGGTCATGGAGATGTGCGGGTGGTGGCAGTCGCCGTTCTGGAACTTGGCGCTCTCGCCCATGATGTGCTTGCTTTCGTTGGTCAGGCCCCAACCGGTGGCGGAGTCGACGTTGAACACCGGGATGCGCATCAATTCACGCATCGAGGGCACGCCCATCACCCGCACTTCGCCCTGATGGCCGCCGCTCCAGAAACCGTAGTATTCATCCAGCTCGCCAGGGCCGACATGAATCTTCGACTTCGACTCCTTGACCGCAGCGGCCCAGGATTCGCGGGTCATTACCGCGCTGCCCAAGGCTGTCGCGCCGACCAGGGCCGCGCCTGTCATGGCGCTGGCACCCAGGAAACCGCGGCGGCTCAAGCCGGCCTTTTCCAGCATTTGCGCCTGCTCTTTGCTATCGATTGCGGGCTTGTTCTTCGGTTCTTTATCGCTCACGGTGCTGCTCCTTGACTAGATAAATACGGCCGCGCTCACGCGCTTATAGGGCTCGCTCAGGGACGGCTACTTGCACTACGGGTATCAACTCGGCGCTGACAGGAGCCTGCTTGCTGCGCTTCTTCTGCTTGAGAATCAGCGGCGGGCACTTGTCGTCGTTGTGGTAAGTCATCTGGCAATCGAGGCAGTAGTGGCACTCGTTGTGATTGATATGGCCGTCCGGGTGGATCGCCTGGATCTCGCATTCCTTGGCACACAGCTGGCACGGGTTGCCGCACTCCTTGCGCCGCTTGAGCCAGTCGAACAGGCGGAACTTGCTCGGAATGGCCAGCGCCGCGCCCAGCGGGCAGACATAACGGCAGTAGACCTTGCGGGTGAAGATATTGATCACCAGGAGAATCACCGCGTAGAGCACGAACCACCACTGGCGGTCGAACTTGAGGGTGATGGCGGTCTTGAACGGCTCCACTTCGGCGAAGCGTTCGGCGGTGGCCAGCGATTCCAGGGAGAGGCCGAACAGCAGCAGGAGGATGATGTACTTGATCGCCCAGAGCCGCTCATGCAGCGCGAAGGGCAGCTCGTACTGGGGGATTTTCAGTTTGCGCGCGGCCTCGTTGATCAGCTCCTGCAGGGCGCCGAAGGGGCACAGCCAGCCGCAGAACACACCACGACCCCAGAGCAGGATGCTGGCGGCGGTGAAGGTCCAGATAATGAAGATGATCGGGTCGGTGAGGAACAGCTCCCAGCGGAAATCCTGCACCAGGGCATGCACGAAGGTCAGCACGTTGACCACCGACAACTGGCCCAGGGCATACCAGCCGATGAACACCACGGTGAAGATCAGGTAACCACGGCGCAACCAATGGAGGAAATGCGGGCGCTGGGTGAACTTGTCCTGGAGGAACAGGATCACCGTGAGCAGCAGCAACGCCAGGCTGATCACGCCGATCTGGAAGCTTTTCTGGTACCAGATATTCAGCCACAGCGGCCGATTGGCCTCTTCGACGGCAGCCAGTTCGGCGGCGGTCGGTTGCGGCCGCTCGAGGTACTCTTCCGGCATCTGATAAGGCAGCTCGAAACTGCTGAAGATCCCGCTAGTCGGGCCGGTCTGCCGCTTCACCAGCAGCTCCAGGACCCAGGGCGAGCCAGGATCGAAAGCGGAAGAATCACGCACGATAAAGATCGCCATCTCGCTGAAGTCCGGCATGCCCTCGGCATAGACATCGCTCAGGCGCTCGAAATCGCGGTCACGGAAACTGATGGTTTCGCCGAACTGGCGCAACTGCACCCGGTCGAAGATGCCACCGCGCACATAGCCCGAACCCTTGAACGAATAGCTGCCGCTGCCCAGCACGGCAATCGCCTGCTCGCCGGGCTTGAGCGCCGCCATGAGCAAGCGGTACTGGTTGTCGCCCAGCAGATTGCGGCCGATGGTCGGCGCGTTCAGGTGGGCGGTGTAGAGGTCGATGAAGGTATCGTCGACCTGCTCGGGGGCGGCCGCCTCGACGCCTTCGGCTTCGCTGCCCTTGAAGGCCTCGTCGACCTGACCGCGGGTCAGGTGCAGGCGGCGGATGGCGCCGTTGCCGGTCAGCTGCGTCCAGTCGGCAGGCTGATAGAGATCCGCGCGCACCGTGGCCGGCTTCTGCGCCAGGCCGGCATCGTCTTCGATCAAATCGAGCGACACTGCCACCTTGTGCGCGGCGCGCATCACCACTTCATTGACCACCATGACCGTCACGGTGGCGCCGGTGACCGCATCGACAGTCACCGCATCCGGGTCACTGGAACGGCCGACCACCACCCGCTGGTTGACCTTGATGCCCTGGTACTTGGCGTTGAAGGCGTGCAGTTTCGCTTCGGGGATGCCGATCAGCAGGATCGGCTCGTGGTGCTCGAGCACATAGGCGTCCTGAATCACGCCTGCGGTGTCGAGGATCACCTGCATGTTGATCGGCTTGCCGGAATAGGCCGGAATATCGATCACATCCAGGCTCTGGAACACATAGCCGAGCACCTTGTCGCCACTCGACAGGGTGCGCACCTTGAACTCGCCTTGCGGCTCGGAAACGCTATCGACCGCAGGCAAGGTCTGTTCGATGCGTTGTTGCTCGATGTCGCCGTAACTCTTGGCCTGCACGCCCTGGAAGGTTGCAAACATGCACGCGAACAAAACCGCGACAGCCACCCCCCATGAGCGCCAGGCACTGTGCAGGAAGGGGGTACTGTTCATGATGGACCGGCTTTGGCGGTTGGATCGAACCACCACCGTAGCACCGGTAGATGAACGACTGGGGATTACATTCGGCAGCTGACAGGTTTGCATATGACTTATCCGCCTTAGGCGGCTAGGAACGTGCCGTCATGGTAGGGGATGCATGCCCACCCTCCCCTTGACCAAAATCAAGTTGCGACATCCTGCCGCGGGGATGTGCACGCTGCACAGCGTCTGACCGGGCCAATGGCGTTGAGCCAGTTGTGCGCATGGCGCACCCGCTCTGCGCCAGCCCAGGGTGCGTCGCGCGCACCCAATCGCACTACCACAATCCGCAATATCTTCGAATGATAGCTGACAAAATCGATCACATTCCGTGTGGGGTCAGATACGCCGCGGTCGCCCCGCGCGTGGCCGCGCTGGCCTTGAGTTCCATGCGCGCGATGCTGCGCAGATGCACCTGGTCCGGGCCATCGGCGAAGCGCAGGGCGCGGCCGGTGGTCCACATATCGGCCAGCGGCGTGTCCGGGGTCAGGCCCATGGCGCCATAGACCTGCATGGCGCGGTCGACCACGCGGGTGTGCATGCCCGGCACCAGCGCCTTGATCATGGCGATTTCCTTGCGCGCGGCCTTGGCGCCCACCTCGTCGATCATCCAGGCGGTCTTGAGTACCAGCAACCGCGCCTGTTCGATCTCGATGCGCGACTCGGCGATCCAGTCGCCGATGTTGGCGTACTGGTGCAGGTACTTGCCGAAGGCCTTGCGTTCCTGGCAGCGCTCGACCATCAACTCCAGGGCCAGCTCGGCCATGCCGATCGAGCGCATGCAGTGGTGCACGCGCCCGGGGCCGAGGCGCGCCTGGGCCATCATGAAGCCCGCGCCCTCCTCGCCCAGCAGGTTGTCGACCGGCACCCGCACATTGCGCAGCAGCAGCTCGCTATGGCCTTCCGGGGCGATGTGGTTCATCACCGGGATGTTGCGCAACAGCTCGACGCCGGGCGTATCGAACGGCATCAGGATCATGCTCTGCTGCTGATGAGCGTCAGCCTGCGGGTCGGTCTTGCCCATGACGATCAGCAGCTTGCAGTCGGGGTGCGAGGCATTGGTGATAAACCACTTGCGCCCGTTGATCACGTATTCGTCGCCGTCGCGGTGGATCAGGGTCTGAATATTGCTGGCGTCCGATGAGGGTACATCCGGCTCGGTCATGGCGAAGGCCGAGCGGATCTCGCCGTCGAGCAGTGGCAGCAACCAGCGCGCACGCTGCTCGGGCGTGGCGAACAGGTGCAGCAGCTCCATGTTGCCGGTGTCCGGCGCGTTGCAGTTGAACACCTCCGAAGCCCAGGACACACGACCCATGATCTCCGCCAGCGGTGCATATTCCAGGTTGCTCAGGCGGGTGCCCGGCTCGTCCGCGCCAAGCGCCGGGAGGAACAGGTTCCACAATCCCTCGCTGCGGGCCAGGGCCTTGAGATCGGCCATGAATGGCACCGGAAACTGGCCGGCGCCGACGGCGTGGTGCCAGGCGCCGATGCGCGGCAGCACATGTGCGTCCATGAAATTGCGCAGCTGCTGACGCAGTGCTTCGGTGCGTGGGCTGTAGGCGAAGTGCATGGCGAACCTCGAATCGGTAATGGCTTGAGGTTTCACGTTAGGCCGGAAAATCGGGAAAACCCAGGAACTTCGAGCGCCTGAATCGCTGCCCATCACAGCCGCTCAGCAGGCAACGAACCTTGACCGAGATCATTACCGCGGGCGGTGAAGCTGCTAGAGGCTGAGTCAGGTCTCGTACGGCCTTGCGATCCTGTAGGAGGCGCGCCCCGCGGCGAATGCAGCCCGCAGGGCTGCCCAGCGGCAGTCTGGCGAAAAGCTCAACGCATCGCCCCGAGGTCGGGCCTCCCACGGCTTTGTTGCCCCTGACGAAATCCGTGGCGGCCGCGAGATTTCCCGGATTTCATCCGGGCTACGGGACTGCTGGCAGTAGCCTCATATTTCACAGGGGCTGCGATCCCGTAGGGGGGATGACGCTTTACCCATCCACCAATAGCGATGGTGGATGAAAACAGCGTCATCCCCCCTACTCAGCTCATAGCGGCCTTGGCCGCGATCCCGCTACCAGTGGATATAGAACATGCCCTTGGCCAGCAGGACGATGCCGAGCATCTGCGCCAGCACGGCCCAGTGCAGCTTGCGGTAGAGGCTTGGGGTCATGCGTCCGGAGCGCAGCAGCATGGCGACCAGGCCGAAGCTGAAGAACAGGCTGACGGCCAGCACGATTTTCAGGCTCAACAACGTGGCGAAACTGCTGGCGAAGGGATCGGCCAGCGTCTGGCGGTGCTGCCAGGCCAGGCCGAAGCCGGCGCCGTAGACCAGCAGCACCACCCAGTGCAGTACCGTGCGCGTGCGCCGGCCGAGCGCCTGCTCCAGCTCGGCCACCGCGCCAGGAGCGAGCTGCGGCTTGACCTTGGCAAGGATGATCACCTCGAAGAACAGCGTACCGATAAAGGCGATGGCCGCCAGCAGGTGCAGTACGTGCAGCAGTGAATAGCTCATAGCGGGGTCCTGGTGATCCGTCGGCTAATGATCCTTGCGCCGGCCTGGCCAAATTTTCAGGAGCCTGGGGACGCCTGGTCCTTGCGGTGGCCCGGCCCGCCTGGCGATCCGCCAAAGATCGCCAGCAAGAACTGGGCGTCCCCCTGGCTCCTACACCGTACGCGAGAAGCGGCCCTTCTGCTCGCCACCCAGGTAGGCGTCGAAGGCCATGGCCACGCTGCGCATCATCAGGTGCCCCTGCGGCAGCAACACCAGGGCGTCGTCGTGGATTTCCACCAGTCGATCCGCCACATGCTCCTCGAGTGCCGCCAGGGAGTCGGCGAAGTAGTCCTTGAAGTCGATGCCGTGGCGCGCCTCGACAGTGGCGAAGTCGACCCGGCCATGGCACATCAGGGCGCTGATCACCTCGCGGCGCAACAGGTCGTCGGCGTTCAGGCTGTAGCCACGATGCACCGGCAGCAGGCCCTGGTCGAGCCGCGCGTAATACTGCGAGAGTTCCTTGACGCTCTGGCTGTAGCTGTCGCCGACGTTGCCGATCGAGGACACGCCAAGGCCGATCAGGTCACAATCGGCATGGGTCGAATAGCCCTGGAAATTACGCTGCAAGGTGCCATTGGCGCGGGCCAGGGCCAACTCGTCATCCGGCAGGGCGAAATGGTCCATGCCGATATACACGTAGCCGGCGTCGGTCAGGCGCTTGATGGTCAGTTCCAGCAGCTCCAGCTTGCGCTCCGGCGGCGGCATGTCTTCGCGGCGGATCAGGCGTTGCGCGCGCACCATTTCCGGCAGGTGGGCATAGCTGTAGGCGGCGATACGATCCGGGCGCAGGGCGATGATCTTGCTCAGGGTGACGTCGAAGCTGGCCACCGTCTGCAGCGGCAGGCCGTAGATCAGGTCGACGCTGACCGACTTGAAGCGCGCCTCGCGCGCGGCGGCGACCAGGGCGTAGACCTGTTCCTCGCTCTGCACCCGGTTGACCGCCGCCTGCACATCCGCATCGAAGTCCTGCACGCCGAAGCTCAGGCGGTTGAAGCCGAGCGCACGCAAATGCTGGATCTGTTCGGTGCTGATGGTGCGCGGGTCGACCTCGATGGAGAACTCGTGGTCGTCGCTGTCATCCATGTTGAACGCCTGGTGCAAGGTGGCCATCAGGTCGGCCAGTTGCTCACTGGTCAGGTAGGTCGGCGTGCCGCCGCCCAGGTGCAACTGGGTCAGCTTGCGCGTGCTGTCGAACAGCGCCGCCTGCATGGCGATCTCGCGCTTGAGATAGGTCAGGTACTCCACCGCGCGGTGGGTCTTCTTGGTGATGATCTTGTTGCAGGCGCAGTAGTAGCAAAGGCTCTGGCAGAACGGGATGTGGATATACAGCGACAACGGCTTGGGCGCGACCGCCTGATTGCTGGCGGCAACGGCGTTCTGATAATCGTCCATGGCAAACGCCTGATGGAACTGCGGCGCGGTGGGATAGGAGGTATAGCGCGGCCCCGGGCGATCGTACTTCTCGACCAGTGCGCGATTGAAGTTCAGCGATTGGTCCATGTTCGACCACCTCGTAGCATGAATAGGAAGACCGCGACTAGCGCCCGCCCAGCCCGGGCGGGAGCCGGCAATAATGCCGCGATTGTACGGCGCCGCACAGGCGCTGCACCTGACGAGAGTCAATTCTCGCCCACAACCCCGTTCCCGCTACGTGCGCCGCTGTTGTGGGCGGTTAGCCTGATCGTCGCCCGGGCCGCCTAGGTTGAGCGAAGCGAAGCCCAGCGGACAGAAACCGCTAATGCCGGAGCCCAACTATAGCCGTTGAGCTGACACGCCCCGCCCCACTCTGCGGCATGGCGCTGAATATGCCGGTTTCGCGATCAATGGTCGCGCAATTCGAAATGCGGGAACAGTCCTTCCAGGCGCAACCACAGCTCGCCCGCCGCGTTCGGCGTCGTGCTCATGGGTAGCTCCGGGTCGAGCATGCGCGCGCTACGCACCAGCTGCACGGCGAAGCGTTCGACGCCGAAGGCCTGCAGGCGCTGGCCGATGCGCCAGAGCTTTTCCACATCCAGCAGGTGCCAATGCACGGTGGTGCGGCATTCATAGTCCACGCCGCTGGCCAGCAAGTGTTCCAGGCTGCGCCAGTTGGCCTTGCCGCTGCCGCTGACCCCGGTGATCAGCTCGGCATCCTCGGCCAGGGCCTTGATATCGAAACCGACCCAGTCCGCCGCCTTGATCGCCCAGGAAAATGCCCAGGGCTTGATCCCGGCACTGTGCAGACCGACGCGGAAACCCAGCTGGCGCACCTGCTCCATCGCCGGCACCAGGCCACCCTGCAAGGTCGCCTCGCCGCCACTGAACACCACGGCCTGCAACAAGCCCTGACGCCGCTGGAGGAATTCCAGCACCCGCGACCAGGCGATTTCATGCTCGCCACGGGCCGGGATCAGGTCCGGGTTGTGGCAATAACGACAGCGCCAGGCGCAGCCCTGACAGAACAGCACACAGGCCAACAGCCCGGGGTAGTCGAGGGTGGTCAGGGGCACCATGCCCCCGACCCGTAGCGCTCTGCTCACGCAGCGCGTACTCGCGCCGCCGCTTCGGTGAAGTGCTGACGCTCAAAGTGCTCGGACTGCTTGCCCGGGTTGAAGGCAGTGACCGGGCGGTGATAGCCCATCACCCGGGTCCAGACTTCGCAGCGCTGGCGTTGTGCTTCGGGGAGTTGCTGGGTGCTGTGCATGGTGTCGCTCCTTGCTGTGGGGAAAACGGAAAAATCCAGGCGTGAACCTGTTGCGTGCGCCACTCTTTGTGGGAGGGGCTTCAGCCGCGATCCGGCCGCACCACCGGCAGATCGCCAGCGATCAGCCGCAGGCCTTCTCGGGGCAGCTTTGCTGCTTGTGCAGCAGCGCCTCGTCGCATTTCGGGCAGAACTCGTGCTCGCCATCCAGGTAGCCGTGCACCGGGCAAATCGAGAACGTCGGGGTGATCGTCAGGTACGGCAGGCGGAAACGCCCCAGGGCGTTGCGCACCAGTTGCTTGCAGGCCTGGATCGAGGAAATCCGCTCGGCCATGTACAGGTGCAGCACGGTGCCGCCGGTGTACTTGCACTGCAGCTCGTCCTGCAGTTCCAGCGCCTCGAAGGGGTCGTCGGTGAAACCCACCGGCAATTGCGAGGAGTTGGTGTAGTAAGGCGCATCAAAGGTGCCGGCCTGGAGAATGTCCGGGTAGCGCTTGCGGTCTTCCTTGGCGAAACGGTAGGTGGTGCCCTCGGCCGGCGTGGCCTCGAGGTTGTACATCTGCCCGGTTTCCTCCTGGAAGCGCACCAGGGTGGCCCGCACATGGTCGAGCAGATGCAGGGCGAATTCGCGGCCCTTCGGCGTATGCATGCCCTCCTCATCGCCGGTGAAGTTGCGCAGCATCTCGTGCATGCCATTCAGGCCGATGGTTGAGAAGTGATTGCGCAGGGTGCCCAGGTAACGCTTGGTATAGGGATAGAGGCCGGCGTCCATGTGGTGCTGGATCACCTTGCGCTTGACCTCCAGGCTCTCCATGGCCAGCTCCATCAACTGATCGAGGCGCTTGAGCAGGCCCTGGGTGTCGCCCTTGAATAGATAACCCAGGCGTGCGCAGTTGATGGTCACCACGCCCAACGAGCCGGTCTGCTCGGCCGAGCCGAACAGGCCGCCGCCGCGCTTGAGCAGTTCGCGCACGTCCAGTTGCAGGCGGCAGCACATCGAGCGCACCTGATTGGGCTGCATGTCCGAGTTGAGGAAGTTCTGGAAATACGGCAGGCCGTAGCGCGCGGTCATCTCGAACAGGCGGTCGGCGTTCTCGCTGTCCCAGGGAAAGTCATGGGTGATGTTGTAGGTCGGAATCGGGAAGGTGAACACCCGGCCCATGGCGTCGCCGGCCTGCATCACCTCGATATAGGCGCGGTTGATCAGCTCCATTTCGGCCTGCAGGTCGCCATAGGCGAAGGGCATTTCCACCCCGCCGATATAGGGGATCTGCTCGCGCAAGTCTTCCGGGCAGACCCAGTCGAAGGTCAGGTTAGTGAAGGGCGTCTGGGTGCCCCAGCGCGACGGCACATTGAGGTTGTAGATGAACTCCTGAATCGCCTGGCGTACCTCGGCAAAGCCCAGGTTGTCCTTGCGCACATAGGGCGCCAGGTAGGTATCGAAGGAGCTGAAGGCCTGGGCGCCGGCCCACTCGTTCTGCAAGGTGCCGAGGAAGTTGACCATCTGCCCCAGGGCGCTGGACAGGTGCTTGGGCGGCCCCGCCTCGACCCGCCCGGGAATGCCGTTGAAGCCCTCATTCAGCAGGCTGCGCAGCGACCAGCCGGCGCAGTAACCGGCGAGCATGTCCAGGTCATGGACATGCAGATCGGCCTCGCGATGGGCCTGGCCGATGGCCTCGCTGTACACCTCGTCCAGCCAGTAGTTGGCGGTGACCTTGCCCGAGACGTTGAGAATCAGGCCGCCGAGGGAATAACCCTGGTTGGCGTTGGCGCGCACCCGCCAATCCTCGCGCGCCA
>Ga0209343_10005793_pt1 | contig 14891 bp, 15 predicted proteins | sample RifCSPlowO2_02_FD_184026 | JGI IMG/M metagenome (GOLD analysis project Ga0209343, IMG submission 184026) | Groundwater microbial communities from Rifle, Colorado - Rifle CSP2_plank lowO2_0.2 (SPAdes) (version 2) | ecosystem: Environmental > Aquatic > Deep subsurface > Groundwater | place... | reverse complement strand
CTACATTCGCTGACAACGATCCAAAAGATAATTCCATTTATTTTTCCTCGGACAAACCCGGATTTGCCCGAAGAACCGACTTTAATTCAGCTACCATCGCATACAATCAAGAGGGATATCTTTTATCCATCGAATCCAATTTAAGATATATCGTTAAGGAGGAATCATTGGAGGAAAAAGGATTGTCTCTCATGAATATCGGTGCTCTTGGGGGTGAATTAAACAATCAGGGCGGATATTTCAGGATAGCTTTACCTGCCGGTGAGGGGATCATAAACCTGGATAAAGTTTTTCCCGATAATACGCTTAAAGCAAACACCGCATCCGTGACTGATGTTGCATTAGGCTATCTGGAAAAACCTGATGGGGTAGAACAAAAGTATCTGATTCCAAGTTATATAGTTCGGGGTTTTGCCGAAACTGATACCGGATACCGCGTTAATTTTGCCCAAAGTATTCCGGCGATAGAAGAAAATAAGTTATCTGACCTTAGCTTATTCTCAGTCTATGGTCAAGAATCAGTGTTTTTACCGACTGCTACACCATCACCTACGCCAATAATACTGTATTGTCAGGATGATTCTACAGAATGTAACTATCAGGTCTTTAAACCGACTCCGACGATACAGGTTCCGACAAGTCCTACGCCAACATTTTCCGTACTTCCTACAATTACGGCTAAACTAACACCTGTCAAACTGACACCCCAACCATCCATCATTTGGCCAACTGTAACTTTGCGACCAACCCAAAGATCATATCCGACACCAACGCCGGATAATAGCCCATGTATATTAACTGATAGTACAGGACACCCGTTAACTAATATTCAAACAATCACCGTGTTTGTACCCGGTCTTGGTACAGTCTACTTTTTCCCAGGTAAGCGGATTGCGGCAGCTTACCGACGGCAAAACCGAACCGGAATAAATACCAATCAAATTTATGCTTTTCAGGAATTGGAAAGTAAAGAATTACAAAAAAGGTTTGCCGATGTTATGCTTGCCGATCCTAATCAAATACAATTCGATCGTTATGGGCACCTGGATTTAGTCGCTATCGCACTTAGTGCGTTCAACTTCGATCTGAGAAACACATATAATAACCGTGGGCTATCTTCAACACAAACTCCCGAATACAAAGCTATCCAGTCAAATCTAGAAGCGGCGATTGCCAAAAAAGTCGCAGATTCTTCAATAGTCGGTGAGGTCGTTGGTACTCAAGACATGCTTAAGAAAATATCGGCATATCAAACCGGCCTGACAGATGTACCTTTTGGAGCTTTGTACCAATCCCTTATTTTGACAAGACAAGGCGGAGGCAGCTCCCTTAACGCATCCAAATTGAAATTATCACCATATGATTGTCAACCTGTGACAACTATGTCACCTTCAATATATTTCTATCCGGAAACACCCATAGAAATTAATTTAGTCATTACTCATGATAAAATTACTTTTGCTGATCCGTTTATAGCAGACACATATAATCTTACTGCAACGACAAATGGCAATCTTGATTTTGTTGGGATGAAACGAAACCGCTTCTATTATGAATATAAGGATGTTAAATTTGATAGACCGAATCAAGGATGGATCATCATTTCTGACCGTATCAACGACTTTATCAAAAATGAGATATCAAAGAAATTAGGTTTATCCGAAAATGAAACATCAGACTTGATAAAAGATATCAATGCCAATCTAGCAGTCAATGCAATCTCGAAACCCTTCCTTTTCGTTGGTTTGATTGATCAAACAGAGATCACTGAAAAATTACCATTTACGATTTTACCGAAACCTGATTCGATAAACCGGATTCATTTATTTTTAAAATCGGTCCAAGATAAAAAACCTACTCAGAAACCGGAACTTAATAGAATAAATCGACATGGTTTTTCGGTTATTGAAGTCGGAGTTTATATGGACCAGAATTAAATATGAAATCAAATATCGTCGTCGGTCTATTTACCATTTCCGTATTAATTTCTTTTATTGTCATAAGAAATTATATTAATAAACCCGTAGATCTGACGCCTCGCGCGCAACTTGTGCAACAATGTACTAATGTAGAACGAAATATCGGCCTAAGCTGTAAGGAAAAATGCAATATGCAACAGGGTAGATTTATTGAATGGTGTACAACAAATACCATAAATCCCGGTTGCCGGTTGGATGAAATCACTGTTTGTCAAATTGATACCAATGATCCGGAATATCATGCCCGATGTTGTAAACCTATTATCCCATCTGTCCCCCCGACGCTACCTGTCACACCAATTCTAATCCCATCACCGACACTACCCGAAAACCTGACCCCAACCGTCACTTTCATCCTTACACCTACTCTTACGCAATATCCGACGCCAACACCAACGGTTAGTCCGACCCCGGTTGATGTTAGCTTGACGCCAAGTCCAACCATCGTTACACCGGTTCCTACAAATGTCTGTATTATCCCGAAACCCAGATTAATAATTAATTGTCCACCGCCATGCCAACCCATATCAAGTCAAGAGTGACCGTTGCAGTGCTTTTTAGTTTCGTCTTATTACTTGCTATTTTAATTCTTAATTATTATATGCGTGTACCAACAAAAACGACTCAAAAAGCTGCAATACTAAATAACTGTCCAATAACACCAGTCGTAAGTAATGCATATTGTGAAGTCAATGAGGGACAAGGATATTCACCTTACACCATAAAAGTGAAAGATAAAAATGGAAATTTGGTTTCTGCGGAAGTCGTCAGCCATGGATCAAGTGGTCCATTACGGGTAAATTTTATTGCAATACCTGGTGAGCTTTATCGTTGTGAAGTAATTGCCATTGATGAAAGATGCCTCAATAGTGTCACATCTATGACAAATTGTGTGATCCCGTCGGTAGTACCATCTGTAAGTCTTTCAGTTACTCCAACAGACCCAACACCGTCAACGTCCATACCGGTAAGCCCGACACCCACCATCACATTAACAACAACACCCATGATTACAAGCGTCCCGTCTGTGACAATCCCGACAACACCACAACCAACCATCTTTGCCTGTCCACCGTATTTAAAAGACATATTAATAATAGAACCTTTATTGACGCCGATTTTACCGTAATATTTTATGGAAAAACGTAAAATAATCACTCTGGCTCTGACATTGGCATCTGCCGGATCGCTTTTGATTTATGGCCTTCGATCTATATCGAAACCTGTTAAAACAGATAATCGAGCGCAAGAAAGTGTAGCACCGACACTTATCAGCTGCTCACAAATGGAATGGGTATGCAAAATAAAAGGAAGCGGTAATGACAATCCGGATACGCCATATAATAAATTGAATTTGGCTTTAGAAAATAAACAATTTAGCTATAAATTGATCATCACCAAACCAAGCGGAGAAGTAAATGGTGATCTAAATACACCTGAAGTTAAATTTAAAGTTAAAAATAATGAGGAGTTCCGCTGTCATATCATTATTTACGACCATTTGGGCAACCGGTTGGATTGCGATTCATTATCCGGAATTCAAAAGTGTTTATTAAAATCACTTCAGTTAACACCAACTGTCACTTTAACACCGATACCCAGTCTGATACCCACAAATACGCCTCAAATTATCGACTTGTCACCGACGGTAATAATACCGACAAGCATTACCGCTCCGCCAAATGCCAATATAAATGCAACGACTGCTGATACCTGTAGAAGAGGTGATTTCAATAATGACGGGGCTACCAATGCTAGGGATTATGCACAACTTTTGACTCACATGGGTGGAACGGATAGTGCTTTTGATTTGGATGGTGACACTGCCGTTACCACATTAGACTTAGTCAGACTCATGAATAATTGCTTTCTGACAAGGTAATTTTTTTATTTTTTCAAATTGTGTTTGACTTTTAACCAGTACGGAGTCTGACGACAAAGAGTACTTGAATCCTCTCTGACCTCAAGAAGCGGCTTCAAAGCTTCTTCAATAAAAATTCCATTCTGAGAGCCTTTCGCCAGAATTAGAGAGTTTTCCGGTAAATTATTTGCCAGATACTCACCAATCAAACTGGAGTTTTCAAACCACTTTTTTTCTTTGACTTGCAGTAAATTCGGTAGTACATATAATTTTGTAAGCGGTCCGGTCAAATATACATGATCAAAAACCCTGTTTATTTTATCAGCGACTTGTTGATGATCAACAAGACCACGACTGCCCAATTCCTTCATGTCACCAAAGATGAATATCAACGTCCGATCGTGGTCTATATTCAGTGCAGTCACAAGATCAATGAATGCAGTTACTGATGCCGGTGATGCATTATATGTCGAATCAATTATTATCGCATTGCTTTTACCGGCTAATATACCGGCACGCCCGGGTGGCAAATAGAAGTTTTTTTCAAGTCTGTTGATGATTGCACTATTTTTTAGACCAAGACTCTGGGCAAGCAGTATTGCAGCGGCAAATACTTCTTGATATACCTTGGGCAACAGAAATTGATTAATACGGATCTTTATAATTGCGTTTCTTAAATCCTGAAATGACATCACGGTTCCGAAGTTATTGATTTCATATGTTTTCATCCGCATATCACAATGGCTGGTATTTCCAAATCTCTTTAGCGTTATCGGACGCTTACTCTTGACTACGCCTTGCATCGTATCTTTTACGTATGAATTAGCATCGTTATAAATGACTAACCGGCAATTTTCGTTTTCACTCATTATTTTGCTTTTTTCTTTGGCGATTAAATTTAATACTTGTCCGGCTACCGTGCCGTTTTTTCGTGAAATTCCTGTTTCAAACTGGGCAGCATGGACTGCATGAACGTTTAAAATAATAGCGATGTCCGGCTTGATGATAGATAACAAATATGACATATTTTTCGGAGTTTTCGGACTGTCTATTCCCATCTCTAAGATAAGAATATCTGTATTACTCAGATTAAAAATCCGAAATGGTACAAGACAGACGATTTTGATCCAAGTTAATAGAGAATAGTCACTGACTTGAAGTCCCAGAATACCCAGCGGGACACCTGTTTGGCTGTTTCCTTCAAATACTGTTTTGACTTTAAATTGTTCTTTAAGCAGAATATCGCAAAGATTACGCAGTGATGATTTACCTAATGATCCGGTAATTCCGATGATTTTTTTGGGCCGATGGTATGAAATAGTGAGACGCGCAAAAAAGCGAAGATAATTTAATATCAGCGTCGCAAACATGCCTTTAACCATGTTTCCTATTATATATTATAATCATCTCTTGATTTTAGCCTGTTTTTTTTGGTAAAATACTCAGTGATTAAGCAGCAACCTATGACACAAACAAATCTAGACGCTTACGAGATTGTCTTCATAACAAAAGATAAAGACTCCAAAGCGCTTGAAACAATGACCGATCTCATATCTGAATTTGGTGGCAAAATAGAAAAAAAAGACAGCTGGGGAGTTAAGAAATTTTATTTCCCTATAAAAAAAGAAATTCAGGGAGCTTATTTTAATTGTTTTTTTTCACTACAGAAGTCAAACCTGAAAGCTTTAACAAAAAAACTCGATTATAGTGAAAACTTGTTACGGTTTCTGTTATTAAAAGTTAATAAGTAAATATATGTCATCGCGATCTTTAAACCGGGCGATAATAATAGGAAATCTCACCCGTGATCCAGAACTTAAATATACTCCTTCCGGCACAGCAGTATGCACTTTTGGTGTCGCAACTAACAGAAATTGGACAACGGCAACCGGAGAAGTGAAAGAAGACGTCCAGTTTCACCGCATAGTTGCCTGGCAAAAATTAGCTGAATTGGCTTCGAAACTATTAGCTAAAGGAAGAAAGGTATATCTGGAAGGCAGAATTACATACAGGACTTATGTCGGAAAAGACGGCATGCAGCGATCAATAACCGAAATAATCCTGGATGATTTTGTTATTTTTGATAATCGCAGGCCGACAGAACCGACCGAAGGAGAAAAAACCACAGATGAGGAGCCTCCGACAGATGAGATATTGCATCCGGAAGCAACGAAAGATACCAAAAAATCATCTAAAACCGAGAAAAAAGAAGAGGTAAAAGATACTGAAAAAAGCGAAGATATTGAACCTGATGATATAGATATACCATTTTAACTATGACAAAATGTTTTTTTTGCCAGCATAAATTAGAGCCAAATTTTAAAGATATTGATAATTTGGAGAAATTTATTACTCCGAGGAAAAAAATTTTGGCTGCAGATAAAAGTGAGTCTTGCGCTAAGCACCAACGAAAGATTGCCAAACAGATCAAATATGCGCGCTATCTTAGTCTCTTGCCTTATACTTCTTATCAAAATGTAAATTAAGATTTTATCCTGCTTTTCGTGTTATAATTTTGTCATGATTTTAAATCTCAAAATCCCCGACGAAGCAAAAATATTGGTTAAAGAACATGAGCAGATCGAAATTGGTGAGCCGCTATATGAACTTGGTCAAGATCAGACTTTTCAGATAAACATCGCAGATAGACTTCATATCAAACCGCAAAATATCTTTCAATTTTTAAATAAAGTAATCGGCGAAAGCGTCAAAGCCGGAGAATTACTTGCTTCGAAAAAAGGAGTAATCAAGACGACAAAAGTATTTTCTCCTCAAGAGGCCATCATTAAGGAAATCAGCCATATAAATGGCATCATGACATTGTTGACCAGCGGGAAAAATGCCGTTAAAAAAAAGTCAATTAAATCCTACTTCAATGGTAAAATCAAGGCGGCAAACCATGACCACCTGCTTGTTGAGATTAAAGAATCTCTCCCTTTTGAGGTCAGAGCTATCCAATGTGATTTTGGCGGGGAAACCGTATATTTAACTGATAAGAATGATTATTACACCATAACAGCTGATCTAATTCGTGACAGAGTCGTCATCACTTCAGAGTTGACATCACATCTTGCGATTAAATGTGAGGCAATCGGCGCAGCCGGATTTCTCTTTCTAAAGGCCAAGGTTGATAATGATATTCCTGATGCCACGATATCCAGTGAATCTGACTTTAAGAAAATTATTGACGATAAGAAAAAGTTTGTTTTAATCTCCAAAAAAGACGGATTGGCTGTTTTTTACGATTGATAAAATTAAAATGAAAAAAATCGGTTTAAAAAAAATCACAGATTTTTTATTCATATTAGCTTTAGCCACGCTTCTTGTTGGCGTCGGTTTCAAGCTGGGGCAACTTTCTACAAACAACTATTTTGTCAAAAGTCACACCTATGGATTAATCAATCTGGATAAGGATAAAGAAAAGGCTGCACAGCTAGATTTTTCACTTTTTTGGGATGTGTGGGAAAAGGTATCGGATAAATTTGTCTCAAGGGATAAGATCAATTATCAAAAAATGTATTATGGTGCCATCAAAGGTATGGTCTCGGCGCTGGATGACCCCTATACGGTATTTTTAACACCGGACGAAAATAAAGCTAGCAAAGATGATTTGGTGGGTCTATTTGAAGGAATCGGGACACAGCTCGGTTTAAAAAACGGTGAAATCGTCATCATCGCGCCATTAAAAAAATCTCCAGCCGAGGCAGCCGGACTTCGGGCCGGAGATATCATTAAAAAAGTAGATGGTCAGTCCACAGCAAACTGGTCATTATTCCAAGCCGTATCTAAAATTCGTGGTAAACGAGGTACTAAAGTTAATTTGACATTGACGCGCAAGGAAAAAGAATTTAGCGTCGAGATCACACGTCAGGAAATTAAAGTATCGTCGGTCGAGATAGAATATGATAAAGATATAGCCTTATTACGGTTAACGCGCTTTGGAGAAGATACTAATAACCAATGGGATAATGCCGTCAGCGAAATCAACGATAAATGGAACCAAGGAAAAATAAAAGCACTAATATTGGACTTAAGAGATAATCCGGGCGGCTATCTCGACAGTTCGGTGTATGTAACATCTGAATTTTTAGCTGAAGAACAGCTCATTGTCAAACAAGAATATTATGATAAACGCTCAGAAAATCATGTTGTTAAGCGTCAAGGTAAGCTTTTGTCTATTCCCTTATACGTTTTGATAAACAAAGGGTCGGCATCAGCATCCGAGATTGTAGCGGGATCTTTAAGAGATCACAAGCGGGCTAAACTTATCGGAGAGACTACATTTGGTAAAGGTTCGATACAGGAAGCTTTAGACCTAAACCAAGGTGCCGGACTTCATGTCACGATAGCAAAATGGATATTGCCAAATGGTGATTGGATCAATAGCAAAGGAGTATCACCGGATATCAAAATAGCCAATAAAGAAGATGAAGATAACACAATCACTAAGGATTCTGACCTACAGCTACAAAGCGCAATCTCTGAAGTTGAAAAATTAAATCGTTAAGAGTAAAATTTTTGTCCTATGAAAAAATTAATTTTGATCCTCTTTTTTTTACTACTATTATTATTTGCGGGTAACTATGCTCAAAATTATTCAGAATCCGACTGGCTGAATATTATCAAGCAAAAACCCTCAATTCAGAAAGAAAAACAATCTGTAGTGACCGAAGAATCAGCCATCATCTCAGCGATAGATAAAACATTACCATCGGTCGTTACCATCGGTATATCCAAGACAACCCAATCCAGTAGTTACTTTGAGATTGATCCTTTTGATCCTTTCACCCCTTTCAGACAACAACCGGGGAAAAGCCAAAAAGTAGAACAGAATATCGGCAGCGGATTTATAATCGATGCAAATGGCCTGATCGTAACTAACAAACATGTTGTATCCGATACCGATGCAACTTATAAAGTCTTGACAAATGATAACAAGACATATGATGTCAGGAAAATTTCCCGTGACCCTCTGAATGATTTAGCCATCCTCAAAATTGATGCTACCAATCTCAAAGCAATCAGCCTCGGTGACTCAGCACATTTGAAGTTGGGTCAAATCGTGATTGCAATCGGCACACCACTTGGAGAATTTCAAAATACAGTGACATCGGGAATCGTATCCGGTCTAAAGCGGGGAATTACGGCTGGATCTCCATTTGAAGGTTATGTAGAACGACTCGATAATGTCATTCAAACCGATGCAGCGATTAATCCGGGAAATTCAGGAGGACCGCTTATTAATCTGTCAGGTGAGGCTATCGGTGTCAATACTGCCGTCTCCGGGCAAGCCCAAAATCTCGGATTTGCGATACCAATTGACGTCGTGAAAAATTTAATTAAAAATTTTAATCAATCCGGTGGTAGAATCGAGAGGCCATTTTTGGGCATAAGATACCAAATGATTACCAAACAGAATGCAATTCTTAATGAAGTTCCCGAAGGTGCTTATATATTAGAAGTAATCAATGATTCTCCTGCACAAAAAGCCGAACTACAAAAGGATGACATCATCATCGAATTTGACGGAGTAAAGATAAAAGGGGATGATGACAAAAATCTGCAAAATTTGATAATCAAGAAAAAAATCGGTGACCGGATTAACATGAAAATCTGGCGCGATAGTAAAACACAAGAAAAAGTAGTCATTCTAACTGTCTTTGAGTAATTGAACTTTAACCCGTATAGTAACTAGACTTTTACCAGCTACTACCAGCTTTATTTTGTTATAATAAGGTTAATATGTCAAACAGTATCAGTCCGATACAAAATTTGAAAGGTTTTCGGGATTTTTTGCCGAGTGACGCAAGAAAACGAAACTTTGTTATTTCTGTGTTTAAAAAAATCTTTGAATCATACGGTTTTGAACCGCTTGAGACCCCGGCGCTTGAATATCAAAGTCTTCTTCTTGGTAAATACGGGAAGGAAGCCGACAAGCTGGTTTATACCTTTGATGATAAGGGCGGGCGTAAGGTTGCACTTCGTTATGATCAAACCGTACCAACGGCACGCGTTTTAATACAATATCAGACACAATTGGGCTTACCTTTTAAGCGGTATCAAATCCAACCGGTATGGCGCGCTGACAAACCTCAAAAAGGCCGATATCGTGAATTTTTACAATGTGATCCAGATATATATGGCTCGACTTCACCGCTTGCTGATGCCGAAATTATTTCAATTTCATCGCAAGTACTTAAGACCCTGGGTTTTAAACAGTTTCAAATCCTTCTTAATGACCGTTCCATTCTTTTTGCAATAATGGATCAAGCAAAAATTCCACAAAATGAGAAGCTATCGATAATTCAAACCCTTGATAAACTGGATAAAAAAAGCAAGAAAGAAGTGATCGAAGAACTTGCAAAGAAAGGTTTAAGTACAGATAAAATTCAAATGATATTTACCGCAATTGATGAGGCAAAACCCAGCGATAACTTGAAAAAAATCATCGAATATGCACTGGAGCTTGGAGTCAGCAAAGAAACATTACTTTTCCGTCCCTATTTGGCCAGAGGTTTGGATTATTATACCGGTTCTATCTTTGAACTATTGATAGAAGGCTATGATGTGGGCTCAGTCGGTGGAGGAGGACGATATGATAAACTTATTGAACAGATATCAGGTGTTTCTATCCCGGCTGTCGGTATTGCTTTTGGCTTCGATCGAATTATAGAAGCGATGGATCAATTCAAGTTATGGCCTTCTAAATTACAGCAAATAACCACGCTTGTGACCATTTTTAATCAAGAGCTTGTTTCTACATCAATTAACGTAACGCAAAAACTTCGCAAAGCAAATATAGCTTCGGAATTATATCCCGACACGTCAACTAAACTCGATAAACAATTAAAATATGCTGATCGAAAAGGTTTTCAGTACGCAATAATCATCGGCCCAACAGAAATGAAAAGTAGTACCGTAGTCCTTAAAAATCTCAATACTAAGGAGCAGAAGACAGTTAGACAGAATGAAATAGTTAAACTACTTTCATAATCCATGACAATTAATCCTAACATCGCAATAATCGAGGCCAGTCCCGGTGTCGGTGGAGAAGAAGCCAAAATTTGGGCAGATAATCTTTTAAATTCATATATAAAATTTGCACAAAGAAAAACATTTAAAGTCGGATATTTGGATTTGAATATTATAAAAGTTAAAGGAATGGATGCTTTCAATTTGTTTAAAAATGAAACAGGAGTTCATCGAGTCCAGCGCATACCTGATACTGAGCGTCGTGGCCGAATCCATACGTCTACGGCTGTAATCTTAGTATTACCGGAAATTATTCAGTCTGACACTGATATCAAAGAAAATGATCTGGAATGGGATTTTCACCGAGCTGGTGGCCACGGGGGTCAGAATGTTAATAAGGTTGAAACAGCTGTCAGACTTCATCACAAGCCTTCGGGCATTGTCGTCTCCTGCAGTAAAGAGAGATATCAACAGGCTAATCGGCAAATCGCACTGCAGCTTCTTCAAGCAAAGTTGTATCAGAAAGAAGAAGAGAAAAAAAGAGGTTTAGTTTATTCATATGTCTCAAATGTCGGAACAGGAGAGCGAGCCGAAAAAATCCGAACCTATAATTTTCCACAAAACCGATTGACAGATCATAGAATTGGCAAAAGTTTTTACAATCTTGAAGACATCATCCAACAGGGTAGATGGGAAAAAATTATGATATAATAAACTTTCATGAAAAAAAATATCCATCCAATATATCATCAAGATGCCAAGGTAACATGTTCTTGTGGTCATACTTTTACGACGGGCTCAACCAAAGCTGAACTTCGAGTTGAGGTATGCTCCCATTGTCATCCACTTTATACCGGCGAGAAGCGCTTTGTAGATACTTTGGGTCAAGTCGGTAAATATCAAAAAAAACAACAAATTGCCAAAGAACTTGAAGCAGTCAGACCCAAAAAGCGACAAAAACAGGTTGAAAAACAAGACCACCAACCCAAAACTTTACGTGAACTTTTAGGTCAGATGTAACTGCTTTGCCCCATTGAATTCAAGCCTGAATTTCAGTATAATTTCTGAGATGAACCCACAACAATCTTCTGCAAAAGGTGCGAAAGATTACACCGCTGATTCAATAAAAGTACTCGAAGGTCTTGAACCTGTCCGTAAACGGCCAGCTATGTACATTGGATCTACGTCACTTGATGGAGTTGACCACTGTTTAGCAGAAATCGTGGATAACGGTATTGATGAAGCATTGGCCGGTTATGCTAAAAACATTTTTGTCACACTTGAAAAAAACGGTTACATGTCAGTTTTTGATGATGGCCGCGGAATTCCGGTAGATGAAGTTCCGGGATATAAAAAATCAGCCCTTGAGATCGTCATGACAAAGCTTCATGCCGGGGGTAAGTTTGACGGTAAAAATTACAAAGTCTCCGGAGGGCTTCATGGAGTTGGTGCCAGCGTAGTAAATGCACTCTCTGATCATTTTATCGTTGAAGTCCGACGTGCAGGGAAATTATACCGACAGGAATACAAGCGTGGAGCCCCAATGACAAAAGTGACGGAAGTTAAAGAATCTAAAATAAACCATCCGTTTAATACCGGCACAGGCATCTCTTTTTTACCGGATAAATCGATCTTTACCCAAGGAATTGAGCTGGCATTTAAGCAAGTCAGGAAAAAAATTAAAGAAAGAGCATACCTCATTTCATCGGTTTTTTTCCGAATTGAAGATAAAAGGGAAAATAAATTATTCGGACTGTATTTTGACGGCGGAATTCTATCCCTCCTGTCCGATATCAACCGTAATAAAAAAGCCATTCATGAACCTATTTACTTCAAAAAGGGCGTCACGGATATTGAGATAGAAGTTGCTGTACAATATAACGATACGATTGCCGAAAACATCCTCTCGTTCGTAAATGTCATCAACACAAAAGAAGGAGGTACCCATCTTACCGGGTTTCGAATTGCATTGACCCGTGCGGTTAACTCTTATGCAAAAAAAGAAGGAATACTAAAAGACGGAACTGATTCACTTTCAGGTGAAGATGTCAGAGAGGGATTGACCGGTGTTGTTTATATCAAAATGCCATCAACGACATTGCAATTCGAGGGTCAAACGAAAACCAAATTGGGTAATGCCGAAATCCAGGGATTGGTTCAAACCGAAGTTAATAAATATCTTGATCAGTATTTTGAGGAAAATCCCCGAGTAGCCCGGGAAATCATCGGGAAAATATTATTGGCCCAAAAAGCTCGACTGGCTGCCAAAGCAGCTAAAGATGCAGTGCTTCGTAAAGGCGCACTTGAAGGATCGACTTTACCTGGTAAACTGGCAGACTGTCAGGAAAAAGATGCTTCAAAAAGCGAACTTTTTATCGTTGAGGGAGATTCTGCAGGCGGATCAGCCAAACAAGGTCGTGACCGCCGATTTCAAGCAATATTACCTTTAAGAGGTAAAATTTTAAACACGGAAAAAGCATATCTGGATAAAGTCTTAAATTTCAAGGAATTAAAGGATCTGGTAATTGCTCTTGGTATGGGTATTGGTGAAAATGTCGATTATAACAAACTACGATATCATAAAGTCATAATTATGACCGATGCCGATGTAGATGGTGAACACATCAGGACTTTAATCTTGACCTTTTTTTACCGGCACATGAAATCGGTCGTTGAAAACGGACACCTGTATATCGCCCAACCACCACTTTTTCGGGTTTCACAAGGCAAAGAATTCAAATATTGTTATTCGGATGAAGAGATTAACCAGGTCAAATTAAGTTTTAAAAACCAGAATGGTAATTTAACCATTCAACGTTATAAAGGACTTGGTGAGATGAATCCGGATCAATTATCAGTAACAACTATGAATCCAAAAAACAGATTACTTAAAAAGATCACGATTGATGATGCTGAAGAAGCGGATCAGGTATTTGCCATGCTGATGGGCGATGAAGTTCCACCAAGGAAGAAATTCATCCAAGCCCACGCCAAAACAGCGAATTTAGATATTTAAATACATTATAAATTACTAAATGGCTAAATTGTTGATTGTTTCAATACAAACAGCATGTCAATTTAACCATATAACCATTTAACCATGAAAAATATTTCTGCGGGTAATAATCCACCTTCCGAGATTAATGTTTTCATTGAGATTCCCCAGGGCACAGGAGTTAAATATGAACTGGATAAAGAATCCGGCATCATCTTTGTTGATCGTTTCAATTATACGGCTATGGTTTATCCGTTTAATTACGGTTTTATACCCAATACTCATGCAGAAGATGGAGATCCTGTTGATGTTTTAGTTATTTCATCCCATCCAGTTGCCCCGGGTGTCTGTATACCATCACGACCCGTAGGGCTACTTGAGATGGAAGATGAGGCTGGTATTGATACTAAAATAATTGCCGTACCGACCGTAAAAGTCGATCCTTTTTTTAAGGATATTACTGATATAAATAATTTACCTGAAATTTTAAAAAGCAAAATCAAGCATTTTTTTGATCATTACAAGGAGATAGAGCCTGGTAAATGGGTAAAAACAAAGGATTTTAAAGGGAAGGATACTGCCCTAGTTGCGATTCGCCAATCACTAAAATAACCACCTCCGAAAACTTTTTATGATAGACGCTGATGAACAAAAAAAATCGAATCTTGATTTGACAACAGAGATATCAACCGAAATGAAGCGGGCATATCTTAATTATGCCATGTCGGTTATTGTTTCCCGGGCACTTCCTGATGTTCGTGACGGGCTAAAACCAGTTCACCGCCGGATTCTTTACGCGATGCACCGGTTGGGACTTTCGGCAGGGGCAAGATTCTCCAAATCGGCCAAAGTAGTCGGTGAAGTATTGGGAAAATATCATCCTCACGGTGATACTCCGGTTTATGAAGCACTGGTTCGGATGGCACAACTTTTCTCGATGCGCTACCCTTTGGTTAACGGTCAAGGTAACTTTGGCTCGATCGACGGTGACCCTCCGGCAGCAATGAGGTACACCGAAGTTAAATTGACCCGAATCGCCGAAGAACTCTTGATTGACATTGAAAAAGATACCGTTGACTGGCAG
>Ga0209343_10005792_pt1 | contig 14892 bp, 10 predicted proteins | sample RifCSPlowO2_02_FD_184026 | JGI IMG/M metagenome (GOLD analysis project Ga0209343, IMG submission 184026) | Groundwater microbial communities from Rifle, Colorado - Rifle CSP2_plank lowO2_0.2 (SPAdes) (version 2) | ecosystem: Environmental > Aquatic > Deep subsurface > Groundwater | place... | reverse complement strand
AACTCAGTAGTGAAACGATGCATCGCCGATGGTAGTGTGGGGTTTCCCCATGTGAGAGTAGGTCATCGTCAAGCTTATATTCCAAACCCCCCATCTGCGTAAGCAGGTGGGGGGTTTGTCTTTGCGCGCGGAAAACTACGATCAGTCTCAGTAGGCAACCTGTAGGCACGCCGTTATCATGCGTGCCTTGCAACTCAGTGAGATCAGCATGTTGCCACTACTAAGGCTGCTTCAAGACGGGCGTTTTCATTCGGGCGAAGCGCTTGGCGCTGCCATGGGGGTCAGTCGCTCAGCGATATGGAAGCAATTACAGTTCTTGGAGGCTGAGTTGGCATTGCCTGTTCACAAGGTTCGCGGACGTGGCTACCGCTTGGAGAGTCAGCTTGTGCTTTTGGATGAGGGCGTTCTGGCGGTCAATGAGGCTGCTCAAGGCTGGCCAGTGAGCATTCTACCCACCGTGGATTCGACCAATGCAGAGGCGTTAAGGCGTTTGGCGGGCGGTCAGGTGCCTCCTTTTATCGTCTTGGCGGAGCGCCAGACCTCAGGGCGTGGGCGCCGGGGGCGCAATTGGGTGAGTCCCTTTGGTGAGAACGTCTATTACAGCCTGGCTCTTCAAGTAGATGGCGGTATGCGTCAGCTCGAGGGATTGAGTCTGGTTGTGGGCTTGGCTCTGCTTCGTGCGCTGCGTATAGCGGGGGTGGTCGCTGCGGGGTTGAAGTGGCCTAACGACGTATTGGTCGATGGTCGCAAGATGGCGGGCATTCTCCTGGAGTTGTCTGGCGATCCGGCTGATGTATGTCACGTGGTGATAGGTATCGGAGTCAATGTGAACATGCTTGCGGATAAGGGGGCTATCGATCAGCCGTGGACCTCTATGCGTGCCGAGTTAGGGCGGCTGGTGGATCGCAACGAGTTTGTTTGTGAGCTTACTCGTCAGTTATCGCTGTATTTAGGTGTGCATGAAAAGCATGGTTTTTCCGTTTTGAAGGATGAGTGGCAAGAAAATCATCTTTGGCAGGGACGCCATGTGACGCTCGCCATGGGGGCCAACCCGGTTGAGGGGGTGGTGTTGGGCGTCGACCAGACGGGTGCCATTCGCTTACGTGTTGCCGGAGTCGAGCAAAATTTCAGTGGTGGAGAGCTCAGCTTGAGGTTGAATGATGATTCTTGAGCTCGATTGTGGAAATAGCTTTATCAAATGGCGAATCGTCACAGAAAGTGGCGTGAGTGCGGGTTGTGGCGGTGTTGTTGGCACCGATGAAGAGCTCGTTCAGGCCGTTCAACAGCAATTGCTCAACCTGCGCGCCTGTCGTTTGGTGAGTGTGCGCTCAGATGAAGAAACGCTGCGACTTGTCGATGCGCTGAGGCGAGCATTTTGCATAGAGTGCGTTTGTGCACATCCGGCCGTGGAGTTGGCGGGTGTGCGTAATGGGTATGAACAGTATGAGCGTCTAGGGCTTGACCGCTGGCTTGCTCTGGTTGGTGCATATCAGCAGGCTCGGCAGGCTTGTTTGGTACTCGACTTGGGCACTGCCGTGACCTCTGATTTTGTTGATGCTGATGGTCGACACCTTGGTGGATTTATCTGTCCTGGCGTGCCGTTGATGCGTAATCAATTGCGCACCCATACCCGGCGAACGCGTTATGACGATCGGCTTGCCAAGCAGGCGATGCAGAGCTTGGCGCCCGGGCGCTCAACGGCTGAAGCGGTTGAGCGTGGTTGTTCATTGATGCTGCAAGGATTTGTTCATACTCAGCTGGATATGGCTCGCGACTACTGGGGGGGGCGCTTCGTGGTCTTCCTGACAGGCGGTGATGCTTCTTTAGTGGTCAACATGTTGCCTGATGCTCGGGTAGTCCCTGACCTGGTCTTTATCGGCTTGGCAATCGCCTGTCCGTTGCGTTGAGGTCATGCATGCGTTGGATGTTCTTGTTGCTGATTGTACTGAATCTGTTTTATTACGTGTGGCACCAGCAGCAGGCGCCATTGCGTGCTAAAGAGGTTGCTCCGCTGGCCCTTGCTCAAAACAGCAAGCGTGATATTCAGCTGTTGAGTGAGTCTGATGAGCCAGTGCGGCGTGAACAGGCGCCCCGCACGGTCGCTGAGACTGTCTGTCTTTTTCTGGGAGGCTTTGAATTGGAGTCTGCTGCTGCAGAGGTCGAGCAGCGTCTGCTCAGTCTCGATATCCGCTCGCGCGTGCAATCAATGGAGGCTGCGGCAGAAGTCGAGTATTGGGTGTATTTGCCGCCACTGGCGTCACGCCAGGCCTCGCTTCGGCAGTTGAAAGAGTTGCAGGCGCGAAAAATAGACAGCTACATCATTACCCAGGGGGATTTGGCTAACGGGATATCGCTGGGGATCTTTCCGCGTGAAGACTCGGCAAAGGGTGTGATGCAGCGTCTGCATGATGCTGGTTACGACTCCGAGCTAAGGGAGTTGCCGCGATCTCACCGAAGCTATTGGGTGCGCATAGCCCCCGAAAGCCGTCGTTTGGTCAGCGATTCGCTCCTGGAGAGTTTGGCTTTTGACTTCAATGGGTTGCAGCATCAATTAATGCCGTGCGAAAGCATTGCAACCTCTCGTTAGATTGCATAGAATGGCGCCCGCTTCGCAGGGTGGCTTTAACGGTAAAACTGCGAAGTTGCTGTCAATGCAGCTAACCTCAGGTTTTTAATGAGAAATTGCTTGACAGTAGGGTGGCATCTAAAGAGAATGCCGCCTCCTTTTGGAGGGATTCCCGAGTGGCCAAAGGGATCAGACTGTAAATCTGACGTCATCGACTTCGAAGGTTCGAATCCTTCTCCCTCCACCAGATTTAGCGTGAGCTGCAGGCTCCGCGGGTATAGTTCAGTGGTAGAACCTCAGCCTTCCAAGCTGATGATGCGGGTTCGATTCCCGCTACCCGCTCCATGTTTGTGGTTTGCGTGATGTGTAACGCTCATGTAGCTCAGCTGGTAGAGCACACCCTTGGTAAGGGTGAGGTCAGCGGTTCGAGTCCGCTCATGAGCTCCATTCAACAAAGGCAGATATGAAAGTATCTGCCTTTGTTTTAATGGTGATATGACTTGCTCAATTCTTCGTTTGGAGACAGTCGAGATGGCTAAAGAAAAGTTTGAACGTAATAAGCCGCACGTCAACGTAGGCACTATCGGCCACGTCGACCACGGCAAGACTACTCTGACTGCAGCGCTGACCAAGGTCTGTGCTGAGACTTGGGGCGGCTCTGCGCGTGACTTCTCCCAGATCGACAACGCCCCGGAAGAAAAGGCGCGTGGTATTACCATCAACACTTCCCATGTTGAATACGATTCCGCTATTCGGCACTACGCGCATGTTGATTGCCCTGGTCACGCTGATTATGTGAAGAACATGATCACCGGTGCTGCGCAGATGGATGGCGCGATCCTGGTTTGCTCCGCTGCTGACGGCCCGATGCCGCAGACTCGCGAGCACATCCTGCTGTCCCGTCAGGTGGGCGTTCCTTACATCGTGGTCTTCCTGAACAAGGCTGACATGGTGGATGACGCTGAGCTGCTGGAACTGGTTGAGATGGAAGTGCGTGACCTGCTGTCGGCTTACGACTTCCCGGGCGACGACACTCCGATCGTGATCGGCTCCGCGTTGATGGCTCTGAATGGCCAGGACGACAACGAAATGGGCACCTCTGCCGTGCGCAAGCTGGTAGAGACTCTGGATAGCTACATTCCCGAGCCTGTGCGTGCGATCGACAAGCCGTTCCTGATGCCAATCGAGGACGTGTTCTCTATCTCCGGGCGCGGCACCGTGGTGACTGGGCGTATCGAGCGCGGCATCATCAAGATTCAGGAAGAGGTGGAGATTGTTGGTATTCGTAATACCACCAAGACCATCTGTACCGGCGTTGAGATGTTCCGCAAGCTGCTCGATGAGGGTCGTGCTGGCGAGAACTGCGGTATCCTGCTGCGCGGCACCAAGCGCGACGACGTAGAGCGTGGTCAGGTTCTGGCCAAGCCGGGCACTATCAAGCCACACACCAAATTCGAGGGTGAAGTGTATGTGCTGTCCAAGGAGGAGGGTGGTCGTCATACGCCGTTCTTCAAGGGCTATCGTCCGCAGTTCTATTTCCGCACTACCGATGTAACCGGTAACTGCGAGCTTCCGGAAGGCGTTGAGATGGTAATGCCGGGCGACAACGTGAAAATGGTTGTTACCTTGATTGCTCCGATTGCCATGGAAGATGGCTTGCGCTTCGCGATTCGTGAAGGCGGTCGTACCGTTGGTGCGGGCGTGGTTGCCAAGATCATCGAGTAATCGGTTGATCTGTCCCCGTCAGGTCGGCATAATGGTCGGCCTGATTTTAGTTTTAGGTCAGTAGCTCAATTGGCAGAGCGGCGGTCTCCAAAACCGCAGGTTGGGGGTTCGATTCCCTCCTGACCTGCCATTTTCTAACGAATTTGGCGTGTCTTCTCACAGGATCCTCGTAAATGACTGTTAAGGCTGAAGCCAAAGATTCGCGCTTTGATCTGCTGAAGTGGGTTGTGGTATCCGCTTTGGTGGTGGCGGGTGTGGTTGGTAATCAGTACTTTTCTGCTGAGCCAATCCTGTACCGTGTGTTGGCCTTGCTTGTGCTTGCGGTCGTTGCTGGCGCTGTCGCGCTACAGACGACCAAGGGGCAGGCTTTTTTCGAGCTGGCAAAAGAAGCGCGCATTGAAATTCGTAAGGTCGTTTGGCCAACCCGCCAGGAAACCACGCAGACTACGTTGATTGTCGTGGCTGTTGTTCTGGTTATGGCGCTGCTGTTGTGGGGGCTAGATGCCTTGCTCGGTTGGCTTGTTTCGTTTGTAGTCGGTTAAAGGTGTCCCGTGGCTAAGCGTTGGTACGTTGTGCATGCTTACTCGGGTTACGAGAAGCATGTGATGCGCTCGTTGATCGAGCGCGTAAAGCTCGCCGGTATGGAAGATGGTTTCGGCGAGATTCTGGTCCCTACTGAAGAAGTGGTGGAAATGCGCAATGGCCAGAAGCGCAAAAGCGAGCGCAAGTTTTTCCCTGGCTATGTGCTGGTGCAGATGGACATGAACGAGGGTACTTGGCACTTGGTCAAGGATACGCCTCGGGTCATGGGCTTTATTGGTGGTACTGCCGATAAGCCGGCGGCTATTACCGACAAGGAGGCTGAGGCCATCCTGCGTCGCGTGGCTGATAGCGGTGATAAGCCCAAGCCTAAGACGCTATTTGAGCCGGGTGAGATGGTTCGCGTTGTTGATGGGCCGTTCGCCGACTTTAGTGGCGTAGTCGAAGAAGTTAATTATGAGAAAAGCCGTATCCAGGTGGCGGTGACTATTTTTGGTCGCTCCACCCCGGTCGAGCTGGAGTTCAGTCAGGTCGAAAAGGCATAACTGACACAAGCATCCCTTACCCCGCAGTCACAAGCTGCGGGGTTTTGTCGTCACTGGGATAAATGCGTAAATCATCGGGGAGCCGTAAGGCGCTAAAACCCGTAATTGGAGTAGCTCATGGCTAAGAAAATAACGGCTTATATCAAGCTGCAAGTAAAGGCTGCACAGGCTAACCCGAGCCCGCCAGTAGGCCCGGCATTGGGTCAGCATGGCGTGAACATCATGGAGTTCTGCAAGGCATTCAACGCCAGAACCCAGGGTATGGAACCCGGCCTGCCGACTCCAGTGATCATCACTGTGTACAGCGACCGCAGCTTTACCTTTGAAACCAAAAGCACCCCGGCTTCGGTTCTGCTGAAGAAAGCTGCTGGCTTGACCAGTGGTTCGGCTCGTCCGAACACCGTCAAGGTCGGCACTGTGACTCGTGCTCAGCTGGAAGAGATCGCCAAGACCAAGCAGGCCGATCTGACGTCCGCTGATATGGATGCGGCCGTGCGTACTATCGCCGGCTCTGCTCGTAGCATGGGCCTCAACGTGGAGGGTGTGTAATGGCTAAGCTGACCAAGCGTCAAAAGGCAATCGCGGCGAAGATTGAGCCGGGCAAAGCCTACAACTTCACCGAGGCTGCCGCTCTGCTGGCTGAGCTTTCGGTTGTCAAGTTCTCCGAGTCTGTTGATGTCGCAGTGAACCTTGGCGTCGATCCGCGTAAATCCGACCAGGTCGTGCGTGGCGCTACCGTGCTGCCGAACGGCTCCGGGAAAAGCGTACGGGTTGCAGTGTTCACCCAGGGGCCGGCTGCTGAAGCGGCTCTGGCTGCCGGCGCTGACCGTGTAGGTATGGATGAGCTGGCTGCCGAGATGAAGGGCGGCGATCTGAACTATGACGTGGTTATCGCATCCCCGGATGCCATGCGCGTTGTCGGTCAGTTGGGTCAGATCCTCGGCCCGCGCGGCCTGATGCCGAACCCGAAAGTCGGTACCGTTACTCCAGACGTTGCCACTGCCGTACGCAATGCCAAGGCTGGTCAGGTGCGCTTCCGTACCGACAAGAACGGCATCATCCATGGTTCCGTGGGCAAAGTTGGCTTCGACGCCGAGAAACTGAAGCAAAACGTTGAGGCGCTGATCTCCGATCTGAAGCGTCTCAAGCCGTCGACTTCGAAAGGCATCTACGTCAAGCGCGTGACCCTGAGCACCACCATGGGTCCTGGTCTGGTTATCGACCAAGCTTCGCTCGACGCGTAATGAATTCGGCTGGCGCAAGTGATTGCGCCAGTCTGCAAAATTGGGGTCCCTGCCTGGCGGGGGCTATCCAAGACCGTAGGTGGCGCAAGCCTTAAACCCGGCGAGTGATCTCCGGCAGCCTACGCAGATGGTGCTCCCGATTCTTACCGAATCAGACACCAAAACGCCGTCCGACTCCGGTTGGACGAAACGGTAACATCCAGGAGTAAACCCGTGGCAATTAAACTCGAAGACAAAAAGGCCATCGTCGCTGAAGTCAACGAGGCTGCCAAAGCTGCCCTGTCCGCTGTCGTGGCTGATGCCCGTGGCGTGACCGTAGCTGCAATGACCGGACTCCGTAAAGAGGCCCGCGCATCTGGTGTGTACGTGAAAGTCGTACGTAACACCCTGCTGCGCCGCGCCGTTGAGGGCACTCAGTTTGACGTGCTCAACGACGTGTTCAAAGGCCCGACCCTGATTGCGTTTTCCAATGAACATCCGGGCGCTGCTGCTCGTATTTTCAAGGATTTCTCCAAGGGTCAGGACAAGTTCGAGATCAAGGCAGCTGCGTTCGAGGGTCAGTTCCTCGCAGCCAATCAGATCGACGTACTGGCAACTCTGCCGACTTACAACGAAGCGATTTCTCAGCTGATGAGCGTGATGCAAGGCGCTACCAGCAAGTTCGTTCGTACTTTGGCGGCTGTTCGCGACCAGAAAGAAGCTGCAGCGGCCTAAGGCTGACTGCGTCGTCTTTCAATCTTATTTGTTTAATTTGATGGCCGCGAAGGCTGTCCCCCAATACAGGAATTTAGAGTCATGGCTCTGACCAACGAAGACATCATCAACGCCGTTTCCGACATGTCCGTGATGCAGGTTGTTGAACTGATCAAGGCAATGGAAGAGAAGTTCGGTGTGACTGCTGCTGCTGCTGCTGGCCCGGCTGCTGCCGTTGCCGCTGTAGCCGAAGAGCAAACCGAATTCAACGTCGTGCTGCTGGAAGCTGGCGAGAAGAAAGTAAACGTGATCAAGGCTGTTCGCGAACTGACCGGCCTGGGTCTGAAAGAAGCCAAGGCAGTGGTTGATGGCGCTCCTGGCATTGTTAAGGAAGGCGTTTCGAAGGACGAAGCTGCAGCTGCAGTCAAAGTCCTGGAAGAAGCTGGCGCTAAAGTCGAGCTCAAGTAAGCGACGACCTTGCGTCTACAGCCTGAGCGATTCGCGTAAGGCTGATGGCTGGTGGCTTTTGCCACCGGCCTTTTTCCGTTGTAGGTCGGCTATTCATCGGTCGGCCTTCACTGGAACAACCCACCCTGAGCGGTGGCGCAAACCATAGGGTTTGCAAGAGTTTCTGGCTGCTCCCATCGGAGAGGCCAAATAAGCAGGTGACCAAGCTGGGGAACGCTGATGGCTTACTCATATACTGAGAAAAAACGTATCCGCAAGGACTTTAGCAAGTTGCCGGATGTCATGGATGTGCCTTATCTCCTGGCCATCCAGCTGGATTCGTATCGCGAATTCCTGCAGGCAGGAGCGACCAAGGACCAGTTTCGTGACATCGGCCTGCATGCGGCCTTCAAGTCCGTTTTCCCGATCATCAGCTACTCCGGCAATGCGGCCCTGGAGTACGTTGGTTATCGCTTGGGCGATCCGGCATTTGACGTAAAAGAGTGCGTGTTGCGCGGCGTCACATTCGCCGTGCCGCTGCGGGTAAAAGTGCGCCTGATCATTTTCGACAAAGAATCGTCGAACAAAGCGATCAAGGACATTAAAGAGCAAGAAGTTTACATGGGGGAAATCCCCCTGATGACCGAGAACGGTACCTTCGTTATCAACGGTACTGAGCGCGTTATCGTCTCCCAGTTGCATCGCTCACCTGGCGTGTTCTTCGATCACGATCGTGGCAAGACCCACAGCTCGGGCAAGCTGCTGTACTCCGCGCGGATCATTCCTTACCGCGGCTCTTGGCTGGACTTCGAGTTCGATCCGAAGGACGCCGTGTTCGTGCGTATCGACCGTCGCCGCAAGCTGCCGGCCTCGGTGCTGCTGCGCGCCCTGGGTTACAGCACTGAAGAGGTGCTCGACGCCTTCTATGCGACCAACGTATTTCATGTGAAGGGCGAAACCCTCAGCCTGGAATTGGTACCGCATCGCCTGCGTGGTGAAATCGCCGTTCTCGACATCAAGGACGAGAAGGGCAAGATCATCGTCGAGCAGGGCCGCCGGATTACCGCGCGCCATATCAACCAGCTGGACAAGGCCGGTACCAAAGAACTGGAAGTGCCGATCGATTACCTGATCGGGCGCACCAGTGCCAAGGCCATCGTCCACCCGTCGACGGGCGAAATCATCGCCGAGTGCAATACCGAGCTGAACGTCGAGATCCTGGCCAAGGTGGTCAAGGCTCAGGTTGTGCGCATCGAAACCCTGTACACCAACGATATCGATTGCGGCCCGTTCATCTCCGACACCCTGAAGATCGACAGCACGACCAATCAGTTGGAAGCGCTGGTCGAGATCTACCGCATGATGCGTCCTGGCGAGCCGCCAACCAAGGATGCCGCCGAGACCCTGTTCAACAACCTGTTCTTCAGTCCTGAGCGTTACGACCTCTCTGCCGTAGGCCGGATGAAGTTCAACCGTCGTATCGGTCGTACCGAAATCGAAGGCTCGGGCGTGTTGTGCAAGGAAGATATCGTTGCGGTACTCAAGACCCTGGTCGATATCCGTAACGGCAAGGGCATCGTCGACGACATCGACCACCTGGGTAACCGCCGCGTTCGTTGCGTCGGCGAAATGGCCGAGAATCAGTTCCGCGTCGGCCTGGTACGCGTCGAGCGCGCGGTCAAAGAGCGCTTGTCGATGGCCGAAAGCGAAGGCCTGATGCCGCAGGACCTGATCAACGCCAAGCCGGTTGCGGCGGCGGTGAAAGAGTTCTTCGGTTCCAGCCAGCTTTCGCAGTTCATGGACCAGAACAACCCGCTTTCCGAGATCACCCACAAGCGCCGTGTTTCGGCTCTTGGCCCGGGCGGTCTGACCCGTGAGCGTGCCGGCTTCGAAGTCCGTGACGTACACCCGACCCATTACGGCCGTGTGTGCCCGATCGAAACGCCGGAAGGTCCGAACATCGGTCTGATCAACTCCCTGGCGGCCTATGCGCGCACCAACCAGTACGGTTTCCTCGAGAGCCCGTACCGTGTGGTGAACGACACTCTGGTGACCGACGAAATCGTCTTCCTCTCGGCAATCGAAGAGGCCGATCACGTGATCGCCCAGGCTTCGGCCACGATGAACGACAAAGGTCAGTTGGTCGATGAGTTGGTGGCCGTGCGTCACCTCAACGAATTCACCGTCAAGGCGCCGGAAGACGTCACCCTGATGGACGTCTCGCCGAAGCAGGTCGTTTCGGTTGCAGCTTCGCTGATTCCGTTCCTCGAGCACGACGACGCCAACCGTGCGTTGATGGGTTCGAACATGCAGCGTCAGGCAGTACCGACACTGCGTTGTGACAAGCCGCTGGTCGGCACCGGTATGGAGCGCAACGTAGCGCGCGACTCCGGCGTTTGCGTGGTCGCCCGTCGCGGCGGGGTGATCGACTCGGTCGACGCCAGCCGTATCGTGGTTCGGGTTAACAATGACGAAGTTGAAACTGGTGAAGCCGGTGTCGACATCTATAACCTGACCAAGTACACCCGCTCCAACCAGAACACCTGCATCAACCAGCGTCCGCTGGTGAGCAAGGGTGATCAGGTCGAGCGCAGCGACATTCTGGCCGACGGTCCGTCCACCGACATGGGTGAACTGGCGCTGGGTCAGAACATGCGCGTCGCGTTCATGCCGTGGAACGGTTACAACTTCGAAGACTCCATCCTCCTGTCGGAGCGTGTGGTCCAGGAAGACCGTTTCACCACCATCCACATTCAGGAACTGACTTGTGTGGCGCGTGACACCAAGCTCGGGCCGGAGGAGATCAGCTCCGACATCCCGAACGTCGGTGAGGCTGCCCTGAACAAGCTGGACGAAGCGGGCATCGTCTACGTCGGTGCCGAAGTGGGCGCCGGCGACATCCTGGTCGGCAAGGTCACCCCGAAAGGCGAGACCCAGCTGACTCCGGAAGAGAAACTGTTGCGTGCGATCTTCGGTGAGAAGGCGTCCGATGTTAAGGACACCTCCCTGCGCGTGCCGACCGGCACCAAGGGTACCGTTATCGATGTACAGGTCTTCACCCGCGACGGCGTAGAGCGTGATGCTCGTGCGTTGTCGATCGAGAAGAGCCAGCTCGACGAGATCCGCAAGGACCTCAACGAAGAGTTCCGCATCGTCGAAGGTGCCACTTTCGAACGTCTGCGTGCAGCTCTGGTCGGCAAGAAGGCCGAAGGCGGCGCTGGCCTGAAGAAGGGCACTGAGATCACCGACGAGTTCCTCGACGGCCTCGAGCGCGGTCAGTGGTTCAAGCTGCGCATGGCTGACGACGCGCTGAACGAGCAGTTGGAAAAGGCCCAGGCCTACATCTCCGACCGCCGTCAGCTGCTCGACGACAAGTTCGAAGACAAGAAGCGCAAGTTGCAACAGGGCGATGACCTGGCGCCGGGCGTGCTGAAGATCGTCAAGGTCTACCTGGCAATCCGTCGTCGCATCCAGCCGGGCGACAAGATGGCCGGTCGTCACGGTAACAAGGGTGTGGTCTCGGTGATCATGCCGGTCGAAGACATGCCGCACGACGTCAACGGCACGCCGGTCGACATCGTTCTCAACCCGCTGGGCGTACCGTCACGGATGAACGTTGGGCAGATCCTCGAAACCCACCTGGGCCTCGCGGCCAAAGGGCTGGGCGAGAAGATCAACCGCATGCTCGAAGAGCAGCGCAAGGTCTCCGAGCTGCGTAAGTTCATGCAGCAGATCTACAACGAGATCGGTGGTCGTCAGGAAAATCTGGATGAACTGAGCGATCAGGAAATCCTCAACCTGGCGAAGAACCTGCGCGGCGGCGTGCCTATGGCTACCCCGGTATTCGACGGTGCCAAGGAAAGCGAGATCAAGGCCATGCTCAAGCTGGCAGACCTGCCAGAGAGCGGCCAGATGCGTCTGATCGACGGCCGGACTGGTAACCAGTTCGAACGTCCGACCACCGTTGGCTACATGTACATGCTGAAACTGAACCACCTGGTGGACGACAAGATGCACGCGCGTTCCACGGGTTCCTACAGCCTGGTTACCCAGCAGCCGCTGGGTGGTAAGGCGCAGTTCGGTGGTCAGCGCTTCGGTGAGATGGAGGTCTGGGCACTGGAAGCCTACGGCGCCGCCTACACCCTGCAGGAAATGCTGACCGTTAAGTCGGATGACGTGAACGGCCGTACCAAGATGTACAAAAACATCGTGGACGGTGATCACCGTATGGAGCCGGGCATGCCCGAGTCCTTCAACGTACTGATCAAAGAGATCCGTTCGCTCGGTATCGACATCGATCTGGAAACCGAATAACACGTGACGCGAATCGAGAGCGGGGCTGCACGGCCCGCTCTCTGCTCCGCCAGGAGGAAAGGCCTTGAAAGACCTACTGAATTTGCTGAAAAACCAGGGTCAAGTCGAAGAGTTCGACGCCATCCGTATCGGATTGGCCTCGCCTGAGATGATCCGTTCGTGGTCGTTCGGTGAAGTTAAAAAGCCGGAAACCATCAACTACCGTACGTTCAAGCCTGAGCGCGACGGCCTGTTCTGCGCCAAGATCTTTGGCCCGGTAAAGGATTACGAGTGCCTGTGCGGTAAGTACAAGCGCTTGAAGCATCGTGGCGTGATCTGCGAGAAGTGCGGCGTTGAAGTCGCGCTGGCCAAGGTTCGTCGTGAGCGCATGGCGCACATCGAACTGGCTTCGCCGGTTGCCCACATCTGGTTCCTCAAGTCGCTGCCGAGCCGTATCGGCTTGCTGATGGACATGACCCTGCGTGATATCGAGCGCGTGCTCTACTTCGAGAGCTACGTCGTTATCGATCCGGGCATGACCACCCTTGAGAAAGGCCAGCTGCTGAACGACGAGCAGTACTTCGAAGCCCTCGAAGAGTTCGGTGACGACTTCGACGCCCGCATGGGTGCCGAAGCCGTTCGCGAGTTGCTGCACGCGATCGACCTGGAGCACGAGATTGGCCGTCTGCGCGAAGAAATTCCGCAAACCAACTCGGAAACCAAGATCAAGAAGCTGTCCAAGCGCCTGAAGCTGATGGAAGCCTTCCTCGGCTCCGGCAACCTGCCCGAGTGGATGGTGTTGACCGTTCTGCCGGTTCTGCCGCCAGACCTGCGTCCGCTGGTTCCGCTCGACGGTGGCCGCTTCGCGACCTCGGATCTGAACGATCTGTATCGCCGTGTGATCAACCGTAACAACCGCCTCAAGCGCCTGCTCGATCTGTCCGCACCGGACATCATCGTGCGCAACGAAAAGCGCATGCTGCAGGAAGCGGTCGACGCCCTGCTCGACAACGGCCGTCGCGGTCGCGCCATCACCGGCTCGAACAAGCGTCCGCTGAAGTCCCTGGCCGACATGATCAAGGGTAAGCAAGGTCGTTTCCGCCAGAACCTGCTCGGTAAGCGCGTGGACTACTCCGGTCGTTCGGTAATTACCGTGGGCCCGACCCTGCGTCTGCACCAGTGCGGCCTGCCGAAGAAGATGGCCCTCGAGCTGTTCAAGCCGTTCATTTTCGGCAAGCTGGAAATGCGTGGTCTCGCGACCACCATCAAGGCGGCGAAGAAGATGGTCGAGCGCGAGCTGCCCGAGGTGTGGGACGTTCTCGCCGAAGTGATTCGCGAACACCCCGTACTGCTCAACCGTGCACCGACCCTGCACCGCCTCGGCATCCAGGCGTTCGAGCCGGTGCTGATCGAAGGTAAGGCTATCCAGCTGCACCCGCTGGTCTGCGCCGCGTACAACGCCGACTTCGACGGCGACCAGATGGCCGTTCACGTGCCGCTGACGCTGGAAGCCCAGCTCGAAGCCCGTGCGCTGATGATGTCGACCAACAACATCCTCTCGCCTGCCAACGGCGAGCCGATCATCGTGCCGTCGCAGGACGTGGTCTTGGGTCTGTACTACATGACCCGCGAAGCGATCAACGCCAAGGGCGAAGGCCGCGTGTTCGCGGACCTGCAGGAAGTCGACCGGGTGTTCCGTGCCGGCGAAGCCTCGCTGCATGCCAAGGTCAAGGTACGCATCAACGAAGTCATCAAGGACCGCGACGGCAGCATCACCAAGAACACCCGCATCGTCGACACCACTGTCGGCCGCGCGCTGTTGTTCCAGGTGGTTCCGGCTGGCCTGTCCTACGACGTGGTCAACCAGTCGATGAAGAAGAAGGCGATCTCCAAGCTGATCAACCAGTGCTACCGCACGGTTGGCTTGAAAGACACCGTGATCTTCGCCGACCAGCTGATGTACACCGGTTTCGCCTATTCGACCATCTCCGGTGTGTCGATCGGCGTGAACGACTTCGTCATCCCCGATGAGAAGGCGCGGATCATCGATGCCGCCACCGAGGAAGTGAAGGAGATCGAATCGCAGTACGCCTCCGGCCTGGTAACCCAGGGCGAGAAGTACAACAAGGTGATCGACCTCTGGTCCAAGGCCAACGACGAAGTGTCCAAGGCGATGATGGCCAACCTCTCGAAAGAGAAAGTCATCGATCGTCATGGCAATGAAGTCGAGCAGGAGTCCTTCAACTCCATGTACATGATGGCCGACTCCGGTGCGCGGGGTTCTGCTGCGCAGATCCGCCAGCTCGCCGGTATGCGTGGTCTGATGGCCAAGCCGGACGGCTCGATCATCGAAACGCCGATCACCGCGAACTTCCGCGAAGGTCTGTCGGTTCTGCAGTACTTCATCTCCACTCACGGTGCTCGTAAGGGTCTTGCGGATACCGCATTGAAGACGGCGAACTCCGGTTACCTGACTCGTCGCCTGGTCGACGTGGCTCAGGATCTGGTGGTGACCGCGATCGATTGCGGCACCGAGCACGGTCTGCTGATGACGCCGCACATCGAAGGTGGTGATGTGGTCGAGCCGCTGGGTGAACGCGTACTGGGTCGGGTTATTGCCAAGGACGTATTCAAGCCGGGCAGCGACGAAGTCCTGGTGCCGGGTGGCACCCTGGTCGACGAGCAGTGGGTCGAATTCATCGAGCTGAACAGCATCGACGAAGTGATCGTGCGTTCGCCGATCACCTGCGAAACTCGCTACGGCATCTGCGCCAAGTGCTACGGTCGCGACCTGGCTCGCGGTCACCAGATCAACATCGGTGAAGCGGTCGGCGTTATC
>Ga0209343_10005791_pt1 | contig 14894 bp, 11 predicted proteins | sample RifCSPlowO2_02_FD_184026 | JGI IMG/M metagenome (GOLD analysis project Ga0209343, IMG submission 184026) | Groundwater microbial communities from Rifle, Colorado - Rifle CSP2_plank lowO2_0.2 (SPAdes) (version 2) | ecosystem: Environmental > Aquatic > Deep subsurface > Groundwater | place... | reverse complement strand
CCGCGTGGTAAGCAGGACGTGCAGGCTCCGCGCGGTCAGGATGTCCAGGCCCCGCGTGGCAAGCAGGACGTGCAGGCCCCGCGCGGTCAGGATGTCCAGGCCCCGCGTGGTCAGGATGTGCAGGCCCCGCGCTCACTGGCCGGTGCCAAGCCGACTGGCGATGCGTCGAAGCTGATCCGAGAAGCTGAGGCTGCGTGCAAGGCGGGCGACATGACGACGGCAAAGGCGAAGGCCGAGGCCGCCATGGCGACTCTGAAGTAGCAAGGAGACTCGCAGCAAACGAGGAAGGCTCCAGGGGCGCTCTCCTGGAGCCTTCTTCTTTCTCCTCCCTTGTCCCGCGGTATACCATTCGACCAGATGCGTACCTGCCTCGCATTGCTCGCGCTCTCCCTGCTCGTCGGCCCGGCCATCGCCTCCGACATCTCCGTTCAGGAGGCGTTACTCCGGGCCAAGCCAGCCGTGGCGCTCGTCGTCGTCGAGGTTGCAGCCGAGGTTCGTGTCCGGTGCGCCGGAGGGCCGGAGGTCACCGTCGCGCCCCAGTCTCTCCGCGAGACGGGCACGGGCTGGTTCGTGGGCCCGAGGGGCTGGATGATCACCAATGCCCACGTGGTCTCGTCGGCGCAGCGGCCGACGGCGACGGTCAAGCGCCAGCTGACGGAGCGAGGCGTGCGCCAGGCGTGCGGCGAGCTCTCCGCCGGCGCGCTCGACACGGCCATCGGCCGCGCATCGATCAAGTTCGCGCCGTCGCTCTACGTCATGCTGTCCAACGGCATGCGAATTCCGGCACAGATCGCGAAGTACAGCGCTCCGGTCGTCGGCGAGGCGATGTCCGGCCGGGATCTCGCGCTTCTCAAGCTCGAGGCGACCGATATGCCGACGCTGCCGCTCGCCGATTCCGCGGACGCACAGATCGGCGACAGGATTCACATCCTCGGCTTCCCCGGCGTGGTCCTGAGCCACGAGCTGCTCAACACCTCGGCCAAGGTCGAAGCGTCCGTGACCAGCGGCGCGATCTCGGGCTTCAAGCAGGACGTCACCGGGCACCGCGTGATCCAGACCGACGCCGCCGCGGCGTGGGGCAACAGCGGCGGCCCCGTGGTCACCTCGCTCGGTGAGGTGCTCGGCGTGCTGACCTTCGTGTCGCTCTCGGGAGCCGACGGCAACATCGTGCAAGGCTTCAACTTCGTCATTCCGTCGGCCGCCGTGCACGGGTTCCTCGAGGGGACGGGCGCCCGGCCCGACGAGCCGAGCCGATTCAACGCCGCGTGGCACGCGGGACTGCGCGATTACTTCGAGGGGAGGTACTCTCGTGCCGAGCGCCAGTTCGCCGAGGCAAACCGCCTCGTACCGGAGCTGCCGGACGTGCGGCGCATGACCGCCGAGGCCAAGCACCCGCCGCCCCAGCCCTTCCCCTGGACGGCCGTCGCGACCACGCTGACCGGGCTGAGCCTGGGCGCGTGGGCGATCCTCGCGTGGCGTCGCTGGCAGCGCAACCGGTTCCGCATCCGTCCCTCGGAGGTGCTGCGTCTCCTCGAGGAGGCGCCCCGGCGACCCGTCATCCTCGACGTGCGGGACGACCCCGCCTACGACAAGAGCCCGGTCAGGATTCCCGGCGCCATCCACGTTCCACCCGTAGGGCTCGAGCAAGGCACCCCGGAGCTCACGAACGTGGATTCGGCGCGCATCGTCGTCGCCTACTGCACCTGACCCGACGAGGCCACCAGCGCCCGGGTGGCGCACAGGCTGCGGAAGCTCGGGTTCCGCGACGTGCGGATCCTCAAGGGCGGCCTGGGAAGCTGGGCGAACGCAGGCCTGCCCCTCGAGGCCAAGCCCGTGCCCGCCGCGGCGGCCGGCTAGACGTTCAGCCGACGCGCGTCGTGGACCACGCGGTCCACGAAGCTCCCCGCGAGTCCGACGTAGGCCGCGGGATCGAGAAGGCGGTCGAGATCTTCGGCGGTGAGCACCGCGCCCACGCGGGCGTCGGCCAGCAACAGCTCGCGGAAGGTCCCCCGCCCTTCGAACGCCGCCATCGCCGCGTCGTAGACGAGGTCGTGAGCGGCGTTGCGACCCAGCGTCTCCCCGAGTCTCAGCATGACCGCCTCGGAGAGCAGCAGCCCACCCAGGCAGCGCAGGTTCTCCTTCATGCGGGCTCGGTTGACCGTGAGGCCCCGGATCACGACGAGCGACCAGTGCAGGGCGGCCGCGCTCAGGCAGGCCGTCTCCGGGACGAGCACCCACTCCGCGCGCCCCACGCTCATGTCCCGCTCGTGCGCCGCGACGGCCGTCTCGAGCGCCGTCGTCGCGAGCCCGCGGAGCAGGCGCCCGATCGCCACGATGCGCTCGGCGTGAGCCGGGTTCCGCTTGTGGGGCATCGTCGAGCTCCCCACCTTGCCCCGCGCGAACGGCTCCTCGAGCTCCATGATCTCCGAGCGCTGGAGCTGGATGACCTCGTTCGCGACACGCGCGAGCGTGGCGCCGATGAGCGCCTGGAGCGTGACGAACTCCGTGATCGTATCGCGGGACGCGTGCCAGGCGATGGGCGGCACGCCGAGGCCGAGCCGCGCGAGCGCGGCGCGCTGGACCGCCTCGCCCATGGGCCCGAAGCCGGCCAGGGTGCCCACCGCACCCGCCAGCTGGCCCACGAAGAGGCGCGGGGCCGTCTCGTCGAGCCGCTCGACGTGGCGCACGCCCTCGGCGACCCACGTGGCGACCTTGAAGCCGAAGGTGATCGGCAGCGCCTGCTGGGCGTGCGTGCGTCCCGCCATGACCGTGTCGCGGTGGCGCTCGGCGAGGTCCGCCAGCTCGAGCACGAGCGTGACCACGTCACGCCGCAGGATCGCGTGCGCTGCGCGGAGCTGGAGAATCATCCCCGTGTCGATGATGTCCTGCGTCGTCGCGCCCCAGTGGACCCACCGCCCGCCCTCGCCGGCGACGCGCTCGAGCTCACGGACCAGCGGAACGATGGGATGGGCGGTCACGGCCAGGTCCCGCTTGACGGCCTCCAGATCGAGTTGCTCCACGCGAGCGGCGCGGGCGATCGCTTCCGCGGCGTCTCCGGGGATCAGCCCCAGCTCGGCCTGCGCCGCCGCGAGTGCCACCTCGACGTCGAGCCAGCGCTGGAGCATCGCGTGCTCCTCGAACACGCCGCGCATCTCGCTCGTCGAGAACTGGTCACCGAAGAGATGAAAGTCGATGAAGTGGCTAGGCACCTCCGCCCCGGCCTCCCGCGAGAAAATGGACGTGCACGTGGTAGACGACCTGGCCGCCCTCCGGACCGCAATTCACGCGTAGCCGATAGCCGCGGGCGTCGAACCCTGTCGCCTCGCCGATCTTCCTGGCGGCGAGAACGCACCGTCCGATCGTCTCCGTATCCTCCGGCTCCATCGCCATGACCGAGGGAACGTGACGTCTCGGCACGATGAGCAGGTGCACCGGCGCCTTCGGGTAGATGTCACGGAACGCCACCACCGCGTCGTCCTCGTACACGATGTCCGCCGGGCTCTCTCGGGCGACGATGCGGCAGAACACGCAGTCCTTCACCGGCCCTCCCTCTGCGCCTGCTATAATAGCTGAGCCTCAACTCGTGAATCGCCGAAGGAGCCCTCATGGGAACGTGTCCCAAATGCAAACTCCGGATCCGCAAGAACGGCAATCACGTGAAGCTCGGCTCCACGTGGTACCACAAGATGTGCCCGGCCCGCGCTCCCAAGTCCAAGAGCACGACCTGACCCCTCACCGCGCGCGGCGCGCCTGAACCCCCGCATGCACGTCGGCTTCGTCGGTACGGGCAACATGGGCTCCCCGATGGCCGCCAACGTCCTGAAGGCCGGACACCGGCTGACGGTGTACGACGCGCGCCCGGAGGCCACGGTGGAGCTCGAGCAGATGGGCGCCGCGCGCGCAGCCGATCTCCCGGCCCTCGCGGGAGCCGTGCGGGCCACGCTTCTGAGCCTGCCCAACGAGCGCATCGTCGAGGCGGTCGTCCTCGGCGCTCCCGGCACGCCCGGTCTCATCGAGGGTGCCCGGCACGGCGACGTGATCTTCGATCTGTCCACGGTGAGCCCCGGCAGCACGCGCCGGCTCGCCGCGCGCGCCGCGAAGCGCGGCGTGCGCCTGATCGACGCGCCCGTGAGCGGGAGCGTCAGCGGCGCGCGCGCCGGCACCCTCGCCGTGATGCTGGGCGCGTCCTCCACGGACATCGCGCCGTGGGAGCCGGTCCTCCGCGCCGTCGGCACGAACCTGTTCTGCCTGGGCGAAGTCGGGCGCGGCAACATCCTGAAACTCCTCAACAACTACGTCGCGCTCACGGGCCAGGCCGTGCTCTGCGAGGCGATGGCGCTCGCGGATCGGCTCGGCGTACCGCGCGACTCCGTGGCGGACGTGCTCGGCAAGAGCTCCGGGGGGAGCTTCATCCTCGAGCGCAAGCGCGCGGCGCTCGCGGCACACGATTACCGCGCCGGTTTCTTCGTGGACCTCGCCCGGAAAGATCTCGGGTTGGCTCTGGAGCTCGCCGCCGAGGCGGGCGCGCGCGCCGACGTGGGTCGCGAGGCGTGGCAACTTTACGGCGAGGCGAGCGAGAAGGGCTTCGGCACCCTGGACAGCTCGGGGTTGCTCGCGCTGCTCGAGCCTCCGACGCAAGGCGCGTGATGACTCACGGGAAGAACCGCACCTTGCACTTGAGCCCGGCCGGCAGCCCGTAGTCGGCGTTCGCCAGCTCCAGCCGGACACCGAAGGTGCCGCTGGCCGGGTCGACCACGCGATCGACCACGATCACGCGCGCGTTGTACGTGCGGTTGAGCGGCGCCTCCGGGATCACGCGTGCCTGCATGCCCGCCCAGATCTTGCCGAGCATCGTCACCGGCGCAAAGACCTCCACGCGGAGCGGATCGATCTGCGCGAGCTTGAGGATCGGCGCGCGACCGGCCGCTTCGCCCGGCCCGAGCACACGCTCCACGACCACCCCGTTGATGGGGCTCACGATCGTCCGCTGGGCCAGCGCGGCCTCGACCCGTCGCTGCTCGAGCTCGGCCAGCTTACGGTTCTCCAGCGCCTCGAGGAGCGCGAGGTCGGCGAGCACCTTGCCGGTCTCGGCCTCGTCCATCTCCCTGAGTGGCACCAGCTCCTTCTTGAAGAGGTCGAGCGTGCGCGTGTAGCGGCGGTCGCCGAACTCGACGCGGGCCTGGCTCGACTTGATACCGGCCTCCGTGAGGGCCCGCGCCCGGGCCACTTCCAGGCTGGCGCGCTCCATGCTCGATTCCAGCACCACGAGGACCTGGCCCCTCGTCACCAGATCCCCCCGGTCGACGGTGATCTGCTCGATCAGCCCCTCGACCGGGGAGGCGACGGCGACCGTTTCCCAGGATTGCACGAGGCAGTCGAGACCCGTCGGCTGGTCGGCGACCACCGACCCGGCGAGCACCGCGACGACGAGAACGAGCAGCGAAGCGATCGGAATCCTCACGGTCTCTCCTTCACTCCAGCCGGCCCGAAAAGGCCAGGCTCGACTCGAGTTGCTCGTCCATCTTGACGAGGTCGCGGCGCATGCGCGCGTGCAGGCGCTCGGCCCGCCGCTGCGCGCGGCGCACCGCCCACCCGCCGAGCCAACGAGGGACGCGGCCGCCCCCCGGGACCGCCCCCCGGGCCAGCCGTGCCCAGAATCCCGCGTGCGCCACGACCAGCTCGTCCTCCATCGAGACGATAGCCTGGTAGCTCCCCGGGTCCCCCTGCCGGCCGGCGCGCCCGAATAGCTGTCGATCGATCCGGCGCGCATCGTGGCGCTCGGTGGCGATCACGTGCAGCCCACCACGGGCCGCCACGCCGGGCCCCAGGACGATGTCGGTGCCGCGCCCGGCCATGTTCGTCGCCACCGTGATCCTCCCCGCCTGACCGGCCTCGGCGATGATCGCCGCTTCTTCCTGGTCCTGCCGGGCGTTCAGCACCCGATGCGGCAGCCCTGCGGCCGCGAGCAGCCCGCTCAGGTGCTCGGAGGCGCCGACCGAGCGCGTGCCGACGAGGACCGGTCGCTCCGAGCGGTACATCGCCGCGATGCGCTCGACCACCGACCCCCACTTCGCCTGCGCCGTCGCGTAGGCGTGGTCGGCGTGGCGGCGGCGGCGCAGCGGCCTGTTGGGCGGGACGCTGGCCACGGCCAGGCGATACACCGCCCACAGCTCGCCCGCGACCTCCCGGGCAGTGCCCGTCATGCCCGCCAGCCTCAGGTAGCGACGGAAGAAGCGCTGGTAGCTGATCCGCGCCAGGGACGAGCGCTGCCCGGTGACGGGGCAGGCTTCCTTGGCCTCGATGAGCTGGTGCAGGCCGTGCTCCCACGCGCGATCGGGCATCAGGCGCCCGGTGTACTCGTCGACGATCTGCACCTTGCCGTCGACGACGAGGTAGTGCTGGTCGCGGTGGAACAGATGCCGGGCGGTCAGCGCCTGGCGCACCAGCTCCTCGCGCCGCAGGCGGCCGGTCCACAGCCCGCCCAGACGGGGTGCGATCTCGTCGAGCCGCGCGCGGCCCCGGTCGGTGAGGCGCGCGCTGCGCTCCCCGGCCTCGACCTGGAAGTCGACGTCGGCGGCGAGGCCATCGGCCAGCCCGAGCGCGGTCTCGTAGATCTTCCGCTCCGGAGCGGCGTCGTTGCCCCCTGAGATGATGAGCGGGGTGCGCGCCTCGTCGACCAGCACGCTGTCGGCCTCGTCCACGATTGCGTAGTGGAGCCCGCGCAGCACGAGCCGGCGCGCCCGCGCCTCGTCGGCATAGAGGCGCTCGAGCTGCAGGTGGATGCGGCTCGGATCGCGGCCGAGCACGATCCGGTCACGGAGATAGTCGAAGGCGAGCTCCTTGTTCGTGCAGTACGTGATGTCGCAGCCGTAGGCGGCGCGCCGGGCGGCGGGCTCCAGGCCGTGCACGACCAGGCCCACGCGGAGGCCGAGGGCCGCGTAGATCGGCCGCATCCACTCGGCATCGCGCTGGGCCAGATAGTCGTTCACGGTGACGACATGCACGGGAATCCCGGCCAGCGCCGCCGTGGCCGCGGCCAGCGTGGCCGTCAGCGTCTTGCCCTCGCCGGTCGCCATCTCGGCCACCATGCCGGCCAGCAGGATGCGGCCGCCGACCAGCTGGACGTCGAAATGCCGCTGCCCGAGCTCGCGGCCGGCCACCTCGCGGACGAGCGCGAAGGCCCGGGCCACGAGGCCGTCGCCGAAGCCGGCGCGCCGGAGGGCGACGCGGAGGTCCTCGCTCTCGGACCGGAGCGCGGCGCCGTCGGCCCCGGCCAGGGCGCTACCGCGGACGTTCACGGCCGCCACGAAGCGACGAAACCGGCGGCGGGCGCGCAGGCGCCGCAGCACGGGACCGGCGGCCTCGGCCGCGGCGCGGTCGAGCCAGCCCGGACGGGGCTCGATGCGCTCCGGGTAGGCGCCGCGCGGCACGGTCAGCTCGAGCGCCGCGTCAGACATTCAGGCGCGAGAGGAAGAGCTGGCGCATGTGGCGGTACCACTGCAGGGCCAGGGGCGCCCGGCCGTGGTCGAAGCGGACGTAGGCGCGCCCCCCGACGTTCAGGACCCTGGCGCCCGCCGGCAGCTCGAGATCGATCTGGAAGAGCCGCTCGACGGCCATCGTGCCCTGGCTGTCGCGCGGGTCGACCGCGAAGCGTCCGCCACCCACGCTGCCGAGCGCCGCCGTCGGCAGCCGCTCGCTGGCACCGGGCACCACCCGCTTGACGACCGCGGGCAGGCTCTCGTCCAGACGCTCGGCCAGCCTGACGTCCACCCGCGCCGTCTGATAGCGCACCAGGTCGATCTCCGCCTGGCTGACGACGGCGCGCACCGTGATGGTCCGTAAATCGACGACATGGCCCAGGAGCTCTCCCTGCTTCACGAACCGCCCGGGCAGGTCGTCCGGCGTCGCGACCACGAGCGTTCCCGCGGCGCGGCTCACGACGGCGAGCTCGGCGACGCGCTCCCGGGCGCGGGCCAGGCCCTCCTCGACGTACCCGAGATCCTCGCGGATGATCTCGGCCCTGACGCGATCCTTGGGCCGCTGCTCGGCGTAGCGCGCGAGCAGCTCCCGGCGGCGGGCCTCGAGGACCTGCACGCGCGCCGTGAGCGCCGGATCGGTGAGCACGAACAGCAGCGCCCCCGGCTCCACCCGCTGACCCGGCCGGGCGGCGAGCCGCTCGATGAAGCCCTCGGTGCCCGCCCGCGCGAAGGCCTCGTCCGGGATCCAGACCACGCCCTCCGTCTCGCTGCGATACGGCACCGGCACGAACCCCACCGCCGCGATCGCGGCGGCCAGCGCGAGGGCGGTCACGGTCAGCGCACGCCCACGGACCGTGCGGATCCGCGGACTCGCCACGAGGAACTTGAGCCCTTTCGACACGGGCACCACGATCCAGGCCACCACCGACATCACGCCGAAGACGAGGGCCAGCAGCAGCGATCGCTCGCCCAGGAACAGGAGAATGGCGAGGACGATGACGACCCGGTACACGAACGAGGCGGTGGCATAGGACACGAACCAGGCGCGCTCGCCGGCGGTGGCCTCGGGCGGCTCGGCCTCGCGGCGTCCGAAGAGGTAACGCTCCGCGAGGTAGCCGAGGTAGGTGTTGCTGCGCGACCGGAGATTCGGGATCTCCAGCAGGTCGGCCAGGATGTAGTAGCCGTCGAAGCGCAGGAGCGGGTTGCCGTTGAACAGGAGCGTGGAGATGCCCGCCGTCAAGATGGCGTTGTAGGCGAGCGTCCGCACCGTGCCGGGCTCGACGTTGAGCCACGCGAACAGGGCCACCGCCGCGACGAACAGCTCCACCAGCATGCCGGCCGCGCCCACCACGATCCGCTGCCACTTGCTGCGGAAGGCGGAGGCGGCGGACGCGTCCACGTACGGCACCGGTGTGAGCACCAGGATCATCACGCCCATGTCGTGGACTTCTCCGCCGAAGGCCTTGGTCACGAAGGCATGGCCGAACTCGTGGAGGGTCTTGATGACCGGAAACGCGAGCCACAGCAGCAGCAGGTTCTGCGGGGCCAGGAGCCGGTCCACCATGTTCTGGGTCAGGTCGTCCCAGTGCGTGACGGCGAGCACGACCGCCGGCCCGACGACCGCCAGCCAGAGCGCGGCCCCGAACCAGCCGACGAAGGGACGCACCACCGGCAGGAAGAAGCGCAGGAACCGCTCGGGGTCCACGAGCGGGATCTGCCAGGCGAACGGGCTCAGCAGGCGGCTCATCAGCCGCCGACGCGCCTGCCGCTCCCGGCGCTCGAGCAGCTCGGCGGCGTCGGGCGGCACGTCGGACTGGAGCACGTCGGCCGCATGGAGCTGGCTCAGGAGCTGGATGACCTCGTCCTGGGTCGGCGCGTCGTCACCCAGGCGCTCACAGGCCGTCTCCCAGATCTGGTCGACCGTCCGCCGTCCGTCCATGAGCCCGACGACCATGTACGCGGCGGGAGAGAAGCGATGGAAGCGCTCGCTCGACAGGTCCTGGAGCACGTACCACGTCTGGCCCCGGTACTGATGGCGATGGATCCGCGCGTGACTCCGCAGGCGTGGGGTGAGCGTCGCCACCCGGTACCACGACGTGCTGAGCAGGGCGCCGCTCATCCCCCGGGCCGGGTCAGGGCAGCCACTTCCACAGCGCCAGGCGGATCCAGTCGATCACCTGACGCGTCCAGATCCAGACGATGAGGCGGCGCCCGACGTCGATCTTGCCGACGCCCTCCATGCCGGGCCGCAGCTTGGCCGGGATCGTGTCCAGCCGCGCTTCGACCCGGAAGTAGTTGCGCCCCTCCCGCGCGATCGAGACCGGCGTGAGCTTCTCGACCGTGAACCCGAGCGGCTCGCTCGGAGACGCCGCGAGCAGCAGCGAGCCTCGCTGGCCCACGGTGAGGTTGGCGATGTCACGCTCGTCGGCCTGCAGCACGAGCCGGTAGGCGTCGAGCGGCGCCACCTCGAACAGGACCTGGCCCCGCTCCACCGGCGTGCCGAGCGCCTGGCTCAAGTCCCCGCGTACCACCACACCCTCGAGCGGCGCCCGCAGGTGGGTCCGGGCCAGCTGACTGTCGAGCAGGGCGATCTGCGCCTTGGCCTGGTCGATCTGGGCGGCCACGATGTTGACCTGGGCCGCGTCGCGCTTGGCCATGGCCTCGTGGTACTGCTTGACCAGCTGCTCCTGCTGGCTCTGCCACTTGAGCCGCTCCAGGCGCAACTCCCGGTCGTCCAGCGCGCACAGGACCTGACCCTCGCGGACGCGATCGCCGGCGCGGACCCGCGCGTCGACGATGTAGCCGTTGAACGGCGCCACCACCGCCCGCAGCACGCCGGCCTCCATGACCGTCGGCGCCGTCACCCTGAAATCGCCCTCGGCCGTCGCGAGGAAGACGGCCGCGCCCAGGACCGCGGCGGCCAGAAGCTTCCGCCCGAGATACCGCGGACCGACGAGGAGGCCCGCCTGGCGCCCCAGGGATTCCGCAGCCTTCCTGACGAGCCAGCGATCCTCCCGCCGCTCCATCTCGAGCGCCGGCCCGGCCAGGGAGGCCAGCGCCTCGAACAACTCGACGTCGGAGGCGCCGAACGGCCGCTCGGCGGGCCGCTCGAGCGTCAGCGCGCCCGCGATGCGCCCGCGCGCCGCCAGCGGCGTCGAGCAGACCGCGCCGCCTCCGTGCTGGCGGGCGAGAGCGCCGTGCGCCCGGCTCACCCGGACGGGCGCGTCGGGAAGCGGCGGATGCGTGACGATGCCCCGCTGGTCGATGGCCTCGTCCATGGCCGCCTCGATCGCGCGGACGAGGTTCGTCTGCTTGCGGAACTGCGCGCTGTGCGAGACCGCACGGACGTGGGCCCGGCCGCGACGGACGAAGCCGACGCTCACACGGTCGCAGTCGAGCGTCGTGGCCAGCGCCGTGACGAAGGCGGTCGCGGCGCCCTCGAAGCGGTCGTGGCTCAGCGCCGTCGCCATCAGGTCGAGGACGCTCTGCATGCGCCGCCGGACGGCGGCGTCCCTGGCCGCCTCTTCGCGGCGGAAGAGGACCTCGAGCCAGGCGAAGCCCCAGTGGAGCTGGCGGCGTACGCCCTGCAGCTGCGGCTCCGGACGGGCCGCGACATCGAGAACCACCACGCCGTGGAGTCGACCGGCGACCTCGATCGGATAGGCGACGTCGTAGCGCTCGCGGCCGTCGGGCCCGGCCTCCCGCTTGAGCAACAGGGCGCGCCGCTCGCGCAGCGCGCGCTCGGCGGCCGCCGTCAGGTACTTGAGATTGCGACGCGGGCTCGGCCAGACGGCGGCGGGCGAGAACGGGCCACGGTCGGGCGTCCCGAGCAGGAGGAGCCCGCCCGAGACGCCGGAGATCAGGCGGCACTGCAGGGCCAGCCAGGCGCGCGCGAAGGCCTCCACGGTGGAGGCCTCGGTGAACTCGGTCCAGAGCGCGGTGTCCGGATCGATGACCGCGCGCACCCCGGTCGTGCCGGCGGCCGCGGGGCCTGTGCCGAGATCGCGATCGACGCGGTCTGTCACGGTCGTCTCAGACCGGCGTCAGACAGGTGCTGCTGACGACCCGGGCGCGGCTACGCTCCCGACGGCGCCGACTCTCCGGGGCGCCGGGCCTCGATGTTGAGGACGCCGAACCGGCTCTCGTACTCGCGGACGACGTTGTTCAGCAGCGTCGCCAGACGCTTGGCCGCGAACGGGCTCAGGATCAGCCGATCGGTGAGCTGGACCTGGAGCTCCGCCTGCCCCCGCTCCCATGCCTGGTTGATCCCGAACACCAGGACCACTTCTTCGCGCGTGCTCGACACGTTGCACACGTTCGCGTACGAGCTTTTCAGATTCGAGTCGTCCCACCGGATCGTCGTGGGCACCGCGCCGGGCTGGCCTGCGGCAGGGCGGGCGGCCTGCGCGCCGCCGGTGCGAGGGGTCTGGGACGCCGCATCACCACGTTCGTTCGCCATCCGTCGTCCTCCTGGGCTCAGGATCACTTCACCGCGCAGATGTCCACACGCCGCGGAGAGACCTCAATTCTAGCCGATTCTCCCGAGGCCCGGCCCCAAACTTTCTCGAAACTAGGCTCTCCGGCCGCGCTCGTGGCCGCTTTGACACGGGGGCGGGCGCGTGGTACGTGCGAAAGAATCATGCGTCTGCGCGCCCCGATCCTGCTTGCGGTTCCGCTTGCCGTCCTCCTGGCGAGCGCGGCATTCGCGGTCACCGGCACGGTCACCGGCAGCTGGGAGATCGACGTCCCGGCCGGCCAGTGGCGGGCCATCCGGATGCTCAACGTCCCCGCCAGGACGGTGCTCTCCTTCGAGGTGGAAGCCACCGGCGCCCTGGACATCCTCATCCTGGAAACGGACGGCTACCGCAGGTTTCCGGAAGGCGCGCGGCCGCTCTTCAAGGGGGACGCCGACAACCGGCTCTCCTTCTCGATCACCGCCCCGAGCGCCGGCACGTACTATCTCGTCCTCGACAACCGTCCCGGGCAGGAGGCGCGTGCCGTCGAGGTCACGCTGCGGGGCTCACGGCCTTCGGCGGGCGCCACCAGCCACACGGCGCTCGAGCGCTTCAAGACGGACCTCCAGCGGATCTTCATCTTCGAGCCGTTCTCGATCCGCGCGGGCCGTTGCGGCCGGCCGCAGGCTTACGCCACGCCGACGGAGATCGTCCTCTGCACCGAGTACGCCGAGACGCTCTACGCCAAGCTGGCCGACAAGGCGAAGGTGGCCGACGCCCTGCTCTTCACCTTGTTCCACGAGCTGGGCCACGTCCTGCTGGCCCAGTGGAAATACCCCTTCTACGCCAACGAGGAGATCGCCGACGAGTTCGCGACCGCCGCGATGATCATGCTCGGGCAGCGGCACCGCGTGCGCGCCAAGGCCGAGTTCTTCGCGGCCAACCCGTCGGTCGCCGAGGCGATCGGCAAGGTGTACCGCGACGATCCTCATCCTATCTCGGCCCAGCGCGCCCGCAACATCCTCAAGTGGCTCGGCGATCCCGCCCTCGTCCGCAAGTGGCAGCCCGTGTTCGTGCCGCACATGCAGACGAAGCTCCTCGAGCAGCTCGTCCGCCGCCCGCCCGCCTGGGCCGACCGGGCGCTCATCGAGAAGGAGCTCGCGGCCCGCAAGGAGACCCGCGGCTAGGCTTCCACCTCCAGGGCCTCGGAGAGCGCCACGACCAGGTCGGCGTTCTCGTCGGGCGCGCCGGCGCCCTCGGCGAGGTCCACCACGTCCCAGTCCCAGCGCCGCGGCGACTGCAGGGCCCGGGCATTCGGCCCCCGCGTCGTGTCCGACCACGCCGTCCAGTCCACCAGGCTGCTCGGGCTCTCCGCCAGCTCGGCACGCGTGCCCTCGCCGTCCCAGAGACCGCTCTGCGCCGTTGACAGAGCCGCGTACGCCTCCGAGGACGCACCGGCCGCCGGCGCTGTCCCGTCGCCGTTGTCCGCGCGCTGCGTCCGCGCGGCGAGGGTCGGCGCCATCAGCGCGTCGTCCGCGTCGTGGCTCCGGCCCAGGACGTGTCCCAGCTCGTGCATCACCGTGGTGAAGAGGGCGTCCCCACGCCAGCCCTGCCCGGCCGCGTCGCTGTCGACCACCACCGTGCCGCCGTGGGTCTGGCCCAGCACCAGCCCCGAAAGATCGGCCACGCCGAAGCGCACGTCGTCGAGCGCGGCGACGGCGTCAGCCGCCCCGCCCAGCATTGTGCTCCACTGGCGCGTCGCCTCCGCGGCCACCGCCGCCAGCATCGCCTCGGTCAGCGCCACCCCCTCGGCCGGGAGTGCCGCCGGCGCCGCCGCCGCGGTGAGGCTGGTGGTCGTGGCCTCGAACGCCGGATCGTCCGTCTTGATCGTCGCGGAGCCGAACGAGCTGCCGGCGTCGTGCGTGAGGAGCCCGAAGTCGCCGTCCACGACCACCGCGTTGAACACGTAGCCCAGGACCACCTGGCTGTTCAGCGAGATGCTGACCGTCGTGCCCTTCAGCGAGACCGTCAGGTCATAGTCGGTGCCCGCCGTGACGGCCTTGGCCACGGCCGCGTCCACGACCCAGCCGCGCTTCGCCGTGCGGTGCCCGACCACGACGTCGCCGGTCCGCGCGTCGACGGCCACGAACTTGAAGTCCTCCGGACCGTACTGGTCGAACACCACGCCGCCCGTCGCCCGCGTGCTGACCCGCGTCGTCAGCTCGAGATACGAACCCGACTGCAGTCCGGCCGCCAGCCCGAGGTCGATCAGGCTGAACGCCTCGCTCTTCCCCGTGGATGGCGTACGCGCCCGCGACGCGCTCCGCAGGGGTTTGGAGACGATCGGTATACCGACGTAGTCGCCGTTGCCGCTCGTCACCGGCACCTGCCAGGCGCCCTGCTCGCCGCCGAACAGGTTCGCCGCCCCGTCGTCGAACGTCTCCGTGTGCGTGAGCGTGATCTCGGGCGGCAGCACCTGCACCACGATGTTGTCGAACTGGCCGCGCGAGTTGTCGGAGCCGACGCCCACCATGCCCCAGTTGAGCCCGTAGGACACCCCGTCGATGACCCGGGGCTGATACGCGTGCGTGAACACGTTCGTGTTGTCCACCACCAGCGTCACGGTGACGCCGTTCACCGCCAGCAGCAGGTTGTAGAACGTGTCCGCCTTCACGCCGCCCGGGACGGCCGCCTGCTCGTCCGCGTGCCAGCCCGTGGCGTCCCGGTGGCCCATCACGAGCTTCTTGCTCGACACGTCGAGCCCGGCGAACTTGAAGTCCTGCTTGCCCTGGTAGTCGAAGATGAGGTAGCTGTTCGCCTTCCATCCGCTGGTCGGCTTGACGGCCAGCACCGAGGCCGTGATCTCGAAGTAGCTCGGCAGCGGGTCGCCGACATGGAACACGCTGACGGCGTCTGCGCCCTGCGACCCCGCCTGCACCTCCAGCACGCTCCCCGTCACGTT
>Ga0209343_10005787_pt1 | contig 14897 bp, 12 predicted proteins | sample RifCSPlowO2_02_FD_184026 | JGI IMG/M metagenome (GOLD analysis project Ga0209343, IMG submission 184026) | Groundwater microbial communities from Rifle, Colorado - Rifle CSP2_plank lowO2_0.2 (SPAdes) (version 2) | ecosystem: Environmental > Aquatic > Deep subsurface > Groundwater | place... | reverse complement strand
GTGCTTCTTGGTCGGGCCAATACAATGCACTACGACTGATGATCTTTCCTAAGTTCATTTCTTGTTCTCATCGGCAGAATAAGTGCGCCGATGTTAGCCAAGCAAGTTCGCACGGAACCAATACAACAGTGCGATGCAGGCCATATCATTATTAAATAGCGGGTTGATTGGGCTTGCCCCGCTTTCACGGACAGCTTTATTGGGTGCGGGAAGATGAAAAGAAACGTGAAAGATGGTTGCTATGCGTACACGCAGGAAATTCACCCCCGAATCCAAAGCAGAGGCCTTCAAGCTGGCGCAGCGGGCAGAAGCGAGCATCCAAGCCACGGCCACGAGCCTTGGGCTCAATGACTGTGGGTACAGCCGCGGCATGCTTGCGTCTTGCTGTTTGCCGGCTTTCGCCCTGAATGCGAAATCGCCGGGGCGACCGGGATGCGGATCATCCGCGCGATTGTCGCGGGTGAACGGAGTTCAGCTACTTTGGCGGACAGCGGCCGCCGAGCTTGCACCGACTAGCTCTTGCCAGTTTGTACTGGCGCACCCATAGCCTTTTTATGACGATTAGCCGCCAGAGTTGAAGCAGGTAAACCCGCTGGGCGCGTCACCCAGCGGCCATTCCACTTAACCTCAGCCTCCCTGGCCGCTGCGTTGGATCTGCCTGCTACAGATAGTTCAGGATATCGTCAACCAGGCCTTCGCTGCGCATTTCGTCCAATGCCGACTGCAGCTTCTGCACCACTTCATCCGGCACCTCCTTGTTGAGGGCCAGATAGAGTTGCACGCTGTCGAAACGCAGGATGGTCTTCAAGCCGGTGATGCCTTCCTGCTTGGCCAGGTAGCGTCCGGCCGGGTCGCCGCTGGCCCACAGGTCGATCTGCCCGGCCATCAGCTTCTTGGCGTTTTCCTGGTCACGCAGGGCGGTGATCGGCTGCAGCCCCTTCTCCACCAGGTACTCGGCGATGGCGTTGCCCTTGTAGGCGCCAACCTTGTATTGCTTGGCCTCATCCAGGCTGCTCAGGCTGATCGGGCTATCGCTCTTGCCCAGCAACACCCAGTCATCCGGGCCTATCGGGCCGACCCATTTGAACAGCTGCTCACGCTCCGGCAGGCGCGCGGTGACGAACACCCCGTAACCCGGCTTCTCCAGCGCCAGCTTATAGATGCGGTCCCAGGGAAAGCGCAGGGTCATGTTGTATTGAATACCGGCGCGCTTGAACATTTCGCGAATGATATCCACGGCTATGCCATCGATATGGTCTTCCTGGGCGAAGTTCTTGCCGTTAATCGACACATTGTAGGGCGGGAAGTTTTCTGTCAGCAGCACCATCCGATAGTTGGCGGGGACTTCGGCCTGGGCGCTGCCAGCCAGCAACCAACCCGCGCCCAACAAGGCAATCAGCAAAGGTTTGAACATAAGAGCTCTCTTTTTGTGATGGTCACCAGATGAGGCAGGCCGATTACCGCTAACCCGCCCTTCTCCATATCGGACTGCGTGATGGACTGACCGATGCGCTTATTCGCAACCCATCGCGGCAACGGGTTCCACATGCTCCGCCGCCGGCACCCGGTGCATGATCATGACGGCGCCCAACACGGCGACGGCCCCGGTCGTGGCGGCGACGATAATGACGGGCAGATACCCGGCACCGGTGAGGAAAGCCGCTGCAATCAGCGGACCCAGGATAATGCCCAGGGTCTGCGCCACCGGCGCCAGGGCGATCAGCTTGCCGCTGTCATCCAGATCCCCCAGCAAACCGAAGAAATACGGCACGCCAAAAGTCCAGAACACCTGCTGGCCGAGAAACGCCCAAAACAGGCCGCGTGCATCGCTGACCTGCGCCAGCCAGGTCAGCGTCATGCCCATGCCCACAAGCGCCACGAGCAGCGGCACTGTGCGCCCGTATCGGGTACCCAGCCAAGCGGCCAGCCCGCTGCCGCAAGCGCTCAGGGGCAGCGCCAACGCCAGGATTCGGCCGGTTTCCACCATGGGGATATCGATATCGGCCGCCATCAATTCGATGTACGCCCAGATTGACGCCAGGCTCATCTGAAAACACAGCAGGCAGGCGACGACCAACAGCGGTAACCAGGCCACTGCCGCCCTCGGCACATCCGACGGCAGCGGCACCCCCTGGTGCGGCGCACCGGGTGCCAGCCACGGCAGCAGAATGAACCCGGCGCACAGGGTGGCGGCGATCACCGTCATCATGACCATGAGACCATGCTCCGCCAGCACCGGCGGCAGCACGAGAAACATCGCGCTGCCCAACATCAGCTGCGCGACGACCGAAAGACCGACAGCCCGGTCGGCATGCGGCGAATCGCACAGGCAGGTCAGCGCCACCAGATACAAGGCGCCGCCGCCGACACTGGCCAGCGCCCGCACCGCCAGCAGTTGGCCAAGGTTCGTGCATAAACCGACCAGCACGGAGCCGGCGGCCATCGAGGCGAGAGCGATCGCGGCCACCAGTCGCCAATTGACGCGCCGCAGCCACAGCAACCCGGACAGGCAGACCAGAAAACTGCCGATCGCCTCGCTACCCGCCAGCAATCCAGCCTGGCGGTCGGTCAGTGCAAAGGCCACGGCGAACGCGCCCACCAGTACCGGCTGGATCTGGAAGTTCAAGGTGCCAAACGCAGACAACAGAACGGCGATGAAAACATTGATGCGGCTGACGTTGGCGCTCACTGAAGTTATTCCTATCGTTGCTCGCGGTTGCAAAATTTATAAAAAACGCTACGCAGCATCGTTTTTTATTATCTCGCGAACGCCCGTTCGGTCAGGTAGTGCCCCGGCGTACCCGTGCGCGAGGAGGCAACGAAGCCGCGCGCGTCGAGCAGCTGGCAGGTGTCGCGCAACATGTGCGGGCTGCCGCACACCATCACGCGGTCGCTGTCCGGATGCATCGGCGGCATGCCGATGTCGGCGAACAGCTTGCCGCTGTCGATGAGGTCCGTGAGCCGGCCTTGGTTCTTGAACGGCTCGCGCGTCGCGGTCGGATAGTAGATCAGCTTTTCGCGCACCAGGTCGCCAAGGCATTCATGGCCGTGCAAATCTTCAGTGATGACATCCTTGTAGGCGAATTCGCTCACCTGGCGCACACCATGCACGAGAATCACTTTCTCGAAACGTGCATAGGTTTCGGGGTCTTTGATGATACTCATGAACGGCGCCAGGCCGGTGCCCGTGCTGAGCAGGTACAGATTCTTGCCCGGCTGCAGATCGTCGATCACCAGCGTGCCGACCGACTTGCGGCTGATCAGGACTTCATCGCCGACCTTCAGGTGCTGCAGGCGGGACGTCAGCGGACCATCGGGCACCTTGATGCTGAAGAATTCGAGATTTTCTTCGTAATTGGCGCTGGCAATGCTATAGGCGCGCATCAGCGGACGGCCTTCGACTTCCAGGCCGATCATGATGAAATGACCATTCGAGAAGCGCAATTCGGGATCGCGGGTGGTTTTGAAACTGAAGAGGGTGTCGTTCCAGTGGTGCACGCTGAGGACACGCTCGGTGTTGAAAGCTGACATAGTGTGAGACCCGGTGTTGAAAGTTGACATGGTGTGAGGATGGATCTTGCTGCAGGAGACAATCAATCAGGACTGCGCAAGAGGCCCGGCAGGGACTGATCGTCCACCGGGGTCAGATCCCTTGCCGTGGTCGGGCCATTGACGTAAACGTGTTCGCCACAGGTCCTGCCGTCCTCGTCGAACAGGAAAATGATGCACAGGCGCTTGGTCATCTGGTAGGCGCGGTAGGCAGGGTCCACTGTGACACCGAACAACGGCTCGACCATCTCGGTCGGGACCAGCTGGTGGAGCACGCCATCCAGTACGATTTCGTCATCGCCGACGATGACCTTGTCGAGCTCGCCATGCACCATCCAGGCCTTGGAGTCCACCACGTCCCAATAATAGGCCGCCAGCTCCTCATAGCTCTGCGGGCCCGCGCCGGACAGCCCTGCGCCCAGCCCCCAGGCTTGGTAGCTCTGCGTTTTTTGGGAGCAGATTTCCATCAGTTCCGCGTAGCGGCCGCCGTGCTCGGTGAGCAGGTGCTCGATCATGGACTGCATGATCAGCCTGCGGCGCGGGTCGGTCAGCGTGCCCAACACTTCGTTCAATAGCTTGACGTAGTGCTGGCCATCAAAGTCCTGCATCGGGATGGGTTTTTCTGGGTAGACAGTTTTGAGATGCATGGTTTGTGTCTCCTTAAAATTGATCAGGATGCGCCGTCGCGGCGGCCCTACAATCCGGGCGCGCGGCCGCTCTTCGCCTCGAGAGCGGCCGCATTCGTCACGGCTGCGGCTCTTCTTTCGCCATGTCGTCTTCGAGGATACGGATTGCGCCGCTCGGACAGGCATCCGCGGTCATGCGTACGATGTCCGCGTGGCGTGGGTCAACGCGCTCCACCCTCACCCGGGCGATGTGGCTGACCTCGAAGACATCTGGGCAGAGGAGCTCGCACTGACCGCCACCCAGGCATACGTGTGGGTCGACGATCACGCGCAGCCCCCGGCCCGCTTGGTCGGCGGCGCTCATACCGGCGTTACCCGCACGGGGAGGCGTTCGAACGCGTACACGCCGGGCGCGATCACGAGTGGTGGATTGGGCTCGAGCAGCTCGATCGCGCGCGTTCTCCGGTACAGCCGCTCCAGCCCGATGCGGCCCTCGAGCCGGGCCAGTGGCATACCCAGGCAGGTGTGTACGCCGTTACCGAAGGAGATGGTTTGGGGGCTGACCCCCCGCCGGATATCGAACCGGTCGGGTTCGGAGAACACGCGCGGGTCCCGGTTGGCCGACGCGAGCCAGACGACGATGTTGTCGTCTTTGGCGATCTCGACGCCGTGCAGGGTCAGGCTGCGGGTCGCTCGGCGCGGAATCCCCGGCACCGGCGGGCGAAAGCGCAGCGTTTCCTCGACCGCGCTGGCGGCGAGCTCCGGCTCGGCGCGCAGTGCGCGCGCCTGGTCGGGTCGCTGTTCGAGTGTGAGCACGGCGCCCGCGATGAGCGTCGTCGTGGTCTCGTTGCCGGCCAGGAGCGTGAGAGCTGTCAACGCGCGCAGCTCGAACGGGCTCAGCCGGTCACCCGGGGCCGCTTGCACCAGCGAGCGCAGCAGCGAGCCCTCCGCAAGCGCGTCCGCCTGGCCCACGAAGTCGTCCAGGTATGCCGCCATTTCGCTGAAGATCGCTTCAACGCTGCGGTCCGCCTCCGGTTCGGCCTCCCGCACGAAGTGGGAGCGGGTGACGTTCGCAGCCCCCCTCACCGTCCACTCCCTCATGCGGCGCCAGTCGGAGGCGGGGAGCCCGAGGATGGTCAGAATAGTGCGGGCCGTGAGCTGGCCGGCGTAGTCGGCGGTGAGGTCGAAGGTGCCGCGCTCCAGGAGCTCGTCCAGGATCTCGTCCGCCAGACGCTCGACCGTCGCCGCGTAGCTCTTCACCGACGCCAGACTGAAGGCGCCGCGAACGTGGTTGCGCAGGCGGGTGTGCTCCGGCGGATCCACCACCATCAGCGATCCCAGCTCGCCGAGGCCGCCCTCGTTCATGTTCATATCCGCGGGGATACTGCTCGAGAAGGTCTCCCAGTCCTTGAGGATTGCGACGGCGTCCGCGTGCCGGAATACGGAGACCGACCGCGCCAGCGTGTCCTCGTGACGGTAGGCCGGGAACTCGTCGCGTCCGCGGGCGAAGTACGGCCACGGGTTCTGCCAGACGACGGGGTCGAGTGGGTCGAAGCAGAAGTCATTCATCATTCATTCCTCTTGTATTATTTTAGGATCATAACAGTTGTTATGCTAATTTCAAGTCCAACGCGCACTCGATGGGCAGCGCGTCGCCCCGGGCATAAAGCTTTGTTATTTGCACAGGCTCCCCCGGCCTGAAGGCCAGGGGCTTCGCGTTGAGGCGGCTTTACAGCCCTGGCGCGAGGCCGCCGGCGACCGGCAGCGCGATACCGGTGACATAACTGGACATCGCACTGGCCAGATAAACCACGGCATCGCCGATTTCGGCAGGTTGCGCCCAGCGTTGCCCCAAGGGCACCGCCTGGGCGAGGCGCGCTTTCGCGGACTCCTCCGAGTCACCGGGGATTGCCAGCGCCTCCGCCTCCAACCTGCCCATATCGGTCCATACCAGGCCGGGGCAAATGGCGTTCACCCGGATATTCTCCTCGCCGAGCTCCGCCGCCATGGCCTTGGTCAGACCGACCACGGCAAACTTGCTGGCGGTGTAGGCGCTCATTCCCGCCACCACGCCCAGCCCCGCCAGCGACGCATTGTTGATGATGCTGCCGCCGCCCCGCCGCCGTAGCGCCGGCAGCGCCGCGCGCACCACCCGCAGCGGCCCGAGCACATTGACAGTCCAGCTGTTCTGCCAGACCTCGTCCGCAAGCTCGTGGAACAGGCCCAGCCCGCCGGGGTGGCCTGCGTTATTGAAAATAATATCGACACCGCCGAACGCTTCTTCGGCAAGGGCGATACAGGCATCGGCCTGCGCCGCGTCGCTCAGGTCGAGCGTCACCGCCAGTGCGCGCCCCCCCAAGGCTTCGATATCCGCCCGCCGCTGCTCCAGGTTCGCCCGTTGCGCGGCGACATCGGTAATGACCACCGCCGCACCGGCCATGGCCAGCGCCTTGCAGGCCGCAAAACCTATGCCGTTGGCCTTGGCCGCACCGGTCACAACCGCGACTTTATTATCGAGAATACCCATTTTGCATTTCCTCCCCGTTCAATGATTACCAAACGCGCGCGACAGCAGACCGGGGCTGATTCCCGCACTGATCCCGTCGTCGGCCGCAATGATCCCGCCGGTGACAGGCGCCGCCGCATCGCTGGCCAGAAACTGGAACACCGGCGCCATATCCGCGGGCTGGCGCATGCAGTCATTGACGGTCATGCACAGGATCTGCTCATCGCTGCCGGTGGAGCCCGCCTGCATTTCGGTCGCCACCAGCCCCGGCAATACCGCGTTGATCCGAATTCCCCGCGGCCCGAGTTCCAGCGCATATTGCTTGACCAGTGTGTTGACCGCCGCCTTGCTGACGCTGTAGGCAGACATGCCGGGCGCCAGCAGAACGCCCGCCGGCGACGAGGTGACAATGACACTCGACCCGGCCTGCATATAAGCCAGACCGGCGCGCAGGCAGTAAACGACGCCAAACAGGTTGGTCTCGAGCACCCGGCGAAAGGTGTCGAGGTCGAGTTCATCGATAAAGCCTGCCGGCTGGTCGATGCCAGCATTGAGAATCAGCGTATCGATGCGGCCATCGAGCATGGCGGCGGCGGTGCCCATCGCACTTTCCACCGACGACCGATCGTTCACGTACATCGGCACCGCGCGCGCCCCGATCTTTGCTGCGACCTCGTTGGCCGAGTCGCGCCGGCCGGTAATCACGACATTGGCACCCGCGCTGGCAAAGTGCGCGGCCACCCCCAAGCCGATGCCCGCGGTGCCGCCGGTGATAACGACATTCTTGTTCTTCAATGAGAACGTATTCATGACTGAATCCTCCAAAACGCATCCAAAAAAATGGGTGGCCAGAACGCCGAAGTCCGCCGCATGATCGCGCGCCGGCTCAAGGTCTCGTTCAACCCGCGACAGATCTCGTTGCCTCTTCCACCGCAGATGGCTGTTGCGCCCGATCCATCATTCCTCCCCTTGCGCAACGGCAATCCATAGGCTCTTGGTGCGCAGGAAATGATCCAGCTGTTCCGGCCCCATGTCCTTGCCGAAGCCGGAATCCTTGAAGCCGCCGAAGGGCATGCTGCTGTCGACCAGGTCATGGGCGTTGACCCACACCGTGCCGGCCTCGATTCGGGGAACCAGCCGCAAGGCCCGCGAAATGTCGCGGGTCCAGATGCTGGCGGCGAGGCCGTACTGGTTGTCGTTGGCGAGCGCAAGCGCTTGCGCTTCCTCGTCAAAGGGCAGGACGACCACGACCGGGCCGAAGATTTCCTCCTGCACCACCGCCAGCCTGTTGTCGTCGGTGGTGAGGACGGTGGGCTTCACGAAGAAACCCTCGCCAGACATGTCATCGCCGCCGCACACCAGCCGGGCCCCATCGGCCACGCCTTTGCCGATATGGCTTGCGATGGCGGCCCTGGCGTGCGCCGAGATGACCGGGCCGATGTCGCAGACGGGGTCCAAACCCGGCGCCATCACCATGGCCTCGGCCACCTGCTTGATCTTCGCCACCAGATCCTCGAACACCGACCGATGGGCATAGATGCGCGAACCGGCGGAGCACACCTGCCCGGCATTGAAGAACACCGACCAGCGGGTGCTGGCCGCCACGGCGTCGAGATCGGCGTCGGCGAACACCAGCATCGGCGACTTGCCGCCCAGTTCCAGCGTCACCGGAGTGAGCGCCCGGCCCGCCGTCGCCCCGACCCGGCGGCCGACCTCGGTGGAGCCGGTGAAGGACACCTTGGACACCCCCGGATGGCCGACCAGGAGGTCGCCGATCACCCGCCCCGACCCGGTGACCAGGTTGAGTACGCCTTTCGGCAGGCCGGCCCGCTCGCACAGCTTCATGAAATACAGCATGGACAGCGAAGTTTGCTCCGCAGGCTTGAGCACGATGGTGCAGCCGGCCGCGAGCGGCGCGGCGATTTTCCACAGCGCCATGTTGAACGGCCAGTTCCACGGCACGATGGCCGCCACCACCCCAATGGGTTCCTTGCGCGTCGAGGCAAAGTGACAACCTGGCGCCGATACCTCCCGCGTCGCCCCGGCGATCTTGGTGGCGAAGCCCGCCATATAGCGCAGCAGCTCGGCGCCGCCGAGAATATCCATCTCGATGCAGGGGCCCAACGCCTTGCCATTGTCCAGGGACTCGATTTCGCCGAGGGTCTGCGCCTGCTCCTCAATCAAGTCGGCGAGGCGCAGCAGGACCCTCTGCCGGTCCCTGGGTTTCATTGCGGCCCAGTCGCCGTCCTCGAGGGCCCGGTTGGCCGCCGCGACCGCACGGTCCACGTCCTCCTTACCGGCGGCGGCGATGCTGGTCAGGGTTTCGCCGGTGGATGGTTCGAACACCGGCACGCGGCCCTTGGCCGCGGCCTCGACGAACGCGCCGTCGATGTAGAGCTGGTGCTCCTCCTCGAGAAACGCGCGGGCGGCATCGGTGATGCCGTAGCGGTCGATCATCGCTTGGATTTTTGGATGCATAACTACCCTCTTGACCGGTTTGTCCGGCGCAGCACCAGGGACGGTCTCAATAGAGATCGCCATACCAGGTCACGAATTCTTCCCAGTTGGGGGCTTGCAAGGCATTGACCTGCGGATCGACCGCGACCTGCACCACGGCCGGCCGGCCGGCGGCCAGGGCGCGCTGGACCGCCGGGCCGATATCCTCGGTGCGTTCGACATATTCTCCGTAGGCGCCGAAGCCTTCGGCGATCTTGTCGAAGCGCACCGCGCCCCAACGCACCTCGACGTCCTGGTCCGGCCCGAACTCCTCGTAAAATCCTGGGTGCTCCATGCCCCAGGCACCGTCGGAATTGACGATCACCACAATCGGCAACTGTTTGCGCACCGCGGTTTCAAGTTCCGCGATATGGAACTGGATCGCGGAATCGCCGGTGATCAGGCAGACGCGGCGGCGGTCGCCCACGGCCAGTTGGGCGCCGATGGCGTAGGGCAGACCGACGCCGAGCATGCCGAAGTGCGAGGAGCCCAGACAGTCGTTCGACCTGATCTCGCCATACGCCAGGTTCCACAGGCTGGTGCAACCGCCATCCATGATATGGACGGTGTCGTCAGGCAGCTGGCGCATCACCTCGGCGATCATGCGACCCGGATGGATCGGGAGCGTCTCGGGGGCGGCCTCAATCATCGCGTGGCGGAACTGCTGCTGCGCTGCCCGCAATGCAGGCAGGAGTTGCGACGCGGCGCGCCCCCCGGCCCGTTCCAGGCTCTCGCACAATTGGGGAATGACATCCCGCAGGTCGCCGACCAAGGGCACGTCGATCAAACGGTTGACGCCGATATTGCCGGCATCGCGTTCGACATGAATCCACTTGCGGTCGGTGTTGCCCCGGTCCCAGTGGTGGGTCGATCCGGAATGCATCTGCTCGCCGATGCTGGTGCCGATGGCGAGCACGACATCGGCGTGCTCGATCGCCTGGTCGGCGGCGGCGCCGGAATACAGCAGCAGTTGCGGATCGGTTTCAGCAAGCGCGCCCCTGCCGCCAGGCGTGGTCAGCACCGGGCACCCGAGCTGGCGCGCCAGACGCAAGAACACCTCGTGCGCCCGCGCCCGGTTGACCCCGGTGCCGGCCAGAATCAGCGGGTTTTCGGCCTTAGCAAGCAGCTCAACCGCCCTGGCCAGCGCGTCGGGATCGGCCAGTTGGTGGGTCAGACGGTACTGCTCGGGCTTGAGGGCCGGCGGCACCTCAAGCTCGACCCCGACATGATCTTCCGGATATTCGATATAAACCGGCCCCGGTTTTCCCGACAGCGCCTGCCGGAACGCCTCGCGGAAAATCTCGTCCACCTGCTCGGGGAACTCGATGATCCCGACGTATTTCATCGCCGCCTCGAAGAAGCGCGGCTGCGGCGTGTATTGGAACTTGCCGCGCTTGACCTGCGCATCCAAGCGGCGGCTGCGCTGCTCGGCCAGGAAGATCACCGGCACGTTTTCCTTGGCGGCGGAAATCGCGGCGGGCATTAGATTGGCCACGCCCGGCCCCTGGTTGCCGTTGATGATCGCCGGCTTGCCGGTCATCCGCGACCAGGCATCGGCCATGAAGCCGCCTGCCGCTTCATGGTGCGGCGCCACCAGGGTCCAGCCCCGGTCCTGCGCTTCGCGGAAAATCGCCTGGACCCCCGGATCGGGAATGCCGAACCAGGTATCTATGCCCTCAGCCTCCAGAAGGTCCAAAATCCGGCTGGTAATGGACGTCTTCTGACGCCCCTGGACCCTGTTCGAATCGTTCATGCCATCACCTCGTTGTTCGAATACCCTTTGCGAATCGTTCATTCCATCACCTCGTCTCTCAGATACCGGCATTGATCGCCCCGCCATCGACGGGGAGCGCGACGCCGGTGATATAGGAGGCATATGGACCGGCCAGGAAAGCCACGGCCTCCGCCACCTCCTGCGGCTGCCCCAGGCGCTTGAGAGCGAAGCCGTCCTCGACCAGCTGCGTGAAGCCTTCCACCGACATGCCTTCGGGGCAGAGCTGCGTGAGGCCACCGCGCCCCATCGGGGTATCGATAATCCCGGGACAGATGGCGTTACAGCGGATACGGTCCGCCCCAAACTCCGCCGCGATCGCTTTCGTCAGGCCGACCACGCCGAACTTGCTGCTGGTGTAGGCGGCCATGTGCGCAACGGCCTTCAGCCCGGCCATTGAGGCGTTGTTGACAATGACGCCGGACTGCTGGCGGCGCATGACGGGAAGAACCAGTCGGCACATTGCGTCAATCGCGATCAGGTTGATCTGTAAAGTCAGGGTCCAAGCCCGCTCCTGGATCTCCAGAAAGGGGCCGCAACCGATGTCGGTTCCCGCGTTGTTGAGCAAGATATCGATGCGGCCGAACGCCTCCAGCGCCTGATTGACAATCGCGCTGCGCTGCGTGGGGTTGGTGATGTCGGCGGCAATCGCGAGCACCGGCACGCCATACTCCTTGAGCCGTGTTTCCACCAAGGCCAACTGTTCCTTGCGCACCTCGGTATCGGCCAGATCGGTAATCACGATTGCCGCTCCGCGACGCGCCAGCGCAGCTGCCGAGGCATAGCCGATACCAAGCTCATGGCCGGCCCCGGTCACGATCGCGACCTGCCCATTCAATTCTTTCATATACATCCTCAAGTATCGCCACGACCTCTAGAGTAGAGAGCGGTTCATTTATTTAATTTGAATAATTCCGTCATCAGGAAGCTTGATATAAGCCATGTATATCTAACTCCTTGATAAACAGGCATTTACATTTTTCCATAGGCATAGTTAGCGAGCGTCTCGAATACGCCACTAGATAAGCGTTCGCTGTGCCCGGCTATCAATCGCCGAGATGGACTTGCAGTTCCAACATCACGCATAGCGAACTCACAGGGTGCTTTTGAGTTCAAGTTAGAATCCTGGAGCCTGCCAGCAAGGTTTAAGTGGGGAACCCACATCAACGGCATCTGCAGGGCCGGAATGCCAGCTCCCAACAGCCAGGAATTCGGAAAGCGGGGACGATCACCAAGGTTCATATTGAATCCTCATCTACATACATCACAACTGTTGTTATGCTAATTGGCAAGCCAACCACATCACTGTCGTCCCTCGACCCCCTGACTCTTCGTCAGGTATTAGGCATTAATTCATGCCTTGGTTATTTTGCTAACTCCAGACTCTGGGCCATCGCCCCGCCCTGGCCGAAAACCAGAAGCGCCGACCCGCTCGCCTGTGCGACCGAAGCCAAGTAATGACGATCGGGACGAACCAGCGCCGTCAGCGGGCTGCCATCTGGGTTGCCGAAGGCCACGGCTCCGCCTAGTCCCACCAAAACGATTCGGCCATCCGGCAACTGGATACCATCGGTCAGGGAGCTGTCGGTGCCGGTGGCGATCGCCTCCCAGGTCGTGCCCTTGTCCCGGGTGCGAAACGCATGACCGCCCATGCCATAGAGGAGCACCGTGCCGTCTGCAAGGGTCAGGCCGCCCCACAGTGAGCCCTCGTAGGGGAGCTTCAGCACGTTCCAGGTTCGGCCCCGGTCGTCGGAGCGAAACGCGGTACCGGCTTCGGCGGCGATGAAAATCGCCCCGTCTGGCCCAGGAAACACCCGGTTAAAGTGCCGGTCGTGGTCCTCCCCTTCAGCCACCCTCAGATCCTTCCAGCTCACGCCTCCGTCCTGCGTTTCCATGGCAAAGCCGAACGCCCCCACGGCGAACCCGTGATTGGCGCTCTCGAACCACACCGAGAGCAGAGGGTCCTTGACGGGCGCGAGGTACTGCAGGCTCCAATTGTCGCCGCCATCGGTGGTCCGCAGCACGGTGCCACCGTGCCCCACGGCCCAGCCCCGCCTCTCATCCACGAACGAGACGCCCGTCAGCGTGGTGCGGACGGGGACGGTCTGGGCCTGGCGCCAGCTCTCTCCCCCGTCATCGGAAAGGATCACAATGCCATAATCCCCAACGGCCACCAGGCGAGCGCCGGCCGCTGCCGCGTGAAGCAGCGGCGCCCTCGCCGCATGGGTCATGCGCACCGCAGCTTGTGGTATGGCCTCGCCTTCGGCCCCGGCCAGCGCATAGGGCGCCGTCATAGTTGTAAGCAGGATCGCAATCCATCCCGCCCGACGCCATACCGGGGCGTTCAAGATTTCCCGGAAGCCTTTTTCATTCCAACGTCTCACTATCCGCTCTCCTTCAGTGGGCAAGCAACGGCGCGCGCACCGGCCGGCGCCGCGGAATCAGTAGATCGAGCATCACCGCCAGGGCGGGAAGCACGGTGATCGCCATGATCATGTTGATCATGAACATGAACGTAAGCAGCATGCCCATGTCGGCCTGGAATTTGAGTTCCGAGAAGGACCAGGTGGCCACCCCCACGGACAGCGTAATGGCGGTGAAGATGGTGGCGTTACCGACTTCGCACAGGGCCTGGCGGAACGCCGTCGCGATGGTTTCGCCCCGGGCGAGGTGGATCTGCAGCCGGTTGTAGATGTAGAACGCGTAGTCCACGCCTATGCCCACCGCCAGCACCATGACCGGGAGCGTGGCCACCGTGAGGCCGATCTCCAGCTCCTTCATAAACCAGTAGCCGAGGAAGGTGGCCAGCGTGAGCGGCAGGCAGCAAGCCACCATCGCACGCCAGTCGCGGTAGGTGAGGTACACCAGCAAGATGATGGTGGCGTAGACGTAGAGCATCATCGGCAATTCCGTCGTCTCCAGCACCTCGTTGGTCGCTGCCTGAACTCCGACGTTGCCGCTCGCCAGCCGCACATTTACGCCAGCGAGTCGATCCTGGTCGCGGAACTGCTTCACGGCCGCCACCACTTCCTTCACGGTGCTCGCCTTATGATCTGCCAGGTACAGGTGCACCGGCATCAGGGTACAGCCGGAATTGGCCAGCCCGCTGCCCTCGGGTACGAAGCTCATGGCGTTGGCAAGCGCGCGCGGTTCCCGCGGCAGCGCCACCCACTTGGGATTGCCTTCGTTGAGGCCCGAATTGGCCAGTTTGGCCAGCGACGACACCGAGGCCACCGATAGCACGCCAGGCACGTTCTGCATGGCCCAACTGAAGCGATCGACGTAGTCCATCACCGCATAATTGAAGCAGCCGTCCTTCGGCGACTCGATCGCCACCGTCAGCACATCCAGCCCGAGATCGAACTTGGTGACGATGCTTTCCGCATCCCGGTTGTAGCGCGAATCGGCGCGCAACTCCGGCACACCGGGCTTGACGTCACCAATGTGGCGCCCCTGGCTCTGCCATACGGCGACGGCGAACAAGACCGCGCACAGGACGGTGCCGATCGCCGCGTTGCGCGTCTCGGCGATGCGGCCGAGGAAGGCCATGACCGGCTCGCGCAGGCTGCGCATGCGGTTCACGCGCTGCACGTAGGCCGCGTCGAAATGGAAGAACGACGCCACCACCGGCAACATGATCAGGTTGGTGAGGATCTTGTACGCCACGCCTACTGTGGCGGTGAGCGACAGCTCCTGGATCATCGGAATTGGAATGAGAATCAGGGTGCCGAAGCCGACCATGGCGGTGACCAGGGCCATCGAACCGGGGATGAGCAGTCCGGTGAAGCTGCGCCGCGCCGCGGTCATGGCATCGGCGCCGTTGCACACCTCCTTGGAAATGGAGTTGATCTGCTGGATGCCGTGGGATACGCCGATGGCGAACACCAGAAACGGCACCAGGATGGCCAGCGGGTCGAGACCGAAGCCCAGAAGGGTGATGGTACCGAAC
>Ga0209343_10005786_pt1 | contig 14898 bp, 11 predicted proteins | sample RifCSPlowO2_02_FD_184026 | JGI IMG/M metagenome (GOLD analysis project Ga0209343, IMG submission 184026) | Groundwater microbial communities from Rifle, Colorado - Rifle CSP2_plank lowO2_0.2 (SPAdes) (version 2) | ecosystem: Environmental > Aquatic > Deep subsurface > Groundwater | place... | reverse complement strand
GCGAATTTGACGTAGTCCTGCAGCAGCGCCTCGCGCGTGCCGGCGCGCGTGAGGCGGATGATAAGCGAGAGCTTGAACAGCGCCAGGTTGGTGGCCGGCAGGATCAAGTGCCGGATCCCCTCCCAGGAGAGGAAGCTCAGCGCAACGCCGAGGAGCTCGGTGGTCGGGCCGCGGCCGCTGGAAGGCAGCCAGCCGAGCTCGACCGCGAATAGCATGATCAGCATCAGCCCGACCCAGAAAGTGGGCAGGGAGAAGCCGAGGATGGATCCGGTCATGATCAGCTTGCCCGCCCAGGAGTCGGGCGCAAGGCCCGCCCACAGGCCGAGCGGAATGCCGAGCAGGACGGCCATGCCGGTGGCGGCCAGTGCCAGCTCCAGCGTGGCCGGCATGCGCTCCAGGATCAGTTGTATCGCCGGGATGTTGTAGGCGAAGGACTTGCCCAGGTCGCCTGCCAGCGCCTGCTTGAGAAAAATCAGGTACTGCTCCGCGAGCGGCTTGTCCAGGCCGAGCGCGGCGATGGCGCGCTCGATGTCGGCCTGGTCGGCTTGCGGGTTGATCAGGATGTCCACCGGATTGCCGATGGCATATACCCCGACGAACACCAAGAGCGACATGAAGCACAGCACCAGCACGCTTTGCAGCAGACGGCGGATGATGAATATGGTCATGAGGTCTGCGCTTATTTCGGCCGGAAGTCGTGGGCGAAGGTGTATTCGTCGGTGCGCGGGATGTAAGCGATGCTTTTTTTCATCGCCCAGGAAGCAAGTTGGTGGTGCAGGAGTATCACCGGCACGTCTTTTAGCGCGAGGCTCGCGGCTGCGCGCGCCAGCGCCTCCCGCTTCGCTTCGTCCGGCGTGGCGAAGCCCTGCTCGAGAAGGGCATCCACCTTCGGATTCGAGTAACGGCCCCAGTTCCAGGCGCCATAGCCCTTGTCCGCGTTGGGTGTGGCCAGAAGCGCGCGCAGCGCCAGATCGCCCGAGAACGAACCCCAGCCGAGCAGCGCGAAAGCGAATTCGCCGGCGCGCGCCTTGGCGAAATACACGCTTGCGGGCATGGTTTCGACCCTTGTTTGGATGCCTACCCGCGCCAGCATTTGCGCCAGCGCCTGTGCCACCTGCTCGTCATTGACGTAACGGTCGTTGGGCGCGTAGAGGGTGAGCGCGAAGCCGTCGGGGAAACCCGCTTCGGCGAGCAGCTTTTTCGCCGCTGCCGGGTCATAGGTTTCGGGCTTGAGCGCATCTACATGGCCGAACACCGGCGGCGAGACCAGGTTGCCCGCCGCGATGGCATAGCCTTCCATCACGCGCTCCACGATCGCGCGGCGGTTGATGGCCTTGGACAGTGCCAGCCGCACGCGCGCGTCCTTGAACGGGTTTTTTGCCAGCGGCCTGCCCGACTTGTCGCTCAAGTGGGGCGGATGCTCGCGGTACTGGTCCATGTGCAAGAACAGGGTGCGCCAGGAAACCTTCTGCTCCAGGCGCAAATGCGCGTTGGTGTTGAGCCGGGTGAGATCGGCGGTGGGTATGTTCTCGATCGCGTCCAGGTCGCCTGCGAGCAGCGCGGCGATGCGCGCCGTATCCGCGGGCAGGATGCGCAGCGTTACCTTGTCCCAGGCGGCGAGTTTTCCATTTTGTCTCCCCCAGTAGGCGTCGTTGCGGGCGAGTTCGATGCGCTCACCGCGGGCAAAGCGCACGAGCTTGTACGGGCCGGTGCCGACGGCTGCCTTGCCGCTGTTAAAATTCTCGGTGGTGGCGCCTGCGGCTGCCTTCTTCGACACGATGAATATGGAGTCGAGGTCGTAGGGCAGCATCGCGTAAGGCGCGGCGGTCTTGAACCGTATCGTCCAGGGATCGATGATTTCCTTGGCGGTGATGGGTTTGACGAAGCTGGCGAACGGCCCCGGGCTCGCGGCCAGCGTCGCCGCGCGCTCCAGCGAAAAGACCACGTCTTCGGCGGTGAAGTCCGAGCCGTCGTGGAACTTGACGCCCTTGCGGAGCTTGAATTCCCAGGTGATCGGATCGATGGCGCGCCAGGACACGGCGAGGCCGGGCGCGAGGCGCGCATTCGCATCCACGTGCACCAGGGCATCGAATACATGCCAGGCGGCGTTGTTGTTGGGTGCGACGTTGAGGAAATGCGGATCGAGCGAGGTCACGTCGGCACCCAGGCCGATGCGCAGCTCGGCGGCGGCCGCGGAAGGCGTGCCGGTCAGCGACAAGGCCGCGCAGATCAGACTGGCAACGGCAAGTCTTGCTTGTTGAACAACCATGTGCTGAATCCTCTCGGCATAGGGGATGGAAGGGGATTTTTTCGGCGCTTGCCGCAAAACCGATTTCGAGTATAGCGGAAGGAGTGGGCACGGCGCCGGGGGATGCCCCCGCGCCGCTGAAAACGCGGTGGTGCAGGCGCAAGCGCAGTCGGGATTCCGGTCCTGCTGCCGCCGGCGGTTCAGGTATAAGATTACCCAGGAAGAAACCAGGCCGCCGGCGGCAGCGGAATTCGCCGCGCGCGCGTTCGGTGGCCGCGTCGGCTACAATTCGGGGATCAAGAGTCGGGAGGCCAATGGGAACAGTCGTTGCGTTGTCTGGTCAGGTGGGCGGCGCAAAGCTCGCCGACGGGTTGCGGCGCCTGCGCGGCAAGGATCTTGCCGTCGTCGTCAATACCGGTGACGACCATGAGGTTTTCGGCCTGGCGTTCTCGCCCGACATCGATACCATGCTGTACACGCTCGGCGGGATTGCAAGCCCCGCAGCCGGCTGGGAGCCGGCCGGCGAGACTTACGCGCTGCACGAAACGCTGCACCGTCTCGGCTCGGAACATCGGGTTCGCGTCGGTGATCGCTCGCTCGCGCTGCCGCTGCTGCGCACCGAGGCGATGCGGGCGGAGCGCTCGCTCAGTCAGATTACGCTCGGTTTCTGCAAGACGCTGGGCATCGAGGCGCGCGTGCTGCCGATGAGCAACGACCCCGTGCGCACCGTGGTGGTCACCGAGGGCGGGCATGTGAGTTATCACGAGTACCTGACCGAACTGGAGTGCGAGCCGGTGGTGAAAGGCTTTTTCTACGCCGGTGCGGACGTGGCGCGCATTCCGGACGAGGTTCTGGAAGCGCTGTACGCGCCCGACCTTGAGGCGATCGTGCTCTGCCCCGCAAACCCCTACCACACGATTCAGCCGATCCTGGCGGTGCAAGGCCTGCGCGAACTGCTGCGCGAGCGCGGCGTGCCGGTGATTGCGGTGAGCCCCATCGTCGGCGATCGGGCGCTCAAGGGCGCGGCGGGCAAGATGATGCGGGAACTGGGCCATGAGGTGTCGGCGCGCAGGGCGGCGCTCGAGTATTACCGGCTTATCGACGGGTTTGTGATCGACAGCGTGGACGAGGCGGCCGCCGATGACATCCGTGCCTGCGCCATCGAGGTTGCGGTGGCGCCGACGATCATGCGTTCGGAGGAGGACCGGGTCGCGCTGGCGCAGGTGGTGCTCGATCTCGCCCAGGTGGTGCGCGCGCGCAAGGAAGCGGAACGCAGCGGCTAGTGGCGAGCGCGCGCGCGTCTGCCCCGGACCGGCGCGCGCTCGCGGCGCTTGCCCTGGCCCTGCTGCTGTGGGCAGTCTCGTTTCCGGTCACGCGTATCGCGCTCGCGGCTTATCCGCCGGAGCATCTGGCGCTGGCGCGCTATGGCCTGGCCACGCTGGTGCTGCTGGCCTACTGCATGTTGGTGCGCGCGCCGCTGCCGCGTCGCTCCGATTTGCCTGCCTTGGTCCTCACCGGTTTGTTATGCGGCACCCTCTATCAGCTCGGCTTCAACTACGGTATGCGCACGGTGGCCTCGGGGCCGGCCGCGGTGCTGGTCGATACCGTACCCATTTTCGCCGCGCTGTTCGGTTTTCTCTTCCTGCGTGAGCGTCTCGGCTTCTGGGCCGTGGGTGGCATCGCGCTGGGTTTCATCGGCACGGTGCTGATCGCCTCGGGCGAGGCGGGTGCCGAGGGTTTCGCCTTCGAGCCGGGTGCGGGGTATCTGCTGCTCGCGGCGCTTGCTTTCAGCCTGGGCTCGGTGGTGCAAAAGCCGCTGCTCTCGCGCCTGCCCGCCGTTGCGGTTACGGCCTATTATTTCGTCGCGGCGACCCTGGGCCTGGCGGGGTTCGCGCCCGGATTGCCGGCGAGCGTCGCCGCCGCGCCGGCGGCGGCGAATTGGGCATTGCTGTTTCTGGCCTTGTTTCCCGCGGCGCTGTCTTTTTCGCTCTGGTCTTATGCGCTGGCGCGCCTGCCCGTGGCGCAAGTGTCGAGTGCGCTCTACCTGGTGCCGGTGTTCACGTTCCCGATCGCCTGGATCTGGCTGGGCGAAGTGCCGGGCGCGCTGTCGTTCGTCGGCGGCGCGATCGCGCTCGTAGGCGTGTCGCTGGTGCAGATGAAGAAACGTTGATATTGTTTTTTGGTTGCGCAATCCTGTGCACTTGAGGCAAATTCACGAAACGGCCACTGCGAGAGATGAACTTTATGCAAACGCAAAATCCTATTTCGCCCCGCATCGGCTTCATCGGCGCGGGGCGCGTAGCCAAAGCCCTGGCTTGGGGCCTGGCCGGGAGCAAGCACGGCGTCGTCGTCGCTGCCAGCCGCAGCATGGGCTCGGCCGAACAGCTGGCGGCGAGGATTCGGGGTTGCCGGCCGGCGGCAGACGCGCAGGATGTCGTCGACCGCGCCGATCTGGTTTTCATCACCGTTCCCGACGATGCGATTGCCGCCGTCGTCGCAAGCCTCAAGTGGCGCCAAGGCGTGGCTGTGGTCCACTGCAGCGGCGCGACCGAAGTCGCGGTGCTCGAGCCTGCCGCGCGCGCCGGCGCCGAGATCGGCGGTTTTCATCCATTGCAACTGTTTGCCGATCCGGACGTGGCGCTCGCCGGCCTGCCTGGCTGCACCATCGGCATCGAAGCCGATGGGCCGCTGTTGCCGCAACTGGAACTGCTCGCGGCAGCGCTCGGCTGCCGGACCATGCGCCTGCCGCCGGGCTGCCGCGTGCGCTATCACGCCGCCGCTCATTACGCCGCGGGCTTCGTTATCGCCTTGTTGAAACAGGCGACCGACCTGTGGCAAAGCTTCGGCGTCGAGCGCGAGGACGCGATACGCGCGCTGCTGCCGCTGCTGCGCGGCACTGCGGCTTCGGTGGAGCGCTCCGGCCTCGCGCAGGGCCTGGCAGGCACGTATTCGCGCGGCGACATCGGCACGATCGAAAAGCACCTGGCCGAACTTGCGCGCGCCGGCCCCGACGCTTTGCACCTGTACTGCGAGCTGGCGCTGCGCTCGATTCCCCTGGGGCTGGAGCGTGGAGGCTACGACGAGAAACATGCCGAGGCCATACGCGTGCTGTTGCGGCACGCATTGACGCCGTAGCTGGAGCGCATCGCGCGAGTGCAAGTAAGTGCGCGTTTGCGCAGCTTCAACGACTGACGTCCTCGCAATCCGCAGGTACGTGGCTTGCGCCCAGCTCGGCGAGGCAAGACTGGCCGGGTTCGGCCGTGAGCTGCCGTTCAAGCCTCGCCCACAAATCGCTCTAAACCGGCCGTTAGCGAACTGCTGCTCGAAGCTAGCGCGCACTGGAAACGCCGCCTTGGCACGGCGCATGCCATGACCTGCCATTCGCCGAATCACCACGAGCAAACAACCCCGCCGAAGTACGGCTGTCGTCGTTGCTGCTGGTAATGCTTTCCTGCGGCAGCTCATTCCGAGTCGTGCAGCGACGGTCGCGAGAAGGACGAGTGTAGCGGGCGTCGTTCCGGGACGCTGCCGCGGCGCTGCGTCCAATCGCTTATGTCAACTCGGAACAATTGTCGGGCGGAACGTGGCCGCAATTGTCGAAAAGCGCTCACCGATCCCAGGCTTAACGAACTTCGGCTCTGCCGCGTTGACGCGCGTGCCCCGATCGCACTCGATCGTGTGCAATCGAGGCAGCGCGATGACACCGACGCGCCCGTCGCCGCGTTGTTCGCATCATGTCAAGATGCGGCAAGCAAAGTGCGGGAGCGGCGGGGAGAACGCCAAAAGGCGGCGTGTATCGCCCGCGCAACCCCCGCGCGAGCCCGCTCTACCAATGCGCCGATCGCCACATGGCCGAACTGCGATCAGAGGGGCGGTTGCAGCGGCTGCTCGAAGAGCGCGTCATCGATCGCTTCCTGAAATACGGAGATCCGCACCACGGATTCGCGCGCATTTATTGTCCGGGATGCCGGCACGATTTCCTGCTTGCCTTCTCATGCAAGGCGAGATATTTCTGCCCGAGTTGCCATCAGAAGCGGGTACTCGCGTATGGGGATTGGGTCGAGGAGAACGTTCTTGCGCCTGTTCCTCACCGGCAATACGTCTTTACCGTACCCCGTATGTTGCGGCCGATCTTTTCGCGCCGGCGCGGATTGCTCGGGGAATTGTGCCATCGCTCAGGACATGCGTACGTCTGCAGAAATTGTGGCAAATCAAATGTTCTCTCACTGACGATATCCATGGATAAAGAATTCGATCCCTTGCTTGCCGGTTGGCGACAACACACTCTGAGCGGATTTGTTCAATTGGTCGGGCCGCTTTGGAGCAGGCGTGACGAAGGCGAGTGGAAATACGGATTTCTGACCGACGCAAAGCATGCGAATCCTGCTGGAGTTATCCATGGCGGTTTGCTTACGACGCTCATGGACCACGCCTTGAGCGCGATTGCGCGGGAAGCGGCGGGGCGCCTGCCGTGCGTCACCATTCAGATCGACACCCACTTTACTCGACGAAGCTCCACTCTGGTCTTCATGCAAGGAGTCTTGTCGGTCGAGAAGGACGACGTCGTAACGGGAAGCGCAATCTTGAAAATCATCAAGACAGCTAGCCGATAATGAGCTAAGGGATCTGCAGCGTTCAGTCCTTGCGTTTTTCCGGATTCAGATCGAGCGCAATTGCGGCGGTCGCGTCGCGCATCACCCTGCCAGCCTCAGCGATGACGCGCCGCCCCTCAGCGAGAACTTGATGGTATGTTGGCCAGATGTGTACCATGCGTGGCCAAATCTCCAAATGAACTTTGACATCGGCAAGTCCCGCCGCGCGCGCTAGCTGGATGGAGTCATCCAATAGCGTCTCGGTCGCGCCAACATAGATTCTCAAGGGGGCGATTCCCTCGAGCGCGGCGCGGAACGGTGAAGCGAGCGGCGAATCTGGATGCGCGTCTTTCAGATACTGTTTGGCGACAAAATTGATCATCTCCGTGCTAACGACGGGGTCGCGCAACGCGTTCACCTTGAAGCTATCGCCGGTACCTCGCATATCCACCCATGGCGACATAAGAAATGCGATGGCTGGCTGAGGCAGACCGAGCTCGCGCAACCTGACCATCAGCGAAATGGCCAACCCACCGCCCGCGCTGTCCCCCGAAATGGCAATCCGCTCCGGCTGGAAACCGGCATGCAGCAAGAACCGGTATCCGGCCACGGCGTCTTCCACCGGCGCGGGAAAGGGGCACTCCGGCGCGAGCCTGTAGTCCAACGCCAAAGTCCTGGCGCTGGCAGCACGCCCCAGCTCGGATACCAAGTGGCGGTGACTGTCGAGAGAGCCGAAGACATACCCTCCGCCATGAAGATAAAGAATGACTCGAGAAGGGTCGGCCAATTCCGTTGAAGTCCATTCCGCCTTAACGCCATTCGCAATCACGCGCTCGACCGCCACGTCAGCAGCCGTCGGAAACATGCCCGCCAAGGCGTCGTACGCCGCACGCCGTTCCTCGAGATCCAAGCTTTTGGTGCGATTCCTGAGCATCGCTCCCAAGTTGTCTATTTCCGAATTGCTCATTGGTGTTCCTTCAGATTCGATGCAAGCGCGCGACCGTGCGCGATTGCGATTGTACAAGCCTCGAATGCGACGCGCTTGGATGCTGACGCGGTCTGCAGTCTCGCCCAAAGGGGTTTGAGTGTGAGCCGAGGAAGCTTGGGCCTGAAGCGCGCGGCGCGAAGCGCAATGGGTAAGCCGCAAACAGCAAAACGAGGCCCACCGCGAGGTCCCGCCGTGTTCATGGATCTCGGTTTATTCGGTAGAATTGCCGCCATGCACAATCGAGGACCCAAAACGATATGAAGCACATCCTTGCCCTCGATCAAGGCACCACCAGTTCCCGCGCCATCGTGTTTGCCGAAGACGGCAGCGTGCGCGCCATGGCGCAGCAGGAATTCCGCCAGATTTTCCCGCACCCGGGCTGGGTGGAGCACGACCCGGAGGAAATCTGGGCCTCGCAGCTGAAAGTTGCCCGCCATGCACTCGCGCACGCCGCTCTGAAAGCGACCGACATCGCTGCACTGGGAATTACCAATCAACGCGAGACCACCATCCTGTGAGAGCGCAAGTCCGGCCGGCCGGTGCATAACGCGATCGTCTGGCAGGATCGGCGCACCGCCGCCGCGTGCGACAGCCTCAAGCGTCGCGGCAAAACGCAGGCCGTGCGCAGCAAGACCGGCCTTGTGCTCGACCCGTATTTCTCCGCCACCAAGCTCGCCTGGCTGCTGGACGGCATCCCGGGCCTGAGGCTGCGCGCCGAGCGCGGCGAGCTCGCATTCGGAACCGTGGACACCTGGCTCGCGTGGAAGCTCTCCGGCGGCGCCTTGCACGTCACCGATGTCTCGAACGCGTCGCGCACCATGCTGTACAACATTCACGCCGGCGCCTGGGACGAGGGGCTGCTCGCCCTGTTCCGGATTCCGCGCTCGCTGCTGCCGCGGGTGCTGCCCTCTCAGCAATTTACCACTAAACTCGCTCCGATCGCCCCCTCCCTGCCGGGGGTTCGTAGCGGAGCGAAATTAACATAATGTGCGATGCGCGATTCGGGGCGGGTTCAAGCACGCAATTGCGGCGCGCCGGCAAGCCCCTCACACTTGGCGGCCGGATTGATTCGCCTATTCCTTATGGCACTACGAGCCCTCTTCTATGTCCCCACTTCTCTTGTCACGCCGCGTGCTCTGAGCGGGAAGACGGGCAGGATCAACCCAATGTCTTTACCTTATTGGCGCCGCTTTTTTCCTTCCCTCTCCCCTCTTTGGGAGGCGAGGGAGCTTAAGTCAACGGCATTAAGGGTCAACCCTCAGGCGCTGCCACCCACGAGCGAAACGCCCTCTTTGAGCACGACAAAAGTGAGCCGGCACATGGCCAGAACCTCGGCTTTGTTGTTGTTCAGAGTCCCGGCGATCTCGATTCGGCGTCCCATCCGTTCGATGGGCCAGCCCATGAAGTAGCAGGGCTCGCCGACTTCGGGCAGGGCGTTGACCTTTGTGGTCATCCGCCCCAACACCGCCATCTCTTCGGGTTTCTTCATGCCTCCCAGCTCCATTGCCCTGGCGATCGGGCATTCCATGGCGGTGAGGACCATCGTTTCGGGCACTCGTTCACCCTTCCTGGCGCCAACGGCGGCAGGGCGCGGCACCCAGTCGATGGCCACGAGGTTGCGACCCTCCACGGGGCCAGACCGTAGGTGCAGCCCCTCATCCTCGGAGCGCGCCGAACCGCAGCCAAAGCAGTTCGGAAACGCAGTGACTGTTTCCCGGCGAGCCGCCTTTCTTGCCTGTTCGAGCGAGATCAGCTCCGGGATCGCCAGCTCGAGTTGCACCGGGCGAGCCTCGTTGAGGAGCGTATCACCGTCGTAGAGGAAGACGCGGTCCGGGGTGGTGGTGTCGAGTACCAGAGGTCTTTCCATGAGCGTCGGTTTGCGCAGGGTCACCTCCACCGTGTCGCTGTCGAGGTGCACCGCCATGAGGCCACTGATATAGCCGCCCAACGTGAGGTCCGTGGGGCCTTCGAAGTGCCTGCTGATCGTGATCTTTCGACGCCACCCTCTGTCCACGAGTTTTTTGTCTCTCATCCTTGTACTCTCCTTTCAGGGCAGGTGCGGCTGACGCTTGCGCCAGCCCGAGCCCTTGTTGTGTGCCGCCCGCCTTCTTTTACCACTAAACTCGCCCCGATCGCCCCCTGCCGGGGGGTTCGTAGCGGAGCGACATTAACATAATGTGCGATGCGCGATTCGGGGCGGGTTCAAGCACGCAATAGCGGCGCGCCGGCAAGCCCCTTACACTTAGCGGCCGGATTGATTCGCCTATTCCTTGCATGGACGAGGCGAAACTAGACAAGAACCACTACGGCTGGTATCGCGATTTGCGCCGCTACGGCAGCGTGCCGCACGCCGGCTTCGGCCTCGGATTCGAGCGTACCGTGTCCTACATCACCGGCCTCGCCAACGTGCGCGACGTGATTCCGTTCCCGCGCACGCCCGGGAACGCGCGCTACTGACGCGCCTAAGCTCGTCCGCAACGCCCCCCGGCTTTGACAGCGATCGATGACCGCCGGACTGGAGCGCGCCTAGCGCAAGGGGCGAAACGCGACGGAGCCGATGCGCGCGGTTGTGCCGCCCCCGCGACTGCTGTAAATTGCCCGATAGCCAAGCAATAATACCTGGCCAAATCCGTGCCAATCGCCGTAAGCCAGGCGCCTGGGATGGGCCTAAGCGCGTTATGCGTTCAAACCGATACCGAGGGGGACTAGCATGAAGACCACAACCGTAGCGGCGCGCAAGAAGGCGCAACCCACCGATTTCGGCACGCGCAGTTTTCCCACCGCCCTAGTCAACGTCACCAACGCCTGCAACCTCACCTGCAAACACTGCTTCGTATTCCGCGACGACAATCCCAATTCAGCGCGCGACAAGATGAATGATGAAACCATGCTGGAGCAGCTTCGCATCCTGCGCGACAAGCATCAGATCAAGTCCATGCTGTTCATGGGCGGCGAGCCGATGATCCGCAGAAAGCTGGTGCTGGCGGGGCTGAAAATCTTCGAGCGGCCGGCGATCGTCACCAACGGTACCTATGGGATTCCCAGCGTTCCCGGCTGTCTGGTCACGGTCTCGCTGGACGGGCCGCGCGAACTGAATGACGCCATCCGCGGCGAGGGTGTGTTCGACAAGGTGCGCGAGTCCATTTTTGCGCGCGACCCCGACGACGGCACCATCGTCATGCTGCAAATGTCCATCACCCGCGAAAACGAGGCCGGGCTGGAGGCGTTCGTGGAGGAAGTCCGGAATTGGCCCGTGGCCGGCGTCGCCTTCACCTTCTACGTTCCGACCCGCAACGACGCCAGCGGACAGGGTTGGGCGGATCTGCGCGAGCGCGACCCGGTGATCGAGCGTCTGATCGAGCTGAAGAAGAACAATCCGAACCGGATCAAAGCCAACATTGGGGCGCTGAAATTGATGCTGTCCGACGTGGCCTTGAACTATACCGGTACCAACGGCGAACACTGCATGATGAAGGCTACGCTGCCCCTGTATATGGGGGACGGCGGCAATTTCGAACGAACCTTTTGTTGCTACGGCAACGACGTGGACTGCAGCCGATGCGGCGCGTACTCCGTTTTCAACACCGCCTATCATCGGCTCGAACTCGGGCAGGAGGAGTATCATCACCGCCTCAATTATGCTCGCAAGGCGGGGAATGTTGACCGATAGTGCCGTGCGAAGTCCGGCCATTCTCCGAGCCGGCGGCCCGAAGCGGAATCTCGCGCACGATTGTCTCGACGCGCGCTCGCACGTTCTTCGCCGAGACCTCTTCGATCGCCTCGGCTTTGGACGTTGCATGCCCCTTTTCTGGTTCTACTTCTTGGTAACTGCCGCTTTTACCACTAAACTCGCTCCGATCGCCCCCTGCCGGGGGGTGCGTAGCGGAGCGAAATTAACATAATGTGCGTTTATGCGCGATTCGGGGCGGGTTCAAGCACACAATTGCGGCGCGCCGGCAAGCCCCTCACACTTGGCGGCCGGATTGATTCGCCTATTCCTTGCGATTGCCGCGGTTGCCGCGAGTCTCAAGTGGCGCCAGGGAATGGCTGTGGTCCACTGCAGCGGCGCGACCGAAGTCGCGGTGCTAGAGCCCGCCGCGCGTGCTGCTGCGGGCTGCGCTGGAAGGATAATCCGTTGGAGAGCCGCGCCAGTACTGGCTCTGCGGCTGTTTTGCACATCGGGCGGCTTGGGCTGAGATCGGGTAGGTTGGGCTGAGCGCAGCGACGCCCAGCAAAATCACTCACGGCCGTCATCCCGAGCGCAGCGAGGAATCTGCTTTGCGATTGCGAAGAGAAGCAGATTCTTCGAGCTTCGCCCGCAGCTCAACGCACGGCTATCGTCCCGCACGATTTCCCGCAGTCCCCTGCAGGCACTGCGGCGCGACCAGCCCGCTGCGCTAGCGTACTATACATATAATCAGCTTATCTGTATAGTACGCTAGCATGTATTCCCGACCCTTTTGGCTGCAGCGAATCGAGCAGGTATGGCAGGAAGCGCCCATCGCCTGGCTTTGCGGCGTGCGCCGCTGCGGCAAGACGACCTTGGCGCAGGCCCTCGGCGAGGAGCGCGCGCTGTTCGTCAACTGCGATCTGCCCTCGATCGCGGACATGCTGCGCGACCCGCAGCTTTTCTATCGCTCGTGCACCAAGCCGGTGGTGGTGTTCGACGAGATTCATCAACTGCGCGATCCGGCCCGCATTCTGAAGATCGGCGCGGATGTTTTTCCGAAACTGAGAATCCTCGCCACCGGCTCTTCGACGCTGGCGGCCAGCAAGAAATTCCGCGACACGCTCACCGGTCGCAAGCGCACTGTGCACCTGCTGCCGGTGCTGTGGGACGAACTGCCAGTGTTCGGTGTGCCGCTGCAACGGCGCCTGTATCACGGCGGACTGCCGGCTGCGCTGCTGGCCGACTCGAAGCGCCCGGCGTTGTACCGTGAGTGGATGGATTCGTTCTTCGCGCGCGACATCCAGCGCCTGTTTGGCTTTCGCGACATGGACCGGTTCAACGCGCTGCTGGAGTACGTTATGCGCCAGAGCGGCGGCCAGATTGAAGTGACCCGGACCGCCGCCGCGCTCGGCATCACGCGTCCGACGGTGGAGAGCCACCTGCGCGCACTGGAGGTCACCAACGCAATCACGCTGGTTCGCCCCTTTCACGGCGGCGGCCAGAACGAACTAGTAAAAATGCCCAAGATCTACGCCTTCGATACCGGGTTCGTCAGCTTTGTTCGCGGCTGGGATCCGCTGCGCCCGGAGGATTGCGGCCTGCTCTGGGAACATCTGGTGCTGGATCATCTGCAAGCGCATTTTCCCGAGCACCCCGTTCGCTACTGGCGCGACACCGCGGGCAGGGAAGTGGATTTCGTTCTTGCGCCGCACCGCGACCAGGTCGATGCGATCGAGTGCAAGTGGGATCCGGGCGCGTTCGACAGTTCGAGTCTGAAGATTTTCCGCAGCTATTACCCCAAGGGCCGCAACTATCTGATCACACCCTCCGGCGATCCGGCCTATACCAAGCGCTACGGGCAGCTTAACGTCAAAATCTGCACGCCTTCGGATCTTCGTCGCTGAAGTCGCGGCAATTTATCCGCATCGCGCATTGCGCGGGTGCTCACCAGACCGGTTGCGCGCACGGGGTTTTGTGGCTAACCTTGTGCCGGGGCAAATCAAATACAGTCCAGCCGACTCAACCGAATGGGGAGAAAACCGTGAGCGAGAAAACCTGGTTGAAGGAATATCCCGCGGGTGTTCCGGCCGAAATCGATGCCAACCGGTTTGGGTCAATCCCGGATCTGATCGCGAACGTGTTGAACAAGTACGCCGGCAAGCCGGCCTACCACAACTTCGGCTACAGCATGAGCTATGCCGAGCTGGACCGGCACAGCCGCGACTTCGCCGCTTTCCTGCAGAGCCTGCCGGGAATGAACAAGGGCGAGCGCGTCGCCATCATGAGCCCCAATCTGCTGCAGTACCCGGTGGCGCTGATCGGCATCCTGCGCGCCGGCATGACGGTGGTCAACGTCAATCCGCTGTACACGCCGCGCGAGCTCGAGCACCAGTTGAAGGACTCCGGCGCCAAGGCCATCGTCATCGTCGAGAATTTCGCCAACACGCTGCAGCAGGTGATCGCGAAAACCCAAGTCGAGCATGTCGTCACCACCCAGCTCGGCGATTTGCTGCCGCTGCCCAAGCGCTGGATCGTCAACCTGGTGGTGAAAAAGGTGAAGAAAATGGTGCCCGCCTGGCGCATCGACGGTGCCATCCCTCTGCGTGCGGCGCTCGCGCGCGGCGCCGGCGCGCAGTTGAAGCCGGCCAGCCTGACGCACGAGGACATCGCCTTCCTGCAATACACCGGCGGCACTACCGGTCTGTCCAAAGGCGCGATGCTTACCCACCGCAACATCCTCGCCAACATCGAGCAGGCGGGCGCCTGGATCGGCGGCAAGCTCAAGGAAGGCGAGGAAATCGTGATTTCGCCGCTGCCGATGTATCACATCTTTTGCCTGACGACGACGCTGTACTTCATGAAGCTGGGCGTGGTCAACGTGCTGATCACCAATCCGCGCGACCTGCCGGCGTTCGTCGAGGAACTGAAGAAATGGAAGTGGTCGGTGTTGACCGGCGTGAACACGCTGTTCAACGGTTTGTTGAATACGCCCGGCTTCGGCGCGCTCGATTTCTCCGGGCTGAAGGTCGTGGTCGGCGGCGGCGCGGCGGTGCAAAAGCCGGTCGCGGAAAAATGGCAGCAGGTCACCGGCCGCTACCTCACCGAGGCTTACGGCCTCACCGAGACCTCTCCCGCCGCCAGCATCAATCCGCTGGGCACGCCCTGGAACGGCACCATCGGGCTGCCCATCTCCTCGACCGAGTTTTCCATCCGCGACGACGATTTCAACGAGTTGCCGGTGTGGACCGGCGCGGGCGACATCGAGAAATCCACCGGCGAGATCTGCATTCGCGGGCCGCAGGTGATGAAGGGATACTGGCAGTTGCCCGAGGAAACAGCAAAGGTGCTTCAGGACGGCTGGCTCAAGACCGGCGACGTCGGCAATATTAACGCCAAGGGC
>Ga0209343_10005785_pt1 | contig 14900 bp, 13 predicted proteins | sample RifCSPlowO2_02_FD_184026 | JGI IMG/M metagenome (GOLD analysis project Ga0209343, IMG submission 184026) | Groundwater microbial communities from Rifle, Colorado - Rifle CSP2_plank lowO2_0.2 (SPAdes) (version 2) | ecosystem: Environmental > Aquatic > Deep subsurface > Groundwater | place... | reverse complement strand
TCGGCCGGGGTCGCACCCGAGAGCCCGCCCCAGACCACCTGGTCGGTCGTGATCTGAATGAAGTAGTCATTGCCCCCTTTGGGAATCCCGTAAACCTCCCACAGCGTGGGCTGCGCCTGGAGGTAAAAGTTCTTCGGCGACCCTCCCCCGAGGATGATGCACCCGTTCTGTTTGCCGGCGAGGACAATCGCACACACCTCGTTCACGTCCTTGCTCGGGTCGATCGCAAATCGGCTGTCGTTCATCAGCTGGTGGGACGCGATGTTCATGCCGATCGAGCTGTCACCGGGCGAGGAGGTGTACAGGGGCACCCCGGTCTGCGCTGCGCGGGCGACAACCGAGTGCTCCGAGCAGCCGGGAAACCGCTCCAGCAGATCGCATCCGAGCCGATAATGAAATTCGGAGGTCGCGACCGGCTCGTTCAGGCCGGAGCGGACAATGAAGTCCCGTATGTACGCGTCGGTTTCAAGCAGCACGGTTGCCGGAAACAAGACGTCGTAGATCCGAATGACCCCTTCCTCGAACAACTGGACGTCGTCGAGGAACGGCGACCCCCTGTACAGAGTAAAGTTGAGCGCGTAGTGAAGGTCGTGATACAGGTTGGCGCCGGTCGAGATGATGAAATCGATGAGCCCGCGGTCCATCAGCTCGATGACGCAGCCGCCCAGGCCGGCCGGCGTCATCGCCCCGGCGAGGGTCAGACCAATCGTCGTGTCCTGTTCGGGGGCCAGCATCTTCTCTGCGTACACATGGCAGGCTTCCGACAGGCGTCCGGCATTGAAGGCCTGAAACCCCTCCTGGATGAGGTGCCGGATTTCCTGGCTGCCCTTGGGTCGATAGTAGCGAATGGGTTTCCCAGAGAGGAATTTCGTCCGGGACCCGGGCGAGCCGGGGGCGCGATAGGGCACGAGCGGATCTCCTTCGCGGCTTTTTCTCGAGCCTGAGAGTGCCGAGGCTCTCGTTCGGCCGAAAATAGCTTAACATCGACCGTTGTGATGAGCGAATGGACATGGATCTGGTGGACCGTGGCAGCCGCGGCGGGCGGCTTGCTGCTGCTTGCGGTCTGGATATGGCGCAAAGGTCGGCCGTTCGCCTCCGGCGACGTGTTCCGCGCGAGCCGCTTGAGCGCCGGCAACCGGTTCTTCCCCACGCAGGTACTGATCACGCCGTCGAGCGTCGTGCACTATACTCCCCAGTGGTTCGGCCGCGAGGAGAAGTCGATCCATATGGCGCATGTCTCGTCGGTGACCATCGACACGGGTCTGCTGTTCTCTGACGTCCTGATCGAAACGAGTGGCGGCTCCCATCCGATTCGTTGCCACGGCCACCGGAAGCGCGACGCCGTCCAGATAAAAACGCTCATCGAGCGGTACCAGACGGACTATTACCGCAGCCCTCCTCCAGCCCCTCCCGGGCCTCAGGCAGCCGGAAGGTGACATCTGGAGGAAGTCAGGAACGCCTGCCTAATTTCCCGGGGTTTTCGAGCCGATAACGTAAACGCTCAACATGGACGATGTGACGTTCAGCGCGCGGCGCGCCAGTGCAGGGGCTTCGGTCAGAACGGCTGAGCCGGGGGACGCCGATACACGGTTTCGCTCGCTTGTGCAATCGCCGTTGCGCGCCGGCCTCCTCAGATACCTCAATTCGCGCCCCGACGAAACGTTCGACGTCGAAGCGCTGATGCAGACCTTCGGACGGCTGAAGCTGGACGTCGAAAACTGCGTGCGTGAGCTGGTCGACTTCGGCGTGGCGCGGGTGGTCGCCGGCACTCCGCCCCAGTTCGGGGCCGAGCGACCCGCCGACACGGCACTCGCCGACCTGCTCGACCACTTCCTGGAGCGGCGCGCGGCGGTCAGCACGGAAGATCAGTCTCCGTCAGTTCAGCGGTTCCGCGAGATGATCGGCCGCGACGAGAAGATGCTCATCGTGTTCGAGTGGATCCGCACCGCCGCCAAGTCCGACATCTCGGTGCTCATTCTCGGGCCGACCGGCTCAGGCAAGGAAGTCGTGGCCCGCATGATCCACGAGCTGAGCCGACGGACCGACGCGAAGTTTCAGGCCGTGAACTGCGCCGCGCTGCCCGACTCGCTGTTCGAATCGGAGATCTTCGGCTACGAGAAGGGTGCCTTCACCGGCGCGCACGACCGCAAACCGGGGCGTCTCGAGCTCGCCAACGACGGCACGCTGTTTCTTGACGAGATCGGCGACATGTCGCTCATCGCCCAGGCCAAGCTGCTGCGCGTCCTCGAGGAGCGGCGGTTCGAGCGTCTCGGCGGCAACAAGTCGATCTCGGTCGACTTCCGCCTGATCTCCGCGACCAACCGTCCGCTCGAACAGTTCGTACGGGATGGTCGGTTTCGCGAGGATCTGTATTACCGCGTCAACGCGTTCGCGATCCGGCTTCCCTCGCTGCGCGAGCGGCAGGTTGACATTCCGGTGCTGGCGCAACGATTCCTGGCGCGCTACTGCGCCGCCCAGGGGCTGCCGCTCGACAGCAAGGGGTTTTCGCGCGAAGCGATCGACCTGTTCGTGAATTATCCGTGGCCGGGCAATATCCGCGAGCTGGAAAGTACGGTCTCACGCGCGGCGTTGTCGGCCCCTGGCCGCAACATCCGGCCGACAGACATCGAGTTCCTGCACGCCTCGCTGCCGGCGACGACGCCGACGGGCGATCGGCTGCCTTCGCTGGCCGAAGCGGAACGGGCGCACATCGTGCGCGTGCTCGAGGCCGTGCAGTGGAACAAGAAGGAGGCCGCGCGTGTGCTCGACATCAGCCGCGGCACTCTGTACAGGAAGATCGTCGAGTTCAGTCTCGAGCCGGAAGCACGGCCCGGCCTCGCGCGGCGCAACCGCAACGCCGACGCCTGACCGTGTGGCGGCTCCCCCGGATCGCCAGAAGCCCGGGTATTGAGATCGCGGCGATCTGGCGTATCATCGAGCGTCAGCCGGCTCCCCCGGCCGTCGCGGCCTGCGCTCGCCGTCTGTCTGGGGCAGCCGATGAAAGACTTCCCGCTCAGCGCCCGCCTCTACGTCACGGCGGTTTTGGCCGCCGGCGCGCTGGTGCTTGTCGTCTTCGGCTGGTCCCCCATTTACAACCCCGGTCTCTTCGCGGCGCTCCTGGTCCTGTCCTCGCTGGCATCCGCTTTCAAAGTCAGCCTGCCACTCACGACGGGCGGATCGACGATGTCGGTGTCGTACGCCGTGGACTTCGCTTCCCTGCTGCTGCTTGGCGCCGACGCCACGATGATTGTCGCCGCCGCCAGTGCGTGGAGCCAGTGCACGTTCCGGACGCAGACGCGGGCGACGGCCTATCGCACGTTGTTCAGCATGGCTGCGCTGGTCGTGACGGTCAAAGCGACGGGGCTCGTGTATACGTGGCTGGGCGGCCCGGCGCCCGGCGTGCCGTTTTCGCTCGCCGAGATTCCCAGACCGCTCGTCGGCGCGGCGACCGCCTACTTCATCTGCAACACCCTGCTCATCGCGACGGCGATCAGTCTCTCGACGCGCCAGTCGATTCTGCGGGTCTGGAACGATAATTTCCTCTGGAGCGCACCCAGCTACTTCTTCGGTGCCGGATCGGCGGCCGTGGCCGCCTCGGTCATCGATCGCGACGGTTACTGGATGGCACTGCTCCTCGCGGCGCCGCCCTATCTGATTTACCGCACCTACAAAGTCTACCTGGGGCGCATTCAGGATCAGCAGCGTCACGTGCAGCAGGTGTCGGACCTGCACCTCGCGACCATCGAAGCGCTCGCGCTCGCGATCGATGCCAAGGATCAGACGGCCCAGAGCCACATCCGACGCGTACAGGTGTACGCCGCGGGCCTGGCGCGGGCGCTCGGCATGAGCGGCAACGAGATCCAGGGCGTCAAGACCGCCGCGCTGCTGCACGACATCGGCAAGCTCGCCGTGCCCGAACATATCCTGTCGAAGCCCGGGCCGTTGACGCACGAAGAGTTCCAGAAGATCCGCGTCCACCCGCAGATCGGCGCGGAAATCATCGGCGGCGTGCCCTTTCCGTATCCAGTCGCCCCGATCATCCTGAGCCATCACGAACGCTGGGACGGGAAGGGGTACCCGACGGGCCTGAAGGGCGAAGAGATTCCTCTCGGGGCGCGCATCCTGTCTGTCGTGGACTATTTCGACGCCCTCATGTCGGAGCGCCCGTATCACAAAGCGATGAGCTTCGATGCCGCCATGGGCCTGCTGCGCCAGGAAAGCGGGAAGGCGCTCGACCCGCGCGTGGTGCAGACGTTCGTCGACTCGTACCCCGCCCTGGTGGCCGAGGCGGACGCGAGCCAGGAGCCCGCGCGCAAGCTGACGCGCGTCGCGAGCCATTTGCCGGCTGCGCAGCCGGCGGTCGGCCTGGTGTCCGAAACGCCGGCCCGCACGAATGTCTTCGAGGACATCGCGCTGGCTCACCGCGAGATTTACGCCCTGTACGAGATCGCGCAGGCCATGGGCAGCAGCCTCGGCGTGGCCGACACGATGGCGCTGATCTCGTCGAAGCTGAGCAACATCGTGCCGTTCTCGTGCTGCGCCCTGTTCCTGTACAACGAAGAGGCGGAAGTCCTCCGCTGCCGCTTCGCGACCGGCGTCGAGGCCGACGTCGTTCAGCAGCTCGCGATCGGCAACGGACACGGGCTCACAGGCTGGGTCGCGCGCAACCGGCGGCCGCTCGTCAACGCGCGGCCGAGCGCCGACTTCGAAGCCGCGGGGGTCTCGACGCGCACAGCCCTGCAGTCGGCGCTGGTGTGCCCCCTCATCTTCAACGAGCGATTCATCGGTACCATCTCCGTGTACCACATCGACAATGCGATTTACACCGACGATCACCGGCGGCTGCTGGATCGCATCTCCGAACAGGCGGCGGCGGTCATTTACAACTCGATCGTCTTCGAGCAGACGCAGGAAGACTCGCTCACCGACGCCCTCACCGCGCTGCCGAACACACGGTTCATGTTCATGCATCTGACGCGCGAGCTCGCGCGTGCCAACCGTTTGAAGTCCGAGGTCTCGCTCCTCGTCATGGACCTCGATAATTTCAAGGACATCAACGACACGTACGGCCACCACATCGGGGATCGTGCGTTGCGCGAGGTCTCGGTCGCGTTGCGCGCGACGATTCGGCCGTACGACATCTGCGTCCGCTACGCAGGGGACGAATTCATCGTCGTGCTGTCGGGGTGCGGCGGCGAAGAAGCCGAAGGCAAGCGCCTCGAGCTGCAGCGAGCCGTGGACGGGCTGCGCTTCGAGCCCCGGCCGGGCAAGACCCTGCCGCTGGCCATCAGCATCGGAGCCGCCGTGTTCCCACACGACGGCGAGTCCTACGAGACGCTGCTGGCCACGGCCGACAGCCGCATGTACCGGGACAAGACCCGGCGGAAACGGCACGCTCCGAGCAGCCCCCCGCCCGACGAACCGGCGCCGCGACCGGCCGCCGCAACTGGCTTCAGCGACGTCGATCTGCAGCGGGCCGCAACAGGGATCCTCTAAGAAGTCTCCAGCCTGAAGTCTTCAGTAGGGCCTCGAGGCTTGAGGCGCTCATTCGTCGATCCAGTCGGGTCCGGAACCGACAATGCCCGTCCAGACGAGCGCGAGGCCCGTGGCGCAGGCCACGAGGCTGAGGCCCTCCACCCACCAGATCTCAACGCGTCCGGACACCTGTACCCAGGCCGCGGGGGCCACGAGCGCGGTCCCGAGACCAATGGACAGGGTTCGCCGGCGCACCAGGCGAAGGAGAGCGCCACGCACGCGCCGCAGGGTGATGTTCATTCGATGGGGGCGGAGGCGCCCGGACCGGCCGATCGAACGACCGGCCGCGGGGCCCTGGCCTCGTCGCGGGCGCTAAATGCCGACGGCGTGGAATCCGGCATCCACCATGACCACTGCGCCCGTGATGGCGCGCGAAGCGGGTCCGAGCAGAAAGAGCGCAGCGTCGGCCACTTCGCTCTGATCGACGCTCCGCCGAAGCGGCGCGCGATCCCGGTACACCTGCAGGATGCTGGAAAAACCGGAAATCCCCGCCGCAGCGAGGGTTTTCACGGCCCCAGCGGAAATAGCGTTGACACGAATGTTCTGCGGCCCGAGATCGGCAGCGAGGTATCGCACCGAGGCTTCCAGCGCCGCTTTCGCAACACCCATGACGTTGTAATTGGTGAAGACGCGCTGGCTGCCGAGATAGGTCAGCGTCAGGATGCTGCCGCCGCCCCGACGCTCCATCAACGGCCGAACAGCGCGCGAGAGCGCGATGAGCGAATAGGCACTCACATCGAGCGCCACTCGGAAACCTTCGCGCGCCGTTTCCACGAAGGGACGGTCGAGCTCTTCACGCCGCGCGAACGCCGCCCCGTGCACGAGGAAGTCGAGGCCGCCGAACTCGCGGTCCAGCGTCACCGCCAGATCCGCGATCTGCTCGTCGCTCGTGACGTCGCACGGCAGGACGAGCGGATTGTCGAGCTTCGCAGCGAGCTCGCGCACGTTCTCTTCGAGGCGCTCGCTCGGGTAGGTGAGGGCAAGCCGCGCACCGGCACCCTGCGCCGCTTGCGCGATGGCCCACGAAATCGACCGCTTATTGGCGACACCCACGACGAGACCGTGCTTGCCGGCAAGGCTGGACATGGCTCAGATTTGACCGCTGATCGCCGAGAAACGAAGAGCCTTCAGTGCTACTTGGACCGCTTTCTGCCGGATCCGTGACGGTTGGCGGCGCGGGACGTCAGCGGCAGTCGGCCGTTGTTCTGTCGCGGCATGCCGCTGCGCATCGGCCCACCCATTCCGCTCCCGCCGGGTCGGTTTCCGTGAAACGGCTGCCCCCCCTGCTGATGGCGCGGGCGGAAGCGATGGGGTCGCCCCCCTGGCTGGCGAATCGTGAAATCGGGCCCCTGCCGCGGCAGCGGCGGCTGGCCTTCCTGCCGCGGAAGCGTGGCGCGAATGAGAGGGCGATGCACAGGGCCCTCCTCGCCGTCGTCGACGCGTTCGGCGGCGTCCTCCTCTTCGGGGGGTTCCGCGACAGCGTCGGGCACTTCGGACGCGGCAGCCCTTGCCGACTCGTCATTGACCGGAGCGTCAGCACCCGGCTCGCGCTCGCCGGCGACGTCCTCGGCCGGCGGCTCATGCACGACCCGCTTCGGCCCGCCAGCCAGCACCTGCGAGTACAACGCCGGCGCCGTCTCGGCTTTTCGCCTTTGGCGCGGAACTTTCGCGTGTTTGTAGTCGTGTTCGGTGTCACACGTCGTACAGCGTGTCTGCTTCACGTCGGACCCCACCATCGCAACAACCGCGTGGTTGGTGAGGCGCCGCTCGCGTGGACAGTAATCGTCCAGAATGTCACCAAGCCGAAGCTGGCGCTGCTGCATCAAGAACTCCCGAAAGAACCTCGCTGGCGGGGAAAGGGATTGCGAAAGGCGGGAGCAATCTTAGCAGAGCTGGTTTCGCCGTGGCAAGCACGAGGCGAAGTCAGCCTGCAACGCGCGACAGCCACTCCTGCGCCTCGGCCAGGGCGTCCTCCACCGCCGACGGGGCAGTCGACTGCGGAGTCCGCTTGGCCGCCACGGACACCCGAGGCGTCACGCGGTCGACGATGTCGGCCGCGAACAGGTCGCTGGCGGCGCGCCACTCTTCCAGCCTGAGCGACCCGAATTCCCGGCCCTCCGCCACGAGCTTTCTGACGAGCGCGCCGACGACCTCGTGAGCGCGCCGGAAGGGCATTCCCCGGCCGACCAGATAGTCCGCAACATCAGTGGCGAGGATCAGGCCGGATGCCGCCGCCTCCGCGCGATGGCGATTGAGCGTCAGACCGTCAACCACGGACCTGATGACCGCGAGACCGCCGTGCACGGTGTCCTCGGCATCGAACACGGCCTGCTTGTCCTCCTGAAGATCCTTGTTATAGCCGCTCGGAAGGCCTTTCAGGGTCGTCAGCAGGGCCACGAGATGCCCAAGCGCCCGGCCGGTTTTGCCCCGAACGAGTTCCAGGGGATCCGGGTTTTTCTTCTGCGGCATCATGCTGCTGCCCGTGCTCAGGGCGTCGGACAGCTCGAAGAACCCGTGTCCCTCGCCGCACAGAATGATGAGGTCTTCGGCCAGCCGGCTGAGGTGCACCATCGTCAGGGCAGACGCGTAGAGGAAGGTCGCCGCGAAGTCACGATCCGACGACGCGTCGATGCTGTTGGCGACGATGCGCGAGAAGCCGAGGTCGCGCGCCAGCGCGTCGACGTCGATGGCGTAACTGGTGCCGGCGACCGCACCGGACCCGAGCGGCAGCGCGTCAGCTTCCGCGCGGGCGGCTGCGAGCCGCTCATGGTCGCGCCTGAGCGGCGCGACATGGGCCAGAAAGAAATGCGCGACGAGCACGGGCTGAGCCGGCCGGAAATGCGTGAACGCCGGCATCAGGGCATCGGTGGCGGCCGCGGCCTGCCCTGCCAGCGCGGCAACGACGCGAGCGAGTCCCTGCTGAAGGAGCGGGACGCGCCGCCGGAGGTAGAGGCGCAGATCCACCGAGACCTGCTCGTTGCGCGACCGGCCCGTGTGGAGGCGGCGGCCGGCGTCGCCGAGCCGCTCCACGAGGAGCCGCTCGACAAAACTGTGCACGTCTTCGTCCGGGCCGTCGACGAACGCCTCGTCCGCCCGGCCACGCGCGAGAATGTCGGTGAGCGCGGCCTCGATCTGCCGGGCCTCATCGCCGGCGAGGACGCCGGCGCGCGTCAGCGCCCGCGCCCACGCAAGACTTCCGGCGACATCGTCTTCGAACAGGCGGCGATCGAAGCTGAACGAGGAGCCCCATTCAAGGGCCGCCGCATCGGGTGCGGTCTCGAAGCGCCCGGACCAGAGAGTCGTCATCGTTCCACCAGCGAGCCTTTCCGCGGCTCCGGCGCTTTCCGCGAGGAGAGTTCCACCGGCAGGCCGTAAATCTTGATGAAGCCGAGGGCCGCCGTGTGATCGAACGTATCGCCGGCATCGTAGGTCGCCAGTCCGTGGTCGTATAACGCATGGGCCGATTGCCGCCCGACAATCCGGCCGTCGCCTTTGAACAGCTTGAGGCGCACGACGCCGGTCACCCGCGCCTGGACCTTCTCCACGAACGCATCCAGGGCTTCGCGCAGCGGCGTGAACCACAGGCCGTTGTAAATCAGATCGGCGTACTGAAGGCTGACGGTCCGTGCGAAGCGGTCGAGGTCCCGGGAGATGACCAGCTGCTGCAGCTCCTTGTGGGCCGCGTGGAGCAACACCGCCGCGGGCGCTTCGTACACTTCGCGCGACTTGATCCCGACGAGACGGTTCTCCACCATGTCGATGCGGCCGACGCCGTGTGCGCCGGCAATCGTGCCGAGGCTCCCGATGAGGTCGAGAAGCGGCATCGCGACACCGTTCACTTCGACGGGGACGCCGTGTGCGAAGGCGATCTCCACGTACGCCGGCTCCGGGGGGCAGTCGGAAGGCGACTTCGTCAGCGCGTAGATTTCCGCCGGCGGCTCGATCCAGGGATCCTCGAGGACGCCGCATTCGACGGATCGTCCCCAGAGATTGGCGTCCGTGCTGTAGGGACTCTCGATCGTGGCCGGTACAGGCACTCCGCGTGCCCGCGCGTACTCGATCTCCTCGCGGCGCGTCATTCCCCACTCGCGGGCGGGTGCGATCACCTTCAGGTCGGGGTTCAACGCTCGCGTTGTGATGTCGAGCCGAACTTGATCGTTGCCCTTCCCGGTACAGCCGTGGGCGACGGCGGTTGCGTGCTCGATCTCGGCGATCTCCACGAGCTTTTGCGCGATGAGGGGGCGGCCCAGGGCGGTGGCCAGCGGATACCGGTCCTCGTAGACGGCGTCGGCCTTCAGCGCCGGCAGGATATAGTCGCGCGCGAACTCTTCGCGGAGGTCGAGCACATGCGCGCGCACCGCGCCCGCCGCCAGCGCGCGATCGCGCACGTCCTCGAGCTCCTTCCCCTGTCCGAGATCCATCGTGACGGCGATAATCTCGGCGTGATACCGCTCCTTGAGCCAGGGAATTGCCACCGACGTGTCGAGTCCGCCTGAGTATGCCAGCACGATACGGTCCATTCACATGCTCCCTGCCCCGCCACGCGGCACGCCGCACCTACAGACCTGCAAACATCTCCAGCCGTTTGACGAGCGCGGCCGCGCGCCGGCCGTCGCGGGCAATGATCAGAATCGTGTCGTCACCCGCGATCGTCCCGACCGCTTCCATCAGCTGCGCCCGATCGATGGCGATGGCGAGCGGCTGCGCCTGACCGGCCCCCGTGCGGACGACGACGAGTTGCTGCACGCGGTCGACCCGGCGCAGAAATTCGGCCGCGGCACGCTCCAGCGCGGTCAACACCGTGGCCGGGCTGGCCGTTTCGACGCCCGGCCGCTGGTAGGCGCCGTCGCCGGACCGCTTCACGAGCCCGAGCTCCTTGATGTCGCGCGAAATCGTGGCCTGCGTCGCCTCGAACTGGCGCTGATGGAGCCGGCGACGCACCTGCTCCTGGCTGTGCAGCGCTTCGCGGTCGATCAGTTCCAGAATCAGAGCTTGGCGGCGGGCTTTCATCGGCGCGGACGACTCAGGATACACGATGTCTGCATACTTAGTCACCGACTATTCATGGACGATCGTTGATCGGCCGGCACTTTTAGTGTATAAGTATGCTTCCTGATGCATACCGTTTCCAAGCCCGGCGCCGCGCCGGCCACCGTCTTCGGCACAGACAGCGCCCGCGCGCGCGTCGCGGTCGCCGGGGCGACGGGGTACACCGGGCAGGAGTTGCTCCGGCTGCTCGCCCGCCATCCGGCCGTGCAGCTCACCCTCGCGACGTCCTCGGGTGCCGCCTCGTCGGCTCGTCGGCTACCCGCCCTCGCGAGACTGTGGGACGGCGCCATCACGCCGCTCGAGCCCGCCGCGCTGAAACGGGAGGCCGACCTGGTGTTTCTGGCCCTCCCCGACCTGGCGGCTGCCGAGCTCGCTCCGACACTGGTGGAGGACGGCGTCCGCGTCGTCGACTTGTCCGGGGCCTTTCGCCTGCGTGACCAGGCGGTGCGCGCGCGCTGGTATCCAGAGACCAGTCGACTGCCGGCCGACGTGGCGTACGGGCTCACCGAGCACGAGCGCAACGCGGTACGGACCGCGCGCCTGGTCGCGAATCCCGGTTGCTACCCGACGGCGTCGCTCCTGGCGCTGGCGCCCCTGGCCGCCGCCGGCGTCCTGGTGCCGGGTGCGGACGTGATCGTCGACGCCAAGTCGGGCATCTCGGGCGCCGGCAAGACACCGTCCGAGCGCACCCACTTCTCGGAGTGCCACGGCAGCCTGTCGGCGTATGGCGTCTTCGCGCATCGGCACGGCGCCGAGATCGAACAGGGCCTGGGCCGGTCGGTCACCTTCACGCCGCACCTGGTGCCGCTCGATCGCGGGCTTCTTGCGACGATCTACGTGCGCGTTTCTCCCGGCACGACCGAGGACGCGCTGGGAGACGTCTATCGGCGCGCCTACGCCGGGGAACCGTTCGTCCGGCTCGTGGGCGCGGCGCTGCCCGAGATCAAACACGTCGCGCACACCAATTTCTGCGACATCGGCTGGCGCGTCGACCCGTCGGGCCGTGTGGTGATCGTCTCGGTCATCGACAATCTGCTGAAGGGCGCCTCAGGCCAGGCGGTGCAGAACATGAACGTGATGCTCGGCGTACCCGAGACCGCCGGCCTGCTGTGAACGGTCCGCTTGTCGTGAAGTTCGGCGGCGAGCTGCTCGAGGACCCGGCGAGCCTCCAGACGGTCGTCTCGGCCCTCGAGGCCATCGTCGGCCGCGAATCGACCGGCGTCGTCGTCGTTCATGGCGGTGGCAAGGAAATCGACGCGGCGCTGAAGCGTGCCGGCATCGAGAGGCGGCAGGTCGACGGCCTCCGGATTACCGACGAGGCCACGCTTGAGGTCGTCGTTTCGGTGCTCGCGGGCGCAGTGAATACGAGGCTTGTCGCCACCCTTGCAGCGGCAGGGGTCGCCGCGGTCGGGTTGACCGGCGCGGATGGCTGGTGCGGCCTTGCCGATCTCGCGCCGCCTCACCGATCCGTGGACGGTCGGGTCGTCGATCTCGAGCGCGTCGGGGTGCCGAGCGACGGAGCGGACATGCGGGTCCTGACGGCGCTCATGGGCGGCCGATTCGTCCCGGTGATCGCGTGCATCGGTGTGGCGCGGGACGGGCGGCTGCTCAACGTGAACGCCGATACGTTCGCGGGCCATCTCGCCGGGGGCCTTCGGGCCCGTCGGCTGGTCATCGCCGGGACGACGCGTGGTGTGCTGGACGAGACAGGCGCAACCGTTGCGGTGCTCGACTCTTCGGCCGTCGTCCGGCTCATCGAGCGGCGTACCGCCACAGCGGGCATGATCGCGAAGTTGCGAGCGTGCGAGCATGCGCTGGCCGCCGGTGTCGCCGACGTGGTCATTGTGGACGGCCGGGATCGGCCGGCCCTCGAGGCGGCCGCGGTCGACGCCACGCCGCCGGCCGCCACACGAGTCGTGCCGGCAGGTCTGAAGACCTGTGGTACGACGAGCGGAGCGTAGCCGACGATTCGGGTCACGCCAGGTACGAGAGGTCGCGCAGGGCTTGGTCCTGCCAGACGAGGATGATGCACACGACGATAGACGACATTCAAACCCTCGAATCCCGCCACGTGCTGCAAACGTACCGGCGGCAGCCGGTCACGTTCGTGCGCGGCGAAGGCGTGAGGCTGTTCGACGCCGACGGCCGGGAGTATCTGGATCTCCTCTCGGGCATCGGCGTCGCCGCGCTCGGTCACGGGCATCCGGGCCTGGCGAAGGCGCTGGCCGACCAGGCGCAGGTTCTGCTGCACACCTCGAACCTGTTCTTCCACCCGCTGCAGGGTCAGCTCGCCGAGCGCCTTGCCCACTTGTCGGGGCTCCCGCGCACATTCTTCTGCAACAGTGGAACGGAAGCGGTTGAGGCGTGCCTGAAGTTCGCGCGCCGTTACTGGTACACGCGCGGGGAGCCCCGGAGCGAGTTCGTCGCGCTCGAACAGTCGTTTCATGGCCGCACGTTCGGATCGCTGTCGGTAACCTGGGACGCGCACTATCGCGCACCCTTCGCGCCGCTGTTGTCGGGTGTCCGTTTCGTGGCGGCCAACGATTCCGCCGCGCTGCTGTCCGCCGTGTCGACCGACACCGCGGCCATCATCGTCGAGCCCGTGCAGGGCGAAGGCGGCGTGCGCCCGCTGACCCCGGCGTTCGCTGCCGCGATCAACGAAGCTTCGTCGAAGACAGGCGCCCTGGTGATTGCGGACGAAGTGCAAAGCGGCCTGGGCCGCACCGGCTACCCGTTCTATTTCGGAGCGATTGGTCTGAGGCCTCACCTCGTCTCCCTCGGCAAGGCCCTGGGCGGCGGCGTGCCGGTCGGCGCGGCCCTCGTCAGCGAGGAAGTCGCCGGAAAGATTTCCTTTGGCGATCATGGCAGCACGTATGGCGGCAATCTGCTGGCCTGTCGCGCGACGCTGTGCTTCCTCGACGAGCTGGTAGGCGGCGGATTGATCGCGCACGTCGGCCGCATCGGCCAATACTTCGAACAACGCCTCCGATCCATGGCCGCCCGGCACCACACGCTCATCGCGGACGTGCGGGGATGCGGCCTGATGTGGGGCCTGCAGCTCACCCGGGATGCCGCGCCGGTGGTTTCGGCCGCGCTGGAGCAGCGCGTCATCGTGAACCGCACGGCCGAAACGGTCGTTCGGCTGCTTCCGGCGCTGGTGATCACCGAATCGGAGGCCGAAGAGGGGCTCGGCAGACTGGACGCGGCGCTTGGCGCGGTCGCTTCGGAGGGAAGCCGTTGACCCTGAGGAAGCGGGCGCGAGTTACTGTTCGCACTGCCGACCCGTCGCAGGCCTCGAAGCTGCACGCGCTGATCGCGGCAAACCTCGAAGAAGGGCGCCTGCTCCCGCGGGAACTGGGCGACCTCACGGCACACGCCGAACGATTCGTCGTCGCCATGCGGGGCCGGAAGGTTGTCGGCTGCGCCGATTTGGTGCCGCTCAGTCCTCACGTGGCGGAAGTGCGTTCCCTTGCGGTCGACGCGGACGCCCGCGGCGGCGGTATCGGCGGAGTGCTCGTCGAGGAACTGCGGCAGCGGGCGCGCCGGGAAGGCTTCGAGAAGCTCTGCGCTTTCACGCACAAGCCCGGTTATTTCAGCCAGATGGGATTCTCGATCGTCCCGCATTTGTGGCTGCCAGAGAAGATCTTCACCGACTGTGTGCAGTGTCCGATGTTCCGCCGCTGCGGACAGTACGCCATGCTCCTGCCGCTCGACGGCCAGTCGGAAGCGGTCGATCGGGACTCGCTCGTCGCCATCCGCCACGCATGACTCTCTCAACGCGCGAAATCCTGGAGACGTTGTCGGGAGGCGTCACGACGCCGCGAGGATTCCGCGCCGCCGGCGTCAGCGCCGGCATCAAGGCGCGGGGACTGGACCTCGCGCTCCTGGTCTCGGACCAGCCGGCGACTGCCGCAGCGGTCTTCACGACGAACCGGGCACAGGCGGCACCGATCGTGGTGTCGCGCGATCACCTGCAGCGGTCCGGCGGCCTGGTCCGCGCGATTGCCGTCAACAGCGGCTGTGCCAATGCGTGCACGGGCGAGGCAGGCCTCCAGGTGGCGCGCGACATGGCGGCCGAAACCTCGCGGCTGGTCGGGTGCCCCGTCGAGCAGGTGCTGGTCTCCTCGACGGGGGTCATCGGCGTCGCGCTCGACATCGACAAGGTTCGGCGCGGCCTTCAAGCCGCCGTCGCCGCCCTCGGCGGCGATCACGGCGCCCTGGCGGCCCGCGCCATCATGACGACGGATCCATTCCCCAAGGAAGCGGCGGCGCGGGTATCGATCGGCGGGCGCGAGATCGCGATTGGCGGCATGGCC
>Ga0209343_10005783_pt1 | contig 14902 bp, 16 predicted proteins | sample RifCSPlowO2_02_FD_184026 | JGI IMG/M metagenome (GOLD analysis project Ga0209343, IMG submission 184026) | Groundwater microbial communities from Rifle, Colorado - Rifle CSP2_plank lowO2_0.2 (SPAdes) (version 2) | ecosystem: Environmental > Aquatic > Deep subsurface > Groundwater | place... | reverse complement strand
CGCCGACGAAACCCGTGGCGTTCTCGCAGCCATGCATGTGCCTCTCGCTGAAGGACAGGTTGCCACGACCGGGGAGAACGCCGCCGCAGCGGCCGGTACAATCGGATATCCGGTTGCCGTCAAGCTCGCCTCGCGCCGGCTCGTCCACAAAAGCGATGTCGGAGGCGTCCGTCTCAACCTCATGGACGAGCGCCAGGTACGGCAGGTCTTCGAGGAGATACGCGATCGGATGAAGAAGGACGGAACACTCGACGACATGGACGGCGTGCTGGTGCAGCCGATGATCACCGAAGGAGTCGAGACCATGATCGGCGCGACGCGGGATCCTCTGTTCGGGCCGCTGATCGCGTTCGGACTCGGCGGGATTCACGTCGAAGTGCTCGGCGACGTGCGGTTCCGCCTCGCGCCGCTGACCGACCGCGACGCAACAGAATTGGTGAAGGAGATCAAAGGCTATCGGTTGCTGGAAGGCTATCGCGGCCGGCAGCCGGCCGATCTGCAAGCGATCGAAAACGTGCTGCTGCGCATCTCCCGGCTGGTCGAAGCGGCTCCGGAGATCGCGGAGCTGGACCTGAATCCCGTTTTCGCCCTGCCGCCCGGGCAGGGATGCCTCGTTGCGGACGCGCGGGTGAAAGTCGGCTGACGCTCCCGCGAATCAGCGGGAGGCGGGCTCTCCCACTTTGTATTCCAGATGGCAGGCCATGCAGGTCTTGAGCATCCCGTTCAAGCGGGGCAGGATCTGCTTCATGTCCCTGGTCGGTATGATCGCGGCCAATTCCTTCCCCGCCTGCACGTGCGCCAAGGCGAGGGTCTGATAGGCGGGAGGGATGGCTTCCATTTTCTGTCTCGTGATGACATGCCGGCGCGCGAAAAATCCTACATGGGCTTCCATCACCCCCTTGGCCAGCGTGAAGTCCTCGTCCGCCAGTGCCCCCACGAGCACCTGGACTGTTTCAAGATGCTGCATCATGACCTCGCGATGCGCCCGGTCGGCCTCCTGCGGCAGATGAACGGGTGTCCGCGTATCGGGCACCTCCCCCATCAATGGAGGGGGCTCAGGAAGCTTCTGCCGATCCGCGCACCCGGACCAGAGAACCGGTCCCGCCAGAGCCAGCATCAACACACAGCCGGTCTTGTTCATGCCTTCACCTTCTCCCAATAAGAATCGACCCGATCCTGAATATGCTTGATCGCCTCCTCCTGCCTCGCCGGCTCGAACAAATGCCGGAACCGGCCCTGCAGCTTGAGATACTCTTCGACCGGCCTGCGCTTCGGCACATAGGTATGGGTCACTTCGCCGTTGATCGCTTCCTTGAGCGGCCAGATGCCGCACTCCACGGCCAGCCTCGCCACGTCCGGCGTATAGGCCGGATCGAACAGCCAGCCGGTCGGGCAGGCCGCGAAGGCCAGGAAGAGCTTGGGGCCAGGATAATCCGCCGCGCGCGCAAACTTCTCTTCGAGATCGAGCGGAAAGCGCGGCGACACCGTCGCCATGTACGGAGGCCTGTGCGCCCGCCAGATTTCAAAGATGTCCTTCTTCTCCTGGGTCGAGCCGGCCGGGTGTTGCACGCTGCAGGGCGACGTGGTCGTGCGCGCGCCGTAGGGCGTGGATGGACTCAACTGGACCCCGGTGTTGCCGTAGGCTTCGTTGTCGTAACAGAAGTAGTAGAAATCGAGCTTTCTGGTGATGGCCCCGGAGGTCGACGAGAGGGCCATGTCGTAGGTGGAGCCGTCGCCGGCCAGCACGACGACTTTTACATCCTCGTCCTTCGGCAGCCGCCCCTTGGCGATCAACACGTCGAGGGCGTCACGCACGCCCTGCGCGCCGGCCGGCGCCGATCCCATTGTCGTATACAGCCAGGAGGCGTCGAGCGGAGTGAACGGGAAGGAAGCCAGGTTGGTAAAGCACCCGGCGGCGTTGATGTAGACGACGCGGCTGCCGAGCACCTTTGACGCCAGCCGCAGGGATTCCAATCCGCCGCACCCGGCGCAGAGCGGCGTCCCCGGGAAGACGTGTTCCTCGCGGGGGATCTGATGCAGCTCCTTGAAGATGTGCGGTTCCCAGGTCATGCCGCTCTCACTTGCCTGTCTTGAGATCGTGCGCGAGATACTGCAATTGCTCCATCTCGCGATGTTCGCCTTCCGTGTAGAGCAATACCGGCCCGATGCCGGTCCCGCGGGCCCCGGCCTCCGCCGTCTGCTCGAAGACTGAACGGAATTCGCCTTCCGAGATGTTCTTGCCACCCAGACCTCCGATAAACGAACAGAGCGCCCGCGGCCGCTGGGCTCCGTGATAGAGACAGGCGGCAATCTCCTGATACAGGATGCCGCCCTGCCCCGGAGCCAGGTTCTGATCCAGCACTGCCACGGCCCGGCGGCCCTGCAGCGCCTGGCGGATGGCCTCGGCCGGCCACGGGCGGATCACGCGGAGCCGGAGCAGGCCCACCCGTTTGCCCTCCGCCCTGGCCGCATCGACCGCCGCCTTCCCCTTGCTCGCAAAAGCGTTCGTCATGACCAATACATCCTCAGCATCGTCGAGCTTGTATGCCTCGACCAGGCCATACCGACGGCCGAAGAGCCGTTCGAATTCAACGGCGGCTTCTTCATGTACTTGAAGTCCGTTCATCGCCGCCAGATGCATTTGATGCCGGAAGTAACTGTAGACGGACCCGCCGAAAACCGCCGGGCCGAGCGCGCGGGGAGCCGATCCCTTGAACCCCAGATGAGCCGGCCGGAACGGCGGCAGGAACGTTTTCACCGCCTGCGGGTCGGGGACGATCACCGGCTCGCGGGTGAAGGACAAGTAGAACCCGTCGAGATTGACCATGGCCGGCAGGCAGACACGCGGATCCTCCGCGATGCGATAGGCCATGAGTATGGAATCCAGCACTTCTTGGCAGGTTTCGGCGTGGATTTGCAGAAACCCGGAATCTCTCGCCGCCAGCACGTCGTTGTGATCCGGTTCCAGCGTGATCGGAGAGGCCAGCGCACGCGAGACGTTTACCAGCACGAAGGGGACCCGCCAGCCGGCCACGGTATACAGGACCTCGAAGGCATGGAGGAGTCCCTGGCTCGACGTCGCCGTGAACACGCGGGCGCCCGTCGCCGCGGCGGCGCCTGCCGCAGTCATCATCGAGTGTTCCGAGTCCAGGGTGACGAAGCGGGCGTTGACCTCTCCGCTGTCGCACCATTTGGACAGCGTTTCGACGATTTCCGTTTGCGGAGTGATCGGAAAGCCGGGGATATAGTCCACATCGGCCAGACGAGCCCCCCAGGCGGCGGCGAGATTGCCGGTCATCATCTGGCTTGTCTGGTTCATCTTGTTCATCTGGTTTGTTTGGTTTGTGTGGTTTGTCTGGTTTTTCCGGAACAACAAAACAAACCATATAAACCAGAAAAACCCGTTCCGCGTTTCACGTGTTATTCGCCGCTTCCGTTTCCCGCTCGACCGTCATGGCATCGGTCGGGCAGACTTCGACGCAGTCGAGACACCCCTTGCAGTGCGGGTAATAGATCGCCGGCTTCCCGTCCGGCTTGATCGTGATCGCGCCCTCCGGACAATTGGCAAAGCAGAGCCAGCACCCATTGCATAATTCTGGATTCAGAACGGGCCGAAACGTCCGCCATCCGCTCATTGACCGGATCGCTGAATTGGGACCCGCCGTAATGCCGGCGGTTCCTTTCGTCGGGGGTTCATATGTCGGCGCTCGAAGCTGCGCCACGGCCATGGCTTGCCGTGCGCCTACGTCCAACTCCACCGGCTGAACCGCCTCAAAGCACCGGGCGGCCACGGTTTGATTGCGCTCGATCACCGGGGGGGCCAGCCCGAGATCCGTCAGCTCCCGTGCGATCGCCTCGCGAATTGATCCCTGGCGGAGTCCAGCGAGCCGTCCCGCCACCGCGCCGAGGAGGGCGCTGATGGCGCCCCGCTTGCCGAAATGTTCCAGCGCGATCCCGGTGAGATCCAATGTCGTCACGCGGCCGGGAATGGAAAATTGGGCGCGCGCCTGATCGGCCGCAAGCGGAGAATTGACGAACACCACCGTCCGTTCGTCCACTCCCTCCAGCACGCGGGCGGAGGGATCCGGAATGAGCGAGGCATCGGCGATCATGACCAGGTCGGGGCGCGCGATGACGCCCCGCTCGCGGATCGGCTTGCGATCGATGCGCGTGGACGCCGACACCGGCGCGCCCCGCCGTTCCGCTCCGTAGAGCGGCGAGTCCTGCGCGGTGAACCCTTCCAGGAACGCAGCGGTGCCGGCGATCCGGCTGGCGGTCTTCGCCCCCTGCCCTCCTCGCCCGTGGAACCTGATGCTCACCATATAGATCAGTCCTACTTTAGAAGAAGACCAAGCAAAGGCGGTACCACAAGGAAGAGCAGCAAGAGCATATGGCATATGGCTAATGGCTTGGAGCCAAATGGTTTTTTCCCCGGCCACACGCCATCAGCTATACGCTCTTATGGCCGCTCTCCCCAGGGGGGAGCCTTGCTACAGACTGACCGGTAACGCTGTAGCGGAAGGCTACAACTCAGATTTGGAGATCAGGGCGTCTGCTCTTGCTGAGCGCAACATTCGTCTCCGCCGCCCATGGGTCCTCGACGACCGCCGCCTCGAGGGCCGTGGCCTCCGGAAAAAGTGCGCAGGTAGCGCATGACCGTCCAGATTTCCTCATCCGTCAATTGACCGTTGAACCCGATCATCGCCGTGCCCGGTGATCCATTTTTGATCACCCAAAAAATTTCTCCCTCGGTGCGATGCCGCCAGAAACCGTGATGATGAAAATTTCGTGGAGACGGATTCAATTCGCCCGCCACCGGTCCGTCGCCGCGGCCTTCTTTGCCGTGGCAATTGACGCATCCGCCCTTGCCCTCGTAGAGGACTTTCCCCTTTTCAGTCACGTCAGGCGAGTCAGGCAGCGGGCTCGTCAGGGCACGCGCCTCCGCCAGCTTGTCGTCCGGCACGCGCGGCGGCATGGGATGGCGTTCGGCGGCCAGCACCGGGATTGTCACACCGAGCACGACTGCCATGACAATCAGCCACGGCAACATGTCGTCAATTTTAAAAGACGACACTTTTATCCCTCTGTGTGATTGCGTTGATGTAGTCCGGCATCCCTTTGATCATTGCACCGGCGATCAAGTCGCCAGCTCCGATCTGACGTGCCACCGCGCAGGCGCCGCAGACCCAAATGGGAATGCCGGCTTTCTGCACCGCCGTTAACAGGTCCTTGAGCGGCGTCAAATTGACGCCCGTCACATGATCAGCCGTGCCTTTTCGCGCCAGCGTGACCGACTCGTTCCACAGCCACACGACGACGTCATGTCCCTGTTCCTTCGCTGTTTTCGCGGCCATGAACGGGAGGGTGGCCATCGTCGGATCGTCCGTTCCCCTGCTGCCGGAAATGATCAAGGTCGCCATGAGTCCCGCCTCCTCCCTCTGCGTCGGATTACTTTAGACTGCCCAACCAGGCCCGGACATCCGCAATCTCCTGCGCATTAAGCGCGGCTTCCCATGCCGGCATCGCGCCGCGGCCGTGCAGCACCGTCTCCCAGAAACGGTCCTCGTCGCCAAGAATCGGATTACCGGACAGCTTGGGACCGACGCCGCCGATCGCGCCGCTGCCGTGGCAGGCCTGGCAATTGTGCGCATAGACGACTTCGCCGTGAGCGGTCTCGCCGGGAGGACGGCCGGCTGCCGCAGGTGTTTCCACACGCAAGGGTTCCGCCGCATGCTCCGGCTCATGGGCCGGTTCCTGATCCGGCACGTCGGGATGGTAGCGGGCGGACAAATAATCAGCCAGCATCACCGCTTCTTCCTTCGATACTTCGGCGCCCCAGTGAGCCATTTTGTCGATCGTCGCCTCCCAACGGCCACGATCGAGCCGCTGTTGCGTGACCAGGTCGGTGCTGTGGCAGACGGCGCAGCGGGATAACAACAGGCCTTCGGCACGAAGATTCGCACTTGCGGGCGGCTCATTGGTCGCCGTACTGGACGGTGCGCCGACGGAACAGCCGCAGATCATAAGCAAGCAGAACAGGGCAGGGACAGGCGTCCAAGGGACTGGCTTCGGCCGAAGGCCGGTGCCTGTCCCTGTTCGTCCCTCGGTTCCACTCGGGACGACCCTGAGCCTGTCGAAGGGTCGAACGGGGACTGACACCTTTCTCCACGGTGTCTGTCCCCGTCTCATGCTGTCACATCCACGGTGATACGATCCCACCCGTTCCAGAGGAATCCGCTGGGATTCCACGGTGACCGTTCCGGTTGCGTGTGCCCTCGATCGTCCGTCGCTCGGCACAGCAGCCCATACGATCCGGGCCGCGGCGCGCGCCAGGCATGTTCCCACGTCCGCCAGGCATAGGGGACATCGTCCCCCGTCAGCCGGGCCTTGGACCAGGTCCGTCCCTCGTCGGCCGACAGCTCCACCGAGACGATCCGCCCCTCCCCCGTCCACGCAACCCCCTGCACCACGATCTCGCCGTTCGCCGTGCCGCCGTCATGAGGACTCGTGATGAGTGACTTCACGATCATCGCTTCGACAGGCCGCAGGTCGGCGGGTTTTATCTGCTCACCGGGCTGGACAGGCCGGGCCGGATACCGATAGGCCGTCTGCATGTAATAGCCGGGCGCTTCCGTCTCGCCAAGCGTCAGGTCGGTGAGCCATTTCACGCAGGCATCCGCCATCCAGCCCGGCGCAATGAGCCGCAACGGCGCGCCGTGCAGAAGCGGGAGCGGCTCTCCGTTCATCTGGTAGGCCAGGATCGTATCGGGGTGCAGGGCCTTCTCGAGGGGAATGCTCCGGTGGAATAACGGCGTGCTGGGCAGGACCGGCCGGTCCGCGCCGAGCAGGTGAAGGTGCTTTGCCTTCGCCTGGACGCCGGCTTTCGCGAGCACATCGCGCAGCTGCACGCCCGTCCAGCGCGCGTTGCCCACGGCTCCCTTTCGCCATTGGACCCCTCCGGCGCGCGGCCGGTAGAACGCGCGGCCGTTGCCGCTGCACTGCACGACCGCGGTGACGTTCACTTCCTCGAAACGCGAGAGATCGGACAGGCTCAGGCTGAGTTCGCGCGCGACCAGCCCCTTGACGCTGAGCCGCCAGGACGCCGGATCGATCCGGTCTGAGGGAGGCGGCCCGAAATGGCTGCGCACGAAAAACCGGTCGTTCGGCGTGATCCACGACGCGAAGGCCTCGACCGGCGTCTCCGCATCGTAGGGGCGGCTGACTTTCGTGATCAGCTTCTCGGCCGCCTCCGCCTCACCGGAGTCCCGGAATATGGAAAGCCCCGCGGCCGCGCAGGCCAACCCGCCGGCGGCCAGTTCGATGAACCGCCGGCGTGAAACAAACCCGTCCCGGCCGTCGCGTCCCATCACTTCGCCAGAGTTCGCAGATAGTGGATGAGCTGCCAGACCTCGTCGTCCGGGAGCCCCGAGAAGGGCATCATGCCGGTGCCGGGCGACCCGTTCTTGATGACCCAGAACAGTTGCCCGTCCGGAAGGTCCTTCATCGTGGCCCCGCACGTGAAGTTGCGCGGCGGCGGCATCAGCCCCATTGCGGCCGGCCCGTTGCCGTCTCCCTTCGTACCGTGGCAATTCATGCAGGCCAGCGGCTTGGCCGTCTCCATGAACAGTTTTTTTCCGGCCTGCACATGCTCGGCGGACGCAGGCAGTGGATTGTTTTTCGCAAGAAACTCGTCGGGTGCCTGCTGCGTCTTGCGCGGCTGCGGACAGACGCCGGAAGGCCCGCCCGTCGCCGGCGCGGCGGCGGCCGCCTCGGCGGCTCCGCCTTTGAATGTCGCCTTTAAGTAGGCGATCACGTCCGCGACGCCCTGCTGGCCGATCGTGAGGTTCCAATAGGGCATGCTGGTGGATTTCCCGACCGCGCGCCCGCCATGGTTCACCACATTGTAGAGATACTCCATCGGCAGCTTGTCGAAGGCCATGTTGGCGTGCACCGCCGGCTTGGGCTCCAGGCCGGAAGCGGCGGGGCCGTCGCCCTTGCCGGTCGCGCCGTGGCATTGCGAACAATATTCCTTGTAGATCAACTTGCCGCGATCCACGCTCGCATTCTGAAATTCCTTGCTCGTCCAGGGCTCGTAATACTTGAAGTCCTTCACGCCCTGCACGGCCAGGAATCCGATGACGGCGCGCAGTTGCGGCTCGGTGGCATCCGCCAGAAACTCCCCGCTGTGCGGATTGAAATCCTGCGGATTCTGTCCAAAGCGGAAGAGCCAGTCCATGTTGTACCGGCGCCCGGACTCCACCAGCGACGCGCTCTGCGGTCCGCCGACGATTTTGCCGTTCTCTTCGATGACGTGGCAGCCGATGCAGGCATGGGCCTTGTAGGCCCCGCGCCCGAACTCCACCTCCATGGCCGTCACCTTCGAGACGTCGAACGCGCCGACCTTCACGCGGCGGTCCTTGTAATGTTTGTCGAAATAGTCCGCCAGCGAGCTGGCGTCGGATTCCGAGACAACCGGATGTTTCGTCTCCTCCTGGGACAGGTCCCAGCGATAGCCCTTGGCGTACAGCGGCGCCTCTTTCCCGGTCAGCCACCCGATCAGCCAGGACCGCTGGTACTTGCTCCCCGCCCACATGAGATCCGGCGCTCTCAATTTGAACCGGGAGTCCGGTTTGCCCTCGAACCGGTGGCAGGAGGCGCAGGAATTCTTGATGAGCTCCTTCGCCCGCGACTGGTCGCCGGCGCGAAGCTGCTGGGACGACAACAGCCCCACGAACAGCACAGCCGCGGCCGCGACGTACACGCCAAGCCCCCTGACCGCTGGAAAGATGCCTCGCTGCATTGGGATCCTCCTGGTAAAATCCGTTCCCCGGTTGTCAGAGCCTGGTCGCAGGAAAAGGATTCACGCTTTCACGGCGTCACGCCCTCACGCCCCCTCCTGGAGATCGATCCGAATGGCCGGCGGAACCGCAATGGACTGGTGCACGGTGCAGCCATGGGCTACTTTGAGCAGACGTTCCCGCTGGTCGGGCGTCAATTGTGCCGGCAGGTTGATGCGCATGGACAGGGACCCGACCCGGTGCGGCTGCTCGGCGTAGGACCATTCCGCGTCGACCGTGAAGCCCTCGCAGGCAATCTTGTGCCTCGCGCAATAGCGCCCGACGAAGTAGCCGATGCAGGAGGCCAGGGAGCCGACGAACAGTTCAACCGGGCTCATGCCGGCATCCTGCCCGCCATCCTCCACCGGCTGATCGGCCACAACCGTGTGCGACCCGCTGGTGATGTCGAATCTCGAGCCGCCTTTATACGCGACCGTCATGTTCATGGCAGGCAGTTTACGCTCCTTATCGCCAGGAGCCGGCCCATGTCCGCGTTACGGCTTGCCGGCAGGCTTTGCCGGACAGGTGTTGATTCCCAACAGCGTCCACGCCGGACAATAGCCGATCGCGCCGGTCACCAGCGCCACGGCGCCGACGACATAGGCCACGTACATGCCCGCTTCCGGAAGGCCGGCCAGCGCGCCTGCGGCAATCAACGCAATCCCGATCACGATCCGAATCCCCCGTTCCGTTCCGCCAACATTACAAGTCATGGCTGCCTCCCTTGGTTCAATCCACCACCTACCCCTGAGAGGATCGCCTGCAGAAAAGGATTCGCGACCCCCGCCGGCGTCCTCCCTAGATACGTTGCGAGGATCGTGCCGCGCGCGCAGAGACCTCATCTCAAATTGTTCGCTGAAACAGCAGCTTGCAAAGAGTCTATGAGTCCGGTACAGCCTGTGCCGAGAAAGGCAACAGGCAAAGCGGCAGGACTGGTGCGAAACGCAACAGAGGAAACAGGCTCACGGCCGGAAAGAATATTGACAAGCGCGCGAGGCTCCTGCATATCGTGTCCCTGCATCCTGAGATTCGCGTGGAGAAATCCGGTCCGCGGCAAGAACAGAAGGAGAGAGCATGATCGGTATCCTGGCCGGAGGCGTCGGCGGATAAGGCCGGAACCCGCATGGCCCCTCCCTACCATACGAACCAGGGACGCCGCTATCCGCCCGGCGCCACCGTGCGGCGCGACGGCGTCAATTTTTCCGTCTTCAGCCGCCACGCGACCGGCGCGGAGCTGTTGCTGTACGAGGACTGCCGCAGCAAACGCCCGTTCCAGATCATCCGCCTGGACCCCGGCCTCCACCGCACCTTCCTGATCTGGCACGTTCTGGTGGAGAACCTCCCCGCGGGAACCCATTACACATGGCGCCTGGACGGTCCGCACGACATGGAAGGGAGCGGGATCCATTTCGATCCCCGGAACGAGTTGCTCGACCCCTGGGCGCACGCGGTCAACCCCTGCCTGTGGGACCGCTGGCGTCACATCAGCGAAGGGCCCCAGCCACACCGTTCCCTTCGCGCCGTGGTACCGGCGGACGCCGGCTACGACTGGGAGAGCGACGCGCCGCTGTGCGTTCCTTCGGATCAGATGATCGTCTATGAGCTGCACGTGGGCGGGTTCACACGCCACCACTCCTCCGGCGTCAGGCACCCGGGCACTTTCTCCGGCCTCGTCGAGAAGATCCCGTACCTCCGGAGCCTCGGCATCACGCATGTGGAGCTGCTGCCCGTGATGGCCTTCGACGAGCAGGACACGCCGCGCCAGTTGGTCGCCCACGGCCTCAAGAACTCCTGGGGGTACAGCACCCACAGCTTCTTTTCCCCTCATCCAGGCTACTGCGTGACACCCCACCGGGGGACGCATCGCACCGAGTTTCGCGACATGGTCAAGGCCTTCCACCGGGCGGGCATCGGAGTGATCCTGGACGTGGCGCTCAGTCACACGGCGGAGGGGGGAGCCGCAGGGCCCTGCCTGAACTTCAAGGGATTTGTCAGCGACATCTTCTATCACAGGGACCGAACGGACCGCCGCTCCTATAAGGACTACACGGGCTGCGGCAACACGGTGAATGCCAACCATCCCTTCGTGGCCGACTTCATCATTGACTGCCTGGAGTATTGGGTGACCGACATGCATGTGGACGGGTTCCGGTTCGACCTGGCCAGCGCCCTGGCTCGAAGCGAGGACGGGCAGGCCATCGCCGACCCCGCGGTGCTCTGGGGCATCGAGCTGTCCGGCGTGCTGGCCGGCACCAAAATCATCGCCGAGGCCTGGGATGCGGCGGGGCTCTATCAGGTCGGCAGTTTTCCAGGCTACCGCTGGGCCGAATGGAACGGCCGCTACCGGGACAGCGTGCGCCGGTTCGTACGCGGGGACCCCGGCCTGACGGGCGAGGTGGCCACCCGCATGGCCGGAAGCAGCGACCTCTACCAGGCCAAGTTGCGCCTGCCCATCAACACCGTCAACTTCGTCACCTGCCATGACGGGTTCACCCTCTGGGATCTGGTCAGCTACAACCGGAAGCACAACGAGGCCAACCGGGAGGACAACCGGGACGGAGTCGACGAGAACTTCAGTTGGAATTACGGCACGGAGGGAGAGCCGGACGACCCCGCGATCCTCGTCCTGCGGCGGCGGCAGTCGAAGAACCTGCTCGCGATCCTCCTGCTGAGCCAGGGCATTCCCATGCTCCTGGCCGGCGATGAAGTCCTGCGCTCCCAGCAGGGCAACAATAACGCCTGGTGCCAGGACAATGAGCTCGGGTGGCTGGATTGGCGCCTGACCGAACAGAACCAGGAGATGCTGCGCTTCGTGCGGGAGATGATCGCCCTGCGCCGGCGTCACCCCAGCCTCCGCCACCGCCGCTTTCTCGGCGGCATCACGCGTCCAGGCGACCTATTGCCGGATGTCCAGTGGCACGGGGAACGGATCGGAGCGCCTCCGTGGGACGATCCGAAGGCCCGGATCCTCGCCCTGACCCTGGGCGGGACTCATGCAGGAGAAGAGCCGCTGCACATCATGCTCAACATGACGAACGAGACCCGCAGTTTTGATCTGCCCGCGCCGGACGGTCTCGCCTGGTTCCGGGCGGTGGACACCGGCCTGCCTTCTCCGCAGGACGTCACGCGCCCGGCCGAGCAGGTCCGGATTTCCGGCCACACCTATCAACTGATGCCCCGCAGCGTCACAGTGCTGGAGGGACGGAGGTAACCTGGTCGGTTCATGATGCGTCCCGCCGGGACGCGCGCGCCGCTGATGATATCGAACATCGTTCCTCTCCTGGATGTCACTTTCATGGTCATGGCGTTCCCGCTCCACCGGGAAGGCGGTGCGCCAGCCAGATGCACAGCGCCCCCATCGGGGCCGCCAGCCAGATGCCGGCGATGCCCAGCTCTCCGTGCAGCGTCACCGCCCCGTAGCTGCCGACCGCCAGCAGGTGTTCTTCCAGTTCTGGAAACAAGAACGCGAAGACCATCGCTCCAACCAGACCGCCCGCGATCGTCATCCAGGCGTCGGGTTTCCCCTCGGCCGCCGCCGCCAGGGCCGTTCCCGGGCAATAGCCGCTCACGGCAAAGCCGACGCCGAAAATCGCCCCCGCCAGCAGAATGCCGAGGACGTACAGCTCTTTCACCTTCATATTGGCCAGGCCCAGCAGGTCGAGCAGGTGCACGCCGAGCATCCCGACGCCGATGGCCATGAGGATGAGCTTGATGATCGTCAAATCTTTCAAGCGCAGCGCATTGACGATTTTCGTATGGCTCGAGGCGCCGGACAATTGCAGCACGGCCCCGAACGCAGCCCCCAGGACCAGGCCGAGCAGGAGTTTCACCGCTTCGCCTCCCGGTCAGGATACATCCACTTCGCAGTCGCGATCGCGCTGATGAACAGGGCCGTGGAAAACAGGAACGAGCTGACCGCCAGCTGCGACACCCCGCTGATCATGTGGCCGGACGTGCAGCCCCCGCCGAAGCGCGCGCCGAACAACAGGATGAATCCGCCGAGAAACGACCACAGCAGCCGCTTGCCCGGCGAAGGGCCGAACCGCGCAGCCCATTCCCGCGGCACGAGTCGCGGGCTGAACCGGTTCGTCGCCAGGGCCGCAAGAAAACCGCCGAGCGGAATGCCGAGCACGAAGAAGAATTCATAGGTGGCCAGCGTCCATCCTTCCGCCGTCTGCGCCAGATAGGGGCTGCGCGCCGCAAGGTCCGGCGCGACCGCGTGCAGCCACACCCCGTCGAACACGACGTACTGCGTCGAAACGCCGATCGGCTGGACCAGGCCGGTGGCCACGGTCAGAATCGCCCCGATCGCGAGCCCTCCGGCCCACCACGGCATCACCGGCTCGACGCCTGTGTGCTTGCGCATGTCTCACACCTCTGCGTCTTTCTCCATCCTTCCCTCTACCCCTCTATCCCTTTACCCCTTTACCCCTGTTACCCCTTACCCCTCTACCCCTGTACCCCTCTACCCCTGTTACCCCTTACCCCTTTACCCCTTCTTCAATAGGGCGCATCGGCCGGTCTCCCGCCTTGCGGCCAGTCTCCCGCCTTGCGCGCAAAGTCGGGCCGTGGCTGACTGTTGATGAAGGCTGCGAGGTCGTGGGCTTCGTCATCGGTCAGCGTTCCTCCCTGCCCGAGCGGCATGCTGGCTTTGATGAAGGAGGCGGCCAGGCTCACCCGCGCCATTCCGGCCGCGATATTGTACGAACCAGGTCCCCACACCGGCGGGCCGGTGACCATGCCCTGACCGTCTTCGCCATGGCAGCCGGAGCAACGTTCGGCAAACAGCGCCTTGCCCTTCAGGGGATCGGGCCTGTGAGTCAATGCGATTCTGTGAAAGCCGCGCCATGAACGGGCGGCTTCTTTCGACACTCCCTGGGAAAGCCAGGTGATGTACGCCACCAGCGCCCGTTGCTCACGCCCGCCCCGCGGCAGCGGCCTGCCGTTCATGCTTCGCTCAAAACAATCGTCCAGACGATCCTCAAGGGTGTTCATCCTGTTGTTGCGCGCCCGATACTCCGGGTACAGCATCGTCAATCCGACGAACGGCGCAGCGCCGAGCCGGCGTCCCGCATCCAGGTGACAGTTCGCGCAGTTCAGTTCGTTGCCGACGTAGGCGCGAGCCTGATTCCGGGTGTCGGTCACCAGGCGATGCCCGAACCGGATGAGGCCGCCTTCCGCCGTGGCCGGAATGGCGTCCGGATCGAGTGGAGCAAAAATGATTTCAGCCGTCGGCGATGCCGACGACAGTTCATGGTCATCGGTCTCGACCGCCGCACAGCCGGCGAACAGCGCGGCCATGCTCCAGAACGCGACTGCCGGCCACCGCCTGTTCATGCTGTTACCCTGCCGGACGCTTGAGGCTCAGCATGTAGCTCGTCAGGTCGTTGAGCTCCTGCTCGGTCAGCGGCAGCTTGGGCATGATCGAGCCGGGCGACACCGATTGCGGGTCCCGGAAGTGACGCAGGTGCCACTCGCGCTCCGGCCTCGCATCCCCGACGAACGACAGGTCCGGCCCCACCGCGCCGCCCTCCCCGTGAATGCGGTGGCAGCCGGTGCAGCCAAAGCGGGCCGCGATCGCCTTGCCGTGCGCGACGGCCGGGTCGGTCCGCTTGACCGCGTAGAGATTCTTGACCGAAATGCCCAGCAGCGTGAAGACGACCACCAGAAACAGCGCGCCCAGCGTCATGGCGATGGGACGGGAAGCCGGACTCCGGGACTTCCGGCGGTCGATGAACGGCCAGAAGAGCATGCCCAGGACAACGAGCAGCGGTAGAATCCACGTCGCGACCGGCTCGAGCGGCCCGTGCACGTACTTCAGCAGCTCGTAATAAAAGAGGAAATACCATTCGGGAACGGGGACAAAGCTCGTGTCGGACGGATCGGCCTTGTCGGTGAGCGGCAGGGGAACGAAGATGGCCATGGCCGCGACGACGAGGAACACGCCGAGCATGACCACGGCATCCATGTACACTTGCCGGGGATAAAAGGTTTCGCTGATCCGCACGCGCCGCTCGACGGGTCCCGGCACCGCTTGCGCCGGCGGCGCCTGGGGTTGGGCGGCG
>Ga0209343_10005782_pt1 | contig 14903 bp, 13 predicted proteins | sample RifCSPlowO2_02_FD_184026 | JGI IMG/M metagenome (GOLD analysis project Ga0209343, IMG submission 184026) | Groundwater microbial communities from Rifle, Colorado - Rifle CSP2_plank lowO2_0.2 (SPAdes) (version 2) | ecosystem: Environmental > Aquatic > Deep subsurface > Groundwater | place... | reverse complement strand
TTCATCGACATCGCGACGAAGAGGAAGGTCGTGCTGGTGCCACTCGGCAGCAAGGAATTTGCCAAGGCCGTGGCGGACGCTTATGTGCACATCGCCAAGTATCAATCGCTACTGAAGAGATAGTTGCTCCAGCCTGATTGTTTTGAGAGTGTTTGCAGGATGATCGAAACCATCGACATTGCACACTGCACCGGCTGCGGCATCTGCGATCTGGTCTGCCCGGCCGACGTGATCCACATGGAGGACGTCGCCCGCGAAACCGAAGTGCAGGGCCTGGCTCAGCACAAGCTGCTTCCGGTGATCAAGTTCCGCGAGCATTGCATCACCTGCTTCAGCTGCGAGATATTCTGCCCGGAGACGATCGTCGACGTGCATCCGGTCGTGAAGAACCGGCCGCGAGCCTGGTGAGGGCCGAGCGGTGAGATCATGAGCGAGTTCGGCGGCACCCTCATCGACACGGACATCCTGGTCATCGGCGCCGGGGCGGGTGGCCTGCTCGCGGCGCTGTCCGCCAAGCGCCACGGCGCGCCGGGCACGCGGGTGTCGATCGCCGATACCTGGCTCGTCGGCCGCACCGGCCACACCGCGTTTTCCAACGCCTGGACCGTCGTGGTCGAGCCGGAGGATGATCTGGAGGCGATCACGCGCGAGATCATCGCCGGCAACGACTGGATGGCGGACCAGGTTCTGGTCCGCGAGGTGTTGGCGATGTCCTGGGATCGCCTGAAGGATCTCGAAGGACTCGATCTGAAGTTTCCGAAGGACGATAGGGGACGATACATCCGCCGGCCCACGCGCGGCCTCGATGATACCCGCGTGCTGTGTCCTTTGGGGGGCGGGCTGGAATTCTCCTGGCGGCTGCGGCAAGGTCTCGAAGCCGAAGGCGTGCAGATCCTCGACCGGATATTCGTCACCGGTCTTATGCGGGGGCGCGGCGATGCGATCGTCGGGGCGGTCGGGATCCACAGCCGCACCGGCGCGTTCCATGCGATCAAGGCGCACGCCACGGTCGTCTGCACCAACGCGATCACTTTCCGGTCCGGGTTCGTGCGCGACATCACCGGGACAGGGACCCTGCTTGCGTACAAGGCCGGGGCGGCCTTGAGGAACGCCGAGTTCAGCTACACGCGGCCCGGCACGCCGCGGTTTTATTTCGAGGGGATCACTTTTGCCATTCAGGAGGGTGCGCGCTTCGTCAACGCCAAGGGAGAGCGATTCATGCCGCGTCACGAGCCGATTTGGGGCGACGAGGCGGACGTTCCCCGCATCGCCCGGGCGATGGCGATCGAGCGCCAGCAGGGCAACGACCCGCTGTATCTCGACATGTCGTTGGTGCCGGAGTCGATTCGCGAAACCTTCATCAAGAGCAAAGTGAAATGGATGGAGTACTTCTACCGCAAGCTCGGCAAGGAGACGCAGACCGAGATATTCGGGTCGACGCCGTACTATCCCCAGAACCAGATGACCAAGATGGGGATCCGGACCGACGCTGCTTGCCGCTCCGACGTTCCGGGACTGTTGTCGGCGGGACTCGCGCAGGCGGGGGCGGCGAACCATTTTGCCGGATTCCACATCGGCATGTGCATCGGCACGGGCTGGATTGCCGGCCGCAGCGCGGTCGAGGATCTCGGCCGGCTGCGGGCGCCCGTGCTCGACGCTGCCGAAGTGCGTGCGCTGCACGCGGAGATCGATCGCGAGCGCAACGACGCGGAGGAGGCGGCGAGCGACCGCGTGCTTCGCGATCTCCAGGCGCTGATGTTCGCCTGGGACGTCTCGGTATGGAAGCATGCAGCGCGGCTAGAGCCTGCGCTCGATCGCCTGGCGACGATACGCGAGAGGTTCGGCGCGCTCGCTGCGCCCCACACGCATGAGCTCGTGCGGCTGAAGGAAACCGAGGCGATGCTGCTTGCTGCCGAGATCATCCTGAAAGCGTCGCTGTACCGGACCGAATCGCGCCTGTCCCATTTCCGCGAGGACTGCGACTTGCGCGACGACGCAAACTGGCTCTGCTGGGTCGACATTTGTGACGGGCGCGGAGCGCCGCAGTTTTCAAAGACACCCATCCGGACGCCGATCAGCGCACCGGGCGGGCCCGAGGGGCGAGCGGTAAAACGAGCCGTCAAGGGAGCTGCATGATAAGAGGCCATTGTCTGAGCTCCGGCTTCACTTCCAAAGGAGAGAAATGTGATTGTTGATTTTCAGCGCCATTATGTTCCGGAGGAACTTGCCCGAAAGAGAGGCCTCTACTCGGAAAAGACCTCGTTCGCAAAAGACGGAACAATGCCGCGTCTAACCATGCACTCGAAGCTTTACGATGCCGAGGCGCAGCTGCGGGATATGGATGAGGCCGGCATTGACGTTTCGGTGCTCTCCTGCCTGCTCGGATGGGATGCGCCTTTAGAGGACTGCCAGTATATAAATGACAAATTCTCCGAACTCCAGGAGAAATTCCCCGGCCGGTTCGCGGCGCTGGCGCACGCCCCGGTGCTTGAAGGCGAACCAGGAATGAGGGAACTTGACCGGGCGATAAAGCACCTGGGCTTGCATGGAGTCACAATCACCTCGCAGGTAAAAGGTCTCTCGCTTGACTCGCCGAAACTCTACGAGCTCTACGCAAAGGCGAGCGAATTGGACGTGCCCGTCTTTGTTCACCCGGCCATGTTGCCTCGAGGCTATGAGTTTCTTACTGACCTTGACTTATCGCGCATTCTCGGAAGAGAGGTGGACCTCTCGGTCGCCACCACGCGAATCATCGCCGGCGGAATCCTCGATCGCTTCCCCACGCTCAAATTCGTGATCGGTCATTTCGGAGGAGGTATCTCCGCCGTCAAGGACCGGCTGGTCGCGAAAGCCTACCGGTTCGGGACCCTCAAGCGTCCTTTCAATGACTACTTCGATATGCTCTACTTCGATCTTGGCGGTTTCGAAGGGGGGCTTACCGCCCTAAGGTGCGCTCTGTTGGGCATCATGCCAGAGCGGCTGGTCTTTGCCTCCGACTATCCTCAGGATTTTACGGGTGTGAGCACCGACACCGGCAAAGGAATGGGATCGCTGCGGGAATATATAGCCGCGGTGAGACGCCTTGAGATCAGGGAAGAATTGAAAGAAGGAATTCTTGGCGGGACAGCGATGCGGCTGCTCAAACTCCAGGACAAGCAGTCATGATTAGTCGGTTACGACTCCAGTGTCGACAGATCTGGCGAAGATTGTGGGTCGGTCTCCCGATTTCGGGAAGTTGGAACTTCCAACTTCCAAAAATCGGGAGATGATGAAAACCAAAAAGGACGGCCTGAATGCTTTTGATCAGCGACAGTGAGGTAAAGCAGGTTCTCAAGATGCCCGAATGCATCGAGGCCATGGAGCGCGCCTTTGCTGAAGAGGCACGCGGTATCGCGGTAAGCAGCCCGCGGGTACGCTACAAGGTCCCGCCGGATCTCGACAAGCCGGGATACATGGCGAACATCATCCCCGGAGCCGTGCCAAGCTTTGGCGTCGCTGCGCTGCGCTACGACTCCACGATAGTCCAGGAACGCGTGGTCGGAGGCTCGAAGAGGATGGACTTTCGCTATCCGGCAAATCGGAGCTGGGGGTTCTTCATGCTCTTCAGCCTGGAGAGCGGCGAGCCGCTCGCTCTGATACATGATTTCGGCCTATCCGCGATCCGGGTCGGGGCGACCACAGGCGTCGCTCACCGCGTCCTGTCGAGGAAGGATTCGCGGGTGGTCGGGCTGCTCGGCTCGGGAAGCGAGGCGCGGAGAAATCTGGAGGCGATCTGCTGCGTGCGAAAAATCGAGAAGGTCAGGGTCTACAGCCCCGACAAGGCGCACCGCGAACAATTCGCGCAAGAGACCTCGAAGTGGCTTGACGTCGAGGTTCAGCCGGTCGCCGGTCCCGAGGCCGTCATCAAGGGCGCGGACATCGTCATGTCGGCCACCAACTCATCAGAGCCCGTATTCGATGGCAACTGGCTCGAACCGGGCCAGCTCGTCACCACCATCGCCAATACGGATGGCGTGCACCGCAGGACCGAAGCGGACTCTGCGACCATGATCCGAAGCGACTTCATCGTGCTCAACAACCGGCAGACCGCGATCACGAACCAGCAGCGCGAACTCCTGGATTTGATCGAGGAGGGGAAATTCGGTTGGGACAAGGTCTGCGAACTGGGAGAAGTACTGATCGGAAAGCATCCGGGAAGAACCAGCGCGGAGCAGATCATTTTCTACAAGAGCAACACCGGTGTCGGAATTCAATTCGCCGCGGCAGGCGCGCTGATCTACGAGGCGTGCAGGAAAGCCGGTCTCGGGCGCGAGCTTCCGACGGAGTGGTTCGGAGCCGATTTGAGCGAGTGGACCGCCAAGGGTTTCCAGCCCGCGCCGTGACCGGCGTGCATACCCGATGCACCGAAGCGCACCGGGTCAGTAACCGCCACCCGCACCTCCTGCCGCGCCGAAGCAGCGGGGGCGGCGGAGGTCGTCAGGCTGCGTCCGGTGCCCGCCTCTGTCCCTTGCCGCGCTGCCGCCATTCCCAGGCGATCAATGCGGCCACGACGGCCGCCCCGACGAGGTTGAACTCCCAACTCATCGCGATGGCCCCGCCCGGCGGGATCAGCAGTGCCACCGCGCCCGCCGTCAGCAGCACGCGCACACCCCAGCCGAGGTTGCGGAACAGGAAACCGGTGAAGGCGATGCCCAGAATCACGGCGCCCGCGATCGCGGTGACAATGCCCAGCGCGATGGTCAGGGGCGGTCCTTTCAGCAGCAATGCGGGCGAATAAACGAAGATGAACGGCACGATATACGCAATGACACCCAGCCGCATCCCATGCAAAGCGGTCTTGAGATGGTCGGCGCCGGCGATCGATGCCGCAGTATACGTCGCGAGACAGACCGGCGGCGTGATCATCGACAGCATGCCGAAGTAGAAAATGAACATGTGCGCGGCCAGTGGCTGCACCCCCAGCTTCTCCAGCGCCGATCCGACCAGCACCGCCAGCAGAATGTAGACCGCGCCGGTGGGCAGACCCATGCCGAGAATGATGCCGGTTACGGCCGTCAACAGCAGCAGCAGAATGAGGCTGTTTTCTCCGATGCTGACGATCATGTTCGAAAAGGTGAATCCCACGCCGCTGATCGCGATCGAGCCGATGACCAGACCGACGGTGGCGCCGATCGCGCCCAGATCGACCATGGCGGCGCCGGTCGATTCCAGTATCTGGAACAGGCGGCGCAGACCGGGGCGGGTCTCGCGGCGAAACAGACTCATCACGAGCGCTGTAGCCGCGCCGGCGATGCCGCACTTGCCGGCCTCGAAATTGAGGAAGAACAGCGTATACACCACGACCGCGAGCGGAACGAGGAAAATCCATCCGATTCCGGCGATCTTGGCCACTGACGGCAGTTGCTCCTTCGGCAGGCCGCGCAGGCCGTGCCTGGCCGCCTCGAGATCGACCTGGGTAAACAGCGCGATGTAGTACAGCAACGCGGGCACGATCGCTGCCAGCGCGACCTCGGCATAGGGAATGGACAGCATTTCGGCCATCAGGAACGCGGCGATGCCCATCACCGGAGGCGCGATCTGTCCTCCGGTCGAGGCCACTGCCTCGATGCCGGCGGCAACCTCCGCACGGTAACCGGATTTCTTCATCATCGGAATGGTGACCACGCCTACCGTCGCCACATTGGCCACCGCGCTGCCGGAGATCATGCCGAACAGACTGCTCGCGACAATAGCCACCTTCGCCGAACCGCCGCGGAATCGTCCCATGATCGCCATCGCGAAATCGGTCAGAAACTGTCCACCGCCGGTGAGGAAGAGCACCTGGCCGAAGGCGATGAAGGCGAACACCATGGTTGAAATGACCAAGGTCGGCATGCCGAGGATGCCGTCGGAATCGAGGTAAAGAGAAATCGCGAGCTTCCCCCAGGGGGCGCCGGTCGCAAGGAACGGTTCGGGCATGTAGTGGTTGAAGCGTGCGTACAGCAGGAACGCCAGGGCCACGATCACCAGCGACCAGCCGACGGTGCGGCGGGTGGCTTCCAGCGCCACGACGATGGCCAGGATCCCCAGGACCAGCTTGTCGGTCGACGGATAGGCGACCTCCATGATGAGACGAGGGTAGAGGATGGTCACGTATAGCCCGACGACCAGTGCCGCGGCACACAGCACCATGTCGTACCAGGGCACGCGATTGCGAACGCTTCCCTTCTTCGCCGGAATCGACAGGAAGATGCTGCCCAGGGTGAGCGCCAGGAACAACCCCATGTACTGCTCCGTATACATCGAAATCGACAGATAGGACTGAACGTCGAGGACAAACAGGATGCCGGCAACGGGTATCCCGAGACGCAGGATGCGCAGGATCCAGCGCGCGACACCGGTCAGTTCGCGCAGTTTTGTGGCGGGAGTCTCGTCGTCGGCCATGATGTGTCTTGCTTCAACGAAGGATGTATCGGAGGGACGGATTCACTGAAATGCCGCAAAGGGCGTCGGCGTCGACAGGGCCCTCCGTGCCTGGAGGGCCCTGTCCGGCACAACACCATTGGTGAATCTCAGAAGAAACGGTCTGCTTCCTGCGGTTCCAAGCGGCTGCCTCTAGCTGCCGGCCAGCAACTTTTGCTGATGTTTTTCCGCCGCGTCGTTCCAGACGCCGATCTCCTTGTAGAAACGCACGGCGCCCGTGTGGAACGGCGCGACCGAATTCACCAGGTTTTCCGTCATCTTCGCGTGCGTCCATTGCTGCGCCCAGGGGTGCACCCCTTTATACTTGTCGTAGCTGTTCCACACAGTCTTGAGGATCTGGTAGGCGGCGTCGTCGCTCATCTTGGTATTCGCGACCATGTTGATCGGCGAGGCCATCAGTGGCGTGTCTACCTTGACGCCCGTCACGGATCCGCCCTTCACGTTGATGACCCGATACCCGGTAAAATTCTCCGCGATATGGCGTGCCTGCTCGTCATTGAGTGCGGCCGGCAGGAAACGGACGCCGCCCAAGCGTACGTCTGCCTCTCTTATTTGCGGCATTGCCGGCGCTCCCCAGGCGGCATCGACGCGGCCTTCCATCAGCATCTGCGGTGGCTGCACGACGTTGGTGACCGGCACCACGATAATGCCGCTCTCGGGATCGACCCCGGCCGCCCTCAGCTGCGCCTCGGCGCCGTCGCGTGAGCCACGCAGGACTTTGTTGATGGTCACGCGCTTGCCCTTCAGATCGGCCAGCGTCTTGATCGGCGAGTCGTCCTTGACCGCCAATCCCAGGAGCAGGTCGGTCCCGACGCTGAGGGTGCGCACATTGGGGATCTTCTGGTAGGGATCCTTGCCTTTCACCGCGAGCCCCAGGTCATAGCCCGTCGCGATGCCCATGTCCACGTTGTTGCGGTCAAGCTCCGGGAACCAGGCCTGGAAACCCGAGAACGGCCGCACCGAGGCCGACAGCGGCAGCGCGTCGCTGAGCACCTTGGCGAACCCGGAGCCCAGGACGTAGTAGGCCGCGCCTTGCGGGTGGGTCGCGATCCGCAGAGACTTCGGCAGAGCTGATTGCGCGACAGCGCTCGTCGGCAAATAGCTGCCGAGCGGCAACAGCACAAGCATCGCGGTCAAAATCGTTCGAGTCAGGATTGCCTTTCTCATGTTCTCTCTCCTCCGTTTAAGACAATATTGGCTATGAACGTATAACAGACGATCGCGGGCGGGTCAACACGCAGGCCTGTCGCATGTCTGCAACAACAGCTTCCCGACGGCCATGGCCGGTCTGCGGGCGCAGATCGATGACTTGGCGCTCGATCCGCGCCGTGCAGTCACGCACACCGTATCCTCGTTGGACATCGATAAACGATGTGTGATAATTTGCCGCTTCGGCTCGGCAACGCAACCGAGAAACACGGCGAACCGGCGCTTGCGCTGCCGCCCCGGGAACAGCTCGACCGGGTCCGTCAGGATGGAATGAAGCACGGCTTTCGCCGGCCCGGTACCCATGGGCAGCCTTCGAACAGGATGCGATGAGCGCGCATCGGGAATGAGTCGACTTCAAGAATGAACGAACTTCGGAAACTGGGGCTCATCGAGTTCATCGCGAGCCCCGTCGTGACGGGCGGCGTGCTGCACGGATCATTTGCCCGCCAGGGACTGGTGATCGAATCCGAGCAGACGCACAGTTCAACCGAGCAGATGAAAGGCCTGTGCGCCGGCACGTGGCATATGGCGTCGACCGCGTTCGACAACGTGCTTGCCTGGTCGGGCCGCGAGGGCCATGAGATTGTCGCCATTGCACCCGCGGCGCAGGGCGTGGCCCTGCCGGTGATCGTTCGCCCCGAGATTCGAAGCTGGGACGATCTGCGGGGCAAACCGCTCGCGGTCGACGCGGTCGACACCGCGTATGCACTGGTGCTGCGCCGCATCCTCCAGGCGCATGGGCTGGAAATGGACAATGGCGACTACAGCCTGGTTCCGGCGGGCGCACCCCCGCAGCGCTACGAGTCGATGGCAAAGGGCGAAACCTTTGCCGCCATCCTCAATCCGCCCTGGGACCATCGCGCGGTCGAGGACGGCATGACGCTATTCGGTGATCATCGCGAAGTGCTTCCCGACTACCCGGGCGCCGTCTATGCGGTGACGCGGACCTTCGCCGAATCGAATCGCACATGGGTCACCGGTTTCCTGAAGGGCTTGTTCGATGCGACGGGCTGGCTGCTCGATCCGGCAACTTCGGATCTTGCGGTGCGGCAGATGTCGGCTGGCGAGGGAGGCGGTGAGAAGCCGGTCAGGGCACGCCTGGCACGCGTCCCGCGCGAGCTGACCCTGAATAGGGACGGCCTGAGGGTTGTGCTCGACCTGCGCGTGCGATTCGGAATGACCCCTGGCCTGGGGAGTGATCTGGCGACCTACGTCGACACGTCGTACGCCGAGGAGGCGATGAAAACGATGCGCTGAGCGCTGGTCTTGTGGCATTCAAGAGAAGGAAGGGTCCGATGAGCCGCATCAAAGAACTATCGCCTGCCGACATGACGCAAGACCAGCTTGAGCTGTACGAAAGTACGCGGGCAAGCGGCGGACTCCTCGGCGGTCCGAGCATCGCATTTCTGCGCATACCGAAATTCATGCGTCTCAGCCAGGCGACGGTGGGGTATCTGCGCAGCAATTCCCTTGCGCCCCGCTTGCGGCAGCTCGCCATACTGAGAACCGTGAAGTTCTGGGGAGCAAGGTTTGCGTGGGCCTACCACGTTCCTGCATCGCTCAAGGAGGGCGTCGAGCAGGAGATAATCGACGATATCGAACAGGGACGGGAACCGGTCCGCGCTTCGCCCAAGGACAAGGCGGTGCTGCGCATATGCACGGAACTGCTTGAAACCCGCAGACTGAGCGAAGAAGCCTACCAAACCGCGATGGACATGTTCGGCGAAGCCGGCTTGGCCGACATCGTGGCGACCTCGGGTTATTACTGTTTGATCTCGCTGACACTCAACACGTTTGAAATCGACCCGTCCGCCAAATGAATCGCGGTTTCGATACCAGCCGCGTGCGCGAATAGCGCAGGATCGAATTTCCTGATCGCGGCGCCGGACAGGCGGGCGCTGAACGCGCGCGGGCGGCAATGCGGCGGTCGCGGTAGCATGCTGTCCATGCCGAGAGATGCGTGGAGCAAGCTGCCTGCGAATGTCCGCGGCGCGCTGCTGATTGCGATCGGGTCGCTCTTCTTTGCGGCCAACGACGCAATGGTGAAATTCGTCGGCAGCGACGTCCATCCCGTGCAGATCGCCTTGGTCCGGTATTCAATGGGTATCCTGCTGCTGTTGCCGATGTTCGTGCGGCTCGGATTGTCGGGGCTGAAGACGGGGCGCGCCGGGCTGCATCTGGCACGCAGCTTGGTCGCGGGAATCGGGCAGGTCGGGGTGTACTACGCCGTCGTGAATCTGATGCTCGCGGACGCCACCGCGATCTCGTTCTCGCGGCCGCTGTTCATCACGGTGCTCGCCGTGTTGCTGCTCGGCGAGGCGGTCGGCTGGCGGCGCTGGAGCGCCACTCTGATCGGCTTCGCGGGCACGGTCGTGATGGTCAGGCCGGGTCACATGGGTTTCACCCCGGCGTCCATGGTCGCCGTCGTCTCGGCGCTGCTGTTCGCGCTGTCGCTGGTGCTGATCCGCAGGCTGTCGGGCACCGAACCGCCGCCACGGATTCTGTTCTACTACCACGCATTCGGCACCCTGATCTTTCTCTGGCCGGCGCTCCGGCTCTGGGTGATGCCGTCGGCGCTGCAGTGGCTCTTGCTATTGCTGATCGGTGTGCTGACGACTATCGGAATGGTCTGTTTCGTCCGCGGATTTGCGGCTGGCGAGGCGAGCATCGTCGGGCCGATGGAATACACGCGGCTCATCTATGCAGCGCTGATCGGCTATTTCGTGTTCGCCGAGCTTCCCGACGCCTGGACCTGGGTGGGTGCGGGGATCATCGTCGGGAGCACGCTTTACGTGGCGCGCCACGAGGCGATGAGCGGACCTCGTCCCTTGGCAGGCTGACAGCGGGCGGGTCACGCCGGCGCGGTCAAAGCGGGCTCCATGTAACTGACCGGCTACTACAGCGCCGGGCTCGTGGCAGCCCGCTGGGCGCGGATTGCCCACCACATCAGGAACGTCGCGCTCTTCTTCGCGGCCCCGTTCGTTGGCTTGGCGTACGTCGTCGCCTTCCCGTTCGTCGGTTTGGGCGCGCTGGTCTACTTCGGGGCAAGAGCCGCTCGTCGATAGCATGCTCCCGCAGCCGGTTGAAGCGGCTCTTCGGGGCCGCTTCTCATTTATGCGTCCGGCATGGCGCGTTCGGCGGCGCCTCCGTCAACGGCCGATGCGCCGCCCCGCGCGTCCTGTGGCGAGCACGGTCACTATGGTGAACAGCGCCACCACGCCGCTCGCCCAGAAGACGTTCCTCGGATCGGAGTGGTCGAGCAGCCAGCCGTACATGACCGGCCCGATGATGCCGGCGACGGCATGGCCGCTGGAGACGAAACCGAACACCTTTCCGATTTCGCCGGGCGGCGCCATGGCGCGCACCATCATGTCGCGCGGCGGGGCGAGGAATCCGTTGAAAAAGCCCGCAATACCGAGCATCACGCCGATGACCAACAACGGCGGATCGAAGGCCGCAATCGAGAAGATGCACCCGGCCATGATGAGTATGCTCGCAGCGGCAACGATGTCGTGGCGCGAGATCCGGTCGGCCACGTACCCGCCCGCCAGGACGCCGATCGGCGAGACGAACAGGTACACCGAGACCACCAGGCCCGCTGCGCCGAGCGAGGTCCCGTACAGCTCGTGCAGGGCGGAAATGCCGAAGGTCCTGATTCCGCCCCCGGCGGTGGACATGGTGGCGAAGAACAGCAGTCCCATCAGCACCGGCAGGCTGAGGATCAGCGCCAGGCCCCGGCGTCGCGGCTCGCCCTCGTGCGCCTCGGCCTTGCCTGGGGGGTGCCGCGCGTGCGTGGCGTCGACCAGGAGTTCTGCATTCATCCACATCAGGCCCGCCACGATGATGCCCAGGATGCCGCACACGAATAACGCCGTGCGCCAGCCGAGCAGACTGGCGAGAAACAGCACCGTCGCCGGCGCGACTGCGTCGCCGAGGTAACCGGTGAACGTGTGAAACGAGAACACGCGCCCGATGCGCGCGTTGTCGACCGTGGCATTGAGGATCGCGTAGTCGGCCGGATGGAACACGGAATTGGCCAGGCCTGCGGCGATCATGAGCGTGACCAGTGCGCCGTAAATGGGGAACACGCCGATGAGCGAGATCGCGATGGATTCGCTGAGCAGGCCCCAGATCAGGAGTTGCCGCGCCCCGTAGCGGTCGACCAGGAAGCCGACAGGAATCTGGGTGAAGCCGCTGGCGATGCTGAAGGCGGCGATCGCAAAGCCCAGTTCGGTGAAGCCCACGCCGTAGATGTCGCGCAGCACGGGGAACAGCGGCGGCACCACCAGAAGGTAGAAATGGCTGATGAAATGCCCGGTGCAGATGAGCCCGATCACCTTGGTTTCGCGCTGCGGCGCGTTGAGCCTGAGTGCCCCGAATTGCATTGGAAGCCGATCTCCTCGCCGTGTCCGGCCGTCGCTCGCCTGTAGGAGGAGGCAGGCGCGCGCGCGGAGGCGAAGCTTAACACCGTGCGGCCGAACGCATCGTCAGTTCTCATTCCGGGTAATTGAAAAAATCCGTGCGCACGATGTCCGGAAATCCGGATGCCCAAGGCGGCCAAATGGGGGGAGACTCACCAGAGTCCTGTTACCATTTCGTCATTTCAGATGCCGCGCCGGCAGTACAATGACTTCGGACGGACCGGTGTCTTCCGGGCTCTGGTATCTTGTCATCAGGATGTCCGTTTCTTGAGGATGGTCCATCTTTATTGCAATCCGAGATAGCTGAGGGAGGATATTGTGGTCATAGACCTGGAGCATCATCTGGAACCCCGGGAGGTATGGGAAAAGCGGGGTGGCAGACCGGGCCAACTGGTCATGCAGCGCGCCCCCGACGGCACGCCGCTGCGGCCGCTGGATGATTCCACGCACGATGTAGGCATACACCTGAAGTACATGGATATCGCGGGAATCGACATGGCGGTTCTTAGCGGAACGGAGGTCGGTTCGCTGGAGGAGGCAAGGGTTTTCAACAACCATTTTGCCAAGGTTGTCGAGCAGCACCCGAAGAGATTCACGGCGTTTGCGACGACCTTGCCATTGGGAGGCAAGCCTGCTCTTGACGAACTGGAAAGAGCGGTCAAGAAACTCGGCCTGAAGGGCGTACTGATGAATGCTCAGGTCAGCGGGCAACCGGTGGATTCCCGCCAGTTGTGGCCGTTCTACGAAAAGGTATCGGAACTGAGGGTGCCGGTTTTCGTGCATCCCTCCATCAAGCTGGAAGGATTTGATGCCTGCAAGGCGCCGTACGACCTCTTCCGGACGATTGCCAGGGAGTTTGACCTGTCGCTCGCGACGTTCAGGTTCTGCGCGGGAGGGGTTTTGGAGGAATTTCCCGATCTGAATGTCATCATGGCCCACTTCGGCGGCGGCTATTCCGCCGTCAAGGAACGCATGGACAGGTATATCAATTTCATGGGCTCGGACTTCTGGAATGGCAAGCCCCTGATCAGCAAGCCCTACCTGGACAACTATAACAAGTACTTCGACAGACTCTATTTCAACATGGCGGGTCGCGAGATCGGGATCGAATCTGCTCGATGCGCGCTGACCAACATCAGTCCCAGCAGGTTGTTGTTTGGCACCGATTATCCGCCGAACTTCATCAACGACGGCGACGGAATGCGGAACTACATCGAAAAGATCCGGCAATTGGACCTGGACAAGAAGGCGATCGACGCCATGCTGGGTACCAATGCCGTTGAATTGCTCGGCCTGGACATCCCGGCGTAAGCGTGCGGGAGGAGATTGTCCTCCCGTTCAAAGAACCGGTCCGGGCTAGTCCAGCCTCATGCCGGAGGCCTTGATGACCGGCGCCCATTTTTCGGCCTCGGCGGCGATGAAACGGGAGAACTGCTCGGGAGTAGTTCCCTCCGGCTCGAACCCCTGCTTCACCAGCACATTGTTGGTTTCCTTGGCGGCCAGGCTCTTCAGCGTTTCCGCATTCAAGCGCTGAATCACATCCTGCGGGGTTCCCTGCGGTGCGGCCAGTCCAAACCAGGTATAGGTCTCGAATCCGGGCAGTCCGGCCTCGGCTGCGGTCGGCACCTCGGGAAGCTGGGGAAGCCGCTTGGAGCTCGCTACGGCAACCGCCTTCAGTTTTCCGTCCCGAATATACTGTTCAAGGCCGGAGGAAACGATGAATCCTACTTGGATCTGGCCGGCAATCAGGTCGGTTGTCACTTGGGCGGCGCCTTTGTAGGGGATATGCACAAACGAGACGCCGGTGAGCGACTGGAACAACATGCCCGCCAGGTGGGGTATGGTCCCGTTTCCATTCGAGCCGAAGTTGAGCTTGCCCGGGCTCGATTTCGCCAGCGCGATCAGTTCCTGCAGCGATGCTGCCGGCACCGAAGTACTGACGAGAATCACGCTCGAGGACCTTGCAATCAGGGTGATCGGCGCGAACGACTTGAACGGGTCGTAGCGCAGTTTCCGGTAAAGGATCGGCGCAATGGCGAATGTGGAATTGCTGCCGAGAGCAAGCGTGTAGCCGTCGGGAGGCGACTTGGATACCGCTTCCATGGCAATGGTGCCCCCGGCGCCGGGCCGGTTTTCGACAACCACCTGCTCGCCGAGTCCGTCGGAGAGCTTCTTCGCGACGACGCGGCTCAGGAGATCCGCCGGCCCGCCGGCCGGAAACGGCACCAGCAGATGGATGGTCTTCGCCGGGTAGGTCTGCGCGATCGCGCCTGGAGCCGGACCCAGGAGCAGCGACGCGAATGCCAGTATCTGGAGCACGGTTCCGATCATGTTCGCCTTGTTGGTCATGGTCCCCCTCCTCATGGTATTCGCCTTGGTCGTCAGCCAGAGCGGCAGCAATGGAGCAGGGACCGCTACCCCCCCTCCAGAAGGAAGCATCCAGTATGGGCCGATGGGGGCCCCGGGGTGTGACCTATCTCACGCCCGATACCCCTGCCGCAGGGTCCATGCGGACGCGTCCCACGGCACTGGGTATCATTTTAGGCCTGGAAGACGAAATTTCGGGGGAAGCTCGGTCTCCCGATTTTTGGAAAGCTGGAACTTTTGACTTTCCGAAGTCGGAAGATTATGAAAAGCAAAATCGAGCAGGTCTGGTTGGTTCCGGCTCGTCCGGCTTAGGAATTCAACGCAATGCGCGAAGGGGGACGGTGCGATGGTGAACGCATTTTCGAGTGCAAGTGAGCTTGCGGCGGCGATCCGGTTGCGGCGGGTGTCGGCGGCCGAGGTGACGCAGATGTATCTGGCGCGCAT
>Ga0209343_10005781_pt1 | contig 14905 bp, 12 predicted proteins | sample RifCSPlowO2_02_FD_184026 | JGI IMG/M metagenome (GOLD analysis project Ga0209343, IMG submission 184026) | Groundwater microbial communities from Rifle, Colorado - Rifle CSP2_plank lowO2_0.2 (SPAdes) (version 2) | ecosystem: Environmental > Aquatic > Deep subsurface > Groundwater | place... | reverse complement strand
ATAAATAGTAATCTCCTTTAGTTTTTCTAAAATTTTGAAATATTAAAGATAAACATTTTCTTATGATATGTCAACAATTAAGTTGTATTTTGTAAAGCCAATTTAGAAATGTCCGGTTTTTACCACACAATAGAAAGCCCCTCCTGTAAACCCTCTATCCTGTATTCCTTAATCCAGCTGCAATACAGTTGATGCTCATCATGAGTGTTGTAATTAACCTCCCCCGCTCATTGCCGGACATCCTTCCCCTGCGTAGCCTTTTTAGCAATGAAACCTGGATATAATTTACAGGGTCTATGCTCGGCTTTCTCATTGCTATTGACCTTTGAAGGAATGGCTCACTATCCAGTATTTTCTTCTGCTTTGTAATCTTTAAGACCATATCAACAGTCAGGCTAAATTCCCTGTGGATCTTCTTGAATATCCTTCCCTGAATCCCTTTGTCTTTTACCAGCGACGCATATAGCCTGGCGATATTCATGTCAGATTTTGCAATAACCATCTGTACATTATCTATAAGATTATTGAAAAACGGCCATTTTTCATACATCTCCTGAAGGAGCCTCTCCCGCTTCGCATCACTTTTTATAAACATTTTTAAACTGGAACCGAACGGATACCAGCCCGGTATGATATGCCTGCTCTGATTCCAGCTGAAAACCCATGGGATGGCCCTCAGGTCTTCAACGTCGCCTCGCTCTTTTCTGTATGTTGGCCTGGACCCGATTTTGAGATGCTCCAGTTCCTCAATCGGGGTAGCCTGGTAAAAATATGTCAGGAAATCCGGGTCTTCAACCAGTTCCCTGTAGAGCTTGAATGATAATTGAGATATCTCTTCAAGGGTGTTTTCATACAGCTGCTCCTTTTTCCCTTTTCCGCGCTCGACTGATGCGGTTGTTGCCTCCATGACTCCGGCAACAAGCAGATTCAGATTGTAGAGGGCTGTGCCGAGGTTCGCATATTTGGAAGATATTACCTCGCCTTGTTCTGTTACCTTTATCTGGCCGTTAACAGTCCCACGCGGCTGTGCTATGATTGCCTTATGTGTTGGCCCCCCGCCTCTGCCGACTGTGCCTCCTCTGCCGTGGAAAAATTTTAGTTTGAGTTTGTATGATGCGGCAACTTCTGCTATTATCTTTTGCGCCTTATACAACTCCCAGCTTGAAGTCAATATCCCGCCATCCTTGCAGCTATCTGAATATCCGAGCATGACCTCCTGAAGATTATCCCTCTCTGCCAGATATTTTCTGTAAATCTGATTGGAGAATAGTTCTTTCAGGATTGCCGGCGCCCTCCTTAAGTCATTTATAGTTTCAAAGAGTGGGACTATGTCAAGCCTGTTGAACAGGGTGTTATCGCGGTCAATGCCGCAAAGCCCTGCCTCCTTTCCCAAGAGTATCACTGATAGGATGTCGCTTGAGCTGTGGGTCATGCTTACAATATAAGAACCTATGGCATCCCAGCTTATCTCCTCCTGGGCGTATTTAATTGTCTTGAATGTATCCAGTGTCTCCCTTGTTTCAGGGGATAGATGGACATGGTGAGGCACTAAAGGCCTTATGGACATAAGTTCTCTTGAAAGCAGTCTTACCTTGTCTTCCTCCGGCATGGCAAGGTATCCTGATTTCAGTATGCCTGACTTCTCCAGAAGTTCTGCCACTGCCATCCTGTGGACCTCGCTATGCTGCCGTATATCCAATTTGGCAAGGTGGAGGCCGAATGTTTCAGCCTGCCTTATGAGCGGTTCAATTTCAAGCCATGCAACCCGCGCTCCTTTATTGGCAATGAGGCTGTTCCTCATTATGTTTAAATCATCTATGAATTCCTGTATATCCCTGTAATATAGCGTTTCCTTCTTTGCGCCGGTATTTTCCAGTTTCTTTTTGATTAGCGAGAGTTTCTGCCTGTACGGCTCGTAGGGGTTTCTGGATATAATCTTCTGGCCTTCAATTCCCATATCCCTTGCGTCCTGTTTTATGGATATGAGGAGTTCTCTACTGGGCTGGATTAGCTCTCTGGATATGCTTAATTTGGATATAAGGTCTGATATTATCTCAGTATATTTTGAAAGGGCTATTTCCTTGTTGAGCATTAATGTCCAACGTGTCTTTTCGCTGGTTACAAAAGGGTTTCCGTCCCTGTCCCCGCCTACCCAGGTGCCGAAGGAGAGCAGGGGAGGGAGAAAAAATCTATATCCAGGATAGTATCTGCCGAGTTGATAGGCGAGTTCATTATACAGCATCGGCAGGACATCAAAGAATGTCTTGTTGAAATAGAAAAGGCCGTTTAAGACCTCTTCTTCAACCTTCGGTTTTTCAAGCCTTATATCACCTGTCTGCCATAGTTCCTGAACCTTGCCGAGGATTTCCTCCTTTATTATCTCCCTTTCCCTTTTTGTCCATATGGGGTTTCCTTTTTTAAATATTGAGAGATATATCTTTCTGTGCTTTTCAAGGACCGTCCTCCGCTTGACTTCTGTTGGATGGGCGGTTATGACAGGAGAGGCGGATAGTTGATTAAGGAGGGCCTGTATCTTATCAGGGTCCATTCCCTTTTCCTTGAATGCTTTAATGCATTCTTCTATGGAACCAGGGACAGGGTGCCCCTGACGTTGAATCGCCCTCCTGTCCTGCATAGCAAAATTTTCCTCTGCAAGGTTGGTGAGCTGGAAATTTATTGCGTATGCCTGAATAATCTGGCCTGCCTCCCTCAGGTTAAGATTCTTCACCTCGTTGGACAGTTTTCTGGAGAGTAATGGTGTTCTGCTATACCTTGAAGGAAGGAGGCTTAAGGTAATCAGGTCCTCTATTACCTTCAGGAGTTTTTTCCCGACCTGTTCCTCAAGAACCTGATGGAGTATTGCCTTTAGATAGGCTATGTCATCAAGGAGCGGAGATTCGTCTCTATGGTTCATAAAAGTAACAATGCCTTTATAATGTGTTCGGCTGTTGAGCAGGATACCCGCTGCAATCCTGCCACTTCAGGGGCAGGTCAATGTAAAACCTTGGAAACGGTTTATGGAAGACCATTAGCGGCCATCTGTTTTCTTGTTATCTCTAACCCTGTATAGATAATCCTCAACAGTTTGCAGGAAAGTACTTATGTTTATTGGTTTTGGCATATAATCATCAAACCCTGCCTTCAGCAGGTCCTCTCTGTCGCCTTTCATTGCGTGGGCTGTTACCGCGATGATAGCGATATCCTCTGCCGGAAATTTTTTGCGTATCCTGCGTGTGACCTCAATCCCGTCAATTCTGGGAATCTGGATATCCATGATGATAAGGTCCGGTATCTCCTGGGATATCTTTGCGAGTGCACCATCGCCATCCCTGGCGCTCATTACCTTATATCCTTTTGTAATCAAAAGGTCATGGAAAAGTTTCAAATTTTGTTCATTGTCTTCAACTATCAATATCTTTTTTTCGGTCATTGCTGATATCCTGCCTTTGAATTGTTAAGCCAGAGAGCGGCATTTAGCTGCCCCTATGATAGCAATCTTTTTCATATTGTATATCCCTCAATATCTGAAAAAACGACTTACGGGCTGAATGAAAAAACGTAATTACGGCGTATTTTAACAACAGACATTCTGTAGTGTCAAATGAAAATCTCAGGCGCTTATCCTGCTGTAATTAACCCTTTCCAAATTATACAAATTATGATAGCCTTTTTAAACCATGCAGCACTCTAATTTTATCCATCTGCATCTGCATACACAATATAGTCTTCTTGACGGCGCAATAAGACATGACGACCTCTTCAGCCTTGCCAGGGAATACAAGATGTCTGCCCTTGCAATGACAGACCATGGGAATATGTTCGGCGCCATTGAGTTTTACGAGAAGGCGCAGCACTATGGCATAAAACCCATAATAGGATGCGAGGTATATGTTGCCCCTGAGAGCCGGTTTGATAAGGGCAGGGATAGCGGAACAACAGAGGCGTCTTTCCATCTTATACTACTGGTAAAGAACATAAAGGGATACAAAAATCTTTGCAGGCTGGTTACATCCGCCTATCTTGAAGGTTTTTACTACAGGCCGAGGGTAGATAAAGAACTGCTCAGGGCCCACAATGAAGGCCTTATCGCCCTCAGCTCATGCCTCCACGGGGAAGTCCCATACCTGCTTAACAGCGGAAATAAGGAAAAGGCCTTGAAGGTTGCGGAGGAATATAAAGCTATATTTGATAATAACAGGTTTTTCCTTGAACTCCAGGACAATAAACTTCCTGAGCAGAAAAGGGTAAATGAAGGGCTTCTTGAGATAAGCAAGAGACTGAATATCCCTGTGGTTGCCACAAACGACTGCCATTACCTCAGGCGGGAAGAGGCTAAGGCGCACGATATGCTCCTTTGTATCCAGACCGGGAAGACAGTGAATACTGCTGACAGGTTGAAATTTAAAACGGATGAATTCTATTTTAAATCCCCGCAGGAAATGGAGGCATCATTCAGCGCCTATCCGGAGGCAGTGAGAAATACAATTGAGATTGCCGAGAGGTGCAATCTGGAGCTTAAACTTAAAGAATATCATCTTCCGGTTTTTCCTGCGCCGGATGGAGAGGATATTGGCACATTTTTTGAAAATCAGGCAAGGCATGGGCTGGAAAAAAGGTTGAGACGCATGAATGAAAAAGGAGAGGACGCCGAAGGCCAGAGATGGCACTATTATGAGAGATTGGAGAAAGAGCTAAAAGTAATCAAGGCGATGGGTTTTTCAGGGTATTTCCTTATCGTTGGAGATTTTATAAACTTTGCAAAAAAAAGGAACATACCTGTAGGTCCGGGAAGGGGCTCTGCAGCGGGCAGCCTTGTTGCATATGCACTTGGTATTACAAACCTTGACCCCATAAAACACAATCTTCTCTTTGAGAGATTCCTGAACCCGGACAGGATAAGCCTTCCAGATATTGATATAGACTTCTGCATCGAGGGCAGGGACGATGTAATAAAATATGTTTCACAAAAATACGGCAAGGATAATGTCTCCCAGATAATAACATTCGGCCAGATGAAGGCAAAGGCAGTTATAAGAGATGTCGGAAGGGTGATGGACATACCATATGCCGAGGTGGATAAAATAGCAAAGCTTATCCCAAATATACTGGATATAACTATTGATGGCGCTGTTAAACAAGAGCCAAGGTTGAAGGAGCTTATCGATAAGGATGCAAAGGTTAAAGAATTGATTGGCGTAGCAAAAACACTGGAAGGGCTTCCAAGGCATGCGTCAACGCATGCCGCCGGCGTTGTTATATCCAATAAGCCTCTGATAGAGTATATGCCGCTTTATAAAGGGCCAAAGGAGGATGTGATAACAACGCAGTATGATATGAAGGCAGTTGAGAAGATAGGTCTTGTCAAATTTGATTTCCTTGGTTTAAAGACCCTGACCGTTATAGATAAAACACTTAAACTTGTAAAGGAGAAGAGGGGAGTTGAACTGGACATTGAAAATCTAAACCTCGATGATGCTGACACATACAGGCTTCTGAGTTCTGGAAATACAGACGGAATATTCCAGCTGGAAAAATCCGGTGCAAAAGAATTGCTCCGAAAACTCAAGCCTGAGACCTTTGAAGATATCATGTCGGTTGTTGCTCTTAACAGACCGGGGCCGCTGCAAAGCGGCATGATTGAGGATTTTATAAAGAGAAAACAAGGCAAGGCGCCTATAAAATATGAACTTCCTCAGCTTAAGGACATACTGGCAAATACATACGGCGTTATCGTTTATCAGGAACAGGTTATGGAGATTGCAAAAGTCCTTGCAGATTTTAGCCCGGGAGATGCTGATGTGCTGAGAAAGGCTATGGGCAAGAAGCTTCCGGAGGAGATGATTATTCAAAGGGAAAAATTCATTGATGGTGCCAAAAAGAATAAAATTGACCAGAAGAAGACTGAAAAGATATTTGACCTTATGGCGAAATTTGCCGGCTATGGATTTAACAAATCTCACAGCGCTGTATATGCGCTTATTGCTTATCAGACCGCATATCTCAAGGCACACTATCCTGTGGAATTTATGGCAGCCCTGCTTACATCTGAAATGGGCGATACTGATAAGGTTATAAAATATATCAGCGAATGTCGTGATATGGGAATTAAGATACTGCCTCCTGATATAAATGAAAGCAGGATGGATTTTACAGTTATTGATGACAAAATAAGATTTGGCCTTGCCGCTGTAAAGAATGTTGGAGAAGCCGCTATAGATGTGATATTAAAGACAAGGGAGGAGGAAGGGCAGTTTACATCCATCATAGATTTCTGCACAAGGGTTGATTTAAGGAAAGTAAACAGACGTGTTATAGAAAGCCTTATAAAATGCGGCGCTTTTGACTCTATGGGGGTTAAGAGGGCGCAGATGATGGCCTCCCTTGATAAGATTATGGATATATCGCAGGCGCTGCAGAGAGACAGGGATAACGGCCAGATAAGCATATTTCATGCGATGGGAAGCAATGGGGCAGGGGCCGTTGCGGCAATAGAACTTCCTCAAATTGAGGAATGGCATGAAGGCCAGCTCTTGAGTTACGAGAAAGAGGCCATAGGTTTCTACATCACGGGCCATCCCCTTGAAAAGTATATGAAGGAGCTGAAATATCTGACAAATACAGATACGAATGACATAAAAGAAAAACAGGATGAAGCAGAAGTCAGCATTGCCGGCATAGTGACTGTGGTCAGGGAGATAAACACAAAAAAGGGAGACAGGATGGCATTTGCAACACTGGAAGACCTAAATGGTTCGCTTGAGATGATTCTGTTTTCTGATGTTTATAAAAATAGCATTTCATATCTTGGCGGAGATGTGCCTGTTGTTGTGAAAGGAAAGGTTGATAAAGGCGAGGATAGTGTAAAGATCATTGCGAGCGCTTTGTATCCTCTGGAACAGGCAAAGGCAGCCTTTGTTAATACGGTGCATATTAAGGCAGATGCAAACAGGATTAAGGCCGATTCCATGGAAAAGATAAGAGGGGTTTTTAATATACACACCGGTAAAAGTCCTGTTTATTTCCATCTTTTATGGAACGACAGGGAGGTGGTTGTTGCTGCCTCTGATGAATTTAAGGTTGACTCTTCTGAGAAGTTTATAAAAGATATTGAGACACTCCTGGGAGAGGGGAGTGTAGAGTTGAGAGCTTTGAGTTAGGAGTTCGGATAAAAAGGGGCTTCCCTGTCTCAAGACCGGTACTTTTGACTCTAATGAGGTGTTTATTAAGATGGCACTCCAACAATTTTTGGAATTTGAAAAGACTGTAGTTGAACTTGAAAAAAGGATAGAAGAGCTCCAGCAGGCAGCCATGGAAGATAAGGTTGACAACAGCCGCGAAGTGGACAGGCTTAAAAGGAATGCAGTGAGGCTTAAAATGGAGATATTCTCAAATCTTACCCCATGGCAGATAACACAGATTGCAAGGCATCCACTCAGGCCATATACCCTGGATTATATACCAAGGATATTTAATGATTTCATCGAACTTCACGGAGACAGAAATTTCAGGGATGATCCGGCGATAGTGGGCGGTCTTGCTACGTTTGACGGCGAATCTGTCATTGTTATAGGACATCAGAAAGGGAGAACAACCAAGGAGAAGGTTTTCAGGAATTTTGGTATGCCGAATCCCGAAGGTTACAGGAAGGCCCTCAGGCTCATGAGCATGGCTGAAAGGTTTAAAAAACCGATTATAACATTTATAGATACCCCAGGCGCCTTCCCTGGCATAGGCGCTGAGGAACGTGGTCAGGCAGAGGCAATTGCCAAGAATCTTATGGTTATGTCAAGGTTTAAAGTCCCCATCATTGTTGTGGTCATAGGCGAGGGTGGGAGCGGCGGTGCATTGGCAATTGGTGTTGGAGACAAGGTACTTATGCTGGAATACGCCACATATTCCGTAATATCACCGGAAGGATGTGCTGCCATACTCTGGAAAGACGGGAGCAAATCAGATATAGCAGCAAAGGCGCTCAAGATAACAGCTTCTGACCTTTATAGTATGGGGATAATAGACGAGATAGTAAAAGAGCCATTGGGCGGCGCCCATCAGGATACAGACGGGATGGCAAATACTATGAAGGAATCTATTGCGAGGACGCTCAAAGAACTAAAAAATCTTTCTATGGATGAATTAATAGACCTGAGATACAAAAAATACAGAAAGATGGGTAGATTCTACGAATCAGTAACATAAATGATGGGAAGTGGAATGTGGTAAAAGCCTTTCCCACGCCCTACCTTCTACTTCCCACCCCCTGAATAATTATGGATGACTTAAAGAGGCTAAAGGAACTCAGGCTAAATATAGATGATGTTGACGACAAGATCCTGGAACTCCTGAACAAAAGGGCGTCCCTTGTAATTGATATTGGCAAAATAAAGCTGGAGGGCAAAAGGGATTTTCATGCCCCTGAGAGGGAGAAAGAGATATACCAGAGATTGAGCAGTAATAACAAAGGACCATTTCCAAACCAGGCATTAAAGAATGTCTTCAGGGAGATTATGTCTGCATCCCTTTCCCTGGAAAAACCTCTAAAGGTCGCCTATCTCGGGCCAAAGGCCACATTCACCCATCAGGCCTGTATGCAGTATTTTGGTCTTTCTGCAGAATTTGTGCCAGAAAAGGACATTGCGGACGTGTTCGATGATGTGGAGAGGGGAAAGGTTGACTTCGGTGTTGTGCCGATAGAAAACACAACCGAAGGTGTGGTAAGCCATACCATTGACATGTTCATGACATCTGAACTCAGGATATGCGGAGAGATAATGATGGAGGTTTCCCTTTCCCTCCTGAATAAAACAGGAAGGATGGCGGAGGTAAAGAAGATATGTTCTCATCCCCATGCCATTGCCGAGTGTAAGGAGTGGCTAAGGGAGAATCTTCCTGATGTCCCTGTTTTTGATGTGTCATCAACCGCAATGGCGGCACAGGAGGCCAGTGAGGTCTCTTCAACTGCTGCAATAGCAAGCGAGTTTGCTGCCACATTGTATGACCTGCAGGTGGTTGAGAGGAAGATAGAAGACCATATAAATAATTTTACGAGGTTTCTCGTTATCGGGAAGAAAAGCCCTGAAAAGAGCGGTGAAGACAAGACATCTATCATGTTTGCAATAAAGGATATTCCAGGCGCCCTGTATAAGATGCTGAAACCCTTTGCAGAGAGAGGTATTAACATGACAAAGATTGAATCCAGACCTCAGAAGGGCAAGGCATGGGAGTATATATTCTTTGTGGATATGGACGGGCATATATCAGATGCTAAGGTATCTGAGGCGCTTGGGGAGCTTGAAACGCAGTGTTCTTTTATGAAGATATTGGGGTCGTATCCGAAAGGCGCAACAAAGTAATAAACTGGCTTAGTATGGCGTCTTATCAGCAGATGGGGGGCATAATCATGGGTGTGTCTTTAAAAAAACTTGTATCAGATGAGATAGAGGCGCTTATTCCCTATCCGCCGGGCAAGCCTATGGAAGAGTTAGAGCGGGAACTGGGCATAAAAAATTCCATCAAACTTGCCTCAAATGAAAATCCTTTGGGGCCTTCGCCGAAGGCAGTGGATGCTGTAACAAACGCGCTTAAGAACCTCAACAGGTATCCTGACGGCGGATGCTATTATCTAAAGGAGAAGCTTGCAAGCCGTCTGCATGTCAAGCCTGATAATATCATAATAGGCAATGGCTCCAATGAGATAATTGAACTTGTTGTGAGGACATTTTTAAGGCCAGGTGAAGAGGCTGTGATGGGGAACCCCTCTTTTGCAGTTTATCCTCTTGCAGTGCCTGCTGCAGGGGGGAAGGCTGTCCTTGTGCCATTAAAGAATCTTACGCATGATTTGGACGCAATGGCTGATGCAATCACAGAAAAGACAAAGATTGTGTTTATTGCAAATCCGAATAATCCTACAGGCACGATGAATACAAAGGTGCAACTTGACAAATTTATCGGCCGACTGCCTGATGATATAATTCTTGTTTTGGACGAGGCATATTATGAGTTTGTGACAAGCAAGGATTTTCCAAACTCATTTGAGTATCTGAAAGAGGGGAAGAATGTTGTGATACTCAGGACATTCTCCAAGATTTACGGTCTTGCAGGCTTACGGGTTGGCTACGGCATTGCGCCCGAACGGCTCAATTTCTATATGAACAAGGTTCGTCAGCCATTTAATGTCAACAGCCTTGCCCAGATTGCTGCAATGGCTGCGCTTGACGATGAAGAGCATCTGAAAAGGTCGCAGAAAAATAATGCTGATGGGCTAAAGTTTCTGTATGGAGAAATAAAGGCAATGGGCTTTGAATATGTCCCAACCCATGCAAATTTTTTCCTGATTAAGGTTGGTAAAGGCAAAGAGGTTTATGATGCGCTTTTGAAGCAAGGTGTGATTGTGAGGCCAATGGCCAGCTACGGGCTTGGCGAATATATCCGTGTGACAGTGGGAACACCAGAAGAGAATAAAAGGTTTGTAAATGCAATGAAGAATTACGAATTAGGAATTAAGAATTAGGGACATGATGTGAAGGATGATAATATTATTCAGAAAAAGAGTTATGCTTTTGCTTTGCGGATTATTGAACTTTATGAGTATCTTGTTAAAGAAAAAAAGGAATTTGTTTTATCAAAACAAGTTTTAAAGAGCGGAACTTCAATTGGCGCAAATATTGAAGAAGCTATAGGCGCGCAGTCTGATAAGGATTTTCTTTCAAAAGTATCTGTGGCATATAAAGAGGCGCGGGAAACCCACTACTGGATAAGATTATTAAGAGACTCTCATTATTTAGATTCAAAACTGCCAGAAACTATTCTCACTGATTGTGAAGAGTTAATAAGGATTATTGGTTCAATCAATAAAACAATAAAAAGAAAATTGTATAATCCTCTATAATTTTTAATTCATTCTTAATTCGTAATTCCTAATTCGTAATTTAATAAGGAGGTTTTATGATTATCGTTTTAAGGCCGGATGCAACCAAGGAGCAGGTTGACCATATTGTTGAGAGGATAAAAAGCCTTGGCCTCTCTGTGCATATATCAAAGGGCAAGGAAAGGACAATACTTGGCGCAATAGGCGATGAATCTGTCCTTGAAGGCCAGCCGCTGGAGGTCCTGCCGGGCGTGGAAAAGGTGATGCCCATATTAAAGCCATACAAGGTTGTAAGCAGGGAATTCAAGGGAGAGGATACTGTAATATATGTTAACGGCATTAAGATCGGCGGCAGGCAGATACAGATTATTGCAGGGCCATGCAGTATAGAAACAAGAAAGCTTCTGTTTGATGCTGCAAACAAGGTAAAAAAGGCAGGTGCAAGATTCCTGAGGGGAGGGGCCTTCAAACCAAGGACATCGCCATACGCATTTCAGGGGCTTGGCGAGGAAGGGCTGAAATACCTTGCAGAGGCCAGAAAAAAGACAGGTATGCCTGTTGTGACTGAACTTATGGACCCAAGGGATATCGGTATTGTTTATGAGCATACAGATATAATCCAGATAGGCGCAAGAAACATGCAGAATTTCAGGTTGCTGACAGAAGTGGGGAGACTTGACAAGCCTGTCCTGCTAAAAAGAGGGCTTTCCGCTACAATAAAGGAATTCTTAATGTCAGCAGAATACATTGCAGCAGAGGGTAATCATAAGATTATACTCTGCGAAAGGGGCATAAGGACATTTGAAACAGCGGTAAGAAATACACTTGATTTAAGCGCGGTGCCTGTTCTTAAAGAAGAAACCCACCTTCCTGTAATAGTTGACCCCAGCCATGCGGTTGGCAGATGGGATTTTGTTGCGCCCCTTGCCAAGGCCGCAATTGCTGTGGGCGCTGACGGCCTTATGATTGAGGTCCATTCAGACCCGGAGAATGCCCTGTGCGACGGGGCGCAGTCTTTAAGACCGGATAAGTTTGCGGTGTTAATGAAAGAGCTTAAGAAGGTGGCAGAGGCAGTAGGAAGGACGATGTAGTTATGGAGCGAGCCAACCGTGTTGGCGTAAAACGGCGACATGGTCGCCTCGGTCCAAAAATATAATGAAAAGCGATATCCATTTTAATAAGGTTGCCATAATTGGCGTTGGTCTTATCGGCGGCTCCCTTGCAATTATTTTAAGAGAGAAGGGAATTGCAAAAAATATTGTCGGTATTGGCAGAGGGATAAAAAATCTTGAGACTGCAAAAAAACTCGGTGTTATTGATTCATATACGCAGGATGTAAAAGAGGGCGTAAAAGATTGCGACCTTGTTATAGCTGCCATACCTGTTGCAGGCATTGCAAAGGTTATAAAAGAGGCGTTGCCTTCTCTCAAGAAAGGCGCAATAGTCACAGATGTCGGAAGCGTAAAGAAAAACATTCTTGATGAAATAGAAAAAATCCTTCCTGATACAATCCACTTTGTGGGCGGACACCCGATAGCAGGCACTGAAAATGCCGGCGTTGAGGCCGCATTTCCCATGCTTTTCCAGAACAGAAGATGCATACTCACACCTACAAAAAAAACGAATAAAGCTGCTTTGGAGAAGGTAAAAAGACTGTGGGAGATTGCAGGCTCTGAAGTAATCCTAATGGATGCCGAAAAACACGACAAAATACTTGCCGCTGTAAGCCATCTGCCGCATGTGGTCGCCTATTCCCTTGTAAACACTGTAAGCAGTATCAATGATTTCAATGAAAGCATTGTAAAATATTCAGCAGGCGGCTTTAAGGACTTTACCCGCATTGCCTCAAGCCCGCCTGAGATGTGGCGGGATATATGCCTTTTAAACAAAGACGCCATACTTGATGTAATACAGAGATTCCAAAAGACACTGAAAGGGTTGGAAGTGATGATAAAAAAGAGCGACGGAGAGGGGCTTCAAAAGGAATTTGAAAAGGCAAAAACAGTAAGGGAGGGGTTGAAGAGAGGGTAGGGAGAGCTTGTAAGAATGATAAAGAAAAGGGAATTTTACAAATTATTAAACGAAGGATTATTTAATAAATATTGCAGGACTGCTGGTCCAATACAAGAAGTAAGCATTGTTTATAAAAAGAATAAAGATATTCGCATATTAAAGAAACGAAAAGAGTTTGATACCATTGCAGTAGATTTTATTGGCAACTTTATAGAAGAAAAAACTATATATGCTGATTTGTCAAACCCAATACAAATAAGCAGGAAACTTAATAATATATCAGGAACATTAGTTATAGAAGGTGATGATTTTAATGATTTGATTTTGGAGTTCTAAATAATGCGACAACATGAAGCAGTTATAAAAGTTATGGAAGAAAAAGGAGGCTATGCCACACTGGGCTTTCTTAATCAAAATGTCTTGAAAATAGCAGATTGCAAATGGAAGACAAAAACTCCATTTGCAAGTATTAGAAGGATAGTACAGGATGAAAGATATTTCTTCAAGATAAGACCTGGACTTTGGGCACTAAACTCTTATAAAAACAAGTTGCCTTTTGATATATTGCCTCCACGAGATGTTCCTAAACAAAAACAGGAAGAGTTCAATCATACTTATTTTCAGGGCATAATTGTAGAAATTGGCAATTTAAAAAAATATGAAACGTTTGTGCCAAATCAAGATAAGAATAATGCATATTTGGGTAAAAAACTCGGAGAAATTACTACGGCTACTGAATTTTACAGATTTACATATGAACACATCATACAAAGAATACGTTCAGTGGATGTGATATGGTTTAATGTCCGGAAAATGCCTACTATGCTTTTTGAAGTCGAACATTCAACCGATATTAAGAATTCTCTTTCAAAGTTTGTCGAACTCCAAGATTTTTATACTGACTTTCGCATAGTAGCTGCTGATGTCAGGAAAAAAGAATTTGAGACAAAATTATCTTTAGAAGTTTTTAGGCCTATTCACAATAGAGTTAAATTTCTTAGCTATGATGATGTTTCAAGTTGGCATGCAAAAATGAATGAACTTGCGACATTAGAAAGTAGTCTTGCCTTGTAAATTATGAAACCATACATTTTTATAACAAGTGAAGGCTTTACCTTTCAGCCTCAATCCGACTCTTGTGAGCCTGACATAGAAAATTGTCAGGTTATCGGATTTGGTAAAGGCAATAATTCAAAAGAGGCATTTGAGGATATGCTGTCATCCCAAGAATATTTATTTGAAACGACTTTTGATGAAATTGTTGGTTTAGAGTTAAAAAAAGAAGTGAAAGAATATTTCTATTTAGCAGATTATAAGAACCGGAAAGAACTACAAACAAAATGACTGATTAAGTGTAAAAGTGGTGTAGACTTTTCTACAGGCTCGCTATCCAATGAAATCCATAACCATAAAAAAAACCCAATCCCTCAAAGGCGAGATAACCGTTCCGGGGGATAAGAGCATCTCTCACAGGGCGATTATGCTCGGTTCCATTGCTGAGGGTGATACACATATAAGCGGATTCCTTGAGGGCGAGGATAATATTTGCACCCTTAATGCCTTCAGACTTATGGGCATTGAGATAGAGAGGATAAAAAAAGGAAGGCTTATCATTCATGGCAAAGGTTTAAATGGCCTGAAAGAGCCTCTTGATGTGATAGACGCGGGCAATTCCGGCACGACAACAAGGCTTTTGACAGGGCTTTTGGCAGGCCAGAATTTTTTATCGGTTATCACCGGTGATGAGTATTTGAGAAAGAGGCCAATGAAAAGGGTGCTTGAGCCCCTTACAAAAATGGGCGCTGTAATCCACGGCAGGGATAAGGGAAACCTTGCGCCCCTTGTAATCATAGGCCATAGGCTAAAGGCTATGGATTATGTATCTCCCATAGCCAGCGCCCAGATAAAATCAGCCATCCTGCTTGCAGGGCTTTTTGCAGAGGGTATTACATCTGTAACAGAGCCTGTAAAATCCAGAGACCACACTGAGAGGATGCTAAAGACATTCGGCGCTGATATAAGTATTGA
>Ga0209343_10005778_pt1 | contig 14909 bp, 14 predicted proteins | sample RifCSPlowO2_02_FD_184026 | JGI IMG/M metagenome (GOLD analysis project Ga0209343, IMG submission 184026) | Groundwater microbial communities from Rifle, Colorado - Rifle CSP2_plank lowO2_0.2 (SPAdes) (version 2) | ecosystem: Environmental > Aquatic > Deep subsurface > Groundwater | place... | reverse complement strand
CCTGGCGATCTGGGGGGGCGACAGCCTCAAGGTGCCCACGCCCGTCTTCCTGCGCGGCGCGATGGAGCTGCCCGGGGGACTCGTGTACCCCAGGTATCGCTTCGTCCTCATCCTGTTCGGCGTCTGTGTCGGCGCCGCCCTGTGGCTCCTCTACCGCAAGACCCAGATCGGCGCCGTCGTGCGCGCCGGCGTGGACGACCGCGAGCAGGTGAGCGCGACCGGGATCAACGTCGACCGCCTCTTCGTGCTGGTGTCGGCGCTGGCCTCGTTCCTCGCCGGCATGGCGGGTGTCGTGGGCGGTGCCTTCCTCACGCTCTACCCCGGGGCGGACTGGGAGATCTTGGTGGTCGCGCTGGTCGTCGTCATCGTCGGCGGGCTCGGGAGCCTGGGAGGCGCGATGCTCGGCGCGCTGATCGTCGGCCTCCTCGACGCCTACGGGCGGTGGCTGCTCCCGGAATTCTCCTACTTCGTCCTGTTCGGCCCGATGGCGGTGCTGCTGCTGGTCCGTCCCCGAGGCATCTTCGGCCGGGAGTCCTGATGCGGAACGCCCTCCGCGTTCCCCTCGCCCTCGCCGCCCTCGCCGTGGCCGTGCTGCTGCCCGTGGCGGCCGGGCCGTTCTGGACGGGGCTCCTCACGCAGATGTACGTCTTCGGGCTGCTGGCCCTCTCGGTCGATCTGCTGCTCGGCCACGCCGGGCTGTTCTCGCTGTGCCACGCGTCCTTCTTCGCGGTGTCCGCGTACACGACGGCGATCCTCCAGGTCCGTCACGCCGTGCCGACCGCGCTCGCCGCGCCCGCCGGCCTGCTCGCCGGAACGCTCCTCGGGCTCGTCTTCGGGTTCGCCGTCCGGACGCGCGGCGTGTACTTCATCCTGATCACGATCGCCTTCGGCTACGTCGTCTGGGGCGTGGCGCACCGCTGGTCGTCGTTCACCGGCGGTGACAACGGGGTCACCAACGTCCCGTTTCCGGACGTCGGCGCGGTGCGCGTCGAGTCCCACACCGAGTACTACTACCTGGTGCTGGCGGTCGTCCTGCTGTGCGCGCTCGGGTATCGGCTCCTCGTCGCCTCCCCGTTCGGCCTCACCCTGCGCGGCATCAGGGCGAGCGAGACCCGGATGCGGAGTCTCGGCTACCACTCCGGCCTGCACCTCTACGCGGCCTTCGTCGTCTCGGCGGCGCTCGCGAGCCTCGCCGGCGTGCTGTACGTCTACTACAACCGCTTCGTCAACCCGGTCGCGGCCTCGTTCCCGATCTCGGTCGAGGCGGCGCTGATGGCGATCATCGGGGGCACCGGGACCATCGTCGGGCCGTTCATCGGTTCGATGATCATCCTCTGGCTTCGCAACTGGGTGTCGAGCTTCTTCGAGCTGTACGCGTCGGTGATGGGGCTCGTCTTCATCGCGGCCGTGCTCTGGGCGCCCCAGGGCGTCGTCGGCCTCGTCGGCCGCCTGCGGGCCCGCCTGGCGGGCGCCGGGTCCGGATGACCACGCCCGCCGCCGCCATCGAGGTCAGCGGCCTGACCAAGGAGTTCGGCGGCCTGCGCGCCGTCGATCGGGTCTCGCTCAGCGTCGCCCCGGGCGAGCGCCGGGTGCTCATCGGTCCGAACGGGGCCGGCAAGACGACGCTGTTTCACTGCATCACCGGCACGCTGCGGCCGTCGGCGGGCCGCGTGTCGCTGTTCGGGCGCGAGGTGACCCGCCTCCCCGAGCACCGGCGCACCGCCCTCGGCATGGGGCGCACGTTCCAGATCTCGAACGTGTTCGCCGACCTGTCCCTGTTCGAGAACCTGGCGCTCGCCATCCTGGGGACCGATCGGCGCAAGTGGATGATGCACCGCCCGGTGGCCGCCTTCGACGACGTGTGCCGGCGCGCGCGCGAGGGGTTGGAGCTCGTCGGCCTCGCCCACCGCGAGCGGACCGTCGTCCGCCTCCTGTCCTACGGCGAGCGCCGGCAGCTCGAGCTCGCCCTGGCCCTCAGCTCCGGTCCCCGGGTGCTGTTCCTCGACGAGCCGTGCGCCGGCCTGTCGCCGAGCGAGCGCCAGCGTATCTCGAGGATGATCGGCGCGCTCCCGCGCGCCATCACCGTGCTGATGATCGAGCACGACATGGACGTGGCCCTCGGGCTCGCCGATCGGGTGACGGTCCTGCACCGGGGCCGGGTGATCCTGGAGGGCACGCCCGGCGAGGTCCAGGCGAACCCGGAGGTGCGCGAGGTCTACTTCGGCCATGTCTGAGCCCCTGCTGTCGGTCAGAGAGATCCACACGTACTATGGCGACAGCTACGTCTTGCAGGGCGTGAGCCTCGACGTGCCCGCGGGCACGATCGTCGCGATCCTCGGGCGCAACGGCATGGGCAAGACGACGCTCATCCGATCGGTGGCGGGCCTCACGCCGCCGCGCCGGGGCGACGTCGTCTTCAAGGGGCGCTCACTGCGGGGCCGCCCGCCCTACGCGATCGCCCAGGCGGGCATGGCGATCGTCCCGCAGGGCCGCCGGATCTTCCGATCGCTCAGCGTGCGCGAGAACCTGCTCCTGCCGACGAGCCGCCTCGCCCGCGCGAGCCGGACCGCGGCCGACGGCCGGCGAACGCACTGGGACCTCGGCCGAGTCCTCGAGGAGTTCCCGCAGCTCGCCGAGCGGATCGACCACCCCGGCGGCGCGCTGAGCGGAGGCGAGCAGCAGATGCTGGCGGTCGGCCGCGCGCTCATGGCGAACCCCGACCTCGTCCTGATGGACGAGCCCTCGGAGGGGCTGGCGCCGCTGCTCGTCCGACAGGTCGAGCAGATCATGAAGAGCGTCCGCGAGCACGGCCACGCGATCCTGCTGGTCGAGCAGAACTTCGCGCTCGCCATGTCGGTCGCCGACCACGTGCACGTCGTCTCCTCCGGGCGCTTCGTCTTCCAGGGGCCCCCCGACGCCCTCTCGCGCGAGGTCGACATCCTCGACTATCATCTCGGCGTCTCGGGAAGCCGGTAAGGAGGTCGCTCATGCCGTCGCACCACAGGCTCGCTCCCACGCCGGACACCGTTCACTGGGGCTACTTCGACGCGACGATCCCGCCCCGGCTGACCGTCGACCCGGGCGACACCGTCACGGTCGACACCGTCTCCGGCGGCCGCGTCGAGGTGGCCGACACGACGATCATGCGGCCGGACCATCTGGAGATCGTCGAGAAGCTCCGGCCGGTCCTCGGTCCCCACATCCTCACCGGTCCCATCGCCGTGCGCGGCGCCGAGGCCGGCGACGCGCTGGAGGTGCGCATCAAGGCGATCGAGCTGTCGGTCGACTGGGGCTGGAACGTGATCCGCCCGCTCAAGGGCACGTTGCCGGAGGACTTCCCGGCGTTCCGGCGCCGCGTCATCCCGATCGACCGCAAGGCGATGACGGCGACGCTCCCGTGGGGCCCGACGCTGCCGCTCCGGCCGTTCTTCGGCATCCTGGCCACCGCGCCGCGCCCGGAATACGGCACGATCTCGTCCATCGAGCCGCGCGAGTTCGGCGGCAACATCGACAACAAGGAGCTGGTGCCGGGCTCCTCGCTGTTCCTGCCCGTCTTCGTCCCGGGCGCGAACTTCTCCGCGGGCGACGGCCATGCCGTCCAGGGCGACGGCGAGGTGTGCCTGACGGCGCTCGAGACCTGCCTGACCGGGACCTTCGAGCTCGTCCTGCACAAGCGGATGACGCTCGCCTTCCCGCGCGCGGTGACGCCGACCCACTACATCGCCATGGGGATGGATCCCGACCTCGACGACGCCGCCAGGCAGGCCCTCCGCGACATGATCGCGTGGCTCGCGCAGCTCAAGGGCTGGACGCCCGAGGAGGCCTACGTCTTCTGCAGTCTCGCCTGCGACCTCCGCGTCACGCAGCTCGTCGACGGCAACAAGGGCATCCACGCGATGGTGAGTCGCGCCCTGCTGGACTGATGCGTCGTACCCGCGTCACGTATTCTGTCGGCTCAGCATCTCCTCGACGGCCTCGACCGAGGCCGACTCGACCACGAGCTTCGAGCGTCCGCACGTCACGCACTTGAGGAGAATGGGCACGCCGTCGGCCCGCCCCAGACGTCGAGCGTCCGCGAGGCTCTGCCCGTCGAGCACCATCGGCCCACCGCAACGGCACCGTTGCATCGCGCATCCCCCCTCTCTGAAGGAGAGGGCACCGCAAGCGTGATGCCATCCGAGCGCTCGCGCTAACTTCGCCTCGAGCCTCCTCTTTCTCCGGAAAGTCCTGTCGTCGTGCCTCGGGGCTGGCGCGTTTCTTCCCAGCGCCTGGCGCTCAGTGGCCATCGCTGCGCTCCGCCGGGGCCCCCCATGTTCTCAAGGCGTCACGGTCAGGGTCGCCGTGAGCGTCACGCCTCCGCGCGAGGCCGAGATCGCCACGGGAGTCGTGTTCCGCACCCGGCGCGTCGTGACGGTGAAGGTCGCGCTCGTATCTCCGCGTGGAACGCTCACGAACAGCGGCGTCATCGCGGCCAGGGGGTTTCTGCTCGCGAGCCTCACGAGCGCCCCGCCAGGCGGTGCCGGAGCGCTCAGGACGACGGTGCCGGTCGCCGACTCGCCCCCGGACACGGTCGTGGGATCCAGCGTGAGGGAGACGAGGGCCGGCCCGGGCCCGACGCTCACGGTCAGCTCCGTGCTGAGACCCGCGCCGGCGACGGAGGCGAAGACCTTCACGACCGCGGGCGAGAGCACGGAGAGCCCGGTCGCGCCGAACGTCGCGCTCGTGGCTCCGGCCGGCACCGTCACCGTCGCGGGCAGCGAGACCGCCGCCGGGTTCGTGTTCGAGAGGTCGACGACCTGCCCTCTGACCGGCGCCGGGGAGCTCAGCGTCACCGTGCCCGTCGAGGTCTGTCCCTCGCCGATCACACCGGGGTCGAACGTGAGCGAGGCCACCGGGAGCGGCGCTGCGGGATCCACCTGGAACAATACGCCGAGGTCGTTCGCGCCTCCGACGAAGGTACTGCCGTAGAGCTTGCCGTCACTGCCCTGGAACAGGGCAGCCAGCGGCACGCGGCCGTCGGGCCCGGTGAAGGTCCGCAGCACTGTGACGTTTCCGGCCGGGTCCAGGCGGAAGACGGTCCCGGCGACGTCCGGACTCGTCACCGGGAGGCCGCCCAGCGACGCGGTGCCGTAGAAGGCGCCGTCGGCGGTCTGGAGCAGTCCCGCTCGTGGCGCGAGGCCTTCCGGGACGTAGCCGCCGTTATCGAAGTAATGGACGATGCTGTAGGTGCCGGCCCCGTCGATCTCGAAGACGACGCCGGCGCCGAACGACGGGTGGAGGCCGCCGTCCTCCGTCGTGCCGCGGAAGACGCCGTCCTGTCCCAGCACGAGCCCCGCCGCCGGGTGGAACGCCTCGGACGGACTGAAGAAGTGCAGGACAGTGACGTTGCCGGCGTTGTCGATCTTGAAGATCGTGCCGCAGCTTCCGTCGGTCGTGTCCGGACAGCTCGAGGGCGGTCCCCCCTCGAAGGCCGTCCCATAGAAGCTGCCGTCCGAGCCCTCGACCAGCGGGCCGTTCAGCCCCGAACCCTCCGTGGCGCGGTCGAAGAGGTGCAGGGTGGTGAAGTTCCCGGCCGTGTCCACGCGATAGACCGACGTCAGCGTCGTGCCGTAGAAGAACCCGTCGCTCGCCAGCAGGAGCCCGCCGGTCGGCCAGGAAGGATCCGTCGTGCCGAAGTTGTGGAGGACGGTCAGCGTGCCGTCGGGGTCCACGCGGAAGAAGGTCCCGCAGCTGTTCGTGAAGCCGCACCCCGTCGGGGGGCCGATGCCGTACCGGGAGGCCACTCCGTAGAAGTTGCCGTCGCTCGCCTGGACCAGGCGGCTCGGCTGCGCGCCCTCCGCCGGGGTCATGACGTGCAGGGTCGAGACGGCGCCTCCGGGAGTCATCATGAAGATCACGCCGCAGCCGGCTTGATCCGGGCAGTCCGTCGCGGATCCCCCCGACGACGTCGTTCCGTAGAAGTTGCCGTCGCTGGCCTGCATCAGGCGCGCCGCGGGGTTCCTGCCGTCGCTCCCGCCGAAGCTATGCAGCACCGAGAACGACTGGGCGCTCGCGGTGCCGAGGCTCGACGCGACCAGGAGCGACGCCAGGGCCAGCGCTGTCGCGATGCTTCGGATTTGCATGTGCCCCTCCCCTCCCGGGGTTATAACACCTCGGCGCCCTTGACTCCCTGAGGCAGTCGTCCTAGGCTCGACGGCGGCGCGAGCTGCCACATGCCCCTGACATTCCGGCTCCATCCGCACTTCGTGACGACGCTCGACACCGCGCTGCCGGCCGCCGCCCCGAGCGGCGCCTGACGGTCTCCTCCCGCCCGGAACGCCACGCCCGCCAGCGCCATGTCCGAGACCGCGGACGTCGTGATCATCGGCAGCGGCATCCACGGCGCGAGCCTCGCGTTCCATCTCGCGCGGCGCGGCCTCCGGCCCGTGGTCGTCGAACGCCACGCGGTGGCGTCCGGAGCGACCGGGCGGTCGAGCGGCCTCGTGCGCATGCACTACGACCTGGAGGCCGAGTCCCGGCTGGCGTGGGAGTCCTTCCGGTACTTCCGCGACTGGGCCGAGCTGGTCGGCGGAGAGTGCGGCTTCAGGCGCACCGGGTTTCTCAAGATCGTGGGGCCGGAGCACACCGAGCACCTCCGCGCCAACGTCGGCATGCACCAGCGGCTCGGCATCCCGATGCTGCTGGTCACCCCCGATGACGTCCGGCGGCTCGCGCCGGGCTTCGCCACGGGCGACTTCGAGGCCGCGGCGTACGAGCCGGAGTCGGGCTACGCCGATCCCCCGAGCGCGGCGAGCGCTTTCCTGCAAGCCGCGCGCGAGCGCGGTGCGCGGCTCGTCCAGGACTGTCGCGTGACGGCCGTCCGCGTCTCGGGCGGCGCGGTCGCCGGCGTCGAGACCACGCGCGGCGTCGTCTCGACCCGCATCGTCGTGAACGCGGCGGGCGCGTGGGCGGCGGAGGTCGGCCGGATGGTCGGCCTCGATCTGCCCGTGACCACGTGGCGCCACGACACGATGGTCATCCGGCGCCCCGCGCCGCTGCACCCCACCCATCCGACCGTCATCGACGGCGCCGCGTCGATGTACTTCCGGCCGGAGACGGGCGGACTGACGCTCGTCGGGCTGGAGGACGGCAACCCGCTGGGCCAGTCGCCGGACGGCGACACCGACCACGCCCTACCCGGCTTCGTCGAACGCGCCGTGGCGCGGATCTGCCGGCGCATGCCCGGGATGGAGGACGGCGCGCTCGCCGGCGCGCACGGCGGATACGACGGCATCACGCCCGATCAGCATCCGATTCTGGATTGCGCCGGGCCCGACGGCTTCTATCTCGACTGCGGCTTCAGCGGTACCGGGTTCAAGATCGCGCCCGCGGTCGGCGCGTGCATGGCCGAGCTGATCGTGGATGGGCGCGCCACGACGGCCGACATCTCGGCCTTCGGCCTCCGGCGCTTCGCGCAGGGCAGGCTCCTCGAGGGCCAGCACCCTTACGAGAAGCAGTGGCGCTAGCCGGCTCAGCCGCGCGCCCGGGCCTCGATGGCGTCGGCCAGCAGGATCAGGCGGCGCGCGTCTTCCACGTGCAGGCCCTCGATCAGCCGACCGTCGAGCAGGACGACGCCGCGCCCCTCGGCCGTGGCCGCGGCGTGCGCGGCGATGACCCGGCGCGCCCAGTCGACGTCGGCAGGCGCGGGCGCGAAGATCTCGTTCGCCTTCGCGATGGTCCGGGGGTGGATCAGCGTCTTGCCGTCGAAGCCGAGGTCGGCGGCCAGCCGGCACGCGGCCTCGAAGCCCGCATCGTCCTCCAGGTCGAGATGCACGCCATCGAGCGCGGCGACGCCGGCGGCGCGCGCCGCCAGCACGCACAGCTCGAGGCTCGTCAGGAGCGGCAGGCGGTCGCGCGTGTGCCGCGCGTGGAGGTCCTTCGTCAGGTCGGAGGTGCCCATCACGAGGGCGGCGACCCGCGGGCTGGCGGTGGCGATCGCCGCCGCGTCGAGGATCCCGCGCGGCGTCTCGAGCATGCACCAGAGCGCGAGCCCGCCCGGCGCCTCGTGGGCCACGAGCACGGCCAGCGCCTCCCGCACCGCGCCCGGCGATTCCACCTTGGGCAGGAGCACCGCGTCGGCACCCGACGTCGCCACGGCCGCCAGATCGGCGCGCCCCCACGGCGTGGCGAGCCCGTTCACGCGCACGACCACCTCGCGAAGCCCGTAGCCGCCGGTGCGCGCGGCGGCGCACACCGACCCGCGCGCCCGCTCCTTGGCGTCGGGAGCGACGGCGTCCTCGAGGTCGAAGATCACGGCGTCGGCGGGCAGCGCCCCGGCCTTCGCCATCGCCCGCGTGTTCGAGCCGGGCATGAACAGCACGCTCCGTCGCGGCCGCACGGACGCTGTCATCGTCGTGAGGATTAGAGGGTCGGCGCCGCCGCCCGGTCAATCACAAAAACCGAGTTTCGCGGCCGGAGGAGGTCGCCATGGCGGATCCCCAGCTCATGGATCGGATGTTCCAGCTCGTCATGCGCTCGCTGATCGAGACCGGGCGCGCCCGGCACTACGCCGAGCTCGCCAGGACGCTGGGCTGCTCCGTCGAGGAGGGGCGGCAGCTCCTGCTCGCCGTCATGCAGGCATATCCGATCGGCTGGCTGCACCCCGACACGGAGTACATCGCCTCCTTCCCGCCCCTCAACAACCTGCCGACGCAGTACCGCGTGACCGTGCGCGGCGAGCAGAAGTGGTTCGCCCAGTGCGGCTTCGAGGCCACCTCCGTGACGTGGCTGTTTCCCGGGGCGACGGTGCGGGTCGAGGCGCCGTGCCTGGACTGTGGTGAGCCCGTGGTCGTCGAGATGCGTGACGGACGGCTCCTCGGCGTGGAGCCGCGGGGGACCGTCGGGCATCTGAACTACGGTTTCGGCGCGTCCCGCGGCCGCCCCCCGTACCTCTGAACGGGCATGAACCTCTTCCGGTCGGAAGAGCACACCCGCCGCTGGCCCCTGTTCAACCCTCGCGCCGAGGAGGGCTTCATCAGCCTTGCGGAGCTCGCCGCGTTCTTCGGCACCGAGACGCGGCACCACATGCTCGACGCCGACTACCTGTCGGCGTGGTTCCCGAAGCGAGCCGCCGAGCGCCGCGCGTTTCTCGAGCGGATCGGCAAGGCCACGCCGTTCTGGCTCGGGACGCCGTCGCCGCCGTGAGCGTGGCGGCCGCGGGGCGCCGTCACGGTCTGCGGGCCTGCTTGAGGCGCTCTCCGAGCGTCAGCCCGAAGCCGCCGCCCTTCTTCGCGGCCGCGCCGAGGTAGGCCTGCGTCTCCGCCTGCTCCTCGCGCGCCGAGGCCATCTGCTCGCCGACCACGGCGTCCGCGGGCGCGAGCGCCAGCGCGATCCGGTGCTTCTCGGCGTCGAGCGCGACGACGATCACGTCGAGCTCGGCTCCGGTGCTCGCGGCCTCCCGCACGGCCGCCTGGCGGTTGCGCGGGATCTCGCTGACGTGCAGCAGGCCGTCCACGCCGGGCAGGAGCTCGACGAAGACGCCGAAGTCCGTGGCGCGGGCCGCCCGGCCGCGGACCACCTGGCGCTCGCGCAGCCGTCCGGGCACCGCCGCCCACGGATCGCCCTCGAGCGCCTTCAGGCTGAGCGTGATCCTCCCCTTCGCCTCGTCGAGCCGCAGCACCTTCACCGTCACCGCCTCGCCCACGCGCAGCCGATCGGCGGGCCGGCCGACGCGGGAGTGCGAGAGCTCCGACAGCGGCACCAGCCCCTGTACGCCGCCCAGGTCGACGAACGCGCCGAACTCCGCCAGCGCGGCCACCGTCCCCGGCAGCACCGCCCCGGGGACGATCGTCTTGCGCGTCTCCTCGGCGGCCTGGGCTGCGCGCTCCTCGAGCAGGCGACGGCGGGAGAGCACGATGTTGCGCCCCCGGTCCCCGTAGGAGACGACCCGGAACTCGAGCACCCGGCCGACGTAGTCCTCGGCCGCGGTCTCCGCGCGCCGGACGTCCATCTGCGAGACGGGGCAGAAGGCGCGCAGGCCGCCCACCGTCACCTCGTAGCCGCCCTTGATGACCGCCGCGACCCGGCCCTCGACCGGGACGCCGGTTTCCAGCGCCAGCGCGAGCGCCTGCCGGGCCCGGGCGCCGCGCCTGAGCTTGTACGAGAGGCGCACCTCGTCGCCGGTCGACATGACGGTGGCCTCGACCTCGTCGCCGACCGCGACCCGCAGGCGCCCCTCCTCGTCGACCAGCTCGGCCCGGTCGATCCAGGCCTCGCCCTTGCCGCCGACGTCGACGAAGACGCTCTCGGCCGTGACGTGGATGACGCGCCCTCGCACGGGCTCGCCGACCTGCAGCGGCCGGAGTGCCTCCTGGCCGGCGAACAGCGTGGCGAAGTCCTCGGGCGGCTGCAGCTGGGGATCGTCCGGCATCGGTGGATTCATGATTCGAATCTATCTTAGAATCGTCCCTGGCGTCAGTCCGTGAGGGAAGGGAGCGACGGCATGCACATCGTCGATTCGCAGGTCCACGTCTGGGCCGCAGACACCCCCGAGCGTCCCTGGCCGCCCGGGCGGGCGCAGGAGGCGCAGCGGCCGTATCCGGTCACCAAGGACATGCTCCTCTTCGAGATGGACCTGGCCGGGGTGAGCCGCATCGTGCTCGTCCCGCCCTCGTGGGAGGGCGACCGGAACGACCTCGCCCTGGAGGCGGCGCGCCTGCACCCCGACCGGTTCGCCGTCATGGGACGGCTCGACCTCCGGGACCCGAAGAGCCGCGGGCTGGTCGGCGACTGGAAGAAGCAACGGGGCATGCTCGGCATGCGCTTCACCTTCCACAACGAGCACAACCGCCACTTCCTCACCGACGGCACCGCCGACTGGCTCTGGCCCGCGGCGGAGCGGGCCGGGATCCCGGTGATGGTCCTCGTGCCGGGATCGCTCGACGCGCTCGGCCGGATCGCGACCCGACATCCGGGCCTCAAGCTCGTGATCGACCACGTGGGGCTCAACATCCGCCAGAAGGCTCCCGCGGTGTTCGACGATCTTCCCGCCGTCTGCGCGCTCGCCAAGCATCCCAACGTCGCGGTCAAGGCGTCGGGTATGCCGTCGCTCTCGACGGAGCGCTACCCGTTCCGGGACCTGCACGCGGCCATCCGCAGGCTGGTGGACGCCTTCGGCCCGCGCCGGACCTTCTGGGGCACGGACCTCACGCGGATGCCCTGCACGTACCGCGAGTGCATCGACCTGTTCGCGAAGGAGCAGCCGTGGCTCACGGGCGAGGACCTCGCGTGGGTGATGGGGCGCGGCGTGTGCGAGTGGCTCGGCTGGCCCCTCAGCTCCTGACCCAGCCCCCGTGGACCGGGTAGTGTGAGCAGAGGAACTCGAGAAAGGCCGGCCGGCCCCGGGCGTTCTCGTCGAAGGCCCGCCGGAGCGCGGGGATCACCTCCGACGGGTCCGTCACGTCTTCGCCGTAGAAGCCGACGGCCCGCGCCATGGACGACATGCACGCGGCGGCATGATCGGACACCCGCCACGTGTAGGGATCGTGACCTTCGCCCCAGAAGCCCGGCCCGTATCCGGAGTAGCCGCCGTTGTTGATGTGCAGGGTCGTCACGCCGATCTTGTAGCGCGCCACCGCCTCGAAGTTGCCCATCATGTAGCCCACGCCCGCGTCGCCGGTGACGTGGACGCACTGCCGCGCCGGGTACGCGAGCTTGGCCGCGACCGCGCCCGCCAGGCTGAAGCCCAGCGTGGAGACGTTGCCCCAGCCCAGGTAGCCGCGCGGGATCCGCGCCTCGTAGACCGTGCTCGTCTGGTCGCGCGTGTTGCCGGAGTCGGCGGTGACGAACGAGGCCTCGGGGTCGAGCACCTTCATCAGGTCGCCGATGACCCGATACGGATTGATCGGCGTCTCGCTCGACTCCATGAGCGGCTGGAACTTCGCCCAGAGCTCCTGCTTGCCCGCGCGGATCTGGTCGAGGAGCTCCGGCTTCGGGCGCGCGCCGCCCGCGCGCGCCGACAGCTCGGCGATGAGCGCCTGGAGGGTCAGCCTGGCGTCGCCGATCACGGCGTGTCGGGTCTCGTAGCTCCGGTTGATGTCGAGCGTGTCGATGGTGCACTGGACGATGGTCTTCCTGTCGGCGTCGGGCACCGCGTGGCTGAACCGGTTGGGGAAGAGGCTCGAGCCGATCGAGAACAGGACGTCCGCCTTGCGCAGGAAGTGCTCGGCCAGCGGGCCGCGCACTCCCACGGAGAGCGGGTGGTTCTCCGGGAAGGCCCCCTTCGCCTTCAGCGTCGTCAGCACCGGCACCTGGGCCAGCTCGGCGAACTGGCGGAGCTCGCTCGTGGCGTCGGCGTAGAGGACCCCCTCGCCCACGTGCAGGAGCGGGGCCTTCGCGGCCAGCAGCGCCTTGACCGCCGCCTTCACGTCGTCGGGATCGGGGCCGGATCTCCAGCCCTTCACCGGCACGTAGGGATGCTCGTCCTCCTCGTACTCGCCCAGATCGCGCGGGATGATGAGCAGGACGGGCCCGGGCCGTCCCGACCGGAGCTGGGTGAACGCCCGGCGCACGTAGTCGGGGACCAGGTCGGCGCGATCGACCTTCCCCACCCACTTGGTGACCGGCCGGAGCGCCTCGGCCATGTCGTAGTGCGTGTGCCGGCTCGCGCCGAGCCCGACCCCCTCGGCGATGACGAGCACCGGCGAGGAGTCCTCCCAGGCCTGGGCGATGGCGCCGTAGGCCATCTGGATGCCGGCCGCGTTCAGGTTCGCCATCACCGTGCACACGCCGATCTGCTTGCCGCAGGTGACGCGCGAGAAGGCGTCGGCGACGGCGACCGCGAAGCGCTCTTCCCCCATCATGAGGATGGGCACGCCCTCCTCGCCGAGCGCGTTGTTGACGTGGTTGGTGGGGTAGCAGCTCGCCCACGGCACGCCCTCGGTCTTGAGGATCCGCGCGAATCCGTTCGCCGCCTTCACTCGCATGGAGCGTCTCCTCGGGCCAGCTCGACCTCGGCACTCATCGCGACGGTCCCCTCGGGCGTCACGGCCCACAGCTCCGAGCGCCCGTCACCCGTCGGCCGGCCGCGCAGCTCGAACGGCGAGGTGTCGAACAGCGGCGCGCGCGCCTGGGTGGCATAGGCAACGATCTGCCGACCCGGATTCTGATCCCGGGCGAAGTCGACCAACAGCGTCGTCGTCAGCGGTCCGTGCACCACGAGACCCGGATAGCCTTCCCGCTCCATCGCCCACGGGCGGTCGTAGTGGATGCGGTGGCTGTTGAAGCTCAGCGCCGAGAACCGGAAGAGCAGGATCGGATCCGCTGTCACCCGCCGCCGCCACGGCACGTCACCCGGCGCAGGCTCGCGGCGCGGCGCCTGGTTGCGCTCGCCCGTCTTCACCTCGTCACGGAACACCGTCCGGCGCTCGTCCTCGAGGGCAAGCCCGTCGGCGCCCGAGACGCGGCTCTTGACGGTCGCGAACACGAGCGTCCCGGTGCCCCCGTGCTTCACGGCGATGTCGGCCAGCGCGGTCTCGCGCCGGACCGTCTCGCCGATCCGGAGCTGACGGTGGAACCGGACCCGCTCGCCGGCGAACATGCGGCGCGGGAGCGGCAGCGCCGGAATCACGCCCGTGTCGCGAGGACTGCCGTCCGGCCGCAGCTCGGCGGACGCGACGCGGGGCAGGAAGTAGAGGCCGAGCCACGCCGGCGGGAGCGGATCGCCCTCGTGGAGCTCCGGCTCCGGGCGTCCGAGCGCCAGCCGCAGCAGGTTGGCGGGTCCGGGGTGAATGACCTCGGTCGCGACCTGGGTGCGGCCGATGTGCGATCGCAGTGCCTCGATCTCGAGCGTGCTCGTCGTCATCGCGAGCCCTCCCCTCGCTTCGGCTCCACCACCTCGAACATCAGCGTGAACTCGTCGAGCAGGCCGAAGAGCTCGGCGAGCTTCGCGGGATCGCCGTCGACCGTGACCAGCCCCTGCTGGAACGCGTCGGCGAGCGGCAGCTCGCGCAGGAGGAGCCGGTCGAGCGTCGCGCGCGCGAGCGTCACGGTCGCGTCGGCCCGGTCGCTCTGCCGGTCCGCCAGCCACGTCAGGGCGCAGCGCTCGAGGCGCAGCACGAAGCGCCGGTCGACGTCGGTGAACACCCAGTTGAGGACGAAGCGCCGGCCCTCGGCCTTCTCCCCGTTCAGGCGCACGCCCAGGACGTCGAAGAAGAGCTCGAGGCTCATCGCGCGCAGGACGTCGGGGCTGACGGGCGCGCGCGCGGCGGCGCGCGGCATCCCCTGCCTGAGCTCCAGCGCGCCGAGGAGATAGGCGTTGCGCCAGGTCGCCGACTCCACCGCGTAGCCGAGCTGCTCGAGGGCGTCGGCGCCGAGCTCGCGCGCCTCGCGGTTCGCCGGGTCGGCGAAGACGACATGGCTCATCGCCTCGGCGACGAAGCGGTACTCGCCCTTCGCGAAGTCCTCGCGCGCGCGGCGGATCGCCGCCGCGGCACCGCCCATGTACTCGACGTACTTGCGCCCGCGCTCGACCGGCGGCAGCGGGTGCAGGTGCGCCGGGTTGGCGTCGTACCAGCCGAGGTATCGCTGGTAGACGGCCTTCGCGTTGTGGGCGAGCGTGCCGTAGTAGCCGCGCGCGTGCCACGTGCCGGCGAGGTCCGTCGGGAGCCGCAAGCGTTCGGCGATCTCGGCGGCGCGGTAGCCGTGGTTCATCAGGCGCACGGTCTGATCGTGCAGGAACTTGTAGAGGTCGCGCTGCCGGCCGAGGTAGTCGAGGACCCGCTCGGTGCCCCAGACGGGCCAGTGGTGCTGGGCGAAGGCCACGTCGGTCTGGTGTCCGAACCGGTCGATCGCCTCGTTCAGGGATCGGGCCCACGCGTTGGCGTCGCGCACCTGCGCCCCGCGGAGGGGATAGACGTTGTGCAGGTTGTGCG
>Ga0209343_10005777_pt1 | contig 14909 bp, 14 predicted proteins | sample RifCSPlowO2_02_FD_184026 | JGI IMG/M metagenome (GOLD analysis project Ga0209343, IMG submission 184026) | Groundwater microbial communities from Rifle, Colorado - Rifle CSP2_plank lowO2_0.2 (SPAdes) (version 2) | ecosystem: Environmental > Aquatic > Deep subsurface > Groundwater | place... | reverse complement strand
CGACGACAGCAGCCCGCAGCCGACCAGCAGCAGGTAACGGTTCTTGAAACGCTGCGCCAACCAGGGCAGCAGAAATGAGCTGGGCAGTCCCATCAGCATCGACACACTGAACAGACTATTGCTGTGCATCAGGCTCAACCCGGCTTCGTTGTAACGCGCTACGGCCCAGGTGGCGAGGGCATAAAACAAGCCGGCTTGGATGGCAAAAAATGCACTGATCAACCAGGCCCGTGGCTGCCGCCAAGGCAAGCCGGTGCCACCCTCTTCGCTTTCGGCTTCGACGCGATTAGGCAGGCACAGCCACAGCAGCAAACCGACGACCGCCGGTAGCGCCCAGATGGCCAGGCCATAGGTCCAGTCGTTCGCCAACCACTGGGTAGCCGGGATCGTCAGTACTGCACCGCCCGCACCGCCAATCGCCATGCTCAGCGAATACCAGCCCACCACGCTGCCCATCCGCCCAGCGAAGTGGCGCTTGATGAAACCCGATAGCAAAGGCCCAGCAACCGCGATGGCCGCGCCCAGCAGCACCGCACTGCCAATCAGAATTGCGCTGGCATGCCCTACCGCACGCAGCAACAGCGCCACAGCAATAACCGCGAGACACAGGGCAATGGTACGTTCGAGCCCCAGGCGCATCGCCAGACGCGGCGCAAAAGGCGCGAGCAAACCCATGCATAACACGGGAAGCGCAGTAGTAAGGCTGATCAGGCTGCGGCTCAAGGCCAGTTCTTCAGCAATCCGCTCAATCAGCGGTGCCAGAGAAGTGATACCGGGCCGCAAGTTGATTGCAGCCAGGATCAGGCCCAGCAACAGCGGGGCCCGCGGGAAAGGTTTCACAGTAAATCCATCAGTTTTGCGGCCATGCCGACATGGCCGCAAACCTTAGAGCGCAAGTTCACACCAGACAAGCCCTAAGAGGGATAAAGTTGACCAATAAATCAGCAATTAGAGCGCTACAGGTCAAATTACTTGGTGCGCGGTGCACGCATCTTGTCAGCCATGGCTGTCATTTCGTTATAGAGCAGCTGCGGGTTCTTCTGCTTCAACGCCCAAGCCATACGGCCCTGTTCGTGAGGCAGAATCATGAACTCGCCTTTGCCGATTTCCTGGTAGATGTAATCGGCAATATCGGCCGCACTGATCGGTGAGCTTTCCAGCAGCTTGCCCACTTGCGCTTTCATCGCTGGCGTAGGACCGCGGAAGGAATCCAGCAGGTTGGTCTGGAAGAACGAAGGGCACACCACATGCACGCTGACTTCATGCAGCTTCAGCTCGATCAACAAGCTTTCCGACAGTGCTACAACTCCGGCCTTGGCCACGTTGTAGTTACTCATGGCAGGGCCCTGCATCAAGGCTGCCATGGAGGCAATATTGACGATTTTGCCTTTGCTCTTTTCCAGTAACGGCAGGAAGGCCTTACACCCCTTGACCACACCCATCAGGTTGATCGCAATCTGCCAGTCCCAATCTTCAAGCGACAACTCGCTAAAGAACCCGCCAGAGGCCACACCGGCGTTGTTGACGATCACATCGATGCCGCCGAGCTTCTCCTCACAGGCCTGGGCAAACGCAGTCAGCTGGCTGTAATCACGTACATCACAACGCTGGGTAAAGCCATCGCCACCCGCCTCACGAACCATCTGTAGGGTTTCCACCAGGCCCGGCTCGTTGACATCCGACAGTGCCAACTGCCAGCCCTCACGCGCCCAACGCAGGGCCATCTCACGCCCCAAACCCGAACCCGCGCCGGTGATCATCATGCGATTTTGCATAGGAAAGCTGCCTTGTGCTGCTGTGATTGATGGAGCCAGTGTAGCCGGGTAAATTATCTTGCCCGCATACCATCATCCATCTGAATAAGGCGGCCTAAGCTCAACTCACGGCCGCTGCCAGCGCTGCCAAAGCAACACGCCATAAATCAGCGCATTGAGCAGCAGAACAAACACCCCCAGGCCAATCTGAATCTGCGGCGTCAGCCCAGCCGGGTAGATGATCGGCAGCAAATAGTGCTCAACAAAACCACCGCTGTACCCCGCCTGCCCTGCAGCCAGACGCAGGCTGTGTTCTAGCGGCGTCAGCGGACAGGGCCAATGCATCAACTCCACCAACACACCCCATAATGCTGCTGGCACATGCAACCAAACCAACCCGTGCCAACGCCACACCAGCAAGCCGCCCAACACCGCAAACAGAATAAACAGCAGATGAAAGACCACCACCGCATCTGCCGCCCCTGCCAACCAAACCATAACGCGCCTCGCAATTAATCCTCAGCCCCATTGTTTCCGCATAACACGCAAACAGTATTAAAAACCTGACCGTCAGAAAGCAAAAAGGCCGGTTAATAACCGGCCTTAATTCAAACTACTGAACGCGTTAGTTAATACTCAACTTATCGCGATTCTTTTCCAACGTTGCTTCGCCGATACCCTTAACCTCCAGCAACTCATCCACTGAAGCAAAGTCGCCGTGCTCATCACGGTACGCCACAATCGCCTGCGCCTTCACCTCACCAATCCCCAGTAACTCACGTTGCAGAGTGGCAGCATCAGCAGTATTGAGATTGACTTTACCGACCGGGGCCACTGCCGCAGTTTCAACAACAGGGGCGGGCTGGCTATTCGTTTCAGCGGCGGAAACCGCCAGAGACATGGAGGCAAGAACAGCGAACAGCAGAGAAGACAGTTTGGCTTTTAGCATGTAGTGCATCCTTTCGTTAGTTTTGTCAGAACGTGGGACTTCCCTCTCCACGCACTGAAAACTAGCTGCTGCCATGCACTTGTCAAATAACTGAATGAATCACGAAGTCAATCAATCGCAACCTGTACCCAAGCCTAGGTCAACCGGAGCTTACGGTTCCTGCCTAAGCTTCATATATATCCAGTCGACGATCTCACCTTCGGGCTTGTAACCGCTCACTGTCTCACGGAGCAGTTGCCGAACACACTCATAGTCATCATGTTCAACCGCATCCAGCAACTGGCCCAAGCGAACCTTTAACTGCTCCCAAGGTAGATGCTCTTCGTTTGCCCGCATGATCATTGGGTGCTCTGTCGGGCTGACGTTATCGCCAATCAATAACTCTTCGTAGAGTTTCTCTCCCGGGCGTAATCCAGTGAACTCAATAGCAATATCACCATGTGGTGCTTTATCACTCCGTACACTCAAGCCGCTAAGGTGGATCATCTTCTCGGCCAGCACAGCAATTTTCACAGGTTCGCCCATATCTAGGACGAACACATCGCCACCCTCTCCCATGGATCCCGCTTGAATGACCAGCTGCGCAGCTTCGGGGATGGTCATAAAGTAACGCGTTATGTTCGGATGGGTAACCGTGACCGGCCCACCCTTGCGGATCTGCTCATGGAATAGCGGAATGACTGAACCAGAAGAGCCTAAAACATTACCGAAGCGCACCATGGTAAAGCGCGTTTTATTAAGCTGATGCACCGCCTCGTCATCAGCAAACAAAACGGGGGCTGCCTCGCGACTGAGTGCCTGCAGCACCATCTCAGCCAATCGCTTGGTGCTGCCCATGACATTAGTTGGGCGGACCGCCTTGTCAGTGGATATCAGCACGAAGTTGGTCACACCCGCTTTAATCGCCACTTGCGCAGTATTAAGCGTTCCCATCAGGTTGTTTAGGACACCCTCGGCAATATTGTGCTCCACCATCGGCACATGCTTGTAAGCTGCTGCGTGATAAACCGTATCTACCTTCCAGGTGCACATCACATCAGCCAGACGCGAGGCGTTGCGAATTGAGCCAAGAATCGGCACCAAACGCAGCGGTAACGACTCACGCTTGATCCTCGACTCTAGCTCACTGTGAATGCTGTATAGATTGAATTCGCTGTGCTCGAACAGCAGAAGAGTTGCGGGACCATTAAGTAGAATCTGCCGACAAAGCTCAGAACCAATGGAGCCTCCAGCCCCGGTAACCATCACCACTTGATTACGAATACAGCGCTCAAACAAAGCCTGTTGAGGTGGTACTGCATCACGGCCAAGCAGGTCGGCAATGTCGACTTCCTGCACATCCTCGACCTTCACCCGGCCGCTGGCCAGATCCATAAAGCCAGGAATACTGCGCACATGCAGGGGAAATGCTTCCAGCGTTTCAAGGATCTGTCGGCGGCGCCCACGTGAAGTAGATGGCATCGCCAAGAGAATCTCATCAGCGCCGGTCTCATCTATCATTTGCGAGATGTGTTTAGGGGTGTATACGCGCAATCCTGCGATGGTGCGATTGGCGATGCCTGGATCATCATCAATAAATGCTACAGGTCGCATGGCACGCCCCATACGTAAAGCCGCGACCAATTGATTACCCGCTGAACCAGCACCGTAAACCGCAATTCTAGGCAGAAGCGGAGCTACTGCAGCTGTTCGCCCTGGATTCAACTCGAACCAATTACCTACAAAATACTGGCGCATGGCAAGGCGTAAACCGCCTAAAAGTAAAAGGCTCAACCACCAGTAATTAAATACCATCGAGCGTGGTACCAGAGCCGTAGGCCCGCGATACCAGTAGACCGCCAAAGCCAGCACCAAGACCGACAACGTAACGGCCTTGGCAATTGTAATCAGCGCATCATTACCCACATAGCGCATCACCGCCCGATACATACCTAAACGAATAAAGATCGGCAAAGCGATAATCGGCGCTAGGATAAATAGCCAACCATGACCGTCAAATGGTTGGGCTGCATCCAGTTCTCCTAGGCGCAGAGCAAATGAAAGCCATAGCGCCAACCAGATCAGAGCGACATCAGTCACCACTTGCAAAAACCGCTTTTGTCGACGCGATAGCTGTAAGAGTCCCTGACGTAGAGCGTCTATCCGCTGGCGAATCATATTTATTCCTCAATATCTGGCTTGCAATGCGGTGCCCGGGGCAACCACATCGCCTGATGCAACGCTAACACCATAGCTTGCACTACAACCGGCCTGCAGCCATGCCGAAGTACTCACCTGCCCCCCTGGCCAAATTGACACCGACTCCGAGATGAGCGAAATCATCGATGTTCGTAATGGGCTCATACTTGCTCCAGCGCTCCAGCTCGGAACCTGACAGCCAATATCAGTAGCGGTGTATAGGCCAACAACAGCGCACACAAACCGTCACCACCGAAGGCGACCCAAAGTGCGATTGGTAATAACCAGAAAAAATTGATTGCAACGACGGCCAAAGTCACCGGCAAGTGACGGCTAAAGTGACGTGAGGCGTATTGATAGGCATGGCTACGGTGGGCTTCATAAACCTTATCTCCACGCAACAACCGCCGGAAAAGAGTAAAGGTTGCATCGACAATAAAGACACCTAGCAGAATCAACCACCCCCAAAGTAATGATGCGTCGGTCCAAGCGGCTTGCAGAGAGAGAATGCCCAATACGACGCCGAGGAAACCACTGCCTGCATCCCCCATAAAAATACGCGCGGGAGGAAAATTCCAAAACAAAAATCCCGCAACCGCCGCAGCCAACAACAATGGCAAGAGCAGCATATTTAAATGCCCGAGAAAGCCGTACATCAACGCGCCACCAAGGCAAACACTAATCGCCTCGACACTTGCAATACCGTCAATACCGTCCATAAAGTTGTAAAGATTGAGCAGCCATACCAAATAAAGGGAAGCCAACAAATAACCGAACCAACCCAGATCAACTATATGGCCGAGCACTTGCACAGGTGGCAAACCATTGAGACAGAACAGAGCCCAAGCAGCAGCCGTGAAATGCCCAAGCAGGCGCCAGCGGGCTGCGATATGCCCATGATCATCAAGAAAACCAAGCAATGCGATAAGCGCACCAGCACCGCTCAATGCATAAAAGTACTCAGTTTGAACTCCCATACCCATGGAGAAAGCTATACACAGCGCAAATAGGTAGGCCAAAACAATAGCCATTCCACCGCCCCGCGGCATGGGTTGGGTATGGGAACTGCGTGCATTAGGAACATCCATCAAGCTGCGAGACAACGCATAGCGCCGCAACAAAGCTGTCAATATCCAGGACAAAAAAGCCACTAAAAAGCTAAAGATTAGAACACTCATGAATGGGCGTCTTCCAGAAAGTGCGCAGCTGTTTTGGCCAGTGCCTGTTCCACAGTAAGTGGCGGCACCCAGCCTAGATACTCGCGAGTTTTATCTATATTCACCTGTAGCGAGCCACACAACCTCTGACTCAGTGCGCGCTGCCCCAATAACCCCGCGCCATACTCAATCCATAACTGAGGAATAGGGACCAACCTGGCCGGGCGCCCCAAGGCACGACTCAAGCGGCGCAACAACTCAGTAGTTGATAGGTCCTCACCATCGCTCACAAGAAAACGCTGCCCATTTGCTGCAGGATGCGTGAGACACAACACCAGTAAATCCACCAGATTATCCAGCGCCACAAAACTACGATGGTTATCGATAGCCCCAAAAGGTAGTGGTATACCGCGATGCAACCAGCGCAGCATGCTGTGGAAGTTTGCCTTCACGCCCGGACCATAAATCAGGGGCGGACGAACAATAACCACCTCCAGCCCAGTCTCGGCAGCCAACGCCCTCAACCCTTCTTCGGCCTCAGATTTGGATATGCCATATGGGTCTACAGCCTCAGGCACGTCATCGGCACAATAGGCATGCCCCGGCAAGGTCTGCTCACCATTGACCTTGATCGAGCTGACGAAGATGAAACGACGTACGCCAGCCTCCACTGCCTGGCGAGCCAGCCGCAGAGTGCCCTCAACGTTGACCTGACGAAACTCGGTAAGCGGGTCAATAGCTTGCTCGTTCATCACATGCACCCGAGCGGCGCAATGGATGACAGCATCGACATTGACCAATGCCGACGACCAATCCGCATCCGAAGCCAGCCCTGGGGACAGGCAAACTTCACAATTAGCAGGGCAAGTAGGCGGTAACTGACGCATGGCGCAGCGCAATTCATGCTTACCATCGGCTAGCAGGCGTGCCTGTACCGCGCGCCCAACGAAACCGTTGGCACCCGTGAGCAAAACACGCATGGCTTTAGCCCTTGTGCCACACAGTACGATTTACATAATCGGTGTAGCTGAGTACGACTCGCACGACCTGCAACGAAACCGGGCCACCTTCATAATCAGGAACCAGCGGAATACGACGCGATCCAGGTTGATGCTGGCTGGTAATAACCTTGACCGCCGGCAACACCGAATCCTTCTTTAATCCACTCATTATCAGAGTGCCCTGGTCCATGCCCTCCGGACGCTCGTGAGCGTTGCGCAGGGTCACTGCCGGAAGGCTGAGTAAAGAAGCTTCTTCAGTAATGGTGCCGCTGTCGGATAGCACACAGAACGCACTCATCTGCAGCTTGATGTAGTCCAAAAGACCGAATGGCTTGGAAAAGCGAATCAGTGGGTGCTCCAGTGATTCGCCCAGCGCCTCCAGACGCTTACGAGTACGTGGATGGGTCGACACGATCAGCGGATAACCATACTCATCGGCCAATGCACGTAGGGTAGCAAGTAGATCGCGCAGATTATCTGGAGTGTCGACGTTCTCCTCACGATGGGCGCTGACAATAAAGAACTTGCCAGCCTCCAGCCCCTCGCGAGCAAGCACGTCAGAGGCCTCGATCTTTGGCCGGTAGTAGTCCAGCACTTCATGCATGTGCGAACCAGTCTTGATGATTGTCTCGGGGCGAATGCCCTCAGCGATCAAGTACCGACGTGCATGTTCGGTAAGCACCATGTTGATGTCAGACAGGTGATCGAGCACCTTGCGATTGAGTTCCTCCGGCACCCGCTGATCAAAGCAGCGATTTCCCGCTTCCATATGAAACACCGGAATCTTTCGGCGTTTGGCGGCGATTACCGCCAGGCAGGTGTTGGTGTCGCCATACAATAACAGCGCATCGGGCTTTTCCAGCTCGAAAATGGCGTCGGACTTGGCGATGACCTCGGCGATGGTCTGCGCAGCAGTCTCACCCGCGGCGCCGAGAAAATGGTCAGGCTTGCGGATTTCCAGGTCATCGAAAAAGACCTGATTGAGCTCGTAGTCGTAGTTCTGCCCGGAGTGCACCAACACGTGGTTGACCTGGCGGTCCAACTCGGCGATCACCCGGCTCATCTTGATCAGCTCGGGGCGCGTGCCGACCAGGGTCATGACCTTAAGCATTGAGTGCGTCCTTGATGTAATCCAATTTCAGCAGCAGATTCTTGATCCCGGCAACGTCCAGGCGCTCGGTGTTGTGCGAGGTGTAGTCATCCAGTTCGGAGATACGTTGCTCGCCCTCGACAAAGTACTTCTTGTAGTTCAGGTCGCGGTTGTCAGCGGGAATGCGGTAGTAGCGCCCCATGTCCTCGGCCTTTGCCATTTCCTCACGAGACACCAGCGACTCGTAGAGTTTCTCACCATGGCGGGTGCCGATCACTTTCACGGTATTGCTCTTGCCGAACAGCTCTTTCAGCGCTTGCGCCAGATTACCGACGGTAGAGGCCGGCGCTTTCTGGATAAACAGGTCACCTTGCTGACCATGTTCGAAGGCGTGCAGCACCAGGTCGACCGAGTCTTCCAACGACATCAGGAAGCGCGTCATATCCGGGTCAGTCACGGTCAGCGGCTCATCGGAGCGCAGCTGGTCTACAAACAGGGGGATCACCGACCCCCGCGAGGCCATTACGTTGCCGTAACGGGTGGCGCAGATCACCGGGCCAGTCGCCGGAATCATCCGCGACTTGGCGACCATCAGTTTTTCCGCCATGGCCTTAGAAATACCCATGGCGTTGATGGGGTAGACGGCCTTGTCGGTGCTCAATACCACCACGCGCTTCACGCCGGTGGCCACCGCCGCATTCAGCACGTTCTCAGTACCCAGCACATTGGTACGCACCGCTTCCATTGGGTAGAACTCGCACGAGGGCACCTGTTTCAAGGCGGCGGCGTGGAAGATGTAATCCACGCCGACCATGGCCTGGGCAAGGCTGTCGTAGTTGCGCACGTCGCCGATATAGAACTTGACCTTGTCATTGGCCAGGGCGATGCGCATATCTTCCTGCTTTTTCTCGTCACGGCTGAAAATGCGGATCTCGCGCACGCTGGTATTGAGAAAACGCTTGAGTACAGTGTGGCCGAACGAACCGGTTCCGCCGGTGATCATCAACACCTTGTCGTCGAACATAAAACCTTCCAGAGCTTGAGCGTGTTACCCAGCGAACACGCGAATAAACCATCAAAAGGTTGCCCTGCCGCCCGATCAGTCGATCACCGCAGGCATGGCGCAACCTGAAAATCTGTCAGCGGTGCGCGTGCATCTCGCGAACCAACTCCGGCCAGGCCGGCGCAACATACCCGGTCGCCTTGCTGAAGCGCGAGCCATTGAGCGAGCGATCGATCACCAGAGAGTCGTCCGGGCGAATATCGATCTGCTTGCCATACTGCGCCGCGACCAGGCGCAGCAGGTCCAGCTTGGCGATGGGCGCTGCCGCAACATGATACAATCCACTGAGCTGGGGGTGCGGAATTACAAAATCCTTCATCACGCGTGCCAGTTCTACCGTTGGTAAGCCGGAGAAAATAGCCCGCGAAAAACCCTTTATGCTACCCTCCTGGGCAAGAAACCAGTCGACCAAGGCATAGCTGGAACCCAGCTCATGGCCAATGATAGAGGTGCGCAGGGTTATCGCATGCGGCAGGTCGTGCAACTCGCCGATAAACTTGGACTTTCCGTAAAGATCCTCGGCATCGGAAGTATCGCTTTCCAAATAACCGCCTTTGCTACCGGCGAATATGCAGTCAGTGCTGACATGAATCAGCCGAGCGCAGGCCAGCTGGCAAAGCCGCGCCAGACGATGGGGCAGCATGGCATTGATCGGCAACGCGGTAAGCGGGTCATTGGCATCGGCCAACTGCTTGATCAACCCGACGCAGTTAATCACCATATCCGGTTTGATCGCCGCAAGGGCTGCGGCCAGCGCATCCTGATCGAGCACATCGACACCCGCGCGCAACCGCTCGTGGCAGGCGAGCGGAAAGTGTTTGCGTGCAGCGCCGCTTCGTAGCGTGCCCCATACCTCGAAACGGTCGTCGGCCTGAAACACACTGAACACCGTGTTGCCCAGCATGCCGGTAACGCCAAGAACCAAGATTTTCATAGATCGCTATCCCCGCCCGGTTTTCTTGCCCATCAATTGATCAACCAGCACGTGTACCTGCCGGTTCATTTCAAAATTCGCCTCGAAATAGGCTCGGCCCGAGCGCCCCATGGCCATACGTTCAGCGGCGCCCAAGGCTTTCAGGCAGCGAATATTAGCCACTAGCGGCAAGACCTTCTGCGCCGGCGACGCCAGCCCCGCCCGAGCCTCACTGACAATACGCGCGCCCTCGCCATTGAGGCTGGCAATAATCGGCCGGCCAGCCGCTAAGTAAGCCTGGACTTTGCTTGGAATCGTCTGATTGAAGGCTTCCTCGTCATTAAGCGATACAAGCAGCGCCGAGGCACGCTCGAAAATCTGCGGCATCGCTTCGCCGGCAAAGCGCCCGGGCAACACCAGATTATCTAGCTCGCGCGCATGCTTCTGCGACTGCAACCAGCCCAACCGACTGCCACTGCCGACCAACACCACACGGATCTGCGGATCGTCGCGCAGCAGCTCTGCCGCCTGCACGAGAGTTTCCAGCGCCTGGGCAGTCCCCAGGTTGCCGGCAAAAACTATACAGAAATGCGTTTCCAGCAGCCTAACCAATTGCCCAGGCAGCCGCACCGCCACCGTCGGCGCATGCGCATTGATGGAGTTGGGGTAGTAGACGATCTTCTCGCGCTTGGCAAAACACGCCACCGGTTCGATAAACGCACGCGACTGCACCAGCAAGGTATCGCAGTGGTGATAGATGGCCTTGACCATCCAGCCAACCACCCTAAGCAGCTGCGGATTCTTTACAAAACCGGTGGCGGCGAGACTCTCGGGCCACAAGTCCTGCACCCACAGCAGCAGGCGCGCCTTTTTCAACCACTTGAGCAGGATGGCCGGGATGGTCTGAGTGATAGGCGATGGCGCGAATACCAGCACCGCGTCGAACTCACGTTTGCGCAACATCCAAGGCAGACAGAACAAGCCTGCTACTACAAACGACAGATAGTTGAGCAGCAGGTTCTTCGCGCCGCCGTGCCCACGCGGCCACAACGGCACCCGAAGCACCTCGATCTGGTCCAGATAAAGCTCGCGCTGGCAGCCCCACGCGCGATAACCGTCAAACACCTTACCGTCCGGGTAATTGGGCTTGCCCGTAGCGACCACCACCTCGTGGCCCTGCTCAGCGAGTACGCGCACAAACTCGTTGATGATGAAGTGCTCCGGCCAGAAGTACTGGCTGACAATCAGGATTCTCACACCCGGCTCACTTCTGCTCATCTGCCGACGGCTGGAATGCCACGCCGGAAAGTTCTTCATACAACTGCCCAGCCTGTCGGATCAGCACATCCCAAGTGTAATGGGCCAACACCAGTTGACGCAGTTTTTCGCCGTGCAGAGGCAACTGCTCGGCTGCACCCAGCAACTGCTCAAGCCCCGCCGCTATCGCATCGGCCCGCGCCGCCACGACCAGACCGCCGCCAGCATCTTGTACCTCATCAAAACCACATTGATCGGTAAGCATCACCGGCGTGCCGCGCAAACCGGCCTCAAGCGCCACCAGCGACATGGCTTCCTGGCGCGAGGGCACCACCAGCAGATCCGCAGCCGCTAGGGCATCCTGCTTCGCCTGACCGGCCAGGTATCCGACAAACAGCGCCCGCTGCTGCAGGCCGGCTGCTGTAACATCCGCCTTGAGCTTGGCTGCCAGTTCTTCCTCGGGTCCGGCGAACACAAGCATCGTCTGCGGATAGCGTCGGGCAATACTGACGAACGCCTCAAGCAACAGATCCGGCCCTTTGATCGGGTTCAAGCGCCCGAGAAACAGCAACAGCTGCTTGCCTTCAAGGCCATAGCGGACCCGGAACGCCTGGGGATCGGGGGGGAGCGTACTGGCCAAGTGCACACCATTGGGCAAGCGCATGATTCGCTCGTCCGGCACGCCATATTCATGGAATTGCTCGCGCTCGAGTTCGGTGACCGCCAAGCCGCGGGCCGCGCCGCTGACAATACGTCGGCCGACCACGCGGTTATACAAGCGTTTGAGCCAAGCCGAGCGGCCAAAAATACGTAACGCCCCCGCCGGACAATAGACGTAAGGCTTATTCAAGCGCTGCGCCGCCAGGCAGACGCGAGCACCGAGCACGCTCCAATGACCGGTGACATGCACCACATCGGCCTCGGCTACTAGCTCGTCAATACGCTGCTGGGAGATCTTGGGCAACAAATACCGGTGCGACAGTAACGGCACCACGATCAGCTGCACGTTGGAGAGCTCCGCGCGTCGTTTTTCGCTCAGCCCCTGCTCCGTGCACAGCACCGTGCAGTTGACGCCAGCACGATGCAGCGCCATGGCCAATTGATAGGTACGTTCGGCAGTGCCTCCGCCCAGGGAGGGGTCAATGCCGTCGGCTACATGCAAAACATTCATTGACATTGATTCTTCATATAAGCCTGAGCAAACGCCTGAAGCGCCAATTTGAAATCTATCGGAGGCGCAAAGCCCCAGCTCCGCAGCTTCGCGGCGTCGTAAACCAGCCTGGGATCAGCCTGAGAACGCCCCGCCATACGCAACAACGCCTTTAGCACAGCACCGGGTAGCCTGACAGACCCGCGTAGCACCGGCTTACCCATAGCCGCCGCCAGGATGGCATCGACCGCTTGATAGTTATTGGCAGGTTCGTCGTCCGCCGCTACCAGAAACACCTGACCCGCCAATGGACGCGTCAGAAACGCCAGAAAAACAATCGCCGCTGCCACCTCCTGCACACTGACCAGATGCAAGATGCGCTGGCCGTGCAAAAAGCGCAGTACATAACGCTTTAAAGTCGAGCCGCTGGCAATGTCGGCGGCAATCTTGAGCAGGTTTTGCCCGCCCAGGCCAAACACTGCCGTGGGCCGCAGAACGCCGAAATCCACCTCTGCGCCCAATTCATTGCGCAGGGTTCGCTCGGTGGCATACTTCTGCCGCTCATAGGCGGTCTTTGGCTGACCTGGGGTGTCTTCGGTCACGCGTTGGGCCGTCGGCACGCCGATCACCATCGCTGTGCTGATATGCAACACCCGGCCGATACCCGCCTCGCGTGCCGCCTGGGCAACATTGCGCATACCTGCCGCAAACTCTTCATCGGCAAGCGCAGCAGAAGGTTGCGCCAGATTTATCAGCACACTGCCGCTCTGCAGAAAGCGCGCTAGGCTAGGCTTGTCGAACAGATCGCCGACCACGATTTCCACTCCAGGCACCGCGACCTGAGCGGAACGACTCAATACCCGTATACGCACCCCAGCCGCTTGCAACAACGGCAACAGATGAGTGCCGATAAAGCCCGTGGCGCCGGTCACACACACTATGGGCACTGGTGCGGGCTCGACCATGTCGCCCTTAACCACGGAAACGGTTAACGACGCGCACAATGCGGTGCAACGTGCGATTGAAGAAGCTATGGAACAATACCTTCAGGATACGCGGTGCCAGAAAAGTACGCGGGCTCAGGACAAATGCCTGGCGCAACGCGGCATAGCCCAGGGTGAATCTGCCGGCGCGAATATGCAACTGCGCGGAGGCGATCCAGGCGCTGCTCAGCGCTTGCCCTTCAAGCCCCACTAGCTCCGACGGCAAAGGTTGCGCCTGGATAAAAGCGCTGATAATGCGTACGGGCTCGGACGCCTTGAGCTCATCGGCAACGGCAAAGGTTTGCGATGCCTCGTGCACGCGAAACGACGCTAGCAATTGCGGCACCCGCACAAAACGTCCCTGCCGCCCCAGCCGCAGCCAGTAGTCATAGTCCGGCATCTGACGAAAACTGCTATTCCAACCACCGGACGCGGCAAAGGCCTGCTTGGTAAAAAACACCCCTGGGCCCGGATGGCAGACCAGACGACCAAACATCTCGCGGTAGCTAAAATCCGGAGCCGAGACCTTGCGGATCACCTTCGACGCAGGGTCGAAGAGATCGAAGTCACAGTACGTCAGCACCACATCGCCCTGCAGCGCCGCCACCGACTGGCTGACCGCATTGGGAAACAACGCATCGTCGGCACTCAGGTAAGACAGCACCTCACCGCGTGCCATGGCCCAGCCCTTGTTCAGGGTATTGGCCTGGCCCATATTGCTGTGAGTTTCCCAGCGAAAGGCGTCGCCGTAACGCTTGAGCACCTCGGCGGTTTCGTCGGTGGAGCCGTCGTCAAGCACGATCAGCTCGACATGCGGATAGTCCTGAGCAAGCACGCTATCGATGGCTTCGGCGAGGTATGCGGCGTGGTTGTATGCGGGGATGACGATGGAAACTAACGGTGTGCTGGTCATATCAGCCCTTCGCAACCAGTTCGTAGAGCTCGACGTAGTTGTCCGGCTTGTTCAACAACAACTCCAGCGCCCTGCCCGGTAACTTGTGCTCGCTTGTCGCGCGACGCTGGTTGCGCCCCGAGTACGCCATGTACAAGCGGCGCAGCAACGAGCGGGAAAAAGCCGGCGCGGCGTTATACAGCTTGGTAACCAGACCACGGTTGGTAATCAGCGACGGAAGCACGACCAGTTGCTCAATGTTCGGCTCCTGGCGGCCGTCCAGATAGTGGAACAGGCGCTTGGAGTCGAAGATCTGGTGGTACGAATTGACAATCAGCATCAGCATCAGGGCTTTGATTTCCGGCGGCATGGCTGCGTTCGTGGCAGCGCTCATAGTGCGCACGAAATGCTCATACAGCACCGTGATCGACTCCTTGGCAATGCCCTCGCCGACCATCGAATAGGCGTTCTCGTGCAGCGTCACCGCACCGCCATAGTGGTCTAGGACCATATAGGGAAACG
>Ga0209343_10005772_pt1 | contig 14916 bp, 12 predicted proteins | sample RifCSPlowO2_02_FD_184026 | JGI IMG/M metagenome (GOLD analysis project Ga0209343, IMG submission 184026) | Groundwater microbial communities from Rifle, Colorado - Rifle CSP2_plank lowO2_0.2 (SPAdes) (version 2) | ecosystem: Environmental > Aquatic > Deep subsurface > Groundwater | place... | reverse complement strand
GGTTGAAATCAACGCGCAGGGCTTGCAGGTTGAACGCTACCGCAAGACGCATCGCCGCTACTGGGCGCATGCATCGCGCCCGTAAGAACGTGTTTTAAAAGTGTAGCGAGCAGGCCGAAGTGCAAGACGCACGGAGCGCAGGAACCGGAATGTACTTGAGTACATGAGGATTCCGAGCACCGCGCAACGCCGCAATTCGGACGCGCAGTAGCTTTTAAAACACGTTCTAAGGCTTATTTCTTTTTGCCCGGTATACCCCCAAAATTGCTGAAATTCAAAACAACGCTTGCCGCACCGGCCTGCGGAGTCACTTCCAGTTTTTTTGTCGCATACACGGTCATTGTCTTGTTTTCCTCGTCATAGATGGCCATTGGCACAAATCCATCACCTACAACCTGCTTTATTATTTTTCCGACTTCCCTGTGCGATTCTTCGTTTTCTTCCGGCATGGCCAATTCAATCTTGTACCGCAAGCCTATATGCAAAAAATCCGGCAGGCAGTTATTGGGTTTGATCACGGCGATGGCCGTTATACAACGTTTCCTGCCCCACTCTTCCGGCGTGTCGTAATAGTGAAAGACGGCATGTGCAAATTTTTTTGCATCCGCGTCGTCCGTGCAACTTATATAGAATATGTGCTGGAACTTATCTGTCGAAAAGCCTACTTCGTAGGTTTTATTATTCAGCTCTGTTGTCATCTCATTATGCCTTTGGATGCTTTTTTGCTAAAAGCTCAAGGCCGCGCTGTGGCCGTTTCAGGTAATGTCACCTTGATGGCCGCCTGCTGCTTTGCATCGGACAAATAAGCCTGAAACATCTCCTCACCGCTTATCTGGCGCAATTTTTGTGTATAGCGCATGCGCTTTTCATCATCGAGTTTTGCACCATCCTTGACAGCGTCGATGCGCACCAGCACGTAGCCGTTTTTCGCCGATTCCGCCCCAATAAACCGCGGCAACCCAGTTGCGCTTGCCTGGAATATTTTCCGCGCCGTTTCCTTATCCAGCGGGTCATGTTGCACACGAGTGATGGTCTGCGTGGCAGACCAGCTCAATGCAGGTTTGTCGCCGCGCTGCAATTGCTCCAATAGCGATTTGCCCTGTTTTATCGCCAACTCCAATGCCTGCTGCCGCAACAATTTCTGGCGGATCGTTTCCTGCACTTCACCAAGCGTACGCACACTGGCCGACTTATATTCCAGAACACGCGCGGCAACCAGCGTGTTCGCAGCCACTTCAACCGCAGCCGTATTGCGTTTGTTTTTTACGGCCTCATCGGAAAAAATTGCCTGCAACATTTTTGCCGTCCATGGCTCGCCCGCTTCCTCACCTTTGACCAGCCAGCCGCTCTGCTCCACCTTGACGCCAGCAAGGTCTGCCGCCGGTTTCAAGGTGTCGCTTTGTTCATATACGGTATTGCTGAATTTTTCCGCCAGTTCGGCAAACCTGTCGGCAGCTTTTTGCTGTCGCAGCTTGTCCGCGATAGCCGTGCGCGCCTCATCGAATGACAGGATTCGGGCGGGCTTGACCGCTACCAGTTTGATGATGTGATATCCAAAATCCGACTTCACAAGGCTGCTGATCTCGCCCTGCTTTAGCGCAAAGGCAGCATCTTCGAAGGGTTTGACCATCATGCCGCGGCCAAAAAACTCGAGATTGCCTCCATTTGCGGCGGAGCCCGGGTCTTGCGAATTCAGCTTGGCCAATTCGGCAAACTTGGCGGGATTCTGTCTGACCTGCTGCAATAGCCGATCAGCCTTTGCCTTGGCTGCATCCTGCTCGGCCTGGGGCGCTGTAGCGGCTACGGCAATAAGGATATGCGCCGCCTGGCGCTCCTCCAGTGTGCCGAAGTCACCCTGGTGCGCCTCATAGTATTGGCGTACTTCTTCCTGGGACACTTCAATCTTGCTCTGCAATGCATCCGTAGAAAGCTTCACATATTCGACCTTGGCCTGCTCCGGGCTATGGAATTCTTTCTGGTTCTGCTCATAGTATTTTTTTATGCTGGCTTCATCCACCTTGCTTTGCGCAACAAAGGGCTGAAAGGATACGGTGGATACGCTTATCACACGTTGCTGGTCATTCAAACGGATAATGTTGTCCGCCACGCCATTTGGAGCGAATCCATTTTGCACATAAGCATCACGAACCTGCTGCCCGAGCAAGTCATTGCGCAGGCGCACCTCGAACATCAACGGTGACATTCTCTGGCCCGCCAGCGCAGTTTCATAAAGTTTTTTGTCGAATTTCCCATTGTTCTGGAAAGCTTCAATACCCAAAATGATTTGCGCCACCTGCTCATCGGTTACGGCCAAGCCGATAGACTTGGCATGTTCGACCAGCAAACGTTGCGCAACCAGATTATCCATCACCGAGCGCTTTGTTTCCGGGTTGTCGAACATCGACTCATCAAATTTATCCCCCAGCATTTGACGCAAGCGATTCTGCTGCTGGCGCAATGCATTTTCAAATTCCTGCTGAGAAATCTTTGCGCCGTTTACCGTGGCAACCACTTCTGCCGTATTCCCGGACTGGTTATATGAATCCACCCCCCAGAATGCAAATGGCAGAATGATAAGCGCCAGAACGATCTGCACCAGCCGCTTTTTTTCATGGACAAAATCAAACATAGCGATAACACCCAACTAACATTCAGACAGATGAAAAAAAGGCGAACTTGCGTTCGCCTTGATTATTTGGCGGAGTGGACGGGACTCGAACCCGCGACCCCCGGCGTGACAGGCCGGTATTCTAACCAACTGAACTACCACTCCAAAAACTTATAGTGGTGGGTGCTGACGGGATCGAACCGCCGACATTCGCCTTGTAAGGGCGACGCTCTACCAGCTGAGCTAAGCACCCTGCAAAGCCTGTTAGTTTACAGCGTCTTTAAGACCTTTGCCAGCTGAAAATTTTGGAACCTTGGCTGCCTTGATCTTGATCGTGGCGCCGGTGCGGGGATTGCGGCCATTACGTGCAGCACGTTTACCAACCTTAAAAGTACCGAAGCCAATCAAACTCACTGTATCGCCTTTTTTCAGCGCCTTCTTGATGGACTCTACAGTCGCATCCAGGGCACGTCCTGCAGCCGCCTTGGAAATTTCGGCGGTTTTTGCAATTGCATCAACCAGATCTGATTTATTCACGTATGTCTCCTTTGCGAGTGGTTAAAAAACAGGGTAAGCCCTGCAGCGGCTTTATATCAAGGCTATGCAGCTTTGGTCAAGCGATTACGATAATATTTTTATCTTGCACCGCAACCGAGTAACTGCTACCGGAATTTATTTGTATGCGCACCGGGAAATTCAGGAATCGTCAAAGTACAAGCCGTGAAATTTACAGTTTGCACATCTATCTGATACGTAAGCAAGAAATTTTTTCGGCTCAGCAAACAGCGGGGGGTGGAGCGATCCAGAAAGACGAACCGCTCCACCGGTGCTGAAAATAGGACGTTGCAGTTTATTTCTAATGCTTGGTCAGTGGCGCTTCTTCCTGTGCCACATCTGCGACCGGCAAACCTGCAAGCGGGGCAGTTTCGGGCGAATCGGGCAAAGGTTCCGGCTTGCGCTCCAGAGCCAGCTCCAGCACCTGATCTATCCATTTGACCGGGTGTATATCCAGCTTGTTTTTGATGTTGTCAGGAATTTCCGCCAGATCCTTGGTGTTTTCCTCCGGTATTAAAACCACCTTGATGCCCCCGCGTTGAGCCGCCAGCAGCTTTTCCTTCAAGCCACCGATCGGCAACACTTCACCGCGCAGGGTGATCTCTCCGGTCATCGCCACATCCGCGCGCACCGGAATGCCGGTCAGCGCTGAAACCATCGCCGTACACATGCCTATACCTGCACTTGGCCCATCCTTGGGGATCGCGCCTTCCGGCAAGTGGATATGCAGGTCATTCTTCTGGTAGAACTCGCTGTCTATTCCCAAACGCTTGGCACGGCTGCGCACCACGCTCAGCGCGGCCTGGATGGATTCCTGCATCACTTCGCCAAGCTTGCCGGTCGTGGTGGTTTTGCCCTTGCCGGGCAACACGGCAGTTTCGATCGTCAGCAATTCGCCGCCAACCTCCGTCCATGCCAGACCGGTAACCTGCCCGACCTGGTTATTCTTTTCTGCGATCCCGTACGAATAGCGGCGCACGCCGAGATATTTATCGAGATTGCGCGCATTGATAACAACCTTTTTACCGCGCTCTTTCAACGAAATGGCTTTCACCACCTTGCGGCAAATCTTGGAGATTTCCCGCTCCAGCCCGCGCACCCCCGCCTCGCGCACGTAATAGCGCACGATGTCGCGCAACGCGCTTTCGGAAATGTTGATTTCCTCGGGCTTCAGGCCATTATTCTTGATCGCCTTGGGTACCAGGTAGCGTGTGGCGATGTTGATCTTTTCATCTTCCATATAGCTGGACACATGGATGACCTCCATGCGATCCAGCAGCGCATCCGGAATATTCAGCGTATTGGCCGTCGCCACGAACATCACGTCGGAAAGATCGTATTCCACCTCGACATAGTGATCGACAAACGTGCTGTTCTGCTCGGGATCAAGCACCTCCAGCAGCGCGGAAGACGGATCGCCGCGCATATCCATACCCATCTTGTCCACTTCATCGAGCAGGAACAACGGGTTTTTCACCGCAACCTTGCTCATGTTCTGCAATATCTTGCCCGGCATGGAACCAATATAGGTGCGGCGATGGCCGCGAATCTCCGATTCATCGCGCACCCCGCCCAGCGACATGCGCACGAATTTACGGTTGGTAGCGCGCGCGATGGACTGCCCCAGCGAAGTTTTACCCACGCCTGGCGGGCCAACCAGACAAAGAATGGGACCCTTCAATTTGTTCACCCGCTGCTGCACGGCCAAGTATTCGAGGATGCGTTCCTTGACCTTGTCCAGGCCGTAATGATCTTCCTCCAGCACGACTTCGGCCTTTTTCAGATCGGCGCTGATCTTGGTCTTCTTCTTCCACGGCAAGCCGATCAGCACGTCAATATAGTTGCGCACCACGGTCGCCTCCGCAGACATCGGCGACATCAGGCGCAGCTTCTTGAGCTCCCCTTCGGCCTTGGTGCGCGCCTCTTTCGGCATATGCGCAGCCTTGATCTTCTTTTCCAGCTCATCGAAGTCGGTGCCCTCCTCGCCTTCGCCGAGTTCCTTCTGGATCGCCTTGACCTGCTCATTCAGGTAATACTCGCGCTGGCTTTTTTCCATCTGGCGTTTCACGCGCCCGCGTATGCGTTTCTCGACCTGCAGGATATCGATCTCCGCTTCCAGCAAGCCGAGCAGGTGTTCGAGGCGCTTGCGCACGCCGAAAACTTCCAGCACCTCCTGCTTTTGCTCCAGCTTGAGCGGCAGATGCGCGGCGATAGTATCGACGAGGCGCCCGGCGTCATCGATACCGGCCAGCGACGTCAATATTTCCGGGGGGATTTTCTTATTGAGTTTTACATACTGATCGAATTGCGCAATCAATGCACGGCGCATTGCTTCGGCTTCGCTGTCCGTTCCGTCTTCGGCGGGAACGATTTCCACCTCAGCATCGAAATGGCTGCCCGAATCGAACACGCGCAACACGTTGACGCGCTGCGTGCCTTCCACCAGCACCTTTACCGTACCGTCGGGAAGTTTGAGCATTTGCAGGATATTCGCCATGCTGCCGATGGCGTACAAATCTTCCTTGCCCGGCTCATCCTTGGCTGCCGACTTTTGTGCGACCAGCACAATTCCTTTGCCCGCCTCCATCGCAGATTCCAACGCCTTGATGGATTTGGCGCGACCAACAAACAGCGGGATAACCATATGCGGAAACACCACGACATCGCGCAATGGCAATAACGGGTGCAGATCGGTTGTAACAACGTTTGAAGTATCTTGTTCTGACATGGCAATAACCTATTTGTTGGCTGGAAGGTTAGATGGGGGGTAGTTCAAAAAATTCAACTACCCATAAAACAAGATAAAGAACAATCAATTAGCGTAATGCACGCGCATTGGGGACGCTTATGCGCGACAAAAACCGGATACAACGGCCAGCTTAATCAGGCAGCCTTGGGCGTATCCGCATAAATAACGATGGGCTTGATTTCCCCCGTCGCGTTTGTTTCATCCAACACCACTTTGCTGACATTTTCCGTCGATGGCAAATCGAACATAACGTCCAGTAATATGTTTTCGAGTATTGAACGCAGTCCGCGCGCACCGGTCTTGCGCGCCAGAGCTTTTTTGGCGACGGCCAACAACACACCTTCGCGGAATTCCAGTTCCACGCCTTCCATCGCAAACAGTTTCTGGTATTGCTTGGTCAGCGCATTTTTCGGTTCAGTCAGTATTTGCACCAAAGCAGCCTCGTCCAATTCCTCCAGCGTCGCCACAACCGGCAAGCGTCCGACAAATTCCGGAATCAGGCCGAACTTGATCAAATCTTCCGGCTCCACCTCGCGCAATGTTTCGCCAATCTTGCGGTCATCCTTGCTGTTGATGGTCGCGCCGAAACCGATGCTGGCCTTCTCGGAACGGCAGCGGATAACCTTTTCCAGCCCGTCAAACGCCCCGCCGCAAATAAACAGGATATTGGTGGTATCCACCTGCAAGAATTCCGTGTTTGGATGCTTGCGCCCGCCCTGCGGCGGAATCGAAGCCTTGGTGCCTTCGATCAGTTTGAGCAATGCCTGCTGCACGCCTTCGCCGGATACGTCGCGTGTAATAGAAGGGTTATCCGACTTGCGGGAAATCTTGTCGATCTCGTCCACATAGACGATGCCGCGTTGCGCCTTCTCGACGTCGTAATCACAGGTCTGCAACAGTTTTTGAATGATATTTTCGACATCCTCGCCGACATAGCCCGCTTCGGTCAGCGTGGTGGCATCGGCCATCACAAACGGCACATCCAGCAGGCGCGCCAGTGTTTGCGCCAGCAACGTCTTGCCGGAGCCGGTCGGCCCGACCAGCAGGATATTACTCTTGGCCAGCTCAACGCCGTCCTTGTCGTTGCTCTTCAGGCGTTTGTAGTGGTTATATACCGCTACCGACAGAATCCGCTTGGCCCGCTCCTGCCCGATCACATACTCATCCAGCGCCGCGCAGATTTTCTTGGGAACCGGTAAATCCGTCTTGTCCGTCTTGGCCTGGTCACCCTGCGTTTCCTCGCGCATGATGTCGTTGCACAGGGTAATACATTCGTCGCAAACAAATACGGACGGCCCCGCAATCAGCTTGCGCACCTCATGTTGACTCTTGCCGCAGAACGAGCAGTAGAGCAATTTATCACCCGATTTTTTATCGCCAGCCATCGTAGCTAACCTTCCGTCAAGTTATATCGGCAAACCAACCGTATTCTTTAGGTACGCTTTTCCAGCACCTTATCCACCAACCCATATTTCACGGCATCTTCCGCACTCAGGAAGTTGTCGCGATCCGTGTCCCGTTCTATGGTTTCCACCGATTGCCCGGTATGCTGCGCCAGCATCTGGTTGAGTTTCTGTTTCAGATACAGTATCTCGCGCGCGTGTATCTCGATATCCGAAGCCTGCCCGCGGAAACCGCCCATCGGCTGATGGATCATCACACGCGAATTAGGCAGGCAGAAACGCTTGCCTTTCTCGCCCGCCGTCAACAAAAATGCGCCCATACTCGCTGCCTGCCCGACACACAGCGTGCTGATTTTCGGCCTGATGAATTGCATGGTGTCATAAATCGCCATGCCAGCCGTGACCGAGCCACCCGGAGAATTGATATAGAAGTGAATATCCTTGTCCGGATTTTCGGATTCCAAGAACAGCATCTGCGCCACAATCAAATTCGCGCTGTGGTCGTTGACTTCCCCGACGAGAAACACCACACGCTCCTTGAGCAGGCGAGAATAAATGTCGTAAGCCCGTTCGCCGCGCCCGCTGGTTTCGACAACCATCGGAATCAGTCCGATATTTTGCGGCTCCTGATATTCCATCATTTTATTTCCCCATCAATTCGTTGAAGGAAACAGCCTTGTCTGTCGTTTTTGCCTGTCCCATCGCCCAATTTACAATATTCTCTTCCAGCACCAAGTTCTCGACCTCTTCCAGCTGCGAAGAATCCTTGTAGAACCAGCGCACCACATCCTCGGGCTGATCGAAGCTTTGCGCATAATCTTCCACCAACACGCGCACCTGTTCGGGTTTCGCCTTCAAATCATGTTTCTTTGCCAAATCGGCAAAGATCAAACCGAGTTTGACGCGTCTTTCTGCGCGCTCCAAGAATAATTCCGGAGGTAATGACATGTCTTCCAGCTTCATCCCGCGCGATTCCATATCCTTGGTGGTTTGCTGCATCAGGTTCTGCGCTTCCCATTGCACCAGAATCCTGGGCACATCGAAGCGCGACACCTTCAGCAAAACCTCCATCGCCGCATCCTTGTTGCGCAGCTTCAGGCGACGATCTACCTCGCGTTGTAAATTGACGCGGATTTCGCTTTCCAGCTGGCTGACATCGCCGCCCTCAATGCCGACGGATTCGGCAAACTTTGAGTCTACTTCTGGCAGCTTCGGCGCTTCCACCCCATGCAACGTTATCGTAAAAGTCACCTGCTTGCCCGCCACATCCTTGCCGTGATAATTTTCCGGGAAAGTCATGTCGAACGACTTCGTTTCGCCTGCTTTCATACCGATGATTGCCGTTTCAAACTCGGGGAGCATGCGCCCCGCGCCCAGCACGAACGAGTGGCCCTTGGCTTCGCCGCCCTGAAAAACCTCACCGTTCAGCTTGCCTGAAAAATCGATCCTGACCTGATCATCTGCCTGCGCGGCGCGCTCTGCCGGTTCATAGGTAGCGCGCTGTTTGCGCAATGACAGAATGGTGTTTTCCACATCGGCCTGGCTCAACTCAAACACCGAGCGCTCCACCGACTCGCCACCAATATCGCCCAGCACCACTTCCGGGTATACCTCAAAAGTTGCGCTGTATTCGATCTGTTCGGCATCCATGTCGCCGGTCTTGATCTCAAATTTCGGATTTCCCGCCACCCTGAGATTATTGAGTTGCGCAGCCTCGTCGAATGAGCGTTGCAGCGCGTCCCCCAAGGCTTCCTGATGCGCTTGTGCGCCATAGTGCTGCTCAAGAATTTTTGGAGGAACCTTGCCGGGGCGAAAGCCGGGAATTTTTGCATTGCGCCCGATTTTTTTCAGGCGGGCCAACACCTCGCTACGGATGGCTTGCTGCGGTATGGATGCATTAAGGCGACGCTCTAGCGCGCTCACGGTTTCTACGCTGGACATACTGTATTTCCTTGATTTTAAATTGAATTTGTAACCGATGCAAAAGGGAGAACTCAAGTTAATCTACAACATCATGATTAAATTCGGTTGTTTTTGGCAACAAGGCCATTTATTGCCATCCTTCCACTGCTTGGGCGAATTGTATCATGGCTTGGAATTTGAATCTCGGCCAGCACCGAAGGGAAAAAGCCGAATGAAAAGGGATGGAGCGCAAGCTTCTTTCAAACCATGTTGATATTGCAGAGATGCGAATGCGAACTACCGCAGCGGTAGTTCACAATCTCAAAAATCTCAATACGACTTGAGTTGTCTTGATGGCTCAGCTCACTTGGACTCCATCACCCATACACCAACCCAATCATCCGGCGGCGGATTGGCTTTGAGATGCTCGGCGCGCTCGATGTAGAGCTGGCTGGGCTTATCGTTCGGGTTGATGGCCATGCATTCGCCGAATACCTTGATCGCGGCATCCCACTTGCGGGCGCGATAGGCGCCCAAGCCGTCCTTGAACAGCCCCAGCACCTCGCCCATTCCAGGAAAGCTTTCCCGAGTGTGGAAAGCCAAAATTTCATAGATCGCCACCGGTTGTGTCTTGCCCTTGACCACGACCAGGTCAACCTCCCGATTCCGGTAGGTGCCTTGCAGCTTTCTCATGGTGAATTCGCTTATCAGGATTTTCGCACCGTATTGCTTGCAGGCCGATTCCAAACGCGCCGCCAGGTTGACGCCGTCCCCGATGATGGTGAAATCCATACGCTTATTCGAACCGATATTGCCGGAAACCACAGAATCCGTATTCAGGCCGATGCCGATATTGACCGGCAGCTTTCCCTCGGAAGCGCGCTGCTGATTCCATTTGTTCAGCGTTTCCATCATGGCGATAGAGGCGCGCACAGCACGGTCGGCATCATCATCATGGCGAACGGGAATGCCGAACGCAGCCATGATGGCATCGCCGATGAACTTGTCGAGCATCCCCTCCTCGCGCTGGATGCAGTCCACCATCAGCGTGAAATATTCATTGAGCAGCGCCACCGTGCCCTGCGCGCCGAGCTGCTCGGTCAACGTGGTGAAACCGCGTATATCGGAGAACAATACCGTAGCTTCCACATTCTGCCCGCCCAGCAATTCCGCGCCGGCAGCCACCAACCGGTCTGCGATGCCGGGATCCATGTAGCGCGACATGGTGGACTTGATGCGCTTCTCGCTGCTGATGTCCTCGATCACGAACATGGAGCCGATGCGCTTGTGGTCGACGTTAAGCAGCGGCTGCACGGTGAGATTGACCGACAACGTCTCTCCCGCCACTTGCAGCGGCGCGTCCATGGAAGTCTGCTGCTGCCCGCTTTCGGCCACCAATTTGAGCTTGTCCAGCACCCATGCATTATCGCCCGCGAAGAATTCCGCCACCGGCTTGCGGAGCACCTCCTCCGCCTCAGCTTTGAGAATACGCAAGCCGGCCGCATTGCAGGTGGCGATGGCTTCGTTCTCGTCCAGCGTGATCAACCCGTTCGACATCGATTCGAGCATGGCATCGTTGTAATTCTTCATCGCCTGCACATCGGCGAACAGCTTTGCGTTTTCCAGCGCGATGGAGATTTGCGCGGTGAAAGCACGCAGCCGCGATTCGTCGTCGACAGTGAAAGGGCCTCCGCGCCGGTTCAGCACCTGGGTCACACCGATGGTTTTACCGTGTTTATTGATGATCGGCACGCACAGGATCGAGCGCGTGAAGAAACCGGTTTTCTTGTCGAACGCCGGGTTGAAGCGCAGGTCGGCGTAGGCGTAGGGAATATTGATGGATTTACCCGAAGTAAAAACCGCACCCGCGATGCCGAGGTGATTGGGTAAACGGATCTGCATCGATTCCAGCCCCTGGCCGACCTCCGACCACAACTGGCTGGTTTTCTCGTCATTGAGGAACAGCGTGGAGCGCTCCGCATTGAGCATGCGTGTCGCTTCGCCCATCACCCGCTGCAACAGCGAGCTGAGCTTGATGTCTGCGGTGACTTCGGAAACGATGTCGATAAACTCCATTTCCTGCTTGTGGCGCGCCTTCATGCGCTCGATGAACTGCGCGCTTTGCAGCGCGAGCGTTCCCTGGCTGGTCATCGCTTCAAGCAGGCGCAAATCCTGCCGGGTAAATTTGCCCTTGCGCTTGTTGAGGGTCTGCGCGACGCCGATAACCTCGCCTTTCAGCGTCTTGATGGGCACGCACAGGATGTTCTGCGTGACAAAGCCGGTCTGTTCATCGACAGAGCGGTTGAACCGCGAATCCGAATAGGCGTCATGAATGATCAGCGGCTCGCCGCTGGTAAACACAAAACCGGCGATCCCGCTGGTATTGAGAATGCGTATCTCGCGCTGCATATTGCCCTGCGCAGCACGCGTGTAAAGTTCATTGGTGGCCGGGTCATTGAGGAACAGCGAGCCGCGCGCGGCATTAAGCCGGGCCGTGGTCATCTCCACCAGCGCGTTGAGCACCTCGTCGAGCGTATCGAACTCGGCCATCTTGTGCGAGATTTCGAGCAACAGCTCAGCCGTGCGCAAGCGGCGGCGCTGCTGTGCGCCACTATCAGGCAATGGTTTTGTTTTTTTGGATGCTGCCTTGGCAGTCGGCTTTTCCATTTTTTAACTGGCTCCGATTGTTAGCAGGCTCATACCTTGGCGTGCCGAGCTTCGAGTTGCTCGCGCAACGTGCGGATTGTGCCATGCAACTGGGCAATTTCGGCGTTCGCCCCGCTCACTGCCTTTTCAATACTGCCCTCTTTCTCAAAGCGCGCAAGTTCGAGAGCATCGCGCAGCGAAACAACTGTCGCTTTCAATTGCTGGATGTCATTATGGCTGGCAGCAATGGCTTTTTGCACTGCCATTTCACGTTCCCCCCGCGCTTTTTCCAGCTCTTCGCGCAACACGGCCACCGTGGTTCTCAGTTGCGCAATCTCGGCATTGGCGGCCACGGCTGACTTGCGCAGCTGGTCGCCCACATCGGCATGCGCAGACTCCAATTCCTGGCGCAAAGCCAACACTGTGCGTGTTAAATCGCGCAGCTCCGCTTGAGCCTTTGTCAATTCGTCTTTATCTCGCGTCATCCCGGTTCCACTGTGTTAGCCACGTTCCCGTTTGTCGCGGCTTGCTGCTGCCGCCAACTATCGGCGTATCTTACCACTGGCGGCGTATTTTTTGCGGTCGGCGCATTTCGGGAATCATGGCAAACAGCATGGAGCATGAAGCTCTCCAAAGCATGTTTTCGCGCAACAAATGAAAAAGGCCAACCGTTCGGTTGGCCTTTTTCTTTGAACCCATGCCGCTATCAGGCGCGTTTCTTGAATTCGTTGGTGCGGGTGTCGATTTCGATCTTGTCGCCGATTTCGATGAAAGCGGCAACGGGTAATTCGAAGCCGGTGTTGATCTTGGCGGGTTTCATCACCTTGCCGGAAGTGTCGCCACGCACGGCGGGTTCGGTGTATACAACTTCGCGCACGATGGTATTGGGCAATTCGACCGAAATCGCCTTCTCGTTGTAAAACACCACTTCGCACGGCATGCTGTCTTCGACATAATTGATCGCGTCGCCCATACATTCCGCCTCGATCTCGTACTGGTTGTATTCGCCGTCCATGAACACGTACATCGGGTCGGCGAAGTAGGAGTAGGTGCACTCCTTGCGATCCAGGATGATCTGGTCAAATTTGTCGTCGGCGCTGTACACGGTTTCCTTGGCGGCATCGGTCAGCAAGTTTTTCATCTTCATCTTGACCACCGACCCGTTACGGCCCGAACGGCTGTATTCCGCCTTGAGTATGACCATCGGATCTGTGCCGACCATGATCACGTTACCTGCGCGGAGTTCCTGTGCTGTTTTCATGTTTACTGCCCCTCAATTTCGAAGGCGCGCATTCTACCGATTTTTTTGGAAAAATCCAGTAAATTCAACGCCAGATTGTTTGCTGCCAATTCCAGCGCCCACCCTTGGGCACGCTGCCGCAGCATAGACTGGTATACATGGAAATCGTTCCATGCCTTTCCGATTGAAATAGGCGCTTCGCAGCCGCCGTTCCACGCCTCCCACAGCCCATGCAGCGCCCGAGCCACTTCCGGCGGCAATTCGGCGCAATACCGCGCCATGAAGCTGCGCAGCTTCTGCATATGCACACCATCGTGCTGCGGATAGATATGCCAGACAAAGGGCCTGGCCGCCCACTGCGCCCTGACGCAGGAGTCTTCGCCGCGCACAAAGTTAATGTCGCACGCCCACAGCAGTTCGTCGTAGCGTTCCTGCTCGACGAAGGGCAGCACGCGCACCCGCAGACTGCCAGATGAATAGCTCCCCCTCTCCCCTAACCCCTCTCCCGCAAGCGGGCGAGGAGAATCAAAATCGCCAAAATACTGCTTAACCTGAGGCAAGATACGCCCTTCCGGCACGAGGCACAACACTGGCTGCGCACCGTTTGACCAAGCATCAAACAACCCCGCCAACGCATCGTTCTCATAGCCGAATAGCGAGATTTTCAGCATCTCCGCCGGAGGCGCTTCCATGCCGCACGATTGCCAGAATGCCTGCTGCCGCACAGCGTCGCTCTGAAATGCATCGCGCCGCGCGAACAAATCGCGCTCCAGCAATAAACCGCCTGTCTGTTTGGTAAAACCGGGAAAGAAAAAATATTTTTCCAGCGGCAGGCTTGGGTGCGGGGAAGGCAGACCGTGGCAGCCATGCACCCAATCCTCTGCGCTCAGATATTCGAGGTTGATCCAGACAGATTGCTGCTGCGCCGCCATCGCCTCGATGTAGCTTTGCGGTAATTTACAGGCGAATGCTTCAATCACCAGTTCAGCAGGTTGAATCGCCTCTTCATCCCCGTTCGCCCTGAGGTATCGAAGGGTGGGCGGATTGCCCGATTCGTACCAACGCCGCACTTCCACACCCCGGCAATGCTGGATATCCCGCGCGGCATCCGCCTCATGGCATAGTTTGGCCAAACTCCCCAGATCATCCACCCACAGCCTGACTGTGAGGCCATGCTCATTGGCCAGCTGCCGCGCCAGCCGCCAGCACACACCGATATCGCCGTAGTTGTCGATAACGTTGCAGAAGATGTCGCAGCTATGCATCGTTTCTGGTCAGCCATTCAACCCCCACCTGCCCGTAATCCTCGCCCTTGGCGATCAAGCTGGTGGATTTGAGATCGCGGCTTTTTTCGCCCATCATCGCTTGACAGGTGTTGTCGGGCACACAGCTACCCGGCTCCATCAACATAACGATGGGGGTGCGCGTTTCATGGCGAAAGCCGGAGGTGTCCTTGATCGAATCCAGCCAGAAGGTAATATTGTCCAGCGCCTTGCGCGGCTCGCCGTGCTGGAGTTCGGCGAACAGCCGCCGGGCCTCAGCGAGGTCGTACATGGGATGATCCGGGTTGGTGTCGAAAAACGTCAACATGCTGCATCTTTCAGTGATTGAAAATGCCGATTGCACCGAGATGATAACGCAACGTGCGGCAAGCAAGAAGGCCAACCTTGCGGTTGGTTATTGAGTGCGCCCAGTCTCTACACAGGCAGTGCATTTTAACTCACTGAATGTAACAACTTGCTCCAGGTTCTGTTTGAAGTATTGGCGCTACGTTATTGCTCCGTGTTGTCGGATTTCCAGAATCGTCCGGCGC
>Ga0209343_10005767_pt1 | contig 14920 bp, 15 predicted proteins | sample RifCSPlowO2_02_FD_184026 | JGI IMG/M metagenome (GOLD analysis project Ga0209343, IMG submission 184026) | Groundwater microbial communities from Rifle, Colorado - Rifle CSP2_plank lowO2_0.2 (SPAdes) (version 2) | ecosystem: Environmental > Aquatic > Deep subsurface > Groundwater | place... | reverse complement strand
CTGCTGGCCTTGCAGCGCCGACAGCTGCACCGGCTGGCCGCTGGTGGCTTGGGCCTGGAAGTCGGAAACCGGGGTATCGAGTGCTACGGGCATAAACCGCTCCTTAGAGTCTGTTCACGACCTCGCGAGCTAGTGCCATGCAAGGCAAAAACAGGCGAGGAAGCGGAGTTTACTGGTGTAAATGAGCATTCCGAGCCTGTCTTTAAACGCAGCAGGGCCGACGCGCAGCAGGTCATGAGTAGGCTCTTATGGATTCTGGGGGCGCCAGGGCTCTATCAGGGCGTCAAGATTCAAGGCGTCGGCGAAGTCGAGGAACTGATCGCGCAGCCAGCTGATCTGGGTGCCGGCCGGCAGGGTCACGGTCAGGGTGGCGTTGAGCATGGTGCCGCCGGTCTGCGGTGCCAGGTAGGTGTCGCAGGTGAGGTTTTCCAGTTCGACGTGGTGGTCGATAAAGAACTGGCACAGCTCATTGAGGATGTCCGGGCGATAGGCCGAGCTGACATAGGCCACGTAGGGTAGCGCCTGGGGGCGGTTTTCCGCGGCGGCGCTGCGGATCACGTTGACCGTGAAGCTGTGTTTCTTGGCCAGGGCCGGCAGGGTCGATTCCAGGCGCGCCAGGGCATCCCAGCTGCCGGAGATCTGCAACACCAGGGCGCTGTATTCGCCATGCCGGCTCAGGCGGGTGCTGACCACGGCGCAACGGTTTTCGTGACTGGTACGACAGAGCACGTTGGTCAGCTCCATGGCATTGGGGCCGAGGGCGCTGATAACGAGGAATTGTTCGCGAACTGGGGGGGTGGACATGCAGCCTTCCTAAAACGATAAGCGGTCGGTCCGTGGAACAGCACCGATCAAAGCCGGAAGGGTAGCGAAAAGCGCTGCCCAGGGGAATGCTCACAGGCGTTGGGGATGAGTAATGTGCGGTGTTTGGCCAATAAAGCTTGGATCTGTCCGGCCGCCGTACTTCGCTTGTACAAGGCAGGTGGCACCAGTACCATTACGGCTCTCTTTTTCCGGCAGGAGCGGTTGCATGATTGCGGGCAGTATGGTGGCACTGGTTACGCCCATGGATGCGCAAGGTGGTCTGGATTGGGACAGCCTGAGCAAACTGGTGGATTTCCACCTGCAAGAGGGCACCAACGCCATCGTCGCGGTCGGCACCACGGGTGAGTCCGCCACGCTTGACGTGGGTGAACATGTCGAGGTGATACGTCGCGTGGTGGCGCAGGTCGCCGGGCGTATCCCGGTGATCGCCGGTACCGGCGGCAATTCCACCCGCGAGTCGGTCGAGCTGACCCGTGCCGCCAAAGACGTGGGGGCCGACGCCTGCCTGCTGGTGACGCCTTACTACAACAAGCCGACTCAGGAAGGCCTGTACCTGCACTTCCGGCATATCGCCGAGTCGGTGGCCATTCCGCAGATTCTCTACAACGTGCCGGGCCGTACGGTCTGCGACATGCTGCCGGAGACGGTCGAGCGCCTGGCGAAGATCGACAACATCATCGGCATCAAGGAAGCCACCGGCGACCTGCAGCGCGCTCAGGAAGTGCTGGACCGGGTGAGCAAGGACTTCCTGGTCTACTCCGGCGATGACCCCACCGCCGTCGAGCTGATGTTGATGGGCGGCAAGGGCAATATCTCGGTGACCGCCAACGTCGCCCCGCGCGCCATGAGCGACCTGTGCGCCGCCGCCATGCGTGGCGAAGCCGCTATCGCCCGGGCCATCAACGACCGCCTGATGCCGTTGCACAAGGCGCTGTTTATTGAATCCAACCCGATTCCGGTGAAATGGGCTCTGCACGAAATGGGCTTGATGGGCGACGGTATCCGTCTGCCATTGACCTGGCTCAGCCCACGTTGTCATGAACCGCTGCGTCAGGCCATGCGCCAGTCCGGCGTATTGGTTTAATTGAGGAATTATTGCGCATGAAGCGACTCACCGGACTCTCGACACTTGCTCTGGTCATCGCCAGCACCAGCGGTTGCGGCTGGCTGTATGGCGAGGATGGCTATTTCCGTGATCGTGGTAGCGATTACCTCGAAGCCCGCCAGACTGCTCCCATGCAATTGCCGCCGAATGTCGAGGCCAAACGCATCGACCCCCTGCTGCCGGTGCCGCAGCAAGTCGCCAACAGCACGGTTGAAGGCGAGTTTGAGGTGCCGCGTCCCCAGGCGTTGGCTATTCAGGGCGATGCCAGCGAGTTCAGCCTGCAGAAGAGCGGTGAGTCGCGCTGGCTGGTGGCTCAGCGTGTACCGGCCGAAGTCTGGCCGGTGGCCCGGCAGTTCTTCGCCGACAATGGCTTCCAGATCAGCGAAGAGCGTCCGCAAACCGGTGAGTTCAGCACCGCCTGGCAGCGTTTCGATGCGCTCTCCGCGTCCATGGCGCGGCGCTTAAGCAGTCGCGTTTCCGGCGTGGCGCCGGATGCCGAAACCCGCGTACGGGTACGCATCGAGCCGGGCGTGCAGCGCAACACCAGTGAAATCTTCGTGGTCAGCGTCGAGCGTCCGGCCGGCAGCACCGAGGATGTCGCCTTCACCAATCGCAGCAGCAACTCCAGCCTGGATGGCGCGCTGCTCGATGAATTGCTGGTCAGCCTGGCGCGCAGCGCCGAACAGGGTGGTTCGGTGTCCCTGCTGGCGGCCCGTGATTTCGACGCCCCCAACCGCGTAAGCCTGACGGAAGACGGCAACGGCAACCCGGTGCTGAGCCTGGGCGCCGACTTCGACCGTGCCTGGTCGGGCGTAGGCCGCTCCCTGGAGATGGCCGATGTGCGCATCGACGACATCAACCGCAGTCTGGGCGTGTACTACATCAACCTGGCCGAGCGCGCGCAGAAGCCGGAACAACAGCCTGGCTTCTTTGGCAAGGTATTCGGCAGCGAACCCAGCAAGGAAGAGATCGACGCCCGCGCCGAGCGCTACCAGGTGCGCCTGACGACCGTCGGCGACAGCGTGCAGGTTACGGTGGAGAAAGACCTCAACACCATCGCGCCGGCCGATGTGGCGCGCAAGGTACTTGACCTGATCCAGGAAAACCTCGGCTGAGAGCAGGCCACTGCAGCACCTGTAATACCAATAGGCGAAACCCGGTGGGTTTCGCCTGTTTCGTTTACTAAAGGCGGAAATTCCGACATGACCACAGCCACCACCCTCAGCCTGAAGAAAATCTACTCGGGCAAGGTCCGCGACCTCTACGAAATCGATGACAAACGCATGCTGATGGTCGCCAGCGACCGCCTCTCGGCCTTCGATGTGATACTCGAAGAGCCTATCCCGGAGAAGGGCAAGATACTCACCGCGATTTCCAACTTCTGGTTCGCCAAGCTGGCGCACCTGGTACCCAACCACTTCACCGGCGATAGGGTCGAGGACGTGGTGCCCGCCGCCGAACTGCCGCTGGTCGAAGGTCGCGCCGTGGTGGCCAAGCGCCTCAAGCCGGTGGCTGTCGAGGCCATAGTACGGGGCTATATAGTCGGTTCCGGCTGGAAGGAATACCAGAAGAGCGGCACCGTCTGCGGCATCCAGTTGCCGGCAGGCTTGAAGGAAGCTTCCAAGCTGGCCCAGCCTATCTTCACCCCCTCGACCAAGGCCGCGGTGGGCGACCATGACGAGAACATCTCCTTCGAGCAGTGCGAAGCCATCATCGGTAAGGACCTCGCGGCCAAGGTGCGCGACACCTCTATCGCCCTGTACAGCGCCGCGGTGGAGTACGCGGCCACCCGCGGCATCATCATCGCCGACACCAAGTTCGAATTCGGCCTGGACCAAGACGGCACCCTGACGCTGATGGACGAAGCCCTGACTCCGGACTCCAGCCGCTTCTGGCCGGCCGACAGCTACGCCGAGGGCAGCAACCCGCCGAGCTTCGACAAGCAGTTCGTGCGTGACTGGCTGGAATCCACCGGCTGGAACAAGGAGCCACCGGCTCCACCCGTGCCCGCCGAGGTCGCGCAGAAGACCGCCGACAAATACCGCGAAGCACTGACCCGTCTGACCGTCTAAAACGGCCTGGCGCGGGTTCTGCGGCATCAGAGAGGCACTTCGGTGCCTCTTTTTATGGGTTGCCGTCCGCAGGCCGTGCGGGGCGCAATCAGCCACTGCGACTCCCCCTTGATCGCAAGCATCTGAAAGCATGCGAAAAATTTACCAACTGGGGTTCGCCAAACGCGCTTCAGCTGCTATTATGCGCGCCGCCACGGGAAGATGCCGGAGTGGCCGAACGGGACGGATTCGAAATCCGTTGTGTTAGCGATAGCACCTAGGGTTCAAATCCCTATCTTCCCGCCATACTAAAAAGCCCCGTAATTAAATGAGTTACGGGGCTTTTTCTTGTCTTCTGGAAAGTGAAAAATCGCTTGGGGGCAAAATTGGGGGCAAATGGGGGCAAAAACCAGTCCTCCCAAACCGCTATACACCGCTCCAATCCTCCCCAAATCCCATCTTCTCAGACACATCACTGCCCATCCGTTTGGTATCTTCCGGGATCAGCTTTGCATAGTGTTTCTTAATCATGGTCGTGTCAGCGTGACCTAGTTGCTTCGCCAGCCATTCCAGCCTGACGTGGCTTGATTGGCGGCTCTCAGGGCTTTCGCCACCTGCCTTTGTATCTCGTAGGCCGGCGCCTCGACGAGGTTGTAGTCACGGCTATAGCGCGCGGCGAACTCGCCGACACCCCATTGCAGGTACTGCTGCACATGCTTCAATTCGTGGGCCCAGAGCGCGGCATCGTTCAGCGCGTCGTCCGGGTGGCGGAATACGATGATGTCGATCAGGGTCACGGCATTCACATCGGGGTTCTGCAGCATGGCGTTGGCGGCATTCAACTGCGCCTCGTCGCCTATTGTGTAGCGCGCCGAGTCGAGCACCTGCAGGTCATAGTAGGGTTCGAGCTGGGCGCGGATATTCAGCGGTATCGGCCGCACGTCGCCCGCGGCCGCGCTGTTGCGCGAGCGCACCAGCCACTCCTGCAAGCCGGAGGCGGCCATCTGGTTCATATTGTCCAGGAGTGGCCCGATTTCCTCGACCGAGCCTGGCGCACAGAAACAGCTGACCACGCAGACTTCGGACTGCCCGGCCGGGCAGGCGGCCAGCGCGAGCGGAGCGACGAAGGCGGTGAGCAATAAGGCTGCTCGGCAGCATTGACGCAAGAAAACGGCAGGCATTGGGGCTCCCTGGGGCGATGGCGATCGGCTGGCGCTACTGTGCGCAGCGTTGCGGTCTTCATCCAGTCGGGCGTTGGACCCTGGCGGACGTTGTAAGTTACCCAAGCCCTCCGAGCATTTATGGGCATTTTCAGATCGCCCGAGCAGCTCCGGTGTGACCCTGGTTTCTCACCCGTTGCCTCAAGATTCAGGTTGAGCTGTTGAGCATTTAACGCCCAGGTCTGGTCGGGGCATAGAGTCGAGCAGGGCGGTTTGATGGGTGAGCGCATCAGGGGCGCGGAGCAGGTAGACTGCAGGGCGGCCCACCCGGTCAACATGCGCTGGGCGGGCGCCTTCGTCCAGCCTGTGCTGGCCATGTTTGTCTTGGATAGCGCTTATGCCGATCGCTCTTGTGAGTAACCCAAGGCTGCGCGGTATTGTGCTGACGTTGCTGTCGGTCGCCTGCTTCGCCAGCCATGACGCCGTGGCCAAGTACCTGGCGGGCTTGTACCCGATCTTGCTGCTCACCTGGTTTCGCTACCTGTCGCACACGGTGCTGATGGGCGCTGTGCTGCTGCCGAAACATGGCTTGCGCATCCTGCACAGCCAACGCCCCTGGCTGCAGTTGGCCAGGGCCCTGGCGTTGCTGGGAGTGAGCCTGTTGTTCGTCACCGGCCTGCGCTATGTGCCCTTGGCCGAGGCCACCGCGGTGATCTTCCTGGCGCCGCTGCTGGTTACGCTGCTCTCGGCCACCCTGCTGCGCGAGGCCGTCAGCCTGGCGCAATGGCTGGCGGTAGGGCTGGGCTTTATCGGCGTGCTGGTGATAGTGCGCCCCGGCGGCGCGCTGTTTACCCCGGCCATTCTATGGCCGCTGGGCGCGGCCCTGTGCTTTGCCCTGTACCAGATACTCACCCGCCTGAGCGCGGCCCACGACAGCGCGGCCACCAGCAATTTTCTCGCGGGCGCCATCAACTGTTTGATCGTCAGCCTGTTGATCCCGTTCTTCTGGCAAACCCCGCACTGGCAGCACCTGTTCGGCTTGCTGAGCCTGGGGGTGATCGGCATGTGCGGCCACCAGTTGCTGACTCAGGCCTTTCGCCATGCCTCGCCGGCGCTACTGGCACCCTTTAGCTATGGTCAGTTGCTGTTTGCCGGGTTGCTCGGCTGGTTGATCTTCGGCCAGGTGCCGGACGCCAGAGCGCTGATCGGCATGGCCTTGGTCATGCTCGCCGGGCTGGGTATCGCCTCTATGCAGCGGCAGGGCAGGTAGGGCCATTCAGGCTCTTCAGTCTTCGGGCCGGCGAGTCTGTCTCTTTGTGCGCAGTCTTGGCTGGGGCGGGTCGATAGCGGCCAGCGAGAGCGACAGCCCCTGCCAATCCTGGGCTATCTTGCGCTGTGCATTTGCATCATTAAGTGCTAATTTTGATGCAAACAGACAGTGGAGGCGGTGATGAGCGCATTGATTAGACCGGTTGCCGATGCCGATACGGTGCTGGCCAAGGCGCTGCTCAATACCCGCGAGCAGCTCGGCCTGACCCAGCAGGAACTGGCCGACATAGTGGGCGTGCATCGCACGGCGATCTCGCGCTGGGCCGACAGTGGCTTGCGCGTGCAGAGCAAGACCGGTGAGTTGGCCCTGTTGCTGATTCGCGTCTACCGCGCGCTGTTCGCCTTGTTTGGCGGCAATTTGCCGGATATGCAGCACTTTCTGCGCACGCCTAACCATCACCTGCAAGCCGTGCCGCTGCTGTTGATGATGCAGGTGCAGGGCTTGGTGCGGGTGGTGGAATACCTCGATGCCATTCGCGGCAAAGGCTGATCGGACACTGGACAATCACTGCGGCTTTGCACGTTGGATTGTGCCGCGACCTGCCGCTGGCGCTGAGTAAAAAATACTAATAAGGAACACGGTCGCCATGGATATCTGGCAACGCTGCAAGGGCCCGGAACAGATCAAGGCGCTACGGGGGCGCCTGGTGCGCCTGGTGGAAAGCCAGGCGCAAATCGCCACCATGCAACTGGTCGATAGCCTGGCCGAGCAGGCGCTGCTGGAGGAGTTGCTGGAAGACAGCAAGCCGCCATTGCCGGCCAGCGCCGAGCCGCTGCATTACCTGTTGAAAACCCCGTTCCGCTATCCGCCGCTGCATTGGGGCTCGCGTTTCGGCAGCGTCTACGAACCCAGCCTGTTCTATGGCGCCCTGCGCATCGATACGGCCATGGCCGAGGCGGCCTATTACCGTTTTCTGCTGTGGCAGGGCATGGCCAGTCCGCCACCCAGCGGGCGCATCCTGTCCGAGCACTGCACCTTCGAGGCGCGTTATCGGGTCGAGCGCGGCATCCAGTTGCAGCATGCGCCTTTCGCCGAGTTCCAGGCCGAACTCAGCCATGCCAGCGCCTACCAGGCCACCCAGGCCTTGGGCGCGGCCATGCGCGGGGCCGGGGTCGAGGCCTTCGAGTACCGTTCCGCGCGCTGTCCGTTGGGCGGCAACAATGTCGCGCTGTTCGTGCCCCTGGCGCTGGCGGAAAAGCGCCCGCGCAATCTGCTGAGCTGGTTGTGCGAAACCACCGCCGACTATGTCGCCTTCAAGAATGCCCAGGTGCCGGATACGCCGCGGCTGTTTCGTCAGGAGCTGTTCTTGCGCGATGGGCGCTTGCCGCTACCCGCGTAGCAGGCCGCGTGGCTCAGGGTTTGCGGCTGTTTTTGCCCCGAAAAAGGGCGGTCGCGCCACCCGGCGGGCAGACTTGTGCACATTTGCGATGCGTCTTGTCAATCTACATTTTGTGATTGACCTAAACCCTTGATTCTTCCTGTTGATTTTTTAAGTCAATGAAAAATATGGTTTTTTTAAGCTGGTGAAAAAATCGCCAGTTTGAGGCGAGGCCCCGTGGCGCAGGCGCTCAAGGGGCTTGCGCGCATGTTATCCACGAAGTTATCCACAGCTTCTGTGGATTATCTCAAGCACTCGCTCTAGCCCGCGCCTCGGCGCTTTTTATCTGGCCCTAGGGCGGTTGCTGGCGATCGCGAGTGGTGGAAAAAGCGGCGTTTAAATGCTTTTTGGTTCCATAAACGCCACTGCCCGGCAGGCCCTTGACCGGCTTTACCTGGGCGAAAAAAGGAGTAGAGTGGCGCGCCTCTCCAGCTGCCGCTGCTTCCTATGCCTCGCGCACTCCCTCGTATCGCCGTTCAAGTCCCCGCCGCCGCTCGCGTGCCGATGCGCGTCGCCCTCTGGTTACTCGACAGCCCACGCCTGGGCCATGCCCCCAGCGTCAAACGCTTTGCCGGTGGCTTGCTCAAGCAGCCGGCGTTGCAGGGGGTGGTGCAGGCGCAGAGCCGGCTGGGGCAACTGCTCTGCCGCGACTGTGGCAGTCCGCGGGATAGGCGCATGGGCTTCGAGCTGCTGCGCCAGGCGGCCCGCGCCGGCGATCTGCGTGCGCAGCTGGAGTTGGGTCAGCTGTACAGCCAACCGCGCAGCAACGAACCGCAACAGGCCCGGCACTGGCTGGAACTGGCGGCGGGGCAGGGCTCGACGGAAGCCGAACAGCTGCTCAAGCAGCTCTGATCCGTCCCTGACCGCTCCGTAGCGAGCTGGGTATACTCCCGGCATTGTTTTGCGGAGCCGCTTATGCCCATCGATCTGTCCACCGCGCTGGTACCTGCGCTGCTCGGCTTGGCCGCGGCCGGCCTGCCTCTTCTATACCTGGCCTGGTCGCTGCAGCGCCGTCTGGCCAATCAGCAGCTGCAATTCAGCCTGCTGCAGGAGCGCCTGAGCCACGCGCAACTGGCCCTGGCCGGGCTGACCGCGCAACTGGATGATTGCCGCGCGGAACTCGCCGAGATCGGCGAGATCAAGGCCGATCAGCAGGCCGAACTGGCCGCGCTGCGCCGCGAAACCGACTTGCTGCAACAGGAACGGCAGATCGCCCGCGAGGCCGCCCAGGCCTGGCATGGCCAGCGCGAGCAACAGGAAGGCGAGATCCGCCGCCTGGATGCTCAGCGCGCCGCACTCAGCGCCGAACTCAAGGAACAGCAGGACAGCCATCAGCAACGCCTGAGCGATCTGCAAGGCTCGCGGGATGAACTGCGGGCGCAGTTCGCCGAATTGGCCGGGAAGATCTTCGATGAGCGCGAGCAGCGTTTCACTGAGACCAGCCAGCAGCAGCTCGGCCAGCTGCTCGACCCGCTCAAGGAGCGTATCCAGTCCTTCGAGAAGCGCGTGGAGGAAAGCTATCAGCAGGAAGCCCGCGAGCGCTTTTCCCTGGGCAAGGAACTGCAGCGTTTGCAGCAACTCAACCAGCGCCTGGGTGATGAGGCGACCAACCTGACCCGCGCCCTCAAGGGCCAGAAGACCCAGGGCAACTGGGGCGAGCTGGTGCTGGAGCGGGTGCTGGAGCATGCCGGCCTGGAGAAGGGCCGCGAGTACCAGACCCAGGTCAGCCTGAAGAGCGCCGACGGCGAGCGCTTTCAGCCGGACGTACTGATCCAGCTGCCGGGCGACAAGCAGGTGGTGGTGGACGCCAAGGTCAGCCTGACCGCCTACCAGCAGTTTATCGCCGCCGAAGACGAGGCCAGCCGCCAGCTGGCGCTGAAACAGCACGTGCTGTCGCTGCGCGGCCACCTCAAGGGCTTGTCGCTCAAGGACTACCAGCGTCTGGAAGGCCTGCACAGCCTGGACTTCGTCCTGCTCTTCGTGCCGATCGAGGCAGCCTTCGCCGCCGCCTTGCAGGCCGACCCGGGGCTGTTCCAGGAGGCCTTCGATCAGCACATAGTCATCGTCAGCCCGACCACGCTGCTGGCCACCCTGCGGGTGATCGACAGCCTGTGGCGCCAGGAGCGGCAGAGCCAGAACGCCCGGGAGATAGCCGAACGGGCCGGGGCGCTGTACGACAAGTTCGTCGCCTTTATCCAGGATCTGGATGAAATGGGCGCGCGCCTGCAGCAGCTGGACAAGGCCTATGCCGGGGCGCGCAACAAGCTGTGCGACGGTCGCGGCAATATCGTCAGCCGGGTGGAAAACCTCAAGCTGCTCGGCGCCCGCGCCAGCAAGAGCCTGCCCGCCGAGTTGCTCGAACGAGCCGCCGGGGTGATGGTGCTGGATGAAGAGTAGGTTGGGCTGAGCGCAGTCCAACAGACGAGCGTCGAGCGACAAGCGTCGAGCGGAGCCGCGCGGCTCCCTGTTGGGCTTCGCAGGCTCAGCGCCAACCTACGCGCCAACCTAGGTGGCTGAGGCTTGCTCTGCGGCGGCGCGCTGCGCCGCCGGGGAGTGGGCCAGATAGTCCAGGGCCACGCGGATATCGCCTTCCGTGCGCGGGTGGTAGCTGGGGTTGAAGTAGCGCAGCACCGAGCGGCCGATATCGCCCATGGGCGGCAGCAAACCACGCTGACCCAGGTGATACCAGAGCTGGAGGAAGCCGGGCCGGTAACGGGTCGCCGGGTCCTGGCGCATCATGCTTTTCATCGAGGTACTGAACAGGAAGATCAGTGCCGGCGTGGCGATCAGCATATAGACCCAGCGCATCGGCAGGCTGCCGCCGATATGCACGTGCAGATCATGGGCCACGCTGCGGTGCTCGACTTCCTCGGCACCGTGCCAGCGCAGCAGGTCGAGCATCACCGGGTCGGCGTGATCCAGGCTGCGGGTGGTGATGATCCAGTCGCCCAGCACGCAGGTGAAATGCTCTACCGCGGCGATCAGGCCGACCCGTTGGCGCAGCCACCAGGGCTGCAGAGCGCGGCTGATGGCGTTGTCGCACAGGGGGTAGTCGCACAGCAGCTTGTCGAACAGCCAGTGAATCCTCTGGGTAAAGGGCGCCGGGTCGATGCCGTGGCGCAGCAGATAGGGCGTCAGCGCGCTGTCGTGGGCGCGGGCGTGCTGCGCCTCCTGCTTGACGAAACCCTGCACGTCCTCGCGCAGCTGTGGGTCGGTGACCAGGGGCAGGGCCTTGTTGTAGACCCGGCAGAACCAGAACTCACCGGCCGGCAGGATCAGGTGCAGGCTGTTTATGATATGCGAGGCTTCCGGCTCGTTCGGCACCCAGTGCAGTGGGGTATCGGCGAAGTCGAAGCGGACTTTGCGTTGCTGCAGACGATGCTGTTCGGTCATCTCGATTCTCCTTATTTAACCGGCCAGATGCAGACGTGTCAGCGCGTTGCTGCTTTCGCCGCTCTGCACATGGGCGGTGAACTCACGCAGCCAGGTGGCCAGTTGCTGCGGCTCGGCCAGCAGTTGCCAGTGTCCGGCGTTGACCTCGCGGCGCCACAGCCGGGGCGCCCAGTGCAGCAGTTGCTCGAACAGCTGTGGTCGCACGAAGCGGTCGCGGGTTGGCACTATCAGCTGTACCGGCACCTGGGTATGGCGCTGGCGCGGCTTGAGCAGGCTGCGGATAAAGTTGGCGCGGTACAGCTTGACCCCCTGTATTCCGTCGGAGCGCTGGCTGCTGCTGGGCGGCATATGGCGCAGGCCCTCGACCCGGTGCAGCAGCTGCGGCCAGGCCTTATCCAGCCCCAACCTCCAGCTCAGCTCCGGCAACAGCGGGGTATGGAACAGGCCGATATACCAGGAGCTCAGCAGCTGCCCGCCGACCTGGGCCCAGGCGCGCGGGCGCCTCTGCTTGAGGCGGTCGCGCATCCAGTGGCCGACATGATCCAGGCAGGGCCCGGAGATACTGGTGTAGGAGGCCAGCAGCGGCTGGATGCGCGGCTCGGTCACCGCCTCCCAGGCCTGGATCGAGCCCCAGTCGTGGGCCAGCAAGTGCACCGGCCGCTCGGGGCTGGTGGCCTTGATCACCGCTTCCAGGTCGTTCGCGAGTTTTTCCAGCTGATAGTCCAGGCGCTTGCGTGGGATATCCGAGGCGCCGAAACCGCGCACGTCGTAGGCGATGATCTGGTAGTCGGTGGCCAGCTCGCGTACCAGCGGCAGCCAGATCTCATGGTTGTCCGGGTAGCCGTGCACCAGCAGCAGGGTCGGCCCGCTGCTATTGCCCCAGCGATACACCGCCAGCTCCACGCCATCGCCCTGCACCCGCAGCTTTTGAGGGGCTAAGGCTTGCTCGGTCAAGTGAACTGGCGCGTTCATGCCGCCACCTGCGGGGCGCACAGGCCGCGTTGTTGCCAGCGGCGTACATGGGGCAGGTCGTCGTTCAGCCAGTAGGCGTCATCCTCGCTGACCACCAGCAGCTCTATGCACTGGGCGCACTGGTAGGCCAGGCGCTGAACGGCGCGAAACTGTTCGAGGTCGTGGTCGCTGAGTGGGGTGGGGCTGGCAGGCATCGAAATTCTCCAGGCTGTCACGGCTGACTGTTACATCGGTTGATGTAATGGTCATTGTTCTGTGCCTGGGCGCCCTTGCCTAGCCATTCAGGCCATGTCCTTGGTCCGTTGTTAGGTTGTTACCGGCAGTGAGTTGGCTGCTCTATATCGGGGCTTTCAGCCGGCATTGCGCTGTTTGGCGGGCGGTGCATGAGGCAAAGTCCAGCCCTTGGTTGGGGCTGTTGTTGCCGGTGCGCAGAGGCGGCTATGATCGCCGCCATGCCTACAGCCTCTGTTTTTCTCCAGCGTTTATTGGGCGCCGCCGCCCCTGTGGCGAGCGCCGCTGCCGCCGAATACCGGGTCGATGACCTGGCCCAGGCCGCGCAGACCACGGTGCGCAATGTGCGCGCCTACCAGGATCAGGGTCTGCTGCCGCCCCCGCAGCGGCGTGGGCGGGTGGGCATCTACAGCGGCGAGCACCTGGTGCGGCTGCAGCTGATCGGTCAGCTGCTCGAACGCGGTTACAGCATCGCCAGCATCCGCGAGCTGTTCGAAGCCTGGGCCCAGGGCCGCGACCTGGCCCAGGTGCTGGGCCTGGAGCAGGCCATCCAGGGCCCGGAGCAGCCGGAGCAGGCGGCGCGGCTGGAATTCGCCGAGTTGCAGGCGCTGTTCGGCGAGCAGCTGGATGATCGGGTGATAGAGCGGGCCCAGACCCTGGGTCTGCTGGAGTTCGTCGGCGACCATCTGCGCATCCCCAGCCCCAAGCTGTTCGCCGCCGGGGTCGAGCTGTACCGCGCGGGGATTCCCCTGCCGGCGCTGCTGGATGAACTGGCGGCGATTCGCGGCCATGTGCAGCAGGTATCCACCGGCATAGTGCAGATGATTGCCAAGCAACTGGTCAATCCGTTGCTGCACAGCTCGCTGCCCCATGCCGACGACTTGGAGCGCCTGAGCGCGCAGTTGCTGCAACTGCGGCCGCTGGTGGAGCAGGTGGTCAATGCCGAGTTGGCCCGCGGCCTGCCGGAAGCCGCTAACCGCGAGCTGAGCGAGCGGGTGCACCAGTTGCTGCAAGGCTTTCTGCGTCCATCCGGCTCAAGCCAGCAGTAGCACAGCGGCACCCGCCAGTAGACCGCCCGCCATCACCGGCAAGGTCAGCAGCGCCAGTTGCCGGCCGCCGATCAGGGCGATCAGCACAGCCTTCGCCAGGCTGTTGCTCAGGGCGGCGAGGAAGATGCCGTGCACCGCCACTTGGGAGCTCAAGTCCGTATGGGCGCTGCGCGCCAGGGACAGGGTGATGGCGTCGACGTCGGCCAGCCCGGAGAGCAGCGCCACCAGATACACCCCCATGGCGCCGAGCCAATGCCGGGCGCCTTCGACCAGCAGCAGGATCAGCACCAGGAGCGTGGCGAAGCGCAGCGCCGGTGCCAGTTCGAAGGGGTTCTGCAGCGGTGGTTCGGCCGTCTCTGCGCTCTCGCTGCCGGCGCGGCGGTAATACAGCAGCGCGCCCGCGGCGTAGATCAGCGCGGCCACGCCCAGTGGCCAGAGCAGTGGCATCAGCAGGTTGCGATTGATCAGGCCAACCTCCAGCAGCACCCGGGGAAACATCAGCGCCGAGGTGGCCAGCAGACCGCACGCCAGCAGCGCCTGCAGATGGCGCCCTTGGCCCAGGCGGGCGAGGGTCAGGGTCATGGCGGTGGAGGAGACGATGCCGCCGAGCAAGGCGGTGAGCAGCAGGCCATGGCGGGTGCCGACCAGGCGAATCGCCACATAGGCGGCGAAGCCGATGGCGGCGATCAGCACCACCATCCACCAGATGGCATAGGGGTTGAACACCTGCCAGGGGCCGTAGCCTTGATTGGGCAAGGCCGGCAGCAGCACCAGGGAGATAAACAGCAGCTTCAGCGCGCCGGACAGTTCCGCTTCGCTGAGCCGTTGCAGGGCGCCATGCAGGGATTGCTTGAGGCTCAGCAGCAGGGCCACCGCCACCGCGCCGGCGGCGGCCAGCCCGGCATAGCCGGCCATGGCCAGGCTGCCGAGGAGAAAGGTGATCAGCAGGGCCACTTCGCTGGTCAAGCCCAGATCGCCGGTGCGCTGCAACCCACCGAAGTAGGAGGCCACCACCAAGGCGGCAAAGCCGGCGAAGACCACCGCCCAGGCCGCCACATCGAAATGTTCGCCGAGTAGCATGGCGAAGGCGCCGAGCAGGCTGCTCAGGGCAAAGGTACGGATACCGGCAACCAGCTGGTTGTCCTCACTATTGCGCCCCTGCCAGCCGCGTTCGGCGCCGATCAGCAGGCCGGCGGCCAGGGCGCTGGCGAAATTCAGCAGGGTATCCAGGGCTTCTGGCATGGCACGGCCTTGAGGTTACAGATGCTGGCAGTCTAGCCATTGGCTTGGCTCGGGTATTGCGCGAGATCAGTGATGGCGTCTGCTGGAAAAGCCTGCGGCGTTTGCCACCCTACCCATCGGATGCGGCGTAGGTTGGTGCTGAGCGCAGCGAAGCCCAACACTGGGCTCAAGGCTGTAGGGCGGG
>Ga0209343_10005765_pt1 | contig 14922 bp, 15 predicted proteins | sample RifCSPlowO2_02_FD_184026 | JGI IMG/M metagenome (GOLD analysis project Ga0209343, IMG submission 184026) | Groundwater microbial communities from Rifle, Colorado - Rifle CSP2_plank lowO2_0.2 (SPAdes) (version 2) | ecosystem: Environmental > Aquatic > Deep subsurface > Groundwater | place... | reverse complement strand
GCTGGCAAGCACGATGCCGGCATTGGTATAGGAAACCACCTCCGCAGCCGGCAGAAAGCGCATGGCATGGATGACCAGTACATAAGCCGTTCCTATGCACGCCCCTCCGGCGAGTAGGGCGCGTGTATCAATCCGGCGAGCAGGGCTCCAGCGCCCGGTGGTGCGCTTGAGCGTCCAGCACATGCTCAGCCAGGAGGCCAGATAGCCCACCGAAACAAAGCCGAACAAGCCGGCGAGACTGGGTATGCTGGCGGCGGCGGCCTTGTCGCTCAGTGAGTAGGCACTGGTGGCCAGCATGGCGAGCATGACCCATGGCAGTGCTCGCCGAGCCGATCCACTTGCCATGGCACTGTACGACAGCACCCATAGCCCGAGCACACTGATTGCAATGCCAACCCAGGTGCTCGGGCGCAGTGTTTCTCCGAAGAGCAAGGTGCTCCAGAGGGCAATCAGCAGTGGAGAGCTGCGTACCAGCGGGTAGACCAGCGAAACCGGGGCATGCTCGTAAGCCTTGCGCAGTCCAGTGAAATAGAAAACGTTCGCCGCGGCTGAAACAGCAAGAAAGCCTGCAAATGCAGGCGTCCACTCGACCTCGCTGACCAGCGCATGCAGCCCCCAGGGGGCGAAGATCAGCAAGTGTGCCAGCAGCACCCACCAGAGCGGGAAGGCGTCACTGGGTTGCTGACGGGCAATCAGGTTCCAGGCGACGTGCATGGCTACCGAAAGCGCAACCGCAACGATGGCTTCGTTCACTCTGCGCAGCCTATGCCTATAACCAGACCATCGTGGGCCATCAGCGTATTTGCCGGCATTGAGGGCGATTCGGCCAGCAGCCAGGCATCAAGGTGATGCCCGGCATGGGTGAGCCAGGTACGCGCAGGCTTGACTCGCTCAATGCAGGCTTGCGCCATATTCCAGTCATTGTGGTTGCGCGGATCTGTGCGCGGGGGGAAAGAGCAATCCAGCGCCATCTCGAAATCGCCCCAGGCTGCGAGGTAATCAATGCTTTTTGGAGGCAGGCCGATAGTGTCGGTCAGGTAGGCAAAGCGCTGGCCATCAGGCCCCTCAATGGCATATCCCAGGGTCGGCTTGGAATGAATCAGCGGCAAGGGCGTCAGCTTCAGATCGCCAATGCTCAGGGGGGTGAATTTGCTGGCGCTCTGGAACGCCAGCAGCCCCGGATTGCGATAGAGGTCGGCGCAACCTTCCGTGTCAGGGGGGGCCCACACCGGGATTTTTGCGCCGACGCCCCAGCGCAGGTGAAACAGCCCCTGCACATGGTCAGGGTGGTAATGCGTGAGGACTATTGCATCCAGGCCTGCCTCGGCGATGCGCTCGTGCAGGTCCATCAGCCCGGCGTCGAGCAGGATGCGAGTCGTAGCGGTTTCCACCAGCGCACAGCAGGGGCGTCGCAGGTATGTGCTATCACCGCGGGCACGCACGCATGCCGGGCACGTACAGCCATGCAGCGGCACGCCGCCGGCCGCACCCGTGCCGAGAAAGGTCACGCGCATGCTCTGGCTCCGCTGAGTCTGCGAATGAGTTCGACCAGCGCATCGCCTGCTGCTTCCAGAGAACCGTCGTTGACGATCACCCGGTCTTGCTGGCGCTGCGGCTGCAGTGCTTTATTGCGTGATAGTCGCTGTTCGATTTGTTCGGCGTTTTCGCGGCCCCGGGCCAGCAGTCGCTCACGCAGTAGAACTTCCGGTACCTCGATGTAAACCGGGACGATTTCCGGGTAGTTCTGTCGTGCTTCTGCCAGATACCCACGCGATCCATTCACCACGACGGCAACGCCCTTTGCCAGCCATTGGTTGATCTCGATACCAATGCCGTAGCTGAGCTCATGACTGCGCCAGGACAAGGCAAACAGGCGTGCCTTGCGCCGTGTCGCGAACTCTTCCGGCGACAACGCTACGTGGTTCTCGCCCCCCGCGTCGGCCGCCCGAGTGATATAGCGATGAGCGAAACAGATACCCTGCTCCGCTGCCAATTTTTCCCGAGCGTAGCGCATCAGGCTGTCCTTGCCGCTTCCCGATGCGCCGAGCACATAAATCAGAGGCGTTCTCATAGGCACCTCACCGTTGATCGAAGTGGGCTGAGAGGGTTTGCTTGCCGTTCGACAAAACCCGTTCAACCTGCCACAGGTTGCCGAGATTACTGATGGCGATCAGGTCGGCGCGCTTGCCAATGGCGATTTCGCCACGATCCATAAGGCCTACGGCCTGAGCAGGATTGCGGGTTACCAGGGCGATCGCCGCAGGCAGAGTAATATCGGCCAGCTCAGGTAGACGCATCACGGAAGGCAGCAGTGCGGCGGGTGAGTAGTCGCCACACAGGCAGTCGGCCACACCTGCCAGCACGGCATCCAGGGCCCGCATGTTGCCGGACTGGGATTTGCCACGCAGGATGTTGGGCGCGCCGAACAGGGTTGCCAGTCCGTGAGCCTGCGCTGCCTGTGCTGTTTCCAGATTGATCGGGAACTCGGATATCACCGCGCCCAGGGCGTCGACCGAGGCCACTTTGCTGGGGGAATCATCGTCGTGGCTGGCGATCGCAACGTTACCTGCCCGTGCCTGATCAGCCAGGGCCTCCATACGCTGCAGTGCCCCTTTGGCGGCCTCGATTTTGCGCGCCAGAATGTCATCGAGAGCCGCTTCGTCGGTCTTGTAGGTGCGCGCCAGATACTGCCTGTAGGCCTCCACATCACGGAATTGGCCCTGGCCCGGGCTGTGATCCATAAACGACAGCAGATGGATGAAACCCTCGTCCAGCAGCGCGGACAGAACCTCGGGCGCTGTCCCGTCGGTCACTTCGTAGCGGGCGTGCACACGGTTATCCACCAGCGCATGGGCTTGCCAGCCATGAATGGCACGCGCGATGTCCGCCGCAAAGGCGTTATTGCGCACCCCCAATTCATGGTTGGCGAAGGACAGCGCATGGAACACCGTGGTGATGCCGGCTGCGGCATTGCGCTTGTCGGCCTGGGCGCAGGCAAAATCAAGGGGGAAATGTACGCCCGGGCGCGGTTCGACTTCCTTTTCCAGTGCATCGCAATGCAAGTCGATCATGCCCGGCATCAGGGTGCGGCCGCGCAGGTCGACTTCCGTCGCGCCGACGCTGCTGGCTGGGTCGAAAGCAGTGATCTTGCCGTCTTCTATCAGGATCGACAGGTCGTTGCAGACGTCATTGGCGAGTACGACAGTGGCGTGGGTGAGCAGTATGGGTTTCATCAGGCGCAAGTCTCAAGCAGGTCGGTGACAGCCACTGGCGGCGTCAACTCGACGACGCGATCAGCCAGACGGCGAACGAGTTCTGGATGGTGGAAGATGGCCAGCATGGCGACGCCTTCCTGCTTGATCGATTGCAGCAGGTCGACGACACGATCGGTTGTGCCCGGGTCGAGGCTGGCTGTTGGCTCGTCAAGCAAGAGCAGGCGTGGTCGGGCGATCAGGCCGCGGGCCAGGTTGATGCGCTGCTTCTCTCCACCGGAAAACGTGGCAGGCGGTACGCCCCACAGACGCTCGGGTACATTCAGCAGATCCAACAGGTGGCGTGCTTTGCTGTGGGCATGCTCGCGTGTCTCCCCGCGTGCCAGCAGCGGTTCGGCGACGACATCCAGTGCCGATTTACGCGGCAGACAATGCAGGAACTGGGTCACGAAGCCGATCTCGGCGTGACGCAAGGCCAGCATGCGGTGTTCAGAAGTGCTTGCCAGGTCAATGACATGCCCAGCCGCGTCGCGGTAGAGCAGACGGCCCGTCGTCGGCAGGTAAGTGCGATAGATGCACTTGAGTACCGAAGACTTGCCGGCCCCGGTGGGCCCGACCAGGGCGCTCAGTTCGCCGGAATATACTTCCAGGTCGACATTGGCGCATGAGGGAATCAGCTTGTTCTGGTCGTGCAGCAGGAATTGCTTGCACAGCCCTTCTGTTTTCAGGATCGGTTGCATCGGGATTTTCCCTACAGTGCAGACGCCACCAGCCGCTGGGTATAAGCGTGCTGGGGATCTTCCAGTATTTGGTCGGTCAGGCCGGATTCGATGACCCGCCCGTACTTCATGACAAGGGTGCGGCCAGCGAGCAGGCGGATGACCCCGAGGTCATGGGTGACCACCACCATCGCGGTACCGAGCTCCTGCTGGATCTCCAGAATCAGGTCGAGGATGCGTGCCTGTACCGAGAGATCCAGGCCGGTGGTTACCTCATCGAGGAACAACAGCGGGGGTTGCGTGGCGAGTGCCTTGGCAATCTGCACGCGCTGCTGCATGCCGCCGGAGAACGTGCGCGGGGATTCATCCATGCGCTCGGGAAGTACCTCGGTTCGCGACAGCAACAGGCGCGCTCGCTCGCGAATCTCGCCGTAGTGGGACAGATCGTTCATCAGCAGCCGCTCGGCGATATTGCCGCCGGCCGAGACATTGAAATTCAATCCCAGGTGGGGGTTCTGGTAGACCATGCCGAAGCGATGATTGCGCAGCCAGCGCTGCTCGGCCGCATTCAGGTTGAACAGATCCCACTGGCACTCGTCGTGGAAAAACAGCGATTCTCCGGCGCTGGGCGCATCGTCGAAAAAAAGCGTTTTGACCACGGTGGATTTACCGCTGCCCGATTCGCCCATGATGCCGAGTATTTCTCCGGCATGCAGGTCGAAGCTGACGTCGTGGGCAGCAACCACAGAGCCGCAATGCGCACAGATATTGGTATCCATCTCCGGGCCGGTGCTGTCGATGCAGTGTGCGCAGCCGCGGCCGTGGAACTTGGTCAGGCCACGCACTTCCAGGACTTTTTTCATGCCTTCACCTCCGCCGGGCTGGCGTTGACTGCCAGTTGTTCGTTGCAGTAATCGGAGTCCGAGCATTGCCAGGACTTGCTGCCGTCGTCGGCGATCATTTCATCCAGAAAGCTGTCGCAAGCCCCGCAGCGATCACACGCGCGCCGCGCGCCGCTTGCCTCACGGAAGTCCTCGATGCGGAAAGGCACATCGTCGAATACCAGCGGAGCGGCATTGGTGTAAGGCGGTACGGCGTAAATTTTCTTCTCACGGCCGGCACCGAGCAGCACCAGGGCCTTGGACTGGTGGAGCTGGGGCACGTCGTAGCGCGGGATAGGGCTGGGGTCGATCACATAGTGGCCGTTGATACGGGTCGGGTAGCGATGCGAGATGGTGATCTCGTCGAACTGCACGATGTCCTCGTACAGCTTGGTGAGCAGGCGCGAATAATCCCCTTCGCCATGCATGACCTTGCGCCGTGCCTCCGATGGCTCGACCACCACCAGCGGGTCCGGGTAAGGCACCTGCAATACCAGAATCTGCTGCTCGGACAGGGGGTGTTCTGGAATGCGGTGACGGGATTGAATCAGCGTGGCCTCGCTGGTGCGTTCGGTGGTGTCCACTTGCGGACAAGTCAGCTCCACGAAGTGGCGCAGATTCACCGCATTGACTGAGTCATCCGACCCCTGGTCGATCACCTTGAGGGTGTCGTTTGCGCCGATCAGCGCCAGGGTCAGCTGCAGGCCTCCGGTGCCGAAGCCACGGCCCATGGGCATTTCCCGCGATGCATAGGGCGTCTGGTAGCCCGGAATGCTGATCGCTTTGAGAATGGTGCGGCGGATTTCGCGTTTGGCGAATTCGTCGAGGAAGCCAAAGCTGTAGGCGGCCTCATCCAGGGGCAGTTCATAGTGCCGATTCATGCCTGAACTCCTTGCTGCTCGGTGGCTTTCGCCTGGGTGGTGCGCAGGCGATCCATGTCGGACTGGAAGGTCACGTAATGAGGCATCTTGTAGTGGCTGGCAAAACCCATGGAGTCCACGCCGTCTACATGCAGCAGGACGAACTCGGGGTCTTCTGAAGGGTTGCTTGGACCGTCGCGCATGCCTTTTTGCAGGGCGCGGTCGAGGATCGCCATGGCAATCGCCTTGACTTCGTTGTGGCCGAAGCAGGCCCCATAGCCGAGGGTGAAGTGCGTGGGGCCGTCCTGCTCACCGCTCTCATACATGGCCACGACTTCGCACTCGGTAACCAACACTTCGCCGGCCTCGATGGGTTCGCCTGTGACCGGGTGGGGCAACATGACGGGCAGATAGCCGACCCGCAGTTCGGCAATGGTCGGGTGCACGTCGCCGTAACCGCGCATGTTGGAGTAGGCAATAGCCAGCAGCGAGCCGGTTTCGGCGCGCGCCATGGTCGCCAGGGCTGCTGAGCGCGGTACTGGAAAGACCAGCGGATCGCGGGTGATATCGAACGCGTGTTGGTGATGCAATGACAGGGGGGGCAACAGGCCCTCGCTGCGCAGTGCATCCACGACCTTGGGGAAGGTATCCGGCAGTTCGCTATCGCTAACGCCTGCCATGAACTGACTGGAGACCTTGCGGAAAGCCTCCGGGGATTCGTCGGCGAGATCCAGTCGCATCAGGCGCAAGGCATAGTCCGAGGTCGGGCCGAGCATCTGCCCGCCAGGGATATCCTTGAAGGCACTGGAAATACGCCGGATCAGACGCATCTGTCCGGTGTTCTGCAGCGGAGCCTCAAGCAGGCGCGGCTTGGTCGAACGGTAAGCGCGCAGCGCGAAAGCGGCTTCGAGGGTGTCCCCCTGCATCTGCTTGATCGCCAGTGCGGCCAGACGTGGGTGATAAAGCCCGCCTTCCGACACGACCCGAGAGGTCAGCAGGCGCAACTGGTTTTCGATGGCGTCGAGCGTCAGCGGCGTGCCAGCTTCGCCCTCTGCGGTGCGCAATGCCTCTAGAGCTGCCTCGGCTCCGCGGATGGCACGGCCGCCACCCTTGATGGCAACGTATCCCATCAGTCTGCTCCTTGAATGCGTGTGGTGCGTGGTAGCGCGACAACCTGGTTGCCCGCGACGAGAATCAGATCGATGCCCAGGGGGAATGCGCCATTCCAGCTGCTGCGTAGCGCCCACCAGGCCGGGTCAATGCCGCTGACGGACAAGGCGGTTTCGATTTCAATACCGGGGCCGGACAGGCGCAGGCAGTCATCGCCGCCCAGTGAGTCAACCTTCAGAATCAGCGTGGCGCCTTGTTCCGGGCTTTCCAGTGTGCCCAGAACGGGCTGGAAATCTGGAACGTGGTCGCCGGACATGACGACATACTGCGCCTGCTCGGGATTGACCGTCATAACGCCAAGGCGACGCTGGTCGTCGGCGCTCACCAGCCCTTGAGGATCGGCCAACGTGACACCGCCATCGAGCAATGTCGCCAGCACCAAAACCAGGGCATCCTCCTCTGTGTTGAGTTCAACGCGGCGACCGGGATAGGAGAATGCGTCCAGCAACTGGCGGAAGGCCGCCTGCTGGGTTGGCGCCTGCCAGGCCTGTAAGGTTGAGGGTGCATGGTCGACTGTGAAAATCCGGCGTGGCTCAGACATCGTCGTTCTCCTCTTCACTGCCGAGCAAGGAGAAGTCGACGCGTGTTGCTGCCAGCAATTTTTTCCGCTCGCCATCAATCGTGGCGATTTGCTCCTGGCCCTCGACCAGTAGTTCAAGTACCTGCTCAAAACCGGGCAGGCGGGCGGCCAATACGCCATCGAAAGTCGCCAGTGCGCGCGCAATGCTGGTTCTGTCATCAAGCAGGATGGCTGCGCCCTCGACGGACACCCCCTGATCGTTGCTGATACGTACATGCGCGCGGGCCAGCGGAACCTCCCCCAGGAAGTAAGGCTCACCGAGTGCGCCATCACGCAAGGGCAGCAAGCCGAGACCGGACTGGGCAATCTCCAGATCATCGATGCGAAAGTGTTCAGCCAGTTCGCCAGCAACAGTTTTTATGCGGCTCGGTGGTACCGCTGACCACAGGCGAAGCCAGTGGCTTCGCGCAATTTCATGTTGGCTTGCCGTCATGGACAAGGACTCCGTGTGATGCAGATATCTAGATAAGTTTGGGCGTGCTGATAAATACCCGCCGCGGTCTGGCTATATCAGCTTGGCGCGTATACGCGCAGACAGCTGATCAAGTACAAAAACGAAGATGAAAATGGCGATCAGGATGGTCATCACATGGCCGTACTGGAACATGTCGAAACGCCCCTTCAGCTCCTGACCGATACCGCCTGCGCCTACCAGACCGATCACTGTCGCCATGCGCAGGTTGCGATCGAGGATGTAGGCCGTGTAGGCGATGTATTGCGGTAATACTTGCGGAACCACGCCGTACCACAGGGTTTTCAGCTTGCCAGCACCGATCGCCTCAAGAGCTTCCTGAGGTTTGTGGTCAGCATTCTCGATATCCTCGGCGTAGAACTTGCCGAGGAAGCCGGCGGCATGCAGGCCGAGGGCAAGCACCCCGGCAATCGGCCCGAAGCCATAGGCCAGGACCAGAATCAGCGCGACGATCAGCTCAGGTACCGAGCGCAGCAGACTGATGAAGGCGCGAGCAGCGGTATAGCTGGCGCGGTTAGGGCTGTAGTTGCGCGCAGCGAAGTAGGCCAGAGGGGCCGATAGCAGCACGGCGATGATGGTGCCCCAGAGCGCGATTTCCAGGGTCTCGATCATCTTGACGAAGACCGTCCACACGTAACCGGCCGGCTTGACCAATACTTCTATGCTCTCGCTATGGGCTTCGAGAGTCAGGGTTTCCAGGTTCATCCGCTGCTCGGTCCGTTCCTGGACCTCGATGCGGGAAAATAGGGGTAAATTGTCGCGATCAAGTTCGCTGATGCGAGCGACTTCTTCGCTTTCGCCGATGACTGGCGGCCACATCGATTGCCCAATCCGGGACAGACCTCGGACGACCTGAGAGTCGTCACTAATCCCGATCAGGTTGCCGACGGCCTCGCCAGACATGACCAGCATGCGATCCATTTCGGTCCGGTGACCGGTCAACACCAGTAAGGCGAGTACCAGCATGAGCACCAGCAGATGCCGGGCCGAGAATGGCGGGGCAAGATGCCAGTTCATCTCGGTTCCCGGTGCGGGAACAGGAATAGGTTTGTTCAACATGGCGACCTCAGGCATGAGCCAGTTCGAATGCCGCAGACGGGGTCTCGGCCTCTAGCGGAGTGTCTTCCCAGGTGGCTCCGTGATAGAGATCCTGGACGCGCTGGTCGGTGAATTGTTCTGGCGTGCCATCAAACACAATGCAGCCATCGCGCATGCCGATAATGCGATCACCAAACTCACGGGCGAGGTCGATCTGATGCAGGCTGCACAGCACGGTGGTGCCGCGCTCCTTCGCTGCGTCGCGGATCAGCATCAGAATGTCGCGGGATATCTTGGGGTCCAGGCTGGCTACCGGCTCGTCGGCCAGGACAACTTCCGGATCGAGCATGAAGGCTCTGGCGATACCGACGCGCTGCTGCTGCCCACCTGACAGGTCGCCAGCACGCCGCCGCAGGTGTGCCGGTGACAGGCCGACGCGCTCCAGCATGCTGCACGCCTTGCTGCGTTGTTCCGGCTTGAACCAGCCAGACAGGGCGCGCAGCGTTGATACCACGGGCAGCAAGCCGCAGAGTACATTCGCTGCCACGCTCAGTCGTGAGGTCAGATTGAAGTGTTGATGGATCATCGCGATCCTCTGGCGCAAGCGGCGCTGGGTCGTCTTACCGAAGACCGTTTGGTCGATCAGAACCTTGCCGCTAGTCGGCTTCATCAAGCCATTGACCGCACGCAGCAACGTGGACTTGCCCGCACCCGACGGGCCGAGGATGATGCAGAACTGCCCTTTAGGGATTTCCAGCGAAATATCGCTCAAGGCTCGGGTTCCATCCGGCCAGACTTTCTGGATGCTTTCGAAGCGGATCATGGTGTTCTCCTTAATCAGTCCGAACCCAACCGCAGTGCCTGCACTGTGGCTGGGTTTATCACGTGGTTCTGTATGGAAAGTCGCCAACGGACAGCTCGATAAAGATGGCGTCGTTGTGCGACTTTCACGCTAAAAGGCAGAATCAGCGCTTGCTGGACTTGTCCATGATGTCCTGCTTGACCTGGTCGGTGACCAGCTCGAACATCTTGCCTGCCTTGGCCATGTCGGCTTCGCTGACATCGGCGGTGTAGCCATCGACCACGCCGCCGCCGTAACCACGAATCTGCTCCTTGGTAATGCCGGGGAGTTTGTCGATGTTGTTGAAGGATTCGCGTAGCGAGGTTTTCACGCCGGCATTGACCTCAGGATGGATGGCCAGCGGCGGGTAGGGAATCGGCTGGCTCTTGACTAGAACCTTGATCTTGCTGGGGTCGATAGCCTTGCTGTTGACAGCCTTCTCGAAGGAGTCGAAAGAAGCGCCGCCAGCATCGACCAGGCCTTCGGATAGCGCGCTCAAAACGTTGGCGTGGCTGCCCGCCATGTTGATTCCGCCCAGGTCGCGCGCCGGCTGGATGCCGCTATCGATCATCATGGCGACTGGCACGTTGAAGCTGGAGGTAGAGTTCACATCGCCCAGTGCTACTTTCTTGCCCTTGAGATCGTCCAGGCTGTCGATGCCCCTGTCGATACGCGCAAAGATGCCGGAGTAATACACCGACTCGCCGTTACGGACCGCCATGGCCAATAGTTCAGAACAACCACGCTCCTTGGCCTGCAGGTAGCTTGCGGGACCGTACCAGGCAATATCGGCAGCCCCGTTGCACATGGCCTCCACGACCGAGGAGTAGCTCTGGCCGACCTTGATGTCGAACCTCAACCCTGTCGACTGCTCGATCGCCGAGAAAATCGGCTGGAAATCCTTCTTGGTTCCATCTTCGGTGCCGCCATCCGCGGGTACGAGGATGACCCGCAACGGTTTGGCGGCACTGCCATCGTTCTGGGCTGCGAAGGATGCCATGGGAAGTGCTGCAGCGAAGGCAGCACCTAATGCCAGCAACTGGTGCCGAAAGGTGGTTTTCAGATACATTACGAATGCTCCTACAATGGGATGGCGCGGAGTGAGGTTTGAGAGACCTTCAGGGATTGATGCGCAGTTGGATCCGGTCTGCACGGAACCGGGTGATCGCGTATTCGATCGGGGTACCATCCCGATCGTCCACGTTGACGCTCTTGACACGCAGAACCGATCTGTTCTGTGGCATCCCCAGACACTTGGCGTCGTCCCCTTGTGGGAGCACAGCAGTAACCAGACTTTCGCTCCTGCACAGCCGGCACCCGTAGGCTTCGGCCAGAAAGGCGTGGAGTGACCCCCCTTCGTAACGCTCCAGCAGGTCGGGAAAGCGTTCGGCAGGCATGAAATGGGAGATGACGCACATGGGGCGGTCGTTGACTGTTCGCAGCGTCTCGACCCAGTGCACCGGATCACCTTCCTCAAGCTGCAGGTGCTCTGCAACACGCAGACTCGCGGCAATTGTTTGCTTGCGCAGTATCCGGTTGGCCGTGAGCATGCCCAGCGCCGCGAGATTTTCAGTGAAGCGAGTGCCGGTTCCGATCTGGTAGTCGACCTGATTGTCGAGCACCACGACGCCGCGGCCATGGTGGCGTTCCAGCATCCCGATATCGACCAGCTCATCAATGGCGCGACGCAGCGTGTGCCGATTGACGCCGAAGCGCGATGCCAGCTCGCCCTCAGAGGGCAGGTAGTCGCCTGGTGCATACAGGTTCGTGACTTCCTGCTCCAGTTGGCGAGCAATCTGTGCGTATAGGGCTTGTCCGCTTTCTCGGGTGACTGCGTAGAGGCTCATGATCAGATATCTAGATAAGTGGATATCTGAAAAGCTACACAGGAGTTGTTACAGAAAAGTTAATCCCTTACGGTGATTTAATTCGTCTTCGTCCGATGGGGTGGATTAATGTGGGGCGATGGCGGCTTATTTGAAGCGGCTCATCAGTCCGCACAGCCGACGAGGCCGAATTATGCCTCGGTGAGCTCGAGGCCAAGCTGGACGACGTTTACCTACCGATTGGCGAGCCCTGGCGGCGTAACTGGGCACGAATCACGCCCTTCTTCTACTTTCCGCCGGAGCTTCGCAAGGCCACCTAACCCAGATTTTTCATAAACAGAGGCGAGTCTCGTTTAACCTTTTGAGATAAAAGGAGTTACGCCAATAACGCTTCGTACGAAGCTTAAACGAGACCGCCATGGGTGATTCTACCCCGAGCCAGCTGCGTTTTCCTGCCATCGCCGGGTTCACCGTGCGCGCCGACTTCGAAGGCGGCGCGCTCTCGAGTGATTTCGGTCCATTGCTGCTACGCGGCATCGAACGGCAGTGCGGGCTGATCGCTCGCCTGGTGGAGGCGATTCATGACAGCCGGCATCCGTCCTACATCGAGCACAGCGTCGTCGATCTGCTGCGCCAGCGGATCTATCAGAGCGCCTGCGGCTATGTCGACGGCAATGACGCCAACAGCCTGCGCCACGACCCTATGTTCAAGCTGGCACTGGGGCGTGCGCCGCTGGACGAAACCACTGCGCTGGCCTCGGGGCCGACCTTCTCGCGCCTGGAGAACAGCCTCGGCCGCAAGGACATCTACCGATTGGCCAGGGCCTTCGTCGAGGGCTTCATCGCCAGTTACGCGCAGGCCCCGCGCATCATCGTGCTGGACATGGACCACTCCGAAGACCGCACCCACGGCCAGCAGGAGCTGGCCTTCTATAACCATCACTACCAAAGCCATTGCTACCTGCCGCTGTTTCTCTTCGAGGGGCTGTCGGGCAAGCTCATCACCGCCGTGCTGCGCCCAGGCAAGCGGCCCACGGGTCGAGAGAACGCCGCCATCGTCGGGCGTGTGCTGCGTCTGCTGCGCCGGGCCTGGCCGCACACCCACATCGTCCTGCGCGGTGACGGGCACTTCGCCAATCCCGAGCTGATGGCCCTGTGCGAGCAGGATGAGCAGCTCGACTTCATCTTCGGCCTGGCCGGCAACCAGGTCTTGCTCCCCAAGGCCGAGCCTTTGCTCAGCAAGGCGCGTGCGCTGCGTCAGAACCGGCTCCCGCACGGGCGGGCCGGCGCCGGGCGCCGTGCGGCTGTATGACGATCTCGACTACAAGGCGCGCTCATGGGCCAACACCTACCGGGTCGTACTCAAGGCCGAGGTGATGGCGCTCGGTGCCAACCCGCGCTTCGTGGTTACTTCGCTCAACGACCCGAGCCCGCAGGCACTGTACCGTGACCTGTATTGCGCCCGCGGCCAGGACGAGAACTTCATCAAGGCGGTGAAGAACGACCTGGCCAGTGACCGCACCTCCGATCACGCTTTCCTGGCCAACCACCTGCGTCTGTTCTATGCCTGGCCTGCGCCGCCTATGGCCTGCTCCACAGCCTACGTGAGAACACGCTGTGCTATACCGAACTGGCCCGTGCGCAGCCGATGTCGATCATCCTCAAACTGTTCAAGCTGGCCGTGCGGGTCGTGCAATACAAGGACCGGATCAAGTTGCACCTGCCGAGCGCCTGTCCGGTCAAGGGCTTGTTGCAGCGCGTCAGCGAACTGCTTTACCCCGCTCAACCGCCACCGTTGCGCAGCTGACACAAAACATCAGGTTATCAACCGAAATGATTTGATCTGGCCAAGGCTGGAGGCACTGATACGCCTGGACTCAGCGATTCAGGGCGCGCCGCGCCACTCATGCGAGCCGTGGTCTTGGTTCTTTATGTGCAAAGCATCAACGCCATCCTCGCCACACCCGTTCTGGCCTCCAAGCGCACGAGCAAAAACGGCAGCTTGCTCAAAATTTGAGCAGGCTGCCGTTTTTATGAAACATTCGGGCTAGGTTGCCATCGGGCGAGAGGTATTCCCGAATCAGGCCGCCAGCCTCCTGATCATCCGGCTCTTGAACCAGAATCTGCACCACGCCATCCAGGGTAGCCGCGAGCTGCTCCAGTTTCTGGCGTTGTCGAGCCTGGATCTGTTCCAACTCTTCCTTGGCGCGTTTGTGAATCGTAGAAATCCGCCGGATGAACATCTCGGCCAGGTGGTCCCGGGTCCGCATGCGCATGCGATAGATCAAGGCCAGCATCAGCGTGTAGCGCTTCGGCAGCGAGCAGTCCTTAAGCTCGGCTACGTCCGACGCCGCGGTTTGGGCGGCGAAGTGGCGGATCTTGGTGTCGACTATTCCTTCAAAAACGGCACCCAGATCCCCGAAGCTCTCTAGCCAAGCCAGATGATCGATCAGCACTTCCAGGTGCTTGCGAGATGGTTTCTTGGGTGCCTGTTTCAGCGAATTGAAGTCGCTCTGGCGTCTGCCGAAGTCGGTGTCGAGCAGCTCCTTTAGCTTGTGGATCACCTCGATTGGCGCCCGAGTTACGACCAAGTGAAGGTGGCTTCCTGAGCATTCGCCAAAGTGGTTTCAGCGACATTGTTGAGTGTGGAATAAGCTCATCAATCATGGCATTGATGAGATCAACTCGCTGCTCAAGAACTGCAGTGCAGTCACGTGCGATTTGCTCGGTGACCGCTAGCCCGTCACTGCTGTAGAAGGGGGTAACCTGCAGGTACTGCCGTATCGCTGCTTGGTGCCGGTAAAGGGTGCGGGGGTTGCTATAGCGCGGTGCTATTCGTACGCCGTAGCGCAGGCATTGCCGGACGTGACTGATGAGCTCCTGAGGAAGCTCATCAAACGGAACGAAATAATGTAGATGCTGGAAAACCTTTAGCTGGATTGCCAGCCCGATCGATAGCGCTGGACTCTTGGCGGTGTTGTTTACCCATTCAATCTCGGAGTCAGACAGGGGATAGCTTCGATGAAGCTCCTTGGCTGGCAGCTGACTGGGCAAGAGCGGGTAGGCTGTCCTTTCCACCGAGGCCATTGAACACATCCCCCAAAGGCAAAAGCATCAGCATAGACGGCTAGCCAGACGGTGGATGACCAGCAACCCAAGGCCTGCCGAATAACATTTTAAATCATTGCCTTACAGGACTAATGTCCTAATTTTTTCCTTATCTCGGCATATCCCCACCTTGAGCTCCTTGCTCCAACGGGCACCGAAGAGCTTCAACTGGGGCAGCGTGAAATGGAAGTCGGCGGCGCCCCTCTGGCGGGGCT
>Ga0209343_10005763_pt1 | contig 14927 bp, 14 predicted proteins | sample RifCSPlowO2_02_FD_184026 | JGI IMG/M metagenome (GOLD analysis project Ga0209343, IMG submission 184026) | Groundwater microbial communities from Rifle, Colorado - Rifle CSP2_plank lowO2_0.2 (SPAdes) (version 2) | ecosystem: Environmental > Aquatic > Deep subsurface > Groundwater | place... | reverse complement strand
CTATCTCAAGCGTGCCAAAAAGTAATTGAATACCCAATTGGATTAATTTGGCAAGCCATTTGATAATAATAAAGTTACAAATTGTATTCATGTCCAGAAGTGTGTCTTTCATACAACACTTTTGTTTCCAAATTGCCGAATTCTGGCGGGCAAGATGTGGTGTGTTTCAAAGATGGATGCTGCACCTTGCAGACGAAGGCCGAGGATTCTTGAGGCGGTCGAATCGATGGGTGTTCTCATCTGTGGACGGAAGAGACGGCGTATCTGGGACGGCGCCAGACCCTCTAAGTCACCGCTGTGGCGGCACCCCGACACCTTGTCCGAAGGGGAAGATGATGCTAAACTTCGGTATTTGCTTCGGCTTCCATAGAAACTCTTCTCGGGTAGAGTAATTCGGCTGCGCGTTGAAATTTGCGGGAGGGACGAAACCCCTCGGAGAGGCCCTCGGTGGCAGAAGACTTTGATTTGATAATCCTGGGCAGCGGCCCGGGAGGATATGTGGCGGCCATCCGCGCGGCGCAGTGGGGTCTCAAGACAGCCGTGGTCGAAAAAGACGACCGGCTGGGGGGCACCTGCCTGAATGTGGGTTGCATTCCGACCAAGGCCCTGCTCTACAACGCCGAGGTTTATGACCTCATAAGCAATAGCAAGGAATTTGGCATCGAGTGCGGAGTTCCCAGACTTGATTGGACGGCGGTGCAGACGCGGCAGCAGAACATAGTCCGCAAGCATAATAAGGGCCTAGAATACCTCTTCCGCAAGCACAAGATTGAGACCATCCGGGGATATGGAACGCTCCAGAGCCGCGGGCGGATCGCCGTCGCGGGCTCGAACGGGTCCCGCGAGGTGGACGCTAAAAATATTATCCTCGCGACGGGTTCGGAAGCCCGGATGCTGCCAGGCCTGCAGCCGGATGCGGAAAAGATTCTAACCAATCGGGAGATACTGGAGGTTGGCAAGGTTCCTGCGTCGCTCCTCATCATCGGTGCTGGAGCGGTGGGCGTGGAGTTTGCCTCCGTCTACCGGCGTTTTGGCAGTGAAGTCACTCTGATTGAGATGCTTCCACGCATTCTGCCGCTGGCGGATGAAGAGATTTCCAAAGAACTCGAAAAGTCGCTCAAGAAGCAGGGGATCAAGATTCTCACCGGGGCGCGCGTAGAGAAACTGGAGAGAACCGGTGCGGGCGTGGAGGTAGCCGTCGCTCAGGGAACGGACCAGCAAACCATCCAGGCCGAAAGAGCCTTGGTGGCGGTCGGCCGCAAGCCCAATACCGAAGGGATCGGCCTGGAGACGACACGCGTTGAAACCGAGCGGGGCTACGTCAAAGCGAATCAATACATGGAAACGGCCGAGCCCGGTCTCTACGCCGTGGGAGATATCGTGGCGGGAACGCCGCAACTGGCGCACGCGGCCTCGATGGAGGGAATTACGGCGGTCGGCCGCATCTGCGGCAAGCCGGTGCCGCCGATGAATTATCGCCAGGTGCCGGATTGCGTCTATTGCGAACCGCAGACGGCTTCGGTGGGGTTGAGCGAGGCGCGGGCGCGGGAGATGGGCTATGCCGTGAAGGTGGGCCGCTTTGCCTTCCGAGCCAACAGCAAGGCCAGCGTGCTCGGCGCCGAAGAAGGCTTTGTGAAACTCGTCTGTGAGGAGAAGTTTGGAGAAATCCTGGGGGCCCACTTGATCGGCCCCGGAGTTACCGAACTGATTGGAGAAATGGTTTTGGCCATGCGGCTGGAAGTGACCGCCGAGGACATGCTGTACACCGTTCACGCCCACCCGACGCTTTCGGAAGCTTTGTTTGACGCAGCCAACGCAGTGTATTCGCTAACCATTAACGCCTAGCCGGCGCGTCCGGTCTACAGACTTCGCCGCCCTGGAGCGTCCTGTGAGAACTGAGATGGAACGAAGACTATCTCCGGTGGAGAGGCCTGCCGCGGGAGTTCTGCACCCAGTCCGCGTGTGCCAGGTCTTCCGGCTGGGCCGGGTTCCATACCGCGACGCGTGGGCGCTGCAGCAACGGTGGGCAGAGCTTCGCAGAGCGGGTGAGATCCCCGACCGCCTGCTGTTCCTCGAGCACCCCCCGGTCATCACGCTCGGCCGGAACGCTCTCCGGGAGCATCTGCTCAGCTCATCAGAACTGCTGGCGGCAGAGGGCATCGAGGTTGTCGAAACTAACCGCGGAGGCGATGTTACATTTCACGGACCCGGACAATTGATTGGATATCCCATCCTGGATCTCGGCCGCATCCGCAAAGATGTAGTGTGGTACGTGCGGACACTCGAAGAGGCCATCCTGCGAACGCTCGCAGAGCTTGGACTTGCGGCTGGACGACGCTCGGGAATGACCGGCGTGTGGGTTGGGGAGCGTAAGGTGGCCGCCATCGGAGTGCACATCAGCCGCTGGATCACTTCGCATGGCTTCGCTCTGAATGTGGATACTGACCTAGGCTATTTTCGCCACATCGTCCCGTGCGGCATCGCCTCCTATCCGGTAACCTCGCTGCTGGAACTGTTGGGCGCCCGGGTGGAGCGCGCCTGGCTCGAAGACCGCCTGGCAAGCCACTTGGGCGCATTATTAGGTCTTGAGATGGTGTGGAACCCGCTGGACAACGGCGAAGGGAGGGAGTCATGCCAACCGCCGATGTGTTAATGCCGCAGATGGGAGAAAGCATCACGGAAGGGACCATCACCCGTTGGCTGAAAAAAGTCGGTGAGCGGGTTGGCAAGGATGAGCCCTTGTTCGAAATTTCCACCGACAAAGTCGATGCCGAAATTCCCTCTCCGGTGGCTGGAACAGTTGCGAAAATTTTGGCCGAGGAAGGGCAGACCGTAGGCGTGCATGTCGTCGTAGCCCAAATCGAATCGTTAGGGGATGCCCCCGCCACTGAGTCGCCCGCCGCCGCTGCGCCGAAACTCCCGGTACCGAAACCGGCGCTGGCTCCAAAGCTTTCTCCACCGGTGACAGCGCCGTCACAGGCGCCCCGCGCTGCGCCACCTCCGTCCGCGGCGCCCGCGGCTGCCTCCGTCCCGGAAGAAACCGGGGAAGACGGATCCAAGGTTCGCAGCTCGCCCCTGGTGCGGCGACTGGCCGCCGAACATGGTGTCGATCTCTCCGAAGTGGAAGGTACGGGCCCGGGCGGGCGGATTACCAAGGAAGACCTGCTGGCCTACGTTGAGCGGCACAAAGCCGCACCGGCGGCGCCGCAAAGCAGGCGCAAGGTTCCCGCTCCTTCTGCCCCGCCGGGTGCTTCACCGGCTGCCGCGGGCGGTGAGCCGGGCACCCGCATCGAAATCGTTCCGATGAGTCCCATGCGCAAGAAAATCGCCGAGCGCATGGTGCTCAGCCGGCACACGGCGGCGCACGTAACCTCTGTGTTCGCGGTGGACCTGAGCAAAATCGTTGGCATCTACAAGCGTGAAAAAGACCGCTTCGAACAGCAGGAAAACGTAAAGCTGAGTTACACTCCGTTCTTTGTCCGCGCCGTGATTGACGGCTTGAAGCGCTTCCCTATTCTCAACAGCTCGGTCTCCGGCGAGGATGTCATCTACAAGAAAGACATCCACATGGGAATCGCCGTGGCGCTCGACTGGGGGCTCATCGTTCCGGTGGTGGCGCACGCCGATGAAAAAAGTTTTCTGGGGCTTTCGCGGGCCATTTTCGATCTGGCGGAGCGCGCTCGCCAGAAACGGCTTTCGGTCGCCGAAGTGGAAGGGGGAACGTTTACAATCACCAACCCCGGCGCCTACGGAGGCCTGTTCGCGACGCCCATCATCAACCCTCCGCAGGTGGGCATTGTCGGCGTGGGAGGCGTCCACAAACAGGCGGTTGTGATTGACGACGCCATCGCCATCCGCTCCATCGTGCATCTTTCGCTCAGCTATGACCACCGCGTCATTGACGGAGCCGTGGCCGACCAGTTTCTGGCCAGCGTGAAAGACTATCTGGAACAGTGGGAGGAAGACTTGTTCGCATAGGCGACGCATTCGCCGCCAAGTGCGCTCCGTTCCGGCAGAAGAATTCTAGAGAGGAGATTTTTCAACTACCGTGGAACTGAATTTGATATTCGGGATCAGCGTCCTGGGACTACTGTTTGCCGTTTACCTGATGCGCGATGTGCTGCGCCGCGACACCGGATCTGCCGCCATGCGGGAAATTTCCGATGCCATCAAGCAGGGCGCCGAGGCCTTCCTGCGGCGTCAGAACCGGACCATTGTCTATATTGCAGTGGCCCTCGCCGCGCTCATCTACATTCTCTACGCCTTTGTCCGCACTCCTACCGCGAATGATCCGGCCAGCCCCGGGCAACTGGCCTTGTGGACCACGCTCTCGTTCATTCTGGGAGCGGCCTGCTCCGTGGCGGCCGGCTACATGGGCATGTGGGTTGCCATCCGTTCCAACATCCGGACGGCGGTGGCGGCAACGAAAGATATGAACAGCGCCCTGCAAACAGCGCTGCGCGGCGGCGCAGTCTCTGGATTTTTTGTCGTGGCCATGAGCCTGCTGGGAGTGGCGGGCTTGTTTGCGCTCATCCGCGCCATGGGCGTGACCGATGACGTGACGCACATTCCGCTGCTGATTGTTGGCTACGGGTTCGGGGCCAGCCTGGTGGCGCTGTTTGCGCAGCTCGGCGGCGGCATCTACACCAAGGCCGCCGACGTCGGCGCCGACCTGGTCGGCAAAGTGGAAGCAGGCATTCCGGAAGACGATCCGCGCAATCCCGCCGTCATCGCCGATCTGGTGGGAGACAACGTGGGCGATTGCGCCGGACGCGGAGCCGACCTGTTTGAATCCACCGCTGCGGAGAACATCGGCGCCATGATCCTGGCGGCGGCGCTCTACCGCGGCAACCAGGAGTTGTTTCAAGAACAAGGATTGACCCTCATTGGCGTGCTGATGTTTCCTTTGGTGGCCCGCGCCTTCGGCATCATCGCGTCGGCGGTGGGAATCATGTGCGTCCGGGCCAGCGAGACGGAAGACCCCATGCACGCCCTCAATCGCGGCTACTACATCACCTCGTTCCTCGCCATTGTCGGCTTCTTCATCGCTTCGCGCTGGCTGCTGGGGCCGGAACACTATTTCAACTTTTTTCTTTGCGGCGTGATCGGCGTGCTGATGTCGATTGCTTTCGTTTTTATCACGCAGTATTACACGGAGTACCGCTACCGCCCGGTGCAGTCCATTGCGGAGGCTTCGCAGACCGGCCCGGCGACTAACATCATCGCGGGAGTAGCTGTCGGCATGGAATCCACCGGATTCCCTATCCTGACAATTGCCATCGCCATCATCAGCTCCTACTTCCTGGGCAAGGCCTCTGGACTCGAGGGAGCGGGATTATTTGGCACCGCGGTCGCCACCATGGGTATGCTCGGTCCCTGCGCCTTCATCCTGGCGATGGACACCTTCGGGCCAATCACCGACAACGCCGGCGGCATCGTCGAGATGAGCCAGCAGCCGGAGGAAATCCGCAGGAAAACGGATCGCCTGGATGCCGTGGGCAACACCACCAAAGCGCTGACCAAAGGATACGCCGTGGGATCGGCGGGCCTGGCGGCCTTTCTGCTGTTCGGCGCGTATCTCGATGAAGTCCACAATTATATGCCGAGCTTCGAGCGCTCCATCAATCTGAACAAGCCCGAGGTCTTTGTGGGTGCGATGCTCGGAGCGGTGCTGGTCTTCCTGTTCTCTTCCCTGGCCATCAAAGCGGTTGGCGTCGCCGCCTACGCCATCATCAACAACGTGCGCGATCAGTTCAAAAAGAACCCCGGAATCATGAAAGGAACCTCCAAGCCGAATTACGGCGAGTGCGTCGACATCGCTACCCAAGCGGCGCTCAAAAAGATGGTCCTGCCCGGATTGCTCGTGGTCGGAATGACGCTGGGCGTGGGACTGGTCTTCCGCTGGCTCTATTACGCCATGGGCCAGCCCGCCGATGGCGCCACCGGCGCCGAAGTCATGGGCGGATTCTTGATGGTTGGCACCATCACCGGAATCCTCATGGCGCTGTTCCTCAATAACGGCGGCGGCGCCTGGGACAACGCCAAGAAATACATCGAGACCGGCCAGTATGGCGGCAAGAAGTCCGAGCCGCATAAAGCCGCTGTCGTCGGCGACACGGTGGGCGACCCGTTCAAGGACACCGCCGGACCGTCGCTGCACGTGCTGATCAAGCTGCTCTCGACCCTCACGCTGGTCATGGCCCCCATGTTTTTGTGATAGAGTAAAATCATGAAGCGATTAGCGGCGGTTGGAAAGAGAACGTCAATGAACGCTTTGACGGATCGGAAGAAGCCTAGACATGCACGTGTCGGTGAACTACCGGTGGTGATCCTGCCTCTTGAGGACTATGAGCGCATGAGAGAGGACCTGGAAATGCTCTCCTCCAAGAATCTTCCGCGCCAGATCGAAAGGGCCAGACTGGAAGCGCGAAAGGGGCAGGTCATGACGCTGGCCGAAGTGAAGCGCAAGCTGCATTTGTCTGATCGGTAACATCGAGATTCTATTTGAAGTTTCAAAGAAGATTCGGCACCCTATAATCTTCGGAAGTCACTGAGCAGTGTGTCCTGCGATTCCGATGTGAAGTACGGGCGAAATGAACGGCCCCACCGCCCAAGGCCCCAACGCAACCGTAACTAGAACCCTTTTCCATGATGTGTGAGGAGTTTCTTGTTTCGGTTTTGAGGGCCTTGCCATGAAAACTCGCTTTACTAGGGCTGCTTTCCGCCAATTGTCTCATCTGGAACAAAACATTCAGAAACGAATTGCCGAGAAACTGGAGTATTACTGCTCTCAGGACGAGCCACTGAGCTTTGCGGAGCGGTTAACTGACCACCGGTTTGGCGAGTGGCGCTTTCGGATCGGGGAATATCGGGTATTGTTCGACATCGAGGCGGAAGAGATAGTTGTTCTCGCTGTGGGCCACCGGCGAGAGATCTATCGGTAAGAGGTGAGCGGGCGACCATTTGGCCGGGAGGGAATGGGGAACTTAGCTTACTGCACGGTAATCTCGGTGGTTTCGACACGGACCGCTTCGCCGTTCTCCCAAATGGTGCGCACGTGCCGCACGCGCTGCACGCGGCCGCTTGACATGTCCAGCAGGTACTCTCCTGAATCCGTGAGGGTCAGCTTCGCCGGGGGCGCGGTGCCGCTCGCGGCTTGGGGATCGAACTCCTGGCGGAATTCGATGATGGCCTCGCCCCTCGCGGAGTCCGCTTCCATCGGCGTGATTTCCATTTCCCCTTCGAGCGTCCCTCTTTCGCCAAAGGGATTCATGACGGAGGATTTGATCCGCAGCGGCTTGCCCGCTTCGAGCGGGAGGCCGGACAAGCCGAAGTAGAGATCAATTTCTTTGCGCGCCGCGCTGAGCATTGCTTGCGGCGTCAGGACTTTCGCCATGGCGTCGGCGACGCGGCGGCGCTCCGCCGGGTCCGCGATTTTCGCCGTGGTCTGCGGAATGAGCAGCACGATGAACTCCTGTATCTTCTCCTTCAGCTCCACCTCATTTCCAAGCCCCTGATATCTTCCCGCCGCATCGAGATGCACCCTCAAATGCAGGTTCTCAAAAATCCTCTCCGCCATTTCGAGGATGGGGTCGGCGCGTTCAGCGGCGCTGGCGCCGACGGACTTCCCCGCGATCCAATCGAGATCAGTTCCTGCTGTACTTGTGCGAATCACGCGCAAGGTTACCGGAGTCTCGTAAGTTTTCCTGGGAGGAGTGTCGCGCACATCTTCGGTGCTCATCATCAGCCGCAGCTCATACTGCCGCCCGGGCAGGTAGGAGGGAACGGTGCTGATTTGCTGCGCGGCAATCTGCCCAGCCGCCAGGAACGTCGCCAAGCAGATGGAAGTTGTGGTGGAAATCCAGGTCATTTGATTACTCGATCAGGCGGTCGGCGAGGCGCGCCACCGGGAGCATCTGCCGCACGTCATGCACTCGCACAATATGCGCGCCATTCAGGATTGCGGCGGTAACCGCCGCCGCGGTTCCGAACAGAACATTTTCCGGCACACCGTCCGGCGGCGTGCTCAATTTGTTCCGTGACTTGCCCAATTCCTCGACCGCTTTGCGAATGAAAAATTTGCGGGACGGGCCGATCAAGATGGGATAACCCATCCGCGCGAGGCGTCCCAGATCACGGATCAATTCGAAATTTTGAGCGGCGGTTTTTCCGAATCCAATACCGGGGTCGAGAATGATGCGGCGCTTTGGAATACCAGCCGCGAGCGCCCGGCGCAGCGAAACGCGAAGCCCTTGGCGCACCGCGCTTAGAATGTTCTGCACCGGGGGGAGCTGCTGCATGGTGCGCGGCGTGCCGCGGAGGTGCATCAGTACGACGACGGCGCGATATTTTTTTACCACCGCAGCGAGAGATGGGTCGAAGCGAAGCCCGCTGATGTCGTTGACAATCTCCGCGCCAGCCCTGAGCGCGCGCTCGGCCACAGTCGATTTGTAGGTGTCAATGGAGATTGGGATCTGCAATCCCTTGCGGCGTAGAGCCTCGATCACCGGGATGGTGCGGTCAAGTTCTTCCTCTTCCGGAACCGGCTCGGCGCCGGGGCGGGTGGACTCACCGCCAATGTCGAGGATGTCCGCGCCTTCGCGCTCCATCTCCAAGCCTCTGGCGATGGCCGCTTTGCGATCAAAGTAAGTGCCGCGCTCGGAGAACGAATCCGGCGTGACGTTGAGAATCCCCATCACGAGCGTGCGCTCGCCAATAGGCAGGGTACGATTGGGAAGATGAAGGATCAAACGAAGGCGGCGACGCGGCGGCAAGGGGGGTTCCAAGGCGGCGCGATTCAAGCCTGATGATGGCCCAGAATGGTGCTGATCTGCTCCATGTTGAACTTGTTCAGGCCGGTGATCTTAGCTTCGGAGCGAAACGGGGGAGGCAGGACGAGTCTTGCCTGCTCCTTGTTCTCAGCCTCGATGATGACCCAGGCGCTATGCGCCCCGTCCATACAGCCCCAGTCGGCGAGCGTCAGGAAGTGAGAACCAGTGGAGAGAAAGATTTGCACAACCCGGGCGCAGGCGCGTTCTTCTTCCGGGTGGGGAACTTCGATGAGAAACCTTGCCATGGTTCCATTGCCTCCTGACAAGTCGTGCGAACACACCAAGGCTTACGCGTGGGCGGGCCGGTCGCCTTCGGTCAGTGATTTCCCCTGCGGACGAACCGCAGCAGGCTTGATCACCTTCTGCGTTTCTTGGGGCTCATCGGGCGGCTTCGGCGCCACCGCCAGCGCGGGAAGCGGCTGGCCATCGATCAGCAACTTCACTTCGTGGGCGTCGATGACTTCGCGCTCGAGCAGAGCCTCGGCGATCCGCACCAGCGCCTCGCGGTGCTCCGTGATGACGCGGGTGGCCTTTTCGACGCCTTCGTTCACGAAGCGCCGGACCTCCTTGTCGATACGGATGGCGGTGTCTTCGCTGTAATCGCGGTGCTGGGCGATCTCGCGGCCCAGGAAAATCTGCTCCTCTTTATTGCCGTACGTCATGGGCCCCAAATCGCTCATACCCCACTCGCACACCATGCGGCGGGCCAGTTCAGTGGCCTGCTCGATGTCGTTCCCCGCGCCGGTGGTCTGGTGATTCAGGAAAATTTCCTCAGCGCAGCGGCCGCCCATCATGACCGCGATGCGGGTTTCCAGGTACTCCCGCGTGTAGTTGTGCTTGTCATCCTCGGGCAGTTGCATGGTTACGCCCATCGCCAGCCCGCGCGGGATGATGGTTACTTTGTGGACCGGGTCGGCGTAGGGCATCAGCGTCGCCACCACCGCGTGGCCAGCTTCATGATACGCGGTGGTCTTCTTTTCCTCCTCGCTGATGACCAGCGAGCGCCGCTCGACCCCCATCATGACCTTGTCCTTGGCCTTTTCAAAATCCGACATGGCGACGGTTTTGCGGCCGGCACGCGCCGCCAGCAAGGCCGCTTCGTTCACCAAGTTGGCAAGATCAGCGCCGGAAAAGCCCGGGGTGCCGCGGGCGATCACCGAAAGCTCTACGTCATCGGCCAGCGGGACCTTTTTGATGTGAACCTGGAGAATGCCCACGCGCCCGTTGACATCGGGCCGAGGCACCACCACCCGGCGGTCAAAGCGTCCGGGCCGCAGCAGCGCCGGGTCCAGCACGTCCGGCCGGTTGGTGGCCGCCACCAGGATGACCCCTTCATTCGATTCAAACCCGTCCATCTCGACCAGCAACTGGTTCAAGGTCTGCTCGCGCTCGTCGTGCCCGCCGCCAAGCCCTGCTCCGCGATGCCGGCCGACGGCGTCAATTTCATCAATGAAGATGATGCACGGGGCGTGTTTCTTGCCCTGATCGAACAGGTCGCGCACGCGGCTGGCGCCCACGCCCACAAACATTTCCACAAAATCCGAGCCGCTGATGGAAAAGAACGGAACGTTGGCTTCCCCGGCGATGGCGCGCGCCAGCAGGGTTTTTCCGGTGCCGGGAGGACCGACCAGCAGCACCCCTTTCGGGATGCGCCCGCCGAGCTTCTGAAATTTCTGCGGATCGCGCAAGAATTCGATGATCTCCTGCAGCTCTTCCTTGGCTTCATCCACGCCGGCAACATCTTTGAAGGTGATTTTTTTCTGCTGCGAGGAAAGCAGCCGGGCGCGGCTCTTCCCGAACGACAGCGCCTTGTTCCCGCCCGTCTGCATCTGGCGCATCATGAAAATCCAGAACCCGATGATCAGCAAGAACGGAGCGGCCTGCACCAGATACGCCACCCAGGAATTGGTGGAGCTGTCCTTCACGGTGATGACGACGCCTTTTTCGCGCAGGATGCGGATCAGGTCGGGGTAATCGGGGGGGACCACCGTCTTCAGCTTCACATTCTCCTTCTTGAACTGGCCGCGCACCTCGTTGGTGGCGTAGAGCGTGATCTCGCCCACATTGCCCTGCTCGGCCTGGTTCATGAATTCGCTGAACGAGAGCTCGCGCTCGCGTGACGGGCTGCCAGTGCGGACCACCTGCCAGAGCAGCAGGGCGGTCGCCAGCATGACGACCCAAAAGACAACGGTCTTGACTGTGGAGTTCACTTGCTTCCTTTGCCTCCCTCGATCAATATTCCCCAGCCCCGATCGTACCACCCATCAGTGCGCCGAACTCGAACTCATAGCGGCCAGGTAAGGGAGGTTTCCGAACAAACCATTCTGGTCCAGTCCGTAACCGACCAGATGCCCCCCATTCCATGTAAAACCAACATAGCTCAGCGGCAGCGCCACCCGCCGCCGGTCTTCCCGGTTGACCAGTGCGGCCGTGCGCAGCGACTTGGGATTTTTCAAAGCCAACTGCTGTACCAGGTGATCCAAAGTGATGCCGCTGTCCACCATGGTTTCGACCAGCAACAGGTGTTTGCCTTCGACCTCGCCCAGGGACCCATACATAATGCTGCGGAGAGGCTGGTGCCCGGATTGCTGGCTGTCCATCATCTCCATTTTCAGGAAATGGCAGCTCACCGGCGAAGAAATCTTGCGAACCAGATCGGCCAGGAAGATGAATCCGCCATCCAACATTCCGATGGCGTGTATCGTCTCCTCCCCATAGTCTCGGGAGATCTCCTGGCCCAGCAACCGAATCCGTTCTTGAATCTGGTTCTCTGCGAATATGGTTTCCAAGCCCTTGTTCTCACTCTCAACGGAGTTCACGAATCCGGACGGCCTGGGTGCTGTCCGGCAGGGGAGAATACCCTTCCGCCACGCCGAGTCCCCGGACCCAAACAATCCGCTCCGCAGCTACGAGCACCGGCCAGCTCGCTCGCTCCCCGACGGGGATGCGTTTCCGCTGGAGCAGGTCATGAAGCTTCTTCGGGCTTCGATGCCCCTCCGGCCGATAGGCATCTCCTCTGCGCCAGTTGCGCAGCGATAAGGGGGCCTGGGCCAGTTTGACGTCCAATAGACTAATTCCCTCCTTAGTATAGCGCGCTTGGCCCTTCTCTAGCGTAACAAAATCAAAGCAGAAGCACAGTCCAGTCTCTGTAACCTTCACTGTACACGGCACCTGAACGGGATAACTGTAATTCGCCCGGCTGGTGTTCGGGGCCGACTGCGTTCGCTCTTCCCGCCTCTCAACAATTAGATGCGAGAATTCCTTCCGAGCTTCCACCTTCTGAGGCAACGACAGCCGCTGGCCGCTCTGCCCGTGCAAACTCCATTGGAGTAGCCGCTCGATGTGAAGAAAATCAATGGCAGGAAACTGCCCGGCCGGTTCACCCGCCGCGGTCTGCATGATTCTGCCGACGGCCCATCGCAACACCCGGTAGGCGACGGCTGCCGGCGCCTGGCGCAGATTCTCGACCTCCAGGACAGCTTTGCCATCCTTCCATTCAACCCAGGAATCGCACAGAGGTTTGATGTAGGACTGCCAGAAGGCTTCTTCCTCGCGGGCAATCGCCGCAGTGTGCGCCAGCGCTTCCACAATCCGGGGATTGAATTGCTCCAGAAACGGCAGCAACTCGTGGCGGATGCGGTTCCGCACCAGACGCAGGTCCTGGTTGCTGGCATCTTCCCGCCAGACTTCACCATGGTCGTTGAGCCAATTGCGCAAAGTGGCGCGGCGTACCCGGATCAATGGCCGGATGATCTTCAATGTGCCGGCGGGGTTTTCCACGACCGGGTGGATGCCGGTCAATCCGCGAGTACTCGAGCCACGCAACAGACGGTGCAGCACGGTTTCGGCCTGGTCGTCCGCGGTGTGCGCCAGAGCGACACAACCCGCCTTGCCGGTCTCGATCAGCGACTGGAAGAACCGCCAGCGTAGCTTGCGGCCGGCAGCCTCCTGGTTGATCTTGGATTGGCGGGAGAGTCTGCCCGCATCAGCTCGTTCCACGTGAAAGGAAATTCCGAGCCGCTCGGCGAGGCCGCGGACAAACTGCTCGTCGGCGTCCGATTCGCTGCCGCGGAGGCAATGATTCAAATGTGCCACCGAGAGCACGCAGCCCAAAGGATTCGACAGTTCGTTGAGCAGCAGCAATAGCGCCGTGGAGTCGGCGCCACCGGAGCAGGCTACGGCGACCGCTTCGCCGGGGTGGATCATGCGGAATTCGCGAATGGTCTCGAGCGCCATCTCCCGCATGCGCGCACGCCTCCGGTAACAGAGTCTTGCGGGCCATAATATAAAACGGCCTGCACCTCCATTATCGGCTAAAAAGAGCCGGCGGCTCGCGATCGTTGTACCTGGCTCTTGGTGGTGAATTGGGAATTGATTTAGAAGCCGACCACAACCGCCACCATGCCGGCGACTAATGCGATCATCGCGGCGCAGATGGTAGCTTTCATGACCAGCTCCGCCCCGATCCTCCCCATCCGCTGTCCAGTTATTAGTTCGGATTCAGTTCCATTTCCAGTTCTGACGTCCACGTTTTTGCTCCTGTTCGATCCTGCACTCTCTCACCCGGAAGATCAGGTTTTCATCGCCAGCGATTCCGGCCTGGCTTGCCTTGGTCGACACCAAAGCCTGATGGTAACTCGCGAGGCACCTCCACAGTAATATCTATCGGCAAAATATGGAGCTTACCTGTTTACTATTCACATACAGGCGAGGAGGGAAGAAGCCCCCGGGCCTTCGGGTTCCACTCATTCTCCACGGAGGAACAGTTTTTCGGTGGAGGTAATCATCATCGCCATGTAAAATGTTGTAGATAGAGTAATTGGAGTGCTGCATGATTCTAGTGATTTGTTTGGCGCTGGCGGCGGGCGCAATCGGTTTTACCCTATTTCTTCGGGAGCAGGATATCCCGCCCGCCCCGGTGGAAAATCCCGAACTAAAACACCTCGAAGCTCGCCGCCAAGTTCTCTACGAGAACCTCAAAGACTTGCAGTTTGAGTATCACCAGGGGAAGTTGACCGATGAAGATTATCAGTCGCTCAAGCAGGGTTTCCTCTATGATCTCGCCGGCGTGATGGACTCCATCGAACGCATGGAGCTGCGCGGGGGAAAACATTCCAAGGCTGCTCACAAAGCTGAGCCAATTGCGGAACGGGCATCGAAATCGCAGCAGAAGCAAACCGCGACTACATCCGAGAGAAACGTCTGCCCATCCTGCAAGAAATCCAATCCAGAAGGCAACCGCTTCTGCGGCCACTGCGGCCAGCCGCTTACGCAGTAGGCAGTAGGTCCATCCTCCCTTCACCTTACTCTTTGGCATTTCTCTAGTGTCCCCGTACTTTTCGAGCACCTGCCTCGCGGAATTTAACTTGCCCGTTGATGCGGTCGGGGGTATATTTCTGGGAAAGGCGGCAATCGTGGCCAAAACCCGGAAGAGGGCAAAGATTTGAAAAATCCTCCCGATAATGATTTTTGGGGAATGACCGGGGCAATTCTTCGCAAGCTCGACGCGAAGCAGCGAGCGGTGTACGAGAAGACAGCCCGCCGTCAGGACGAATTATCGCAGCCAGAGAAGAAGGAGGCTGCGTCGCCTGGTCCTTCCAAGCCCGCCGGCAACATCACCTCGCTTCACAAACTGGCCGTGGCCTATCACACCCAGAAGAGATATGAGGAGGCCGAGCGCCTGTACCAGGAAGCACTCGCTGCCATGAATGCCGCCGGCGCCCCAAACGATCCCGAATTTGCCCAGTTGCTGAACAATCTCGGGCGCCTGTACTTCGAGGAAAAACGGTACAAGGAAGCCGAGCCTCTTTACACGCGCTCGCTCGCCCTTGTGGAGGAATCCCTCGGCAGAGACCATCCCAAAGTTGCGCGGCGGGTGGTCAACCTCGCGGATCTATATTTCGCCGTCGGAAAACACTCCGAGGCCCTGGCGCATTACCAGCGGGCTGTTGCGATCGAGGAGCGGGAGTTTGGGCCGAAGCACCCCACCACCGTCGGCCGGCTGCGCTCGTACGCTGCGATGCTCAGAAATATGAATCGGACCGCAGAGGCAGAGGCCGTGGAGGCGCGCGCCTATTTTCCGCGCCCAGCGCAGGA
>Ga0209343_10005761_pt1 | contig 14932 bp, 15 predicted proteins | sample RifCSPlowO2_02_FD_184026 | JGI IMG/M metagenome (GOLD analysis project Ga0209343, IMG submission 184026) | Groundwater microbial communities from Rifle, Colorado - Rifle CSP2_plank lowO2_0.2 (SPAdes) (version 2) | ecosystem: Environmental > Aquatic > Deep subsurface > Groundwater | place... | reverse complement strand
CGACCCGCGACGCTTGCCGGAGAACGCATCGAGCGCCCGCCGCGTGACGGATTCTCGAGTGCTTAGGGAGAAAGTCACTGTCCTCATATCAACGCCCCCACTTGTCAACGTCCGCCCAGAAGTCGGCGAGCAGCTGTTCCGCGCTCTTGAAGCGATAGCGCTCCTCTTTGCCGCCGACGTGCCGATGGTCGCCCTTACCGGCTTCGTTGTCGTAGCGCAGCACGCACACACCATCGACGACCAAGGCCAGTCGGTACCGCAGCCGGTGCGCGGAACCACGAACCGGCGCAGGCAGCCGCCATACGACGAGCTCCGCAAACGATGATTCGCTCAGGACGCGCCGCTCGTCGAGCAGCAGCTCTGCCTGCATGTTGGAAATGATACCAACATGTCGCTGTGTTGGCAATTACTCCAACGCCAGGACAGGCTGCCGACCAACGGATTAAAAGTCGGCAGTCTGTATCTTAAATCGTTGTTTTATGGCCCGCCTTCACTCGCCAATACGCCCGGCAGCACCGAGGACGTTCTCCCGTCGCAATTCCGTTGGCTTACGCTGCCCGAATTAGAAACTCTGTCGCCTTTGCAATCGGGCGAATCACCTTCTTTTCACGCCGAATCTCAACAACTCCGTAATTCGCCAAGGTCTTAAGCGTCCTCGACAAGTTGCTCGGCTTGCGGCCGGTCCTCTCCGCCAGCGCCGCGAGCGATGCCGGCTTCGATTCGCGGATCACACGAAGCAGCGCCCGGTTTTCGTCGCTCAGTACCTCCGCCAGGGACCGCATCGACGTGAACCAGATTTTCGGCTCGCCCTCTTTCGGCTTGTACTTGCCTTTCGCGATCGCCAACACGCGGGCGCGCATCTTCTCCTGCGGCATGATGCCGATGACAACCACTTTCTTGCTCATGGTTAGTTCTCCTGCCGCGTCTTCAGCACGCGGTCCACTTCCTCAAAGAAATCCTTCAATAGCTGGTGCGCACCCCTGAAGCTGTACGGCCCGCCCTCAACCGCTAAGGCGCGCCCACGGGAGTAGAAGTCCTACGTTTTCCCTACTTTCTCTCCAAACGCAATCTCTCCCGCAAATCGCGTGATACCGGCGTCACCCGACGTTCGCGCCGCGGATCAGTGCGCTTCTGCGGCACCCTCGGCCGCGACCTTCCACGGCTTGATCTTCACCAGAGTCTTCGCGAGCACCGCCTTCGCGATCTCGGTGTCGTAATCGGCCTGCAGCCGAAGCCGCCAGCCGTCCGAGAGTCCGAAGAACCGGCACAGCCGCAGATCGGTGTCCGCGGTGATGGCGCGCCTGCCGGCAAGGATCTCGCCGATGCGCTGCGCGGGAACGCCGATCTCCTTCGCCAACCGGTAGTTGCTCATGCCCAGCGGCCTGAGGAACTCCTCGGCCAGCATCTCGCCGGGCGACACGGGTTTCAGTTTCCTGCTCATGCTGGTCTCCGTCAGTGATAGTCCACGATCTCGACGTCTTCGGCATCGGCGCCCTTCCAGCCAAAGCAGATGCGGAACTGATCGTTCCCTGGCACAATTTAATGGGGCGGATCAAAATTCCCGCACCCTCCATCGCGCGTGCTGCATCGCACAAGTATCGTTAGTTAGCGTAGCTCAAGAGTCGCAAGAGGGGTCTGCGGTATCTGGGACCCATCGAGCATTCGCGCCAGGGATTGACTTTCGGTTCGCTTCCAAGCTGCGCTCCGCCGGGGGGCAATATTTGGGGGTACGAAGGCGGACTCCACATTGAAGGCGAAATTACATGCCGTAGTGGGAGAATCGTTTTTTCAAGGGCACGGGTCCTCGGAAGAGAGCCCGCAATGACAACACATGAAGCCGGGATGAAAAGTCATGGGCAAGGGAAAAAAAGGCAAGGACAGCCGCGACCGTACCGGTAAGACCAAGGCGGCTCCTTTGACGCTGGGGACGAAGGTGCCGGAGATGCACGCGGCGAGTCCGCTCAGCGATCCCAAAGTGAAGAAGAAGAAGCGCAACAAGTTCTACTTGCGGGAGCTGGGCCGGCTGCACGTCGAACTGGTCAAGATGCAGGAATGGATCAGGCACGGGGGTAAGAAACTTTTGGTCATCTTCGAGGGCCGCGATGCCGCCGGCAAGGGAGGTGTCATCAAGCGGATCACCCAACCGCTCAATCCGCGGGTCTGCCGCGTGGTGGCGCTCGGCACACCGACCGAGCGCCAGAAGACCCAGTGGTATTTCCAACGCTACGTTGCCGAACTGCCGGCAGCGGGCGAGATGACGTTGTTAGACCGCTCCTGGTACAACCGCGCCGGGGTCGAGCGCGTGATGGGGTTCTGTACGGACGCCGAATACCTGGAATTCTTGCGCAGCTGTCCGGAATTCGAGCGCACGCTGATGCGTTCCGGTATCAAGATCGTCAAGTACTGGTTTTCGGTGAGTGATCAGGAACAGGAGCGCCGCTTCAAGTCAAGGATCGATGATCCGACCAAGCGCTGGAAGCTGTCGCCGATGGACCTGGAATCGCGCGACCGATGGCAGGACTACTCCCGCGCCAAGGACGACATGCTGGTCCACACCGACATCGAACAGGCAAGGTGGTACGTGGTCAATTCGGACAACAAGAAGCGGGCGCACCTGAACTGCATCGCCCACCTCTTGAGCCTGCTGCCGTACAAGGACGTGACGCCGAAGAAGATGAAGCTTCCCAAACGCAAACCCGAACTGCGCGAGGGCTACGCGCGTCCTCCGCTGGATACCCAGAATTTTGTCCCGGAAATTTATTAAGCACTCTGTCAATCGGGAACTCATGACCGTGATCAAACGTGCTCCGATATTCAAAGTGATCGTCGATGCGAAAGGCGTCACCCTGAAAAGGATCAAGCGGGGACGCCCGGGTTATCGCAAGGCTAGAAAGCGCGCGATCATCCGCCAACGCGACGCCATCGAGCTCTTCCGTAAATTGAAGACAGCTGGCAAGGGCTTCGATGGCAGCTACGCTTTTCATTTTCTCGAAACCGCCAGGACCTTCGCGATGCTGCGCCTGCAGGCGAAGGAACGCGCGATTCAGGACAACTTGGACCAGGTTCTGGCCTACGACGGAAGCACGAAACAGAGCGGCGGCTGAATCCGGCCCAGTCCGCCCCGCAAGCAATTGTCGAGAAACTGCCTTTCCAGGTGCCGGAAATCGTCGCCCGGGGCTGCGGCGTCGACGTCGGCAGCGAACCGGACTACTTTTGCCGCTACATGAAAGACTTGGTAGGTCGTGGCGGATTCGAACCGCCGACCAACGGATTAAAAGTTGGCGGCCTTATCCTTAACTCGTTGTTCTATGGCCCGCCCTCACTCGCCAAGACGTGCCAAGACACGCCAAATCCCCACGTTTTCCCCACGTTCATCGAAATATCATTCCGCACTAAGGGCATCTGCGGAAACGGCGTGACCTCTTCCCTTCTGTACTGCCAGTCGTTACTTCTTAGAATCCTGGTTGCGAATTCAATCGATCTTCTGGTTTTGCGCTGCATCGCGCAACCACCTACTCCGGGTTAGACTTCCTCTTCGTCATCCTTCGACTCTTTCTTCCAAGTTGAGCACTACAACACTCAACCTCGTACAGAACGAGCCGGTCACCTCAGTGCACCCCCAGCTGGTCATCTAATCCAGAACCCTAGGTATCGGCGACGTCACTCCATTCCTATCGCCAAGTGGCGGCTCTCTCGAAGCCAAGTTGACAACAACGTCGGAGTCACGTGCCGCAGCAGCGAAGCGCGCAAGCGCCGGCGCCGTGTGCGCGAAAAAGAGCCGGTACGACGGGCAAAGATAATTTCGCATCCCGCCGTCAAGCCGAGGCGCGGCAAAGCGGTGTTTTGGGCAGCCGCCGCAGCACGCGGCAAGGAATTCGCAGCGCTTGCAATCCTCAGGAAGCGGCTCGAGCTTTCTTCGTCCGAACTCGCGCTGCGGCGCGCTACGCACCAGCTCGCCGATCGGCGTCTCCAGGATGTTGCCCAGGCGATAGGGCGAATACGCGTAATGATCGCAGCTATAGAGGTCGCCATTCGCCTCTAGGATCGGTGTGCTCGAGCAGGTAGGTGAGAACACGCAAATGCGAGCGGGGAGGTTGGCCAGGGCTGCGACATGCTCTTCGAACAGTTGCACGAACACGCTGCCGACATCGTGTGCAAGCCACTCGTCGAACACATCGCACAGGAATCGGCCGAAGCCATCCGGCGGAGCGGTCCAGGGCGCCGCGCTGGCGTCTGCGTCAGCTGGCCACGGGGCGGCCATTTTCCCGTCGCGCGTGAATCGCTCCACGAGCGGAATGAACTGCATGTGCCGAGCGCCGATACGCCTCAGAAACCGATATACCCCGAGACCGTGCCGATAGTTGAGATGATGCACGACCGTGAGGGTGTTGAACTCGACGCCCAAGCGCTGCATGGCCTCTAGGCCGCGGAGCGCCTTTGCGTGGCTCGCACGACCCTCGGCATCGCGCCGTAGGGGATCATGGAACTGCGCAGGCCCATCGAACGAGATTCCAACGAGAAATCGGTGCTCGGCAAAAAACCTAGCCCACTGCGCGTCGAGGAGTGTGCCGTTGGTTTGCAGCGCGTTCACGACACGAACCCCCGCAGGCCGAAATTGCTCCTGAAGCGCGAACGCTTCGCGGAAGAAATCGAGTCCCGCCAGCATTGGTTCACCGCCCTGCCAGCTGAAGTGCACTTCGGGCAGATCCGCTTGCGCTGCGAGAGTGTCGCGAACAAACGTTTCGAGCACTTCGCGACTCATGCGCCGTGACGGACCGATTCCCGGGCGACGAAGGTAGTAGCAATAGCGGCATGCAAGATTGCATGCCGCAGCGACCGGCTTCGCCATGACGTGGAAAGATTGGGGCCCACCGTTGCCGCGAACATGCGTGGATGGTTCGACTCTTTCCGTATGGGGCGTCATGGCAGATTTCGAGCGCGCTTGGCGATGCTGCTGAACCAAGGCTTGGCCTTCGCCGGATCCCACTTGCCCGAGCTGAATTGCCCAGTGCGCCTGCCCAGAATGTTGGCGTGCAACCCCAAGCCCTTGGCCACCTGTGCTCTCGATGTCCCGGGCCGCCTCGCCAACTTCACCGCGTCCGGGTTGAACTCCGCATCAAATCTTCTGCGTTGCGTTTGACGCCTCCGAATTCAACTTTCCACCTGTCGAATGCGTCCGGAGCACCAGGGGAAGCCCGATGTAAACGGAATGAACCTCAGTCCACCTTGGCGCCCGACGCCCTCACGAGTTCGCCCCAGCGCTCGAACTCGGCTTTGAGGAAGGTCTTGAATTCCGCGGGCGAGCTGGGGCGCGGTTGCTGGCCGAAGGCAACCAGCCGCTGCTCGAAATCGGCTGAACGCACCACCTTCATTACCTCATCGTTCAGGTGCGCCACCCAGTCCGCGGGCGAGCCCGCTGGCGCGAGCAACCCGATCCAGGCGTTCGCTTCGAAGCCTGTGTAGCCTAGTTCCCCGATCGTCGGCGTGTCCGGAAACACAGGCAGGCGCTTCGCCGATCCGACGGCGAGCAGGTTCAATCGTCCGCTCTGGATGTAAGCGCGGGTCACGGCAACCGTATCCATCGCGACATGGACGTTGCCGGCGACCAGGTCGGTCATCGCCTTCACGCTTCCCTGGTAGGGCACGTGCCCGATCTTGAGCCCGGCGCGGCGCTTGAAGTCCTCCATGGCGAGGTGGGAGACGGTTCCGTTACCCGACGAGGGATGGAACAGCTTGCTGGGATTCGCCTTCGCGTAGGCCACGATATCGCCGAAGCTCTTGCCGGGAATCCCGGTGTTGGCCACGAACACCAGCGGAATGTCGGCCACGAGGCCGACCGGCTCGAAATCCTTGAGCGTGTCGTACTGAACGTTCTTGTATAAGTGCGGGTTTGTCACCAGGGAGGCGAGTGCCGACAGCGTGACTGTGGTGCCATCGGCGGGCGATTTCGCAATCGCCGCGAGCGCGAGGCTACCACCCTGTCCCGGTCGGTTCTCCACGATGACGTTCTGGCCCAGCGCCGGGCTGATCTTGTCGGCGAGCAGGCGCGCCACGATATCCACCGCCTGCCCAGGCGGAAAGCCGACCACGATTCGCAGCACCTTTGGCGACGGCGCCTGAGCCCAGACCGCGCTCGCGGCAAGAGCCGCGAGCGTCAAGACAAAACCTCGGATCAATTTACTAGTCATGTCTGCCCTCCTCGATTAGCTGCGGAACTGTATCGCCTTGTGTTCGAGAAACTCCTCCAGCCCGTAGCGCCCCATCTCGCGCCCGATGCCCGACTGCCCGTAACCGCCGAAGGGCGCCTCGAGATTGAACGCCCCGCCGTTGATGTCCACCTGACCCGTGCGCATGCGGCGCGCGACGCGCTCAGCCCGACGTTCATCGGCCGACCATACGGCGCCGGCCAGGCCGTACGAAGTTCCGTTCGCAATCATCACCGCCTCATCCTCTTCCCGGTAGGGAATGATCGAGAGCACGGGGCCGAAGATCTCCTCTTGCGCGATGGCCGATCGCGGATCGACACGCCCGAACACCGTCGGCTGCACGAAGTAGCCTTTGGCAAGGCTCGGCGGCGGCTCCGCGCCACCGCAGAGCAGCGTCGCGCCTTCCCGCGCGGCCGTCGCGATATAGCTCCGCACCCGTTCGCGCTGGGCGGCGGAAGCGAGCGGACCGAGTCGCGTGCTCTCGAGCGACGGGTCGCCGAGAACGAAGCTGCGGGCGACTTCGACCGCGAGCCGCGCCGCCTCGTCGTGCAGCGCCTGCGGCACCAGCAGGCGCGTCAGTGCCGCGCATGTCTGTCCAGAATTGAGGAAGCACATGCTTACGGTGGCCTTGACCGCGACGGCGAGGTCGGCGTCGTCGAGCACAATGGACGCAGACTTGCCGCCGAGCTCGAGCGCGACCCTCTTCACCGTTCCTGCGGCCAGCTGGGCGACGCGCTTGCCCGCCCGCGTAGACCCGGTAAACGTGAGCGCGTCCACGCCGGGATGGCGCGCGAGCGCTTCTCCCGCGACTGGGCCGTACCCGACAACCAGGTTGAACACGCCCGGCGGCAGGCCGGCCTCGCGTACCGCGTCGGCGAATGCCAGCGCCGAGAGCGGCGCGAGCTCGGAAGGCTTGAGCACTACGGTGCAGCCGGCGGCGAGCGCGGATCCGACCTTGGCTGCGAGCAGGTACAGAGGATAGTTCCATGCAGTGATCGCGCCGACCACGCCAACAGGCTCGCGCACGACGAGCGAGTTGCCGACGCGCTCCTCGTACGCGAATGAGCTTGCGTGCCGCGCCGCGATTTCCAGGATCGCGAGCGGCGCGCCGACCTGCATGCGCCGACTCATCTTGACCGGCATGCCCACCTCGCGCGTGATCGTCCGCGCGATCTCGTCGGCCCGCGCCGCGAGTGCGCCGTGGATCCGCCGCAGGTATCCGGCGCGCGCCTCAGCGGTCTCTGCCGCCCAGCCAGGCGCAGCGCTGCAGGCCGCGGCGACGGCTGCGTCGATATCCGCTTCCGTGCCTTCTGCCACCGAGGCAAACGGCTCCTCGGTGTACGAATCGACGACCGCGATGCGCCCGCCCCCAGCGGGCGCGACCCAGCGCCCTCCGATGAAGAACTGCTCGGTGTTCATTCCGATTCTCCTGTTTCAACGATGCAGCGAAATCCGAGGTCGCAGGTCGAGGTGTCGGCCGGATTCCCCATGACGGCGCTCAAGACATCATCCGGATCATTCGCGCGTCGCGTTCCATCTCTTCGCGCGTGGGTGGCGCCACGTCGACCTCGAAGGTCACGCGGTGCAGGGTACCGGCGAATGCGAACGGCGCCCGGTAGCACGCCGACACGGAAACGTTGCGGTCCGCGCCGAGGTCGAGCCCCTCGTAGGGCACGCCCACCATCACTTCATCGAAGGCGCGCTCGGCGAGCTTGCGCCCGTCGAGGTAAAGCGTCCCGACGCCCCTCATCGGTCGTTCGGTCATGCGCATCTCGAAGCTCACTACGCTGCGCCCGGTGGGCAGCCGCTCTTCAGTCTCAAGCCGGTACGCGCGCGGCGCCAGGCCGATCTCGTATACCAGCCGCCCGTCTAGGATGTAGAGGGCGTAGCCGTAGTAGCGCGAGCCATAGGCCACCAGCACGCCATCGGCGTTCTCTCGCGGGCGCGTGATCTCGGCGCGAACCGTGTGCGAGCGCCCGCCGGTGAGGGGCGCGGCGTGCGAGCAGATCGGTTGCAGCGGCGGCACGTACTCCCAGCGGTCGCGCAGTGCCGTTTTGCGGCGCGACTCGATGATCTTCACCCAGAAGTTGCGGTCGTCCAACGGCAGCACGCCATAGCGGCGTGCCGCCTCGTACCAGCGCTGCTCGAGATCGCGCACCTTCTCCGGATACTGCGCGGCGAGGTCGTGCGTCTCGTTGAAGTCCTGGTTCAGATCGTAGAGCTGCCAGACGTCGCGCTCGTACGGTACACCGCGCTTGTGCGCGGCGACGATACGCCAGCCGTCCGCGTACATGGCGCGCTGGCCGCCCATCTCGTAGTACTGCTCGGTGTGGCGCGACGGAGCGCCGGCCTCGCGAAAAGTGTGCGCGAAGCTCACTCCCTCGACCGGCTTCGCCGGGCGTCCTCGGTACTCGGCCGAGAGCTCGACCTCTGCGGCCTCGAGCACCGTCGGGCAGATGTCGATCACGTGCGTGTACTGACGCCGGATCTCGCCCGCCACCGGCACTCCCTTCGGCCAGTGCACCACCAACGGGTCGCACACGCCGCCGAGAAAAGTGTATTGCTTGTACATCTTAAACGGCGTGTTCGACGCCATCGCCCAGCCGCGCGGGTAATGGGGAAAGGTTTCCGGACCCCCCATGACGTCGAACAGGCCGAGCGCCGAGTCGACGCTCAATGGCTGCGCGTAGGCGGTGAGCATCAGATTGGGGGTGCCCTCGGCGGTGCCCTCGGCGCTCGCGCCGTTGTCCGAGAGCACCATGATCAGCGTGTTGTCGAGTTCGCCGATGGATTCCAGGAACGTCGTCAGGCGGCCGATGTTCTGGTCGACCCGGTCGACGACTCCGGCGTACACCTCCATGTAGCGCGCGTAGAGCTTCTTCTCCTTCGGGCCCAGCGTGTCCCATGCGGCGATACCGGGATTGCGCGGTGGAAGCTCCGTGTGTTCGAGGGCAATGCCGAGACGTTTCTGCTTCGCGAGCCGGTCCGAGCGCACGCGATCCCATCCGATGTCGTAGCGGCCGCGGTACTTGTCTCGATCCTCGGCCCGCGCCTGCAGCGGGCTGTGCGCCGCGTTGTACGCGAGGTAGAGCAGGAACGGCTGCCGCGGCGAAATCGCCTTCTGGTTGCGGATGTAGTCGATCGCCCGGTCGGTGAAGTCGTCGGTGATGTAGTAGCCCTCGCCCCCGACCTGCACCATCGAGTTGCCCTCGTACATGTCGTAGGGGTTGAAGTAGTCGTTCGAGTGCAGGTTGAACCAGTAACAACGCTCGAAACCGCGCTGCGCGGGCCAGTTGTACATAGGCCCGTTCTGGCTCAGGGTCCTGGACGAGTTTACGTGCCACTTGCCGACCATCAGGGTGCTGTAGCCCGCCTCGCGCAGCCTCTCCGCGACGGTGGCCGCCTCCTGCGTGAGATCGCCCCTGTATCCCGCGGACCCGCCGTCGAAGTCCGCCAGGAACCCCATGCCGGCGGAGTGGTGATTGAGGCCGGTGAGCAGGGCTGCGCGCGTCGGTGAGCAGATCGCGGTCGTGCGGAAATTGGCGTAGCGCAGCCCGTTCGCGGCCAGGCGGTCGATGTTGGGGGTCTCGATCTCGCCGCCATAACAGCCGAAATCCGAGTACCCGACGTCGTCGAGCAGGATGATGACGATGTTCGGGCTACCTGGCTTTGCACGCGACTGCGGCGGCAGTTGCGGTTCGGCATCGATCATCGGAGGCTCCGGCCGTGTCACAGGAAGTGCGTGCCGCCATCCACCATCACGGTCTGGCCCGTGACGAAGCGGCTGGCGTCGCTCGCCAGGTAGAGCACGGTGCCTACCAGGTCATCCGGCGAAAGGCTGCGTTTCAGGGTCTGCGCCGCGGCGATCGCCTGCGCGGACTTCTCCAGTTTGTCTCCGAAGAATTCCGCCGTGCCTTCGGTCATGACTGCCGAAGGCGCAACCGCATTGACGCGGATCCAGTCGCGGCCGAGCTCACGCGCGAGGCTCCGGGTAATCGCGATCACCGCGCCCTTCGATGCACTGTAATCGAGTGCGAACGGCAGGCCGTAGACCGGTGCCAGTGATGCCATATTCACGATCGAGCCGCCGCCCGCGGAGCGCATGAGCGGGACGGCCGCCTTGCAGCAGTTCCACACGCCCTTCACATTGACCTGCATAACGCTGTCCCACTGCTTCTCGTCGATCTGCTCGAACTTGCCGCCTTTCAGTCCACCGTACAGCGCGGCGTTGTTGACGAGCACGTCGAGACGGCCGAACGCGGCCTGCGCAGCCTCCGCGGCCGCGCGGCAGCTCGGCGCAGAGGCAACGTCGAGCGTCACGGAGATCGCGCGCCCGCCGGCCTTGGTCACCGCTTGCGCAGTCTCGGTGCAGTCACGCACGTCGCCCGCGATCACCGCGGCGCCGGCTGCCGCCAGAGCTTGGGCGTAAGCGCGGCCGAGGCCTCGCGCCGCGCCCGTTACCATCGCCACTTTCCCTTCGAGCGTCACTTTTCCTCCCGATTCGGTTGCAACGTCCTAGATCACGCCCTTGGCCCGCAGCGCTTCGCACGCGGCGGTATCCAAACCGAGGGCACCGTATACCTGCGCGTTGTGCTCGCCCACCCGCGGCCCCGGGGAGCGGATCGCGCCGGGCGTAGCCGAGAAGCGAGGCACCACGCATTGCATCTTCACCGTGCCGAGATCGGGGTCGTCAACCTCCTCGATCATGCGGCGCTCGCGGAAGTGCGGATCGTCGAACACGTCGCGGATGGTATACACCGGGCTGAAGCTGATCTCCTGGCGCGCGAGGATCGCCGCCGCGTCGGCCAAGTCGCGTGCCGCGATCCAGCTCGCGACGATCGCGTCGAGCGCGTCGCGGTTTCTTACGCGTGCTACGTTGTCGGTGAAACGCACGTCGCCTACCAGCTCCGGACGCCCGAGCGCGGTGCACAGCCGCTCAAACACCGACTGCGCCGAGACCGCCATCGAGAGCCACTTGCCGTCGCGCGTGCCGTAGATGTTGGAAGGCGCCGAATACGCACTGAGGTTGCCCAGGCGCTCTCGCACCACGCCAAGCTGGTCGAACTCAATCGGCAGAAAATCCAGAGTGCGGAAGATTGCCTCGGTAGCCGAGAGATCGATCTCCTGGCCGGGCGTCTCCGGATGGCGAAGGCGATGGTATGCCGCGGCAATGATGCCGAGCGCGCCAAAGAGGCCCGCGACCGAGTCTGCGAGCGGAAAACCCATGTTGAGCGGAGGACCGTCGGCGTGGCCGTTGAGGTACGTGAACCCCGACATTGCCTCGAACACGCGCGCGAAACCCGGTTTTGCGCGGTACGGTCCCGTCTGACCGAAACCGGTCACTCTGAGAATCGTGAGCTTGGGCTGAGCCGCGAGCAACGTCTCTTTGCCGAGCCCCCACCGGTCCATCGTGCCGGATCGAAAGTTCTCGACCAGCACATCGAAACTCGGGAGCAGACGCAGTAGCAACTCGCGCCCCTCGGGTTTGCGAACGTCGAGCGTAATGCCGCGCTTGTTGCGATTGGCGACCTTCCACCAGAGCGGCACGCCATCCTTGTGGGGCGGCAGAGCGCGCAGCGCGTCCCGACCATCAGGCAACTCGACCTTGACGACGTCCGCGCCCAAATCGGCAAGCAGCGTCGACGCCCACGGACCAGCGATTAACGTGGCGAGATCAAGGATTCGCAGGCCTTTCAGCGGCCCGGCGGGATTGGCTTCGGACTGCATACCTCGGGAGCGAGTCTCCGCACGGCGACGGAGGCGTCGCCTTAGTAACTATATTGTATCGTAACTATATAGTAACATGTCAAGCCCCAGTCAGCAGCCGCGGAATCTTGGTGCGCGCTTTTCCAGAAAGGCGCGCTCGGCCTCGCGATGGTCGTCGCTCAACCACAGTCGTCGGAAGACGTCCTCCTCGAGACGCACGCTGCGCGCCGACCTTTGACGCGCCGCAGCAAGCAGCACACGCTTGATCGCTCCGAGGGCAAGCGGACCGGCACGCTCGAGTTGCCGTGTCCAGTCGAGCGCGGCTGCGAGTGCGGTGCCGCGCAAGGTGAGCACGTCCACGAGGCCGATTCGTTGGGCTTCGGTGGCCGGCACTGGCTCGGCCGAAAGTAGCAGCCGCATCGCGGCGCCACGCCCGAGGAGCTCCACCAGCCGGCGCGCCCCGTGCCATGCGGGTGACAGGCCGAGCCGCGCCTGCGGAAAACCGATCCGAGCCCCGCGGGATGCGATGCGAAGATCACACGCCAGCGATAGCTCGGCACCGCCGCCAAGCGCGATGCCGTCGATCGCCGCTATGACGATCTTGTCGAGCCGCTCGATCGTCGTCAGCGTCTGCCGCAGGTATCCGAAGACGCGATCGAGCTGGCGCCCGGTGTGCAGTCTGCTGTAGCGCCTGAGGTCGCCGCCGGAGCTGAAGAAGCGCCCACCCGCCCCGGTGAGGATGACTGCGCGCAGATGCTTATTTTTCGCCACATGCGCGAGCTGGACACGCAATTCGCGCGCGACCTCGAGACTGATCGCATTGCCCGCTTCGGGCCTGTCGATGCTGAGAATCACTGCCGAGCCTTCACGCTCGGAGCGCAGGCCGTTGCGGTTCGCATGTTGACGCATGGCGCTCGAGTCCTCCGGAATGCGCCCGATGTTACGGCAACTGTATAGTTATGACAACGGTCAGAGCATTGTTGACGTAAGATATGCAGGTGAACAAGCGCCCCAACCGCCCACCTGCAATCGCTTCGCTGATGCGCTACCTGGCGCCCGAGAGTGAGCGCCTGCCGAAACACGCGCGGCTGCGGCACGCGCTTACCGCTGCGCTCGACGATGGCCATTGGCAACCCGGAGACCGGCTGCCCACCGAGATCGAGCTCACGCAGCTCCTGCCGTTCAGCCTCGGTACCGTGCAGAAGGCGATCCGCGCCCTCGTCGACGAAGGGCGGTTGCGCAGAGTCAAGGGGCGCGGCACGTTTGCGACTGGTGCTCGCTCGGGAATCTCGCAGCCCTTCGTGCACGCGCGATTTCTGGACGATAGCGGGCGGGCGCTGCTGCCGGTGTATTCGAAGGTGGTTTCACGCAGCCGCATCGTACAGCTCGGCCCCTGGTCAGAGCCGCTCGCACAGAGAGGCGACAATATCGTGCGGATCGAGCGAGTATTGCGCATCGATCGTGAGTTCCTCGTCTTCAGCCGCTTCTACATCAATTCCGAGCGTTTTGAGTCATTCACGAAGAAGCCCCTCGCCGAGCTCCATAGCGGAAACTACAAGCTGATGCTCGCGCACGAGTACCGGCTGCCTCCGATCAGGTTCTCTCAGGAGCTCACCCTCGGCAAGCTCCCGGTCGAGATCTGCGGGCAGCTGCGCGTGCGCCCTGGCGCAATCGGCATGACCCTCCAGGTCCACGCGATCTGCCGGGCCGAAGACGTAATTTTTTTCCACCAGCTGTTCATTCCGCCCAACCGCCGCAAACTAAAGCTGCACGACTTCGTTCTCCCGACGGGGCGGTAGGCCCTGATGAACGCATAGTGAAGTCAACATACGAACGACCTGCTGGATCGATGAACTGAGGTGCCTCCAGCGATCAGTCGCCACGCAAAGAAAAAGCCCCCGGCGGAGCACCGAGGGCTTTGCGCGTTTGGTAGGTCGTGGCGGATTCGAACCGCCGACCAACGGATTAAAAGTGGAACTCTATCAGCTAAGTAGTTGATGAACCGGCCCGCCCTCACTCGCCCAGGCCCGTCACTTACCGCCAGCGCCCTACGTTTTCCCTACGTTTTCGAAAGTCAGCGTAAGGCTAGTTGAAGCTAATTCGCGAGATTCCTAATCTCCACGTCCATAAAGACCTTCAGGGTCTTATATGCGTGTTCCACAAGAAAACGATCTCGCTTTACGTTTGGATTTTTCCCGCCGTGAAAGAGGTTGTTTCTAACGCCGTACCAGAATTCAACTAGATTCACCCAATCATCCATAGATCGGATAAGTCCCTTCGGCAATGCCTCGTCCACGCTCGGCTGCGGGCCGCTGCTGTTCCACCATTTGTCAATCTCGGGATTGTCCAGATCTAGTGAACTGTTACGAAGGGGGTGTTCCCTCAATTCTCCGAGCAAATGCTGCAATACCCCCGACAGGTGCTTCTCGCTTCTTACGCACTGTACGTACCACCCCTGACGCATGTGATCGCGCTTTAGCGATTGAATTACATTTCTATCGCTCGTAGCCTCGAAGAAAAGATTGTTCCTTAGGTGCGCAATGAAGGAGAGATACTCGAAAACAAAACTTGAAAAATAATCTTCTTCTTCGGCGGCTTTTTGATGCCATCCTTGAATGAGTTGTTTGTAGTTCGGCAGTGCGTCCTGCTGCACTTCTATGAATAAGTTGCACTTGGCGCAATGATACGCAACGATGCCAAGATTCCACGCCCCACGATCTCCTGAAATCTCAGCTGCAAAGTAGTCCGTTTGCTGACCGTCTGTAGCGTCCTCGTTCAGATCAGCCATCTCCTCTCTTCGATCAGTCTTCCGCAGAGTGCTTCCGCAGTTTGTACATTTCATGTTGAGTTATGTCCTGGTTAATCAGGGGGGAAGCAAACGCGGTGACTATAGTGGCTGTCGCCCATTTTCATGGCGTATTACTAGCTATAGGGACTTCCCCGCTGCCGCTATAGGGACTTCCCCGCTGCCGCAATGGTGGCGGATGTGACGATGGAAGAACGGACTGCGTCACTATAGC